>Ga0163200_1000315_pt1 | contig 21481 bp, 26 predicted proteins | sample PL_2010_200m_FD_113535 | JGI IMG/M metagenome (GOLD analysis project Ga0163200, IMG submission 113535) | Freshwater microbial communities from Powell Lake, British Columbia, Canada to study Microbial Dark Matter (Phase II) - PL_2010_200m | ecosystem: Environmental > Aquatic > Freshwater > Lake ... | reverse complement strand
GGATGCATAACTTCCGCCGTCTTGTAGTCCGTTATGAATATCATGCCGAGAATTTCCTTGGCTTCGTCCATCTCGCTTGTATCATGATTCTCTTACGAAAAGGTTTTTGAGATGGCTTCTAGTGATTTGTAACCGAGCGACGAGTGGCGGCGCACTCGATTGTAGAACATTTAGAGATATTCAAAGATCGTTCTGCGAGTTTCTCCGTGTCCGAAAGCGTAGAGCGAATACATGTCCTTTCTTGATCGTCGCAATGAACGATTCGGCCATCGCATTGCCATAGCAGTTGCCGGTGCTGGTCATGTTCTGCTTCATGTCAAACGCCGTCAAGATCTCGCGAACCTTGCCATCAATACATTGCCTTCCACGATCAGAATGGAAAATCAATCCAAGTGCAACGGCTCCTTGTCCCAAAGCCATCTGCGATGCCTCCTCGACCGACCTCGCGCGCAGATGATCCGCAAGCACATGGCCTACCACACATCGCAACCACGTATCTTCCACCGTCATAAGATACAGCCCTCATCAGCGTCGATATAGGTAATATCCGACAACCACACCCGGTTCGGTCCGTCGGTGGTGAAGTTATGCTGTAAAAGGTTCGGAGCGACCTCCCAGTCCTTGCACGCCTTGGTCGTTCGCTTGACGCGTCGAAGAACCCTCGCACGAAGCCCGATTTGGCGCATCAAACGGGCTATACGCTTATGGTTGACCCGCTGACCTTCTTGCCGCAGAATCTCACAGATCGTCGGACTGCCGTACTCTCCTCGGTTTTCGTCATAGATTCGATTGATCGAGCGTACCAAATCTTCATTCCGTAGAGATCGGGCGCTGGGAACGATTCTGAGCCTTTCGTTGTCAATTTCTGTTTCCATCGATGCGAAATGTTCAGCGCGATGCCCAAGTCGCATGCAACCTCGCTGACGCTCCGTTCCCCATTCACCGCCAGGTTCACAGCATCGATCTTGAGTTGTCGATTATGTGTCCTACGCTTCTTGTCTGCAACCATGCCAGTTCTCCTTCTCTGGAAGATGCTGGCTTTTTCCCCCCCCTACCAACTGGGGCAAAGTCCACAACAACAGCCGTAGCACGTATTCAATACGCCAACAACACACTTGAGACTGGCGCATCTATGCCGACTCTGCCGGTGTCCTGATTTCGGTCGTGAAGGGTCCCTATCGCGGCGACTCACTCGGCGTCGAGATTTCCAACACGGCGTATGCGCTCGACGCAACAACGATCGCCTAACATCCCACCGCAACCAGCAATAAGTTGTTTTCCATAAATCTCAATTTGTGTGGTTATAGTAAATATTCCAAATTCCTTTGGTTGAGAGAATGTAATATATTCCCGAGACACTAAACAATTTGGAGAAACAATATAGACGTAAAAAGCTTAAAAGAGAAATATCCTTGGCCCTCATGCACACTTTTGTCCAAAAGTAAAAAAGAACATTGTAGAGAACTTCTTCCGGATAATATCGTTTGGACCTATTTGCGTCAATAATTCTGGAAAACAAAGTTTCGATCGATCTAAGTTGGGTACTATGAAAGTATGCTTGATTAGAAATTGAAGCGAGGAGGTTATTGTCGTCATCACTGATATCAAGCGACAACGTGTATGCCAATATGTTCTTTCTAATTGTTTTGACATTCTCCGTCTGGATTTGTTTCTTTAATTGAGTAACACTGTTCTCGTGAACTCTATACTGCAACAATCTATCTTGAATATTTGCCAACTTTGTCTTTTTTGACAATTCAAACCAAAGAGCATAGTCTTCCGCGGGACAATAAGAAACATCGTACTTTTCAAATATCGAAGCATCGAACAATGATTTGCGCATCATCACCGTTGGATGAGAAAATGGTGTACTAATGACCATGTATGCCCTGATATACGCATCATTAAGAGGCAATGTTGAAAGCCTCCTTTGTAATCCAATGATTTGAGTATTTGTGCCGCAGACACCGATATCTATATGCTCATCGAGGTATTGTATCTGTTTTTCAAGTCGATTGACTAAAGAAATATCGTCACTATCTTGCCTGGCTATGTACTGACCAGTTGATAAATCGATAAGCTTATTTAATGTCCAGACATATCCTTTATTGTAATCATTTTGGTAAACCCTGATACGCGGATCTGAATAGGAATTGATAACAGCCAGTGAATTATCTGTACTACAATCATCTATGATAATGAATTCATAATCTGAAAAACTTTGGGCAAGGATACTTTCAATTGTTTCACCCAAGAACAATTCAGTATTATATACAGGCATGATTACTGACACTTTGGGCATCCTATCTTTCTCCACGATTTGAGGAAATGCAATATGTTCTTTGTTTGTCTAGTGTCGCGTCCCAGAGATAAGTTGTGAAATTCGTTCGATCTTCGCCAGGATTGAATCTTCTGTGGCAGTCCACATGAATGGGTGTAGATCTTCAAACACTCTCGTGAATGCTCATACACAATGCTCTGCACCCGGATCGGTCTTCCGTCGCTGGTCCTGTCTGCGACAAAATCATAGCTCCAAACGTGGTTGCGATACAACGGACGAAGACGGATGCACGGGATCCATCGTTCAGACACAACCGCTTCCGCTTAGGCTGTCGTTGGGGCACTTTCAGCCCTTCCTGGCACCACAATAGTTCTACTCGCTTATGGTTCACCCTGCAACCTTCGCTCAAGAACCCCGTCACTCGTCGATATCCACAACGACCATACTCACATGCCGAGGCTACAATTCGTTCCTTCAAAGGCTCCTCATCCGTTTTGGGTCACCCTCTGTTGTCGCTGCGTCGATCTTGATCGTTTCAAAACACGACAGACGCGTCCTTCTGTAACGAGTAATTCTTCCTGGATCTCATCCACCGCCCGGCGCCGTTTGACCGGGCCTAGAAGTTTCCCCTTGCGGCTTCCTTCAAAATGGCGTATTCAATCCACAAATCTGCTACCACCTCCTTGAACCGTTTGGCCTGATCAACCCGCAATCGACCATACTCTTTCCGCCACGTGTAATACGTTGCATCGCTCTTAACCAAATCTTGGATCATTTTTCGGCGGCAGGTCACTTTACATGGTCGCGCAACAGTTCATTCAAGTTCACGTAGGTCGTCCGATCCTGGTCGTTAAAGATATTGATCGGCATAACCATATGCTTCATCCATTCGATGCAACAGAATTCTTTCTCGACGGTTTCAGGCGCAGCTTCGCTAGGTATCTTCTTATCGAATACTTCTCGTATATGCTACGACAATATACGCCTTCGAAGCCGCCCTATCAACTCCGTTGGAATACTCAACAATTCTAGGATCATTTTGGATACTCCTGCCCACCTACTCATTTTAGCAAGTAAATCAATGTCTTGCTTAACATCAGTCCAATTGCCCAGTATCAGACAAGAAATTAAATTTTTGACTAATGATCGCAATATCAATCGATTAGTCGATACTGCTCGCAACTTCTGAAGATCCGAACTTGATGGGATTCTCTCAAATAATGTTTGAAGATACCTGAGAGCCAACAAGTGAAAGGTGTTGTTCTTGATATAGGCCGGGGTTGGTGAATACCCAAGGTGATCGGCAATTGTCCCAAGACTATGTTCATCAGGCTTAATAAATGCCCGTTGTCCAGAACCAGGGTGGACTCGAACGCAATTTTGTGGGGTTTTGAAATATGCGACCTTCTTTCCACTGAGGGCAATACGGCTCCACATGTCAATATCAGTCATAACAAGCAAATCGGGGTCAAACAAGCCAAGGGATGAAAACAATTCTCTTCGAACCATCGCACATTGGACAGGATTACCATGAAGAATAAACTCCTTGATTGCTTCTTCACTGCTCATGATCTTGTCTTCAAGAGCAACCATTCTGAGATGAGTTGGTTTGCCATTTCCCACGATAATATTGTACGAAGAATATACTAATCCTACGTTGGGATCTGATATTAGTGGTTTACTGAAAGTCTCTAACATTGTTGGCAACAGAATATCATCATGTGGTAGAAGTACAAAGAATACACCACGGGATAGTTCAATGCATCGATTGAAGTTGCGAATTGAACCCATGTTGGACGAGTTCTTAACTAAATTTAAACGCGGATCATTGTAGGAAGCTACAATCTCAACCGTGCGATCTGTCGAACAGTTGTCTACTATGATAAGTTCAAAATCTTTCTCTGTCTGGTTTAGAACACTGTGAATACTTTCTCTAATGTAGTTCTCTCCGTTAAAAACCGGAATACATACGCTTGCTAAGGGGGCTTCAGATCCATTCATCTTGGATTAACTCCAAATCATTGTCAAAGGTGACCACCAGAAGCGGTGGTTTCCGAAACACAGGGGATGCACCTCGATGGTGGATCCAAGTTCAAGTTGGTTTTAGGGCTGACACAGAGTACCGTATGGACGAGGCAACTCAGTCTCTGCCTAACAAGTCACGAAGAGAAAGTTTCGTCAGATTAGGATTCCAAGTTGACATGCTAATCGCTAAACGATCCTCAATAAATCTCCAATACAGCTCACGATAAACATAACGGGCAGCTGGGAGAAGTCCTGTAAATCGGAGGGCAAATCTAAGTATTGCTTTTACCGAGAACTTGTTTTCTCTGTACAAAGGTAAACCTTGTTTCTCCCACACAACCAAATAATCAGATTGTTGTACATTGTCGTGCGAGAAAAATGTGCCCTTTACTGTTCTGACTACTATGTATTGGTTCCTACCACATACCATAGCTCTTTTGCCATTAGAAGGCTGCTTGACTTCATACCAATGGTTTCCCCGAAGCGTGTGCGCTACAAACACTTGGGTCTCTTGGTAACCATTTGCTTTGGAATAAAGAGAGAAAAACAGTTCTGGAGAAAATTGCCAGAATCCGTGCCCACAAAAATCATTCGATGGAAGTACGTGCAGAATTTGCCCCCCCGAGCGACACATAGATGTCACATTTCTTAGTGCTTGGGGTGCATTGTAAATGTGTTCAAGACAGCCAAAGTCTATTACCGTATCGTATGCATTATTAATATCGATAGGCTTATTCATATCAATAATATGCGTAGCCTTTTCGTAATCGGAATTATCATAGGATTCAACCTCTAAAGCGCCAAAGTGGGCCCGCAAGAGCTCTTCGCAATAGTCTGTCGAGGGCCAACATATTCCCCAGGCAGGGCCAGAAGGATTCCCCACCTGTTGCGTTGGTTGAGCGAGAGTATAACGACTCCAAAGTTGGGAGTCAAGCGGTGGTCGATCAGGGTGCTCTGGTCATGGTGAGCGATGGGTGATTGGGCATGTTAAGCGTTTTCGGATTTAGGTGCGAGCTTCTTACGGTATGACTGTCCTTTGATAACAATTTGATGTGAGGTGTGTGCCATTCTGTCAAGGATAGCATTGCCGATAATGGGATCGGGGAAGAGCCCAGTCCAGTCGGTCATTGCGCGATTGCTCGTGAGGATGATGGACTTCTGGCCGAATCGTCCGTCGACGATGGTGTAGAAGCGTTCGGCGGATTGCTGGTCGATGGTCTTGAAGCCAAAATCGTCGACGACCAGGAGGTCGAGGTGCAGGATGCGCTTGAACAATGTGGAGAGACGGTTCTGGAGATCGGCCATGGCGAGTTCGGCGAACAACTGGTGGAAGCTGTAGAAGCCGACCGAGTAGAGTCGCCTGCAGGCTTGATGCGCAAGAGCTTTGGCAAGATGGGTTTTGCCAGTACCCGTTGGTCCAAGAAGAAAGACACCTTCGCCGCGCTCAATGAAACGGCACGAGGCCAAGGCACGGATGAGCTTGGCGTTGATTGATGGGTTGAAGTCAAAATCGAAAGTTTCGATCGTTTTCTCTGTGCCCAGCCCGGCGGTGTGCATGAGCCGGGAGATCTTTCTCGCAGTGCGTGTTTCAAATTCATCAGTGAGCATCATCGAGAGGAACTCCGTGTAAGCAAGGTCGTGCTGCTCGGCTTCCATGAGCCGTGTGTCAAGATGTTCAAGCATGCTGGAGAGTTTAAGGTTCCGGATTTGCATGGTGAGTTGTGAATGATCGTTCATGAGGAAGCCTCCTGTGGTGATGAGATAAAGTAGGTGATGTCGCGGATGAACTCGAGTGACTGCTGCGACAGGGGAAGTGATGTTGTCGTGGTTTGAGCAGCTTGTAGTTTTTCCAGCAGCAGCCTGAACTGCTTCGGACTGAGAGAAAGCCGATGTTGGATTGCAAAAGCGGCAGCAGTGTCGACGAGGACATGGTCGAAGTGATCAGCAACAGCAAGCAGCCCTTGCGCTTTCCTCAAGTTGATGAAGGCGTGGACCTCCAGCAAGGAACGGAGCAGCTGGTGGAGATGAGGACTGATGGCTTGTGCCTTCTTGAGTATCGTGCGAGGCACCCCCTCATCGAGCACGGCGCGGACATTCTCGGGGAAGTCAGTATGGTCCGTGTGCCGGAAGAACCTGGTGATAAGATGCTGTTTGATCAGTTCGTCGGCGTAGTAAATCTGGACCAAGCGTTCGGTTGCCCGTACCCAGACCTTCCTGCCGACATAAGGATGGGGAACTGAATAGGCTTTGCGATTGAACTGGATATAGTGATCAGGATGGACGGTGGCCTCTTTCCACTCGGCGGCTTCAAAGCTCTCCTGGGGGAGTGCCTTGAGAGCGGGCTGCTCTTGTTCAAGGAAGTCACGGTAGGGAGCACTCTGGGTGGTGCCGTGCTTACGTTGGCCATAGTCTTGGGTGCACCAGAGCCGTAGGAGACGGTTGAGCTCAGTGATGTCTGCGGTCGGATGCAAGACGATGAGTTTGCGGACGGCTTGACGGACGGTGGGCACGTCTCGTTCGACCTTGCCTTTGTCTTTCGGTTGGGCGATGCGGCAGGGATCGAGGAAACAGTGATAATGTTCAGCCAGCTCCCGGTAGGTCCGGTTGAGTGAAGGATCATACAGATCGGGTTTGATCACGCCGGTCTTGAGGTTGTCCAGAACAACACGCTCTGGTACGCCCCCGAAGAACTCGAACATACGGATATGAGAGCCGATGAAGCTCAACTGATCCTGACTGAAAACAAGCTCGACGTACTTGTGGCGACTGAAGCCGAGAGTACCGATGAACGCGTGGAGTGTTCGTCTTCGCTGGGTGAGAGGATCATAGAGGATGCCTACTTTAGCGTAATCGATCTGGACTTCGCTTGCCGGGGGCACTTCTCTGCGGCAGGTAGAGAGTTCTGGCCGCAGAGCGATCTGATGGGTACGCACGAAGCGTTTGAAGGATGTGTAGCTCACCTTGCCGGTAAGTTGGTGCCGTTCACAGAGCACCTCAAAAGCGATCTTCGGTTTGAGGGCTAAATCCTGATCACTGACCAGCGTGACAAGCTCGACAAGCAACGGATCCAGGAGAACTTGTGCTTGCGCACTGCGCCGCACGACGGGCTCCATCTGTCGTACAAGGATGAGGACCTCTTCCTTGGATGGCAGCGGTGCATCGAGTGACAAACCTTTGGCTCTTGCGAGACGAACGTAGCGCCGAACCGTCTTGCGGTCGTAACCCAGAAGACGGGCGATGTGAGAGATCGATTGGTTGTTGTGCCAGCGGCGTAGAACTTCCCATGCATCCATATTGCTGATCTTGTGAAAGGCCAAGGTGTCCTCCAGTCTATAATGAATGAATAGCTGGATGACAACATGGCACTCAGTGATCCGGATATGCAACAGGTGGGGAAAGCTCGTGGCCCTGAGGGTGGGGAATGCTGGTGGCCCTGCCCTGAGGAATGCTCATGGCCCTGGGGTGGGGAATGCTGATGGCCCTACCCTGGGGAAAGCTTGTGGCCCTGGGTGGGGAATGCTAGTGGCCCACCCTGGGGAATGCTTGTGGCCTTGGGTGGGGAATACTCGTGGCCCTTGACATAGTCTCCTTCATTGAATTCAGCGGGGGGTAAGAGGTTTTTCCACTTCTTCTTGGGGATCATCAATACTTGCCGACCAATCGTAGCAACGCGGCCAAGCCCCCCCCTCTTTTTGTATGCAAATTTGAGCAAGTTTAACCCCTGATGATCAATACCCATTTGTGGACCTCACTGTTTTGTCTATCAAATCGATGATGTGCTGCTCTTGCTCAGCGTATGCAGAGTTTCCTTTATTCCCTCAATGAGTGACAAGGACGGAGTCCAACCTGTCAGTCTCCTAAGAGTATCTAGATTCGCATAACAATACGGTTGTTGCGGCTCATGCTCTGGTTTGGGATGTGCTCCAAAATGCAAGAGATCTGGATTGCCACCCAGGCAATTCCAAAACAATTCTATGAAATCTCTCAGCATAATTGCCCTGCCACTACCAAGATTTACGATAGCCGACTCATTGATGCTGCTAATTCTCCCGATGCCTTCAACGACATCCGATATATGAATGTAATCCCTAAAATGCTGGCAAGGGCTCAGGTTTAAACTGGTGTTTCCCAAATGGCTTCTATAGAGCTGGTTTATCAATGAGTTTTGATGCTGCCCTGCCCCAAACGCATAAAAAAGCCTTAGATGAACAAAAACTTTCTCGAATAGTTTCGCCATCTCAAAGCCATATGATGCCACTTCTAACTTGCCCTTCACATAATTGGTTAGCTTGCCTGAAGGTTCCGTGTTTTCTGATAGGGGACCTTCCCGATCGCCATATTCTGAAGATGAACCCAAAAAGATGAACTTTTCTAAGCCAGCACAGAAGAGTTCGCTTATCAAATTCTTGCTATTAGAAATGTTTGACGTCGAGTGCACGTCCGACTGTGGCTCATAAACTGATCCCCACCCAAGATGGATAAATACATCTGGCACGCCATATCGATTGATGATTTCCCTGATGTGCCTTTTATCAGAGCAGTCTATGTATATGACATTATCATCAGATGTTTGGCGACATGTGACGCACGTTATATCATCGCTGGAAGTCTGAAGCGCCCGAACCAAATACTTACCGATAAATCCTCGTGAACCACTTACCCATATTCGCGAGCTTTCCATTAATTCTCTCATTTATGATAGTATGATTGAGCGACAGCTAGACGCTCAAAGGTCTTCTATTAGTTCCAGGATTGTTCCGTCTGGGTCGTGACAATATAGTATGTTCACCTTGCCGTCAGCCGAGCTTATCGGTTCAGAATTGCAAATGTATCCATTGCTGATTAGCTCTTTGTAAAGTCTCCACAAATTGTCAACCGTCAACGCGACATGCGAACAACCGAGTTGGTTTGACGGACTTGGCACCGGCCTTGTGATACAATCTGGATCGGGGTGCGAATGATATTGTAGTAATTCAATCAGTCCCCCTTTAGGAATGATCAATTTCACCCACTCCAGTCTTACATTTTGGATGCCCGTGAGTCTATCAATAAAGTTGCCAGGCTCCTCCATATGACGCCTATAGATCGAGAGGCCTAGAACTCCGCTGTAGAATTTCAAGGACTGGTCCAAATCTCGAACAACGACTCCCACGTGACGTATTGATGAGATCATGTCATGGTATCATAAGATTATCACCGACTATTTGGCTCTAAAGAAACCGTGCAATCACGGTTCAACTGGGAATCTCGGGTTACAGCTTACGCACAATGTCTGGTATCTACAGGATTCGTCCAATAGACCGACATGACTAGTTATTGCCGACAGAAGATGAAAAGATCTATAGACAGACCGCCAATCCGCATTTATTCTCGTGGTCACACTTTTCAGAACAGTCATTGCAAATTCGTGCTCTCCAACAGAATTTAGCATCTTGCCATACTCAAGACATAATTTGTCCCGTGGGCCGTATCTGAGATTCTTAATGATCTCTAGCTCATACTTTTCCCTATGCAGAACCTCTAGGAATGATCCAAAAATACCGGCCAACCAGCTGGGTGACTTAAGGTACATGAAAGTAATCAATGAGTGCGAGAACAACGCGAGCGTGGTTTTCCTATGGCAATAATGTTCATAGAGTGGCTCGATGAAATCTCTCTTCAGGACTGTTTTTTCCAAACCTCTTTCGTATTCTCTGATCCAGATGCTTTCATCAGAAACCGAACTGTTTTGTCCCAACTTGGGGTAGGCGGAAATGCATACGCCATTCAGGGCGCGCCTATTCTTCCAAACAGCACGTCTATAGGACTTTGGATCAGCGACAATCTCAACATCCTGAAATCCTAGTATGTCCAGTTGCATTACCAAAGATTCAACGGTTGGTATGTTTACAACACTCAGTGATTTTGTCGAACCATCGTGATACGCTGATTCGAATTTTTGCGCAGTAATGCCGCAAGTCTTTTCCTTATACTGGTAAACAAGGTCCCTCATTTCAATTTCGTTCATCAATGCTTTTGTGATATATTTTGATGATATACAACGAGATTCAATGAAGACCATCGCTTTGCAGATATTTGCTATCCTTCGAAGTGCTACTGGTATAGATTCAACATGGTAGAGCACACCTGCGCAAATGACGACATCGAAACTTTCATCTCCGAGAGATTCAATATCTCCCAATTTGTATTCCACCCTATTGCTAATCTGTAGAATGTTTCTGACTGTTTGCCCTTTGACGATATTCTTTTCTCTTGGCTCAATTCCTACCATCCGTGCAAATGGCAGATCACTCAATTCGTTGAGAACCCAACCATCGTTACAGCCAATATCTAGAATAGAAAACGTCTTGATCTGATCAACCGTGAAATGTTTCAAGATAGTCCGGCGAATGAGATTCGTAAAATAGGCTTCTCGTCCTGACAGTCCTTCTTCATTTCCTACCCTTATGTCACCTGAATGCCATACGGCCATACTGTACGGTCCATGCGCATTTAGATCCTGAATCAGTTCTTCAGAAAGTACCTTCCCGTCGTTTGATGCCATTGTTTCTCCTTATCAGATTGTGGTGAAGATTCCTACAGTCTTTTTAAGTACCCATCCGGAGCCACAGTAACGAGAAGCTTGTCCTGGATGGTCCTGTCAATCTCAAATTCAGTATGCGTCTTAAGAAATTCGTAGACAGCGGTCTTAGGATTGTTTCCATTCCCCCAAGGGCGGTTTTCAGATAGTTTGTTTGGCAAGTCCTCAATAATTGTGTCGAACACGATACAGTAACTACCAGATGAAACGAGGCCGGCATAAGCGTTCAACTCAGCTAGTACGTGTTCGTGTGTATGATTGGAATCAAGGCAGATCACGACACGACTTCCACTTCTGATGTGGGACTTCACCAATTGAACTATGTCCGGGTCAATGGAAGACCCCTCAATCAACTCCATTCTGTCCCGCAATGGATGGGCATCCAACGCATCACGATTGTGTTTTCTGATGTCGATGTCAACTCCGATCACTCTTCTCCTAGATCTGGCCACATCCATTCCACATTCGGGCTTACGATCCTCGCAAGAGTCAATCAATGCCAGCATTGACGCGCTGAAAACCAATGAGCCACCACGCGCTATACCCGTTTCAATTATCACGTCGGGTTGCACCCTCCAAATTATTTCCTGCATTGCAACAATGTCCTGTGGATATTGAATTATTGGGACACCAAGCCAGTCAAAATGGTATGAGTAGTTGTGCTTGATAGTCTCAACGAGAAAACCCATCGCCATGGTCTTAGTCGACTCATCTATGGCAATGCCCTCAATTTCTTTCCGTCTGGTCTCAGCAAATTCCTCTAGGTCATTCATTGTCATGTCATCTTGCTATGTTGTTCGCAATGAGTTATTTCTGATCTTTGTGTCTCTTTTCAATTATTGTTCTAGGATTTGCTGCACAATGTCGTGAACGTTTAAGTTCAAATGGTCCAGGCTAGGATAAAACCAGTCATTATTCAATGTCTTCCTTATGACAATTTGTTTGTCTATTCTACAACATTGTTCGTGAATTCTTGATAGGAGCCTATCACTCAATTGATTCCCGCTTTTGCTGTCGTCCAATATGAGAAGACTACGCGTCCTACTGACATCTCCTATTAACGAGCCAAAGTTAAACTCAGAGAAAGTGTTGACTGAGAATAGTGAAGCAGACTTGCCATGGGTTCTAAGGTCTCGTTCTATCTCGAGCGCGTACGGAAGCGAGTAATTAAAGCATACAATTGTGACATCATCACCTTCCGTATATTTGAAAAAGTTGCCATTTTCATCGCTGTCAACTACTGCCAAATCTAATACATCCAGCTTCATCAACCGCTGACTGACGCCTAGGATCCTGAATCCCGGAGCGACCAAATGACGACGTACAATTGTCTCGGTATCGCGCTTGTTAGTAAAACAATATCCTCCGATATTTGCAATTGAGCAGAAGTCACTGAAGTTATTTAGTGCAGACTGCGGCCCTTCGTATCCGCTATCTACGACTATTGGCATGATAGTGAACGAAGCGCTGGGTTCATTTGCTCTGATGATGTTGTACGTGTTGACCAAATGATCTACTCCCAACAAAAGGAAGTCTTGCTGCTTCATGAACAGTATCGAAGAGACTTGGTTCTGCATCAAGCCGAAGCCAACACCAATCAAAGTGTTCTCGCTATTCTGCGTATTAATGACTTTCCCAGGGGGTCTTACATTCAGTCCTTTACAGAGTCCTCCTAGACACGAGCCAGCCATGATGTTCTGTCCAAACAAGACCAAGTTGTCAACTTCGCCAACCTGTCTCGAAATAAGAGAATTAACAAACTCCACGTACTTCATGATATTTCAGCCTCGATCTCCGACGCGATATTCTTAGCCAATTCTTTCAGTCTACCCTGCGAAACGGATTTCTGGAGCACAAAGATGGGATCTTGACTCGACTGGGATATCAAAGGATAGCCAAGGCTCTCAATCTGCGCGGCTGCGCCGGCATGGTAGTTGATGTATCTCGCCTTGGGATTGCCCACCTCCTTTTTGTACGAATAACCCAGCGTATTTAAATGTACTTCGACACAAACGGGAGATTTTGTTTTGAGACATCTGGTTCGAATTCGTGACAATCGCTCGATATAGTTAAATACATCGTTCCCTTTGAGATGGAAATAGTCAATGGATAATCCGCTGGTCAACTTCTTCAGGTTGATTTCACATCGACGTTCACCAATTTCCGTCGCAAGAGACCACCTATTGTTCTCAACTACTGTCACTACTGACAAATTGTTGCTCTTTTGGAACAGCATACTTTCATAGAAGCACCCCTCTTCAATTGCACCGTCACCAGTAACAGTAAACACGACCCCGTTGTTCCCCCTGATTCTGTTTCCTAACGCATAGCCCGAGCTAACAGCGTGATTATTTGCCAAAATATTCGATGTATAAACTACATTCTTAGATGGATTACAAAGATTCATTGATCCTAGATGTCCTTTAGCAATTCCGGACTCCCGGAGATAGAATTCATCCAAGACCTCTTTTAAGGAGCGCGTCCTTGCAAGATTGTAATGGATATTCCTATGCGACAAGAAAAGACCATCTTCGGTCTTCATGATTTGATCGATTGCAACCGCGATCGCCTCGTGACCAAAGGCAAGATGAATCGGAATCTTGAATTCACCTTTTTTTAATCTCTCATTAACAAGAAGTTGCGAAATCCTTAGTCGCAAAACCCGTTCAGCAATTTTTACTGTCGATTTCGTCATTCAAATCCAGCCCATTGAATGGGTCTATTGGTATCGGTGCTCCTTCGAATCAATTTCGATCTGCCGCATCAGAGCCACGAGTTTCTACTTCCACAATGAGGTCTCCATCTGGAGACCTGGTACCGTTTTCAGATATATTGCCATCTGTTTCAGTGTTTCGCATACTCAGAGTCAATTTTCGGTCACTCTAGTTGCTCCTTCAGCTATTCTTCTTGACACCTCTTTTTTCAATGATCTTAAATATGCATCGCTCTCGGAAGAATCCTCCCCACACGAATATTCGGCAAGACGTTTCCACGTTGTGGGTTCATACCTACCCATCATTGTCTCATACGTAATTGCAAACTTCGATAGAATGACATACGTATGCCATGTAAATGCAGGGACTACGATCATTTCTTCTCCACCATCTTCTAAGACTTTACAACTTCTTACAATTCCCTGGTCATCAAAAAACAACATCACTATCTTGCCTTGTATAAGACATATGTTCTCGATCTTTTCAACCCCCGGATGCAAATGAGGTCGCATATAGGAATCTTCTAGCATGAAGTTTACAGCCCTGTTGAATTCATCTCCGGGATTGTGCAGGATCCTGGTGTGACGATGTCTTTTTGACAATCTAGCTTGAACCAAGCCCTCCTGAAAGTCTTCTTCTGTTAGATGAGGAGTTAGCGCGCTTTTCATGATCCCGAACTCATCGTTTGTCCTAAGATATTATTTGTGCGGTTCTTAAGCCAACGTAGATCATCTGAGAGGTATCCATTCCCATACAAATGTTCAAGTTCCTGAAGACGGTAGAACCCTCTGCGCCTAAATATCTTCGCATCGAAGAGCATGTGCTCGAACAAAGCAGCCATGTCTTTCACGCCCCGTTCCAAAGACCACTTGCATTCGAAGTTAGGCAGTACTCTTTTGATCTTTTCGAAAGAGACCTTATAGGTGCGAGTATCACCGCCATTTTTAACTTTGCGGTCTCGAACTAGACCTTCTTTGTCAAGCTCTGGATGTTCCATCAGGAACTTGATTTCACATCCTGGTACGACTTGCCGGATGATCTGGGCGATTTGAATCACCTGCAGATTGTTCTCATCCGCTCCGACATTCAGCACCAGAAGTTCTGGCCTATGATACACATATTCGATCGCACATTTTACCGCATGACACAGATCCTGAATGTGCAAGTTGGGTCTCCATGACATGCCGTCTGAATTCAGAATGATAGTTCTATTTGCCACAGCCATACCGGTGAGCATGTTTACAACTACGTCAAAACGAATACGAGGCGAATGCCCAAAAACCGTAGCAAATCGCAAGGCAATAGGAGAAAAATCCTTGTCACTAATTGATCGAAGGTCTTTTTCAACCTGCAACTTATTCAATGAATAGGCTGTTTGGGGATGGGTGGCCGACACCTCTGTCAACAACTCCTCCCCCCCCAACCCATAAACTGAGCAGCTGGAGGCGAATATGAACTTAACGCCCAGTCTCTTACATAGTTTGGCTATGCCAAAGCTGTAAGTGCGGGTCGGGTCATAGATACGCGAAGGATCCAGCTTCCCGACCGGGTCATTCGAAATGCCTGCGAAGTGCACCACAACATCAATATTCTTCAAATCAGCTTCTGCAATATCCCGCGCATCCTTAAGAATTGTCCTCGTCGGTGGAGGAGGATACAGAAGGCAGTGCTTGAAAAATCCCGTGTCGTAACCAACACAGTCAAATCCACTTTCGGCGAGGAATGTGGTCAAGACACTCCCTAGGTAACCCAAAGAACCTGTGACTAGTATTCTTTTCATGGAAAAACCGAATCGCAAAACGATCGCTTTGGCCGTATTGACCGCTTGGTTCCGTCGAGGAACAGAGATCCCGAACCCTTCCGTTTGTTGTGGTTTTGATTCATAGAATCAAGCAATGATATTCACTTGCGTTCCATTCGAATCAATATTCATTTTGTACCTGCTCAACCCAATTGGTGCAAGAACTGAAATCAATCGCTCATGATTCTCCTCATGAGCAAAGATATTTAGAAATCCACCACCTCCAGCACCAGAAATCTTTCCACCCAATGCGCCGTTTTCCAGTGCAAGTGCATACGCCTTGTCTATTCGAGAATTAGAGATATTGGAGGCCAGTTGGGTTTTCAATAGCCAGCCCTCATGTACTATTCTGGCAAACCGTTCAATTGAGAACTTATTTGAATCCAACAGATACAACAATTCTGCAGCGTGATCTCTCATTTGAATTAGAATATCGGAATTCTTGTTGTTGTTCGCATCCTGCTCTTTCAGTACAGACTCAGATGGTCTGACAACCCCCGTCCAGAATGACAAGAGAGAACCAAATAATACCTCTGTGTTTCTTGTCCGGCATGCAACGTGCTGCAACGTAACAGTTTCATCCTTGTTGAAACGAAGATAGTTAACACCACCATAGGCTGCCGCATAATGATCTTGCTTACCCATCGGTCGTTGGAGGATATCAATCTCGATGTGCGCAGCCTCTTCAGCCAATCTTCCAGCAGAAATGCTTTGGCCCTTGAACTTGTATAACGCGTTCAACAAGCCTACACAGAAAGAGCTTGAAGAACCGAGTCCTGAAGAACCCGGTGCATCAGCTATGGTGCTGATGTATAACTTCTCATCTATATCGAGGAACCTTAAGCACTCCCTGATAATTGGATGCTCAATTTTATCGATTTCATCGACCTGCTCGGTGCTCGAGTAATTGAGCCTGTATTTCTCCGAAAACAGCCGTGAGTGCCGCTTGATTGTGACATATATGTAGCTGTCGATACTTGTGCTGATTACCGCACCGTAATCATGATGTCTGTAGAAAGAGGGCAAATCCGTGCCTCCTCCGGCAAAGCTTATTCGAAGTGGTGTCTTTGAGATGACCATGTTGGCGTACCAACCCCAGTGCTACTTGGAAAACGAATATTTAGCGGCCTGACATTTTCCGAAACAATATCACACGTGGCACGCAGGCATTTATCTCAATTGTCATTTGTTCTTCTCAATTATGCTATTGAGTGTCTTCATGTAGGCAGTGATCCCTTCCTTGAGGGAAAAGCGAGGTGTCCACTGCAGGGTCGACTCGGTGCGATCCATACAAGCCCACAAGCCGGATTGCCCGATTGCATCACTTCTCGGTCTTATCATATCGGAGAGTTTGGTCCTCCCTGTAATGATCTCCTCCACAATTCGACAAACTTCATAGACGCTTGTTGGTGCGCCTGAACCTAGATTGTACACACCTGTGGGAATCTGGTTCTCCAGTGCAACAAAGAAAGCCTCTATTACATCGTCGACGAAGATGAAATCATTACTGTTAAAGGGGTTGGTGATCATCGGCTGAACATTGGAGCTGAAAGCACGCACCAGTGTCGGAATCAGCGAATTTGCCCGTTGACCTGGCCCATAGACATAGAATATTCGGAACCAAATCAGATCAACGGGCGTCTTCTCACAGAGTACTCGGGCATAGTCGTAGATTGCTTTCTTGGCCCAGCCCAAATACGAGGTTGAGACCGAACATTCATCTTCTGTGCACGCGCCCTGCTTGGCACCATATTCAACACACGATCCGCTGATGATAATCTTTGAACAGTTTGTTTCTCTAACTATTAGGTCCAAGAATTGGATGGAGTTCAACAAATTCAATATCGAGAAATTCGGTGAGAAATCTGGAATACCCTGCCATGCAAGATGAACTACTGCCTGGGGATGAAACTTCCGAATTTCTTCTCCAAAATTGGCTATTTCACTAAGGTCACATTGTAGGAACTTTGCCATTGGCAAATTCGGGACCGCCATATTGGTGTGATCCAAGAGCAAGAATTCATGTCTGGCACTTTTCAATGCATTTGTCAAATGTGTACCGAGAAACCCATTGGCTCCTGTTAGTAGGATTCTCATATCCGTCCGCCCTTTATGCCCGAACTCACCGGCTTGAAATCTGGCCTCATCTTGTCCTTTTCGGACATAAATTCTGGTGCAGTCGGCCATTTAAAGGAGAACAGAGGATCGTCAAAGCGAATACCCTTTTCACACTGAGAGGAATAACTTTCAGAGTGGAAATACAAGATCCATGCATCATTACTTAGAGTTAGATAGGCATTAGCGCATCCCTTCGGAACATGGAGAGAATATCTGTTGTCAGCAGTAAGTTCAAACGAGATCCATTTCAAGTATGTCGGCGAGTCTGCACGCACGTCCACGACAATGTCATAGATAGATCCCCGCACGCACAAGATTGTTTTTGCCTCTTGTCCAGGCATATCCTGATAGTGAAAACCTCGTAGCGTATGCTTTGTTCGATTCTCTGAGATGTTGCATTGAGCAATTCTAGACTCAATGCGCTCCCCCTCAAACTCTCGAGAACAATAGATCCTACGGAAGAGGCCCCTTTCATCCACAAAAGGTTCGGGTTTAATGAGATACAAACCTTGGATCTCTTGCTCAGCAAACTCCATTTGGATCTACTCCTCGAAATATGGCTGCGTCGGGAATGGAATTAGAAACGCCCCCTTGTATCCCCCCCTCGATCTGAGATCATCAATGATTTCATCCTTGAAATTCCACGCTAGAATAAATATCAGATCAGGGCCTAGCTTCAATCCTTCTTCGAATGACACGATTGGTATGTGCGATCCTGGCGTGAACTTCCCCTGCTTCATTGGATTATTGTCGATAACAGCCAATATCTGTTCGCGGTCTAATCCACAGAAATTCAGATAAGTAGAGCTTCTTGCAGAAGCTCCAAATCCAATGATTTTCCTATCTTTGAACTCTTCCAGCGCCTGTCTCGAGCAGTCTCTGTGATCAAAACAATTGTCCGCAAATTTAGTCCACGTCGATAGATTGTTGATTCCATCATATTCCTCGCGAGCAGAAGCCTCCTCGTAAGCGGCGGTTTTCGACATACCTCTTCTTGAAAAATAAACAACGTATGAACCACCGCTTATGGGGCTAGGATCCAAATGAAAGGGTTCCAGGCCATGCTGATGGAGTAGGTATTCCATGGAGCGAACGGAAAAATAGCAAAGGTGTTCATGATAAATCGAATCATACTGCAAGCCTCTTAGAATCTCTCCGGCATAGTGAAATTCGATAGCACCGACCCCATCGTCTCGCAGAATATTTCTTATGCCTGCGACGACCCCGTGAACATCGCTGACATGAGGGATGACATTCCTGGCAAAGACTACTTTTGCCTCCCCCTTCTGCTCTTTGACTTTATTGGATAGCTCCAGATTCCAGAATGAATTGATTGTGGCAACTCCATTTCGAGTGGCGATCTTTGCGATGTTACTTGCAGGGTCAATGCCCAACACATTTGTGAAACCATTATGGAGCCATGGGATCAAAAAAGTGCCATCATTCGATGCTATCTCAAGAATCAAATCATTCTTTTGGGGGTTTGCGAGATTCGACATTCGTTGACAAAACGTCAATGCATATGAACGCGCCGTCGATGAGGTCCCAGTCACCCAAACATAATCTGTGAAAAGAATTTCCTTCCTGACAGTCGCTTTGAGTTGAACCAATGAAGACGTAGGTGAAAAAGCCAAAGTTAGTGGAATCCTATTCTCGAACTCATCTTCCTTTCTTGGAAGCGAATTAGCCAGTGGTTGATCTCCAAGCGGGAGAAATGTGACCAAATCCTTCGCTCCGCTGATTCTGCATGCTTCGATTTCAACAAACGTTTGGTTCATCGAACGGCTTTCCAAATGAGTGCATTCCTGCCTTAGCTTTCGCTGAGACCATCTTGGTCCTTCCGAATTTGTGACATACTTCTTTTTGCAGCTGACCCATTCGACAACAAATTCAGGGCCCAATTCTGTGACTGACTCGAAGTTACGAGTAGATGACCAATACAGTCACGATGGAGCCCACACTCATCACAATTGAACCTGATGCTAGTTCTGTGGATGGACTATCAACGCGAAGAAATCAGATACAATCACAAAAACCAGGTGGATTGGTAATCTGACAGACCTGTGGAGAGGTTCCACTCATCTTGTTGGTAACCAGCGCTCACGCTAGAACTGCATTCAAGCCTAACTTTGGAATCTGTTAGATTGCGAATGATTACATTGGGAATTGGCCTTTACACAGGATTAACGACTCCTTTCATTCGCAATTGTTCACCAATTCTGTTAATAGAAATCAAGTGCTTGAGTTGCAGGAGTCGATTAGATCTTCTACCACGGAAGTCACTTTCAGTGAAACCGATGTCACGACAAAAGCGCACCAAGTCCAAACCTCCTCTCTCTAGATCCCACTCGGGTTTGTAATAGTCTCTAAGTACAGTTAGGATCTTTTTGAAACTGACTCGATACGTTCGGGAATCGGTGTGCTCTCCCAAGAATCTGAGTTCGCTCCCTGGTACAACTTTTTGTGCAGCCTCTGCTAGCTCGCGCACGGTGAAATTCCCATTTGGGATGCCCACGTTGAAAGACTGATTGGAGACAAGCTGAGCCGGCGCTTTTATGCCAGCTAGATAAGCCTGACACACGTCCAGCACGTGTACAACAGGACGCCAAGGTGAGCCATCGCTCTTAACTTCTATTCTTCCAGTGGTGTAGGCACACGCGACAAAGTTGTTGAACACAATGTCGCAGCGCAGTTTTGGACTAGCGCCGAATACCGTTGAAGGGCGGAAACATGAAATGACAAAATCAGAAGAATTGAGCTCACGAAGTTTACATTCCGCCTTCCACTTTGTCAGCGCATAAGCGGTCAAGGGCTTCTTTTCACTATTATCTTCATCAAGTTCATCGTCAGTCTGTGCTATACCGTACATACTCTGAGAGGAAGAATAGACAAAGCGTTTCACGCCAGCTTCCCTAGCACAGCGTGCCGCCGCTATTGTCCCATCGAAGTTGATTGCCTCGGTCAACTCAGGACGAAAATCACCTAGCGGATCATTTGAAAGAGCTGCGAGGTGCACAACCGCGTCGATCCCTTGAAGATCTCTTACTGAAATATCTCTGATATCTTTCGTTATCTGACGATCAGGAGATCGGAATCCTTTTGGTTCGAACCCTTCATAGTAACCTATGTCGTAACCAACGACCACGTATTCTTTGCGTTTTAGCACATCCGTCAATACCGTCCCAATATATCCCAAGTTACCAGTCACTAGAATATTCATACGCATTCCTCAAGATGATGACTCTTCACGCTTGCCGATGAGCCTTTCTACCATGCACAGAAGCCAAATGTGATGAACCATTTCAACTACGTTGTAAGATCTACTGTCTGCATAAAAATTTATATCCCCCAATTGTCGCAACAAGTTGTTTCCGTTGAACCCTGAGAATGTAATGAGTGGCAGACTCTTTTCTCTGGCAGTCTTTGCCCCATTTATCATGTTCTTAGACATGCCACTGCTGCTGATGAGTATCACCAGGTCGTTACGTTCAGCGTAGAAAGTGATAGCCTTTGATACCCAATGCTCGTAGCCGTAATCATTCGCAAGACAGGTTATAAGATCAGCTTCATTGAAATTGATAGCGCGGATTCTCGCGTTCTTTGTGAGATCTACCGCGACATGACTTGCCATTGCGGCGCTTCCTCCATTGCCTGCGATAATGATCTTTCCATTATTCGCACCTGTCTGGTCTATTAGTTGGATGGCCTTGCTGAGGAGATCCATCTCAACAGATTGAACCACCTTGTCTATTGCCGAAAAGAACGCCATTACAGATTCATCAGCCATGAGCATGACTCACGTTATTGATTCGCAGGAGCATTGGATATTGTAGAGTAGGGCCCCGCCGCTGTAGCGTCCAGAACTTGTGAGCAAACATCGTTTCTCCCTTTTCAGACGAGTGTCCCACTCAAGCCGTCCATCACCCTGTCTCTGGTGTCCCCTCATCAAACCGCACGTGAGG
>Ga0163200_1000312_pt1 | contig 21738 bp, 30 predicted proteins | sample PL_2010_200m_FD_113535 | JGI IMG/M metagenome (GOLD analysis project Ga0163200, IMG submission 113535) | Freshwater microbial communities from Powell Lake, British Columbia, Canada to study Microbial Dark Matter (Phase II) - PL_2010_200m | ecosystem: Environmental > Aquatic > Freshwater > Lake ... | reverse complement strand
GTACCAAAAGGCGGAACGGGATTGGTAACACTTACTGATAAGAATATAATAGTCGGGGCAGGAGTGGGGAATGTTGCATTTCTTGCACCAGGAACTTTCGGTAATGTCCTGACATCCGATGGCACTAACTGGGCGAGTACCACACAACTTCAGTATTACGGGATTCAGTTTGATATTACAGCATCCGACCCGGCAGTAACGAGAATTGGAAATATGTGGTATCATGCAACGCTTCCTATCCAGTCCTTGATGGCGGGTTGCTTGTTAAACGATGATGGCACAGTTAATTATTATCTGAATGCAGCGGATTGGACAAAAAAATCAAGTGGAGATGCCAGTAATTTGGATGGGACTGATGGGCAGGTAATGGTGGAAATTCCGACATTTTATTATCTGACTTCATTGGTCGGTAACACTTATGAGTATCGTATGTCCCTAATACCGCTAGTCGGTTATACAAGGGTTCAAAAACATTATGTTGCCGCATACGAAGGTGTTATCAACAGAACTCCCACGATAAAATTATGGTCTATTATCAATGCAGCCACAGAATACAGGGGTGGGAATAATAATGCTGCCTATGATGCCCAGACCAATACATTTCTGGGTCGGCCTGCAACGCTCATTTCAAGGACAGATTTCAGGACTTATGCCGATAATCGGGGTACAAAGTGGTCACTGCAAACAGGTGAACAATACAGTGCAATAGTCTGGTTATTCGTAATGGAGTATGCAACCCGTAATAGTCAGGATGCGGTGAATGCAGTATTAACTACGTCAGGCTATCACCAAGGAGCATTAGGAAACGGAGTTACTACGGCTGTATCTGGGGAATGGAATGCCTTTAATGGTTATTATCCCTTTGTACCATGCGGAGCCTCTAATACGTTGGGAAATGGAAGCGGTGAAGTTAATTACGTCGCTGCTGATTTCGGCGGGGCGGGTGTTAGTCGGACTTTTACGGTCAATAGGTATCGTGGCATTGAGATGCCTTTCGGCCATATCTGGAAATGGTTAGATGGGATTAATATACTACATAATAACGTTGGGGATGGCGGTACGTCCATTATTTACCAAAGGAATACAAAAACTTTCGTGGATGGTACACTAGCTAATTATGTCAATGCCGGAAATTTACCACTAACCTCTGATTATGTGAAATTAATGCAGGATAGTGGATTGATTATGCCTAAAACAGTAGGTTCATCTAATGCTACGTGGTGGTGCGATTATTTCTATACACCACAACCCGTTGCTGTTACTGCGTGGTATGCTCCTATCGTTGGGGGCCATTCCCTTTCTGCGCTCATTGCTGGCTTCGGTTACGTGCTCTCGTACACCGCTGCCTCGGACACGTTCACGTCTATCGGGGGTCGTCTTAGCTGTTTTGGGATCTAACACGGGAAAAATGAGATTTAGAACGAGAAAAAACGAAAACGAAAAACGAAAGTGAAGTAATTCGGTAACGGAATCGAAATCGAACGACACCAAAAATGAAAAATTACCAAGGTTGTGAATATTTTAAGGCTCCTATCGTTGGAGGCAATTCCAATAATGCGCTCAATGCTGGATTCGGTAACGTGAACTCGAACAACGCTGCCTCGAACACGAACACGAATATCGGGGGTCGTCTAAACTGTTTCTTTTCTCAGATATTCAAACCTCACCTCTTGGTGAAAAATAAATTAAGCAAAAAGGATATTGGTAGCGAGAGCGAAGATTTCCTTTCAATACAGCTAATGTGATGAAAAGATACGGTAATTTATATAGTAAAATTTGTTCGATTGAGAATCTTGAACTTGCAGACATTAAGGCAAGGAGAGGGAAGAAATGTAAAAAACAGATTGAAAAATTCGACAGTAATCGGGATGAATTATTGAGAGATTTACAGGTCGGTTTGCTTAATAAAACATTTCACACCAGTAAGTATCGTGTTTTTAAAAAAGTGGTTGATAACGGGAAGGAGCGTGAAATATATCGGCTTCCATATTATCCTGATCGGATACTGCATCATGCCATAATGATCATTGTTGAACCAATTTTTAATAAATCATTGACTGCTGATACCTATTCCTGTATTAAGGGTAGAGGGATTCATAGTGCAGCCGAAAAGGTCAAGAAAGCTATACGGCAACCTAGTACAAATTATGTACTGAAATTGGATGTTAAAAAATTCTACCCATCCATAGATCATGATGTACTTAAATTGGCTGTTCGTAGAAAAATAAAGGATAACGATTTACTTTGGCTATTGGATGAAATGATAGATTCGGCAGATGGGCTACCTATTGGTAATTATCTGAGTCAATCTTTTGCTAATCTATATTTATCCGATTTTGATCACTGGATAAAGGAAGTTAAGGGAATAAAGCACTATTTCAGATATTGTGATGATATAGTGATTTTGCACGAAAGTAAAGAGTTTTTGCATAGTCTGTTACGTGAAATAATAGGCAAATTGTCAGCATTGAAATTAACCGTTAAAAATGATTGGAGAATATTCCCTTCCTATACGGGTATTGATTTTATTGGATTTGTTTTCTATCCAACCCATACCAAAATAAGGAAATCCATAAAAAAACGATTCATTAGAGCGGTACTGAATTATAAGAGAACCCATAATAAAATAGCATATTGTTCACTGGCCTCTTACTGGGGTTGGCTTAAATATTCTAATAGTAAAAACTTAATAAAAAAAATCTGCGCATGAGATCATTTAGCGAGTTGGGCATTACCAACAAGTGCAATCCTTTTACTGGCGATAAAATAAAAATGTCTAAAATTTTGAATAAGGAAATTGTTGTCTGTGATTTTAAAATAGAAGATAGCAAATTTCCTAAAAACAAATCCGGCAAATGTTTGCATTTGCAAATAGAATTAGCCGGAACTAAATTTCTCGTTTTCACCGGATCAGATGTTTTAATAAACACAATTCAGGAAATTAGCAAAGACGAGTTTCCGTTTTCAACTACTCTGGTTAAGAATGGCGAATGCTATAATTTTAGCTAATGTGATAATAGAAAAATTATGAACCTAACCATCCATCCCGGTCAGAATCAGCCCTTCCCTATGCCAATCATGCCGTCATGGTCGCCGGAATTACGGTATAAATTCAGATTATCCGTGGATTGGTGGCAATGCGACAGCCTTACTTATCCTATACCTAATTTCGGTCTGAAATTACCAGCAAAAGGGCGTTTTGATTATCACAAAGGCGGCAGTAACTTTGGGGTAATTAAAGAAGGCGATCATATATATCTTTATCCTAGGTATTATATGCCAATTTCAAGCGGATTGAATGATAATCGTGAACTGGATAAGGAGTGGAAAATAGAACTGAAACCAGATGGTTGGACTGAGTGCGCCTTACGGGTCGATGGTTTGCGGTGGTGGGTAAATGGTGATTTGGTTATGACGAAGGATGTGGTGATTCCAAAAAGCACGATTATACCCTATTATAATACTCCGATTTTTTTAGGGAAAGGATCGGACAATAATTATGCCGGTGGTTATGTGCCAAAATCCGGGGCCAGCCGTGACTTGTCGATGCAGATCATTTTTTACTAACTTAAAAAATAGAAAAGTAGTTATGAGCGATTTGGAGTTACATAAGTTAGAGGCACTGATGACAGCTTGCAACAAAACTCATGAGGAATCACGGGTTAAGCAGGATGAAGCACATCTAAGAAAAGATTGCCAGCAACTCCGGAAGCCTTGCGGCACGTTCCATGCATGCCTGAATATTTTCGATATTTGTCAGCCTTTAACATAACACAAAGACAGATAATGATTTAACAAAAACAAGTATTATGGTTAATAGTTATGCGAAGCAAAATCAGTACATAACCACCGTCAAAGACGGTGGATTTCTAAGTTAAATTAAACTTATTATAATTTATGGCAGCAAAACAAAAGGCTAACGTAATAGATCAAGCCGACACAAAATTAGAACACGCTGCTGCACAAGCAGTTCAATTTATTGCAGATGCAGCTATTGAAGCCTCAAAAGTAATAGCTAATTCCGCCCTAGATGCCACTAAAGTAGTGGCAAACTCCGCCGCTGAAGCCAATAAGATGTTTCATACAAGAGGCGCAGAAGATCATGACACCTTGTTAATTTTAGTTGAATCTGTTAATAATCTCGACAAAAGATTTACTGAAAAGTTTACTGAGCTTAAAACTGATATTAAGGCGGACATAAAAGATTTAAAAGATACAACTACCTCAAGAATTCAACTTTTAGAAACGGAGAAATTAAATATACGGGATTCTTATCCTGTATTATATAAAGCTGGAATAGATAAGGCATTGGATGATCATGAAAAAAGGTTGAGAAAAAACGGGGATAACATTACTAAAATTATGACTTGGGGTGCTGCCTTACTCGTCATTCTGGGAATAGCTCAATTTTTTATCGGTAAATTTTTGTAAAATGGAAAAATTAATTGACTGGAACATTGTATTACAACTGTTCCCCTTTGTATTGCTTGGATTGGCAGTACATTTTCTGGATAAACTAGATAGTGCTAGGAAAAAAGCAGATTTTACATTCAAGATATTTTGGAAAATAAATCTCTTGGGATACATTTCAGCAATTATTATTTGCATAGTAGGTTTGGCGTTTATGGGCAATAGCATTGAACTGGTGGCAGGAACCTCCAAGATGGTTATTGCTTTCAGTATAGGGATTGGTGGTGGCTCCCTAGTTCGGTCATTCGTAAGTAAATTTTTATAGTAATATCAGTAAACTACCACCTTCATAGAAGGTGGCTTTAAACCTAAGCAGAATGCACAGAGTGATACATAGTTTATTTTATCCTGTAAGGAGCAGGACATTACCACCCGCAAAGCAGGTGGTATCCTAAGTTAAAATGAATAAGAAAGTAATTATCATTTTCGGACTTATTATTATCGGACTGTTAGCGTTTTTCTCAATCAGTTGGCGGATTAACAAAAATCGCTACCAGAACGCTGTAGCGAAATATGAAAAACAAATCGCCAACCTTCAGGGTCAAGTGGAGATTGCTGATGGATTATATTCTTCCACGGTTGATAAGTATAAAGTCACCCAAAGAGAACTAAGGGATAGCCTCATGGTCAAGGATAAAGAGTTGGCTAAACTGATCCATAAAAACAGGGAAACGATACAGGGTTACGAAAGTTATATACTAACTCTGAAAAACAGAACGGATACCATATTAATTCGTGATACCGTGTTAGGGATGAAGGCTTTTACCCTTGCTTATCCTAAAGCCCCGGAAAAGCCATTTATAACATATCTGGGCGTGATTGATAGTTTGACGATCCGAGGTAATTGGCAGTTTGGAAGTTTGCCGATCACCGGGAGTATAGTGGAGCAAAAGGACGGAACGTGGAAATATTACTTGTCCGCACCAGACTGGGTTAACTTTTCCGGCATTCAAATGAAAGTTTTACCAAAACTGGATCAGCCGAAGGCAAGGAAACTGTATTTTCCTGTCGGTGCTGGTTATCAGGTCTATTTTGATGGGAAGAAATCATTGTACTTGATGGGTGGTGTTCAACTCAACCGCTGGCAAATATTGATTCACAGTTCGATGTTTGAAACTGGAATCGGAGGGGTATATTTATTGTGAACAACCACCCCCAAAGGAGGTGGCATCAAAAAATTAAACTAAAAGTTTATTTATGAATTTTTCTTCCTTCATAGCCCCGACCATTGCCGGCAACTCCGGAAGCCCTGCGGCACGTTCCATGCCTGAATATTTTAATAATCCCCAATCCAGAATATTGAGAGAAGCATTTCTATCACGCAAGACAACATCACCGCACTTTGGACAAATCCATGTCCGGTCAGCGAGCGTCAATTCTTTATTGATGTACCCGCATTTGTTGTGCATTTTGCTGCTGGGATCGAAACGGCCTATTTCGAGTACGTTCTTACCTCTCCATTCGGATTTGTATTTTAGAAATATCACAAACATTCCCCAGCTTGCATCACTGATGGATAGTGCAAGTTTATGGTTTTTAACCATATTTTTCGGGGTTAAATCTTCGATGCAAATGGTATCGTACCGTTTGGTTATCACGTCCGTTACCTTATGCAAAAAGTCTTTTCTTTGGTTGTTTACTTTTTCATGTGCTTTGGCTACTTGGTTATTTGCTTCTCTGCGGTTATTGCTTCCTTTGACTTTGCGGGAAGCCCTGCGCTGCAACACTTTCAATCTTTTCAGGGAATTGCGCAAGTGCTTTGGATTCTCGAATTCAGTACCGTCCGATAATACCGCAAATGTTTTTACCCCTAAATCTATCCCTACGGCTGTTTTACTGTCTATAGGTATCTTATCCGGTAGGTCAATTCCCGTTTCTGTCAATATGGAAACGAAATATTTGTTGGTTGGTGTTTTGCTGATAATGGCACTCCGGATGGCTCCGCTTAATGGCCGGTGGAGAATAACTTCGATGCCATCCTTGAATTTTGGGATATACAAACGATTCTCTTCAATGGTTACGCTCTGTTGGCAATTGAATGATTGCCTATTGGATTTCTTTTTGAAGGAAGGGAACTTAGCCCGACCCTTAAAGAAATTTTTATACGCATTATCAAGATTGATTAGTGCAGATTGTAAGGATTGGCTGTTGACTTCCTTTAACCATTCATGCTCTTTTTTAAGAATTGGTAATTGTGCTTGCAATTCAAATCGGGAAAGACTGATCCCCTGTGTAGAATATGCTTCTGTTTTAGTTTGTAATGCAAGGTTGAAAATGAACCGTACACATCCAAAATGCTTGGCCAGTAATTCTTTTTGGGAATCAATAGGATATAACCGATATTTATTAGCTTTTAACATAGTTCAAAGATACAAATAACATTTAACTAAAACAAACATTATGGTTAACTATTTTTATGCAAAGCAAAAAGTACATAACCACCGCCAAAGACGGTGGGTTTCTAAGTTTAACTAAATTTTAATTATTATGAAACTTAGTGATCATTTTACATCTGAAGAATTTTTACCAAAAGAGGTGCATGATTGGTGTGTGAAAAAAGGGTACAACCCACAGTGGTATATCAATGAATATGCTGTTAAGTTCTTGGAATGGCTTAAAACACAAACCGGGGATGCCTCTATTACGATTAATAGTTGGGCGTTTAAAGGGAATAGGAATTGGTCTGGCTTGAGAACTTGGTTATTTCGATGGGGCGGTAATTTCTTTGAGACATGGGGTGACAATTTAAGTCAGCACAGGTATAAGTCAGCGTATGACATCGTGGTTGCGAATTATACGCCAGTTCAGATCGTGGACATCATTAAAAAGAATTGGGACTTTATACACAAAGAGTTTCACTTAACCACTGTTGAGAATCCTGATAAAACACCAACGTGGACGCATCTAGACTGGCGTTGGACGGGTTTCTATTATCTACTTATCGTTAATCCGTGAACAACCACCGCCAAAGACGGTGGGTTTCTAAGTTTAATTAAAATTCATTAATTTTAAAATTTTCACAAAATGGGAAAAACTTATTCAAAATCTCACCAATCAGACAAAGCGTTCAAGAGCCATAAAGCTAAATTACTTGAACGTGGTGGAATCATTGATAGTCAAGAGTTTCAGGGTTGGGGTCACAAGATTAAATACCACTTCGGTAAGAAGTCGTCAAGGTTGTAAACTACCCACTACCCTAAAGGGATAGGGGCTTCCTTGAGCAAAATCAGATGAAAACATTCAAGGTTGGTCAGAAAATCGTGAGTCAACTTATCAAAGAAGGAATTGGCAATTCTTCCCACGGGCTAAAAACCTGTGGGTTTCCTTGCCTGAAAAAATATGAAAACATTTATCAACTTGCTTGGAATAGGACTTATTTTAGCTGGCTCAATAATAGGTGAGAAAACCCAGAAGCCGTTGCCAACATTCGGTCTCATTGCGGCTGGGTCGATAATTATAGTTTTAAATCTTAAAAGAAAATAATATGGAATCTTTAATGAAGGCAGCAGAAGTCACTAGTAATCCAGTAACGAGTCCTGAAAAACTGGCAAGTAGAATATCAGACAATCAAGTTTTTAAATTTGTAGCTACGGTGTTCGGACTTGTGTTTTTTGCGCTTTATGCCTATAAGACATGGTTAGATGTCAAGGTAGCAAAGCAAGAATTAAAACTGAATGAGCAGGAATCTGTTTTGAACAAAAAATTATTGGACGAGCAATCACTAAATCCTAATACTTAATATCATGGCAATTAATGAATTCACGGAATTGGTTAAGAAGATCAGGGTTAAAAGCCCCGGTTTGACTTACAAAGAAGCTCAAGCAAGGGCGAAATTAATGTTGAAAAAGGCAGTATCTCCAATAACAACTCCAACACTAACCGAAGTGGTTATACCTATACCCGAAGAAATTGGGATACCTGATTTTGATATAGTCGAAATTGAAAAGGCTGCACGATCTGGGGCTGGTATTATGCACTTGAAGTGTATTGTATGCAATCAACTAAAAGGTAGGGATGCTGTTTTGGTAATGGATAAAAAGGAAGGAGTGCATACAACCTGCCATATTGAAGTGCAAGGGTTCCGTATTCCGGCTGATCCGAATGAGTTTTTCCGATACTAAGCGTCTTTCAAAGTTCACTACTTAGTGAACAACCACCGCCAAAGACGGTGGATTCTGCCACCATTTTCGATAATATGTTTTACAAGGTTTATAAACATAATTCAAGTATTAATAAGTTTTCGTTTGATTTATATTTTTGAGCGTAAAACCCCTCTCCCTTTAGGGGCGGGGATGTAAGCGATTTGTTAATCTTGTTCATTAATGTAATTTTGAATGGTTTGAAGTGATGCCTTGCCTGTGGAGCAAACAAAATACCCGTCCGAAAAAAAGACATTTGCTTTCCAGAAGTGTTTTTTTAACTCTACACGATGCAATCTGTAAATTCTGTATGTTGATATTGATTTCAGTGAATGAACAATGTCATGCGCCGATAATGTTGGTTTGGCATCAATCAATAAATGGATATGGTCTTTGTCTGCTTCCATTGTATCAATTATAAATCCCTTCCGTTGAGCAATTTCTAAAAATATGTTTTTCATGTCAATAGCAATAGCATCTATTAAAAGTGGTTTCCGGTATTTTACGACAAGTATGACATGAAGTTTAATATCGTACTTACAATGGCTATTCTTATGGTATTCGTCTTTCATAAAACAAAGCTATAACTAATTTTAAACATAATTCGCTTGCTTCTTTAAAATAATGTATCTTTGCAAAATGTTAAAGGGCTTCAAATACCGATTATACCCGACCGATGCGCAAGCAGAACTGATCAATAAGCATATCGGTTCCTGCCGTTTCGTGTATAACTTGGCATTGGAATGCAAACAAATGGCGTATGCAGGAAGTAAGGTGAATTTAACCTGTTTTGATCTGATCAAACAACTTCCAGACCTAAAAAAAGAGTGCGAGTGGCTGAAGGAAGTCAATAGCCAATCTTTGCAGCAATCAATAGTAAATTTGGACGTTGCGTATAATAGCTTTTTTAAAGGAAGAATGGATTTCCCTAACTTCAAAAAGAAGGGGTATAACCAGTCTTTCCATGTGCCACAAAACGTACTGATTGTTGGAAACAAACTAATAATCCCTAAATTTAAGAAGGGAATAGAAATTGTGCTGCACCGGGAATATACAGGAACCATCAGGCAGGCCACCATCAGCAAAACACCCACGGGAAAATACTTTGTATCGCTGCTGATTGAAACCAGTGATACCATCCCGGCCAAAGCACCGATAACTGAAAGTTCCACGATTGGCATTGACCTAGGAATAAAAACATTCATCGTCGGCAGCAATGGAGAGGCTTTCGATAATCCGAAGTTCTTACGCAAAACTATTTCTAAACTCAAATATATACAATGTAAATACTCAAAGTACCGGGGCAAACGTACCCGCAAAGAGCTGGCTCTGCTATATGAATTAGTAGCTAACCAGCGTAAAGACTTTCTGCATAAAACCTCTACCAGGCTTATTCGAGAGAACCAATCAATAGTCATTGAGGATTTGAACATTAAAGGCATGACAGCAAGGTGTAAACCCGTGCAGGACGAAACAGGCCGATACCTACCCAACGGGCAATCCCGGAAATCCGGCCTGAACCGGGCTATTACAGATGCTAGCTGGGGAATGCTTGTAACCATGCTGGAATACAAAGCGGAATGGTATGGGCGGAATATCCTGCGCATTGGGCGATTTGATCCAAGTAGCAAAACCTGCCATGCTTGCGGTAGCATCAACAAGAAACTGACGCTGGAGGACAGGGAATGGACTTGCCGTTGTGGAGTCGTGCTGGATCGTGATGTGAATGCTGCCATAAACATAAAAACTTTCGCTTTAAAAAAACATTTGTCTGCGGAACACAGACTTGAAAATCGGAACGAACTGCCTACGTTGGTAGGAGTGTTGACTTCCGAAGCCCCTATCCCTTTAGGGTAGTGGGTAGTTCACCAAACCGAAGTTAACGTACTTTTTCCGGTGATGCCACGATGTTGGGCAGGTTTTTTTACTGCTTTCCCTGTATATTTTCTTTCCTGGAATAAATTCCAGAGAGCCTTTAATGACCAATGCTCTATTTGCCATCCTTCAATGTCCGGTAATAGTATTCGTAAATCTTCCCGGTTTAATTTTACATCAATAGTAAATTTAGGATCTGGATCGCCAGATAAATCGGCTAGTTTCATTATAAACGGCTGAATGACTTTACCTTCTTTTTTGCTGTCGATTTGATTTTTGCAAATATTTATGGAGTTTAACACAGTGGTTCTGGTCCGATGAATGCAACCCGCTATCCATTCCATTGAAACACTACCATAGGTATATAAAGAGTAGCAGAGGATATGCCGGGGTAAATAAATATCTTCATGCCGATCCTTGAACACGATTTCGTGTAGCTTCATACGAAAATGCTTTTCCCACTCGGAGATAATTTGTTCCGGGGTGACTTCAATCCCGGCAAGGGCGTATGGGTTCATGGCATAGTTATGAAAATATTTCTTCGATCCGGCTAATAATTTTCTCATAAGTAAATCGGCTATGCGCTATATGGTAAGCCCTTTCGCTGATTTCGTCCAACTTGGTTTTTTCTGCCTTATCATCAATCGCAGCTGATAATTCAGTCACCCAGTCCACCTTCTTCTCGATTAATATGGCATTGATTTCATTGTCGATCAATCTTTCTCCGTCACCAGCATATAATTCATTTTGAAATGGATACGTTGCCGTTATCAGACATGGTATCGCCATTGCGCTGGCTTCGATGAATTTCCGATAATTCTTTGAAGTGCCAGTAAACTGGTTATCTTCAGTCAGCTTTACCGGAAGCAATAGGCAATCTGGTTGCAATTCCGCCATTTTTTTATTATATTCATAAAAATTCACTGGTCGTTGGTAGGTAAATGGTATACCACGGAATGTATCTCGTAGCCCTTTCCCGAAGTCAACCATTCCCCTCCAACCGAAGCTAACCAACTCAAATTTATCCCGGTATTTACCCTTTACAGAGATTAATTGATCCCGTATGCAGTTAATATCGTCTACGTGGGTAGGATTTGCGATTAGCATGGCACGGAATTTTGAATGATCTATTTCCGGGAGTTCGCCACGGATGATCGGCTCGGTCAGTTCAGGGAAAAAACCGCAAGGCATTACTTCAATCATAGTGTTTGCCCCAGCTAGTCTATCTTTAAACTCTTTGTATAAAAATTCGCCTAAAGACGTCTGGTTGATCAGTACAATATCGGATGCTCTCATGTTTTCAATAATGGTATCTTGTGCGGATCTGCTTTCATAATCCTTATAGCCAGGATAACCAACTGGCATACGCATAAAATTCAGATCAACGCAGTAGACTATTTTTACTTTCGGGTTAATGGCTCGCATCTGGTCGATTCCCTCACGCAAGTCATAGGTAAAAAAGGGTATAACAAGATAATTGCTGATTGTAATAAATGTTTCAGGTAAACTAGCTGGGTAGTCGTCTATTTTTCTGGCAACTACGAAATCCTGAATACCCACCATGAAAGCCCGATGAGTTTTACTGTATTCATTCAGCGCAATCGCCGGGTAGATCATCTTATATACATAATCACCTGTTAATATAGGGCTAAGAAATGTTACAGTTATTTCCGCTTCTTTTGAAAAATACGGATAATTTTCTGGCAAATCAGCCTTCTCTGGTATGCCTACAAGTTGCCAATTTTCCCGGATCAATTTTAGCATATCAAGGTTTTCAGTCATGATGGTTTTGTATTAAAGCAACCTGTTTTATTTTCATAGCAAGCCTTACAGTCCAACTTTAAATGAGAGTTGTCTATACCAGTTTTTAAGATATGATTGTAATAATAACCACCACCACAACCATCTCCATGATATAATTTCTCAAAGTTTACCAAAAGTACGTCAATCGCACCAATTTTATAGTTGGGCATTGAGTATAGTCCGGGTTTTTGGGCTCTTTCAATATCTTCAATCGTTAGAAGGATTTTAGCATTATATAAGTCTCGGCATTCCTCCCATAAACTTTGATTGCGTGTAAACCCTGTTTGGATCACTCCTTTTTTATCTAATTCTTTTATAACTGCAAAGAATTTTAATATTAAGAATGAGGGGCAGTCACCAGAGGCAAACCATGTAAATATTTCACAATCCGCATTTTCCAATTCGGTTAATATCTGAGCTGCGATTTTAATTGAAGAATTATTTAGAAAATAATTAAAGCATTCTTGTTTCTTTTTAAATCCTATCTTTTTTCCAGCACCGGGTGCATTAGCACAACACTTTTTCAAACATTTTGCCGTGGCAAACTCACAAGTACCACCATTTTCTAGTTTACCTACTGGGAAAAATAGACCCATAACGTTAGCGAATGGATAGAGCATTTGATTTGTTTTCATAACGGTTTTAGTAATGAAATGTCGCAAACTACATCGGGTTCAGTTTTGTCTAAATCTTTTTTCGGCGCATCAGGAATAATTAAGATCAGTTCAACAGTATCTTTGATTCGCTTCTTGACCACGTACCACCCTGATTGCTCATTTTTAGCATCTAACCTGACTGGTGTTCCTGTCTTTACTCGGTTGTAAAATAGCCTTTTCCTAATATATTCCAAAATCTGCCAAAGTAGAGCAATCGCAACGCTAATAGTGAGCAAAATAATGATTGTTATAACGATAGGTGTAAAAAGTTCTTTTAGTATATTCATCTGTTAATTTTTATGGTTTTGACAACACCATTTTTCATGCACACCGAAAATCCATCTTTTCCGGGGTAAGTTCCATTCCCACCCAGTTGATTGATCAACCGAAGAATTTCAGGGGTTAGTATTTCGTTTTCAACTTGCTTACGGTCTATACCTTTTACCCTTTCCAAAAAGCGAACAATAGCGTGATCGGTAATAACTACTTGCACAGTATTAGCATCTAAAATTTCAAGTTCTTCTATTATCATGTCAATTTGGGCAAATCGGTCTGATAGCGTTCTTTGTGCTTCGGCAATGGTAATTTTCAGTTCATTTGCCTCTTTTTGAAGAAGGGCTAACTTTTCCTGAAGTCCGATTATTCTGGGATCTCTGCCTTTCATGGTATTGGTTGAAATATAAACTCCGCACGGGGGTTAGTGCCGTAAATTTTCATAGCATCTTTGATGTGGCATACACGGCTGTCGTTAATGAACAATATTCCTTGTAACGCATCAAATATCGGCTTATTCAGATTGTCGCTTAAATCTGGTTTCGATGTTTTATAAACTACTTCACCAGCATGGATTCGAGCTTTGTCTTTTTTACACATACTAGCCGGGATTGGAAATACATACAGAGCCTTAATAACCATAACTGGGCAATCCCACGGAATAAACCCTTTAGGTAATTGCTGAACCGCAGTCCATGCAATAGTGTTTTCACGGGCTTTAACATCTGGATCTTGATAAGAATAGTGCTTATTGCCTTTTTTGTCCATAAATGGCTCTCTGGTAAACCGTGTACTTTGCTTTGGTTTAGGCACACCGGGAAAAATCAACGTGATCCTTCCCGGAAAAATCAGATCAGTAAGTTTGCTCACTTTGGTTTCTTTGCTATAACTGTTAATTTCCGTATTATCCGTACTAGTTTATTCCCTTCCTGAAACGCCATTTTTCGTGTTATACAATCACATTCACCTACATCCAGCGGTTTACCCTTTTTGCTGTATGAGATCCTAACTTGATACTTTTTGTTACTTTTTTTAGGCTTTATAATCAGTACGTCTTTCTTGCGATACTGATACCCTTCATCAGACCATCTCCATTCTCTAATTGGTTTCATAATTAATAATTTTTAAAATTTTTAGAAAAAACCCCGGTTTTCGGCCATCCTTTCGGATCAAAGTCGCAAACCTACTCACCGGGGCCATCAATCAACAACAAACACCAGACAACAAAATTATATTAATTTTGGTTCCTTAATATTCTCGGCTTTCGCAGGTGCAGGAGTAGCAGCTTGTGGCTGTGGCTCAGGTATGATCGGTATAGGTTCGGGTTCAGTAACGGGTTTTTCGACCTTTGGCTCTTCGGCTTTTTTCCCAGTCAGTTTTTCGTTGATGCTTTGTGCTTCTGAAGAAGATAAGACATCTTCAAATACCTCGCTTGGAAAAAGCACTTTATCCGCAAATGATTGATTTAGGTCAAGTAGATGCAAGATTTCCTCTTGCTTGATTTGTGTAATTTGACGGAATTTAAAATGTTTCAGAATTTGCGCTTCGTTAATTCCGTAATTTTTATCAAATAGTGCAATCAACTGCTTGCGTTTTAGCACCATTTTATCTTCTGTTGTCAGGTCTCCTGTTAATTTGCGCCTTGTCGCATCGTACACTTCCTGATAAAACGATTTTGGTATTACAGCCCAAATGCTGTTACGCATGGCTTTTGCCATTGCTGCCATGCCATTCGTTTGCACCTGAGATTGCTTGTACCTACTTTGATCTTTTTTCTGGATCAACTGTTTGTATTGTGTCTTTACGGCATAATTGGTTTCCAAATCCCACGCAACAGCTTCAGCAGTCACATATAATTGATCCTCTCCTGTGACTTGTTGCGCAATTCTTAAATTGCCGTATGCTTGCGCACAAATACGGGCGCAATGAACGCTTGCTCCAGCAATCAATTTACCATCAACAGGTAATAGGTATCCGCACATCTGAGCTGTTTCATCATTTCTTGTTGCAGTTGCTTTTGCATTGTCTAGACTTACTGCAAACTTTCTTGGATACTTTTTTGCGGTCGCAACCTGAGTATCAAACTCGGTATTTGCGGTAATAAGGATTTGTGGAGCTTCCACTTCCTCAGCTTTCATAATTTCTAATTCGTCACTCATGATTTATTGATTTAAAAAATTTACAATTCAATGCAATAATACGGGTAGTAAAACCAAGCTCGGTAAAAACATTCCGATTATCTATCCATAACTGTTTCAACCTACACTCTCGTTCTTTTTTGCAGTAACCACAACCTATTTGAATTGGCTCTGATTTGTATTCTGGTTTTTCTTTTTTGGGTGGCATTTTTACGGGTATTATTAAACATATTAAACAAGTTGACCTTCTTCAATGTAAAAGCAACCTTCCTCATGAACTTCCGGGATTTCATCAACAATCGAAACGATCAACTGAATATCATTTTCCATCGCCCAAGCGTGTAAAGCTGCTTGAGTGTCGGCATCAAAAGATTCTCCACGGTCGATAAATATCGCTCGAAGTGCCGGACTCATAGCAGCACATAATTTCAGAGAAAGTGTCATAGCTTCGGCATCAGAAAGGTTTTCAGTATCAAATCCGTTGTAGTATACCCCATCAATCTTAATTTCAAGCCCTGCAACTTTGGTATCAATAGCGGCAAGTATAGCAATCTTTTCATCCCGCAAAGCATTGATTTTATCATCTAATTCAAGGTACTCGCCTTTTAACGTTTCCTTTTCCTTCAGTCGGTTTAGATAGGTCATGTAAATGTTAGCTTTTAAGTTAGTGGCATTGGCTTGCTGAATTTTTTCATCAACTGTGGTCAAGGATAAATATTGCGGTTCCAGTAGTGCAAAGATGTCCAGCACTTTTTCCGGCTGTACTTGTGGTAATTTATCAATAGCTACTTGAATTTGTTTGTGCAGAAATAATAATACTTCTGCCTGTTGAATAATATCTTCACCATGTAGTGCATTTATTGGATCATTATTTTTCAATAATATAGCCCGTTCCTGAATGCCTTCTGCGGTTGCTTTCAGTCGGCTGATTAGTGTTGATCGAGTTCGCATGACTTCATTATATAAGTCAATTTCTTTCTTTTTTCCTTGTCGTTCATTATCCCATTCATCCTTTAAGGCTTCATTCTTATCGGTAATATCCTTGCGTTGTGCAAGTAAATCATCCATCTTTACCACATTCACTCGTTCCGGCTCAATTAATACCCCATAGTCCTTCACCTTACGTCCTGTGTAGAGCCTATCATCTTCCAATATTTTCAGCTTGTCGTCAATATCTGTGAAGTCGATTTCATATAGCTTCATCAGGAACCGTAGTTTTTCAATTGGTGTTTTTTGAATAAACGGGAAAGGGCTGTAAGTCAATAGGTTACAAAATGTATCAAGGAACTTTTGGACTTCTCCTTGTAATATTTTCCCATTATTTGCTGTGACTTTTAATACTGGATCTTTGGATTCTTTAAATTCTCTTTCAATTTTATATTCGCCAATCTGACCGACCATTGTTAGACGATCTGCAATTAGATTAATTGCGCCGTCTTTTAGGTACTTCTTTCCACCGATCAGAATTGCAAAGGTTTCCAATATAGTCGTTTTTCCCTGCTTGTTTAGCCCGACAATCTTCATCAGCCCCTTGTCGGCGAACTTCATTGCAATAGCTCGTAGTTTTCGCAGTCCGTCTACCTGCAAGCCGACAATTTTGTAAAATTCTGTTTCCATTGATGTTTGTTTTTTGTGAATCAAAACCTAAAATTAAACCTTTTTTTCATTATTGCAATCTTTTATTGCATTTTTTTTACTCACTCATATTCCTCAATGTTTAACTTCTATGACAGAAATCTCATCCTGCTATTCAAAGCCACGGAAAAACCAAGTCTTAGTGTGTTTTTCAAATGACGGTCATTCTCGTAATGATTGTATTGTTTTTACCATTTTACTATTGAATCTTCATCTAAGGTTGCATACCGTGGAAATGGGATTTCGACAAATAAATCATCTGGATTTTCGGAATACACCAGATACCCTTTATCTAATCCGGCAAATATCTTTTCCAGCCTGACCTGATATTTTGCCCGTCCAGTAGTAATCATCCTGGCAGGTGCATAGAAGGGAACGCTCAGATATGGTTCTTTCTTTTCCATTGCCAGAAAAATGAAGGTATCCACGGTTGCAACTAATAGAAAATTGCAAAAGTCCATAATGAATGCGCCTTGTATGTCGTAGCCAAAATTCAGGCAGTCCGTGGCAAAAAATGGCGGATAGGCACTTTTGCATGTTTTAATATCCAGATAATAAGTATCCAGTTTTAAATAGTCCGGTCTGGTTTTGACTAATAGTTCATTTTTTGCCGGGATGTAGTCAAGATCAGGAATGTCACCGAAGCCCTCAAATATACCCTTGTTGGAGAATATCACTTTACCGTAAAAACTCATTTCAATCATTGCGCCAATGGGATCGAGCAAGGTTTTTGACAATATCTGATTGGATATTTGAAAGGCTTCTTTCATGCCTTTAATGTGTATATAATCAGCATTAGGCAGGAGTTCTTTGTCGGTCATCTGGCAGTTCATTTCAAGCCGGATGCGGTAGTTCTGGTTCCGTTTAGTTTTAAGGCAGATTGAGCCATCATCATTAAAGTCCTGTATAGGATAATCTTCTTTGCGGTCGATTGTGATAGTGGATTCAAACAATTCCGGCTCTAACATGATGGTATGCGCCGCACGACCAAAGATAAAGAACGGAATATTACTTTTCGGTGGATGGGCTTGGTTGTACCAGACTTCGGCAGGAGTTTTGGCTTTTTTATAAGCTGACGGGGAAAAGAATCGACCTCGTGCCAGATAGGTTTTAAAGGGTTCTTTAAGGATCATTTCTGTCTTTTATTTTAAAAAATTAGAAATTTGCTGTAAGATTACTGGTATCGCTGCCAGTAGTGTTGCGCCCATTGCGATTAAAAGGAATGTTCCCAAAATAGGCAAAATACCCATTAACCATTGCTGCATCTCGCTTTTGTCGGTTGTTGAATTGGCAATAACCAACACGATAAACAGTATAAAAAGTATTGTAATGGCAGTTACTGCCATGCTAATTAGTAGCTTCATTGACTTGGATTGGTGTTTTTTTGTCATGATTTTTCGCTAATTATTTCATTTTTTTTGATTTTGACTGATCATTTGAACATTCCTAAATGGTGTTTTATGCGTGCTTCAGCGATTTCAACGTACTCCTTACTATTGTCAATTCCAATCCACTTGTATCCAAGTATCCCGGCAGCAATAATTAAACTTCCTGATCCGCAGAAGGTATCCACCATTACCTGCTCATTGGGTGTTTTAAACAGCTTTAAAACAGCCGTACATAGCTTAATTGGTTTGACCGTAGTATGAAAATTTACATATCTTGTTTCACGCCCAAGCGGGGCAACATTGTGAGCGTTCCCAGTATTTATAGCTATTTCCTTCTCAAGCATTTCTTCGCACCCGGCGTTACGTTCATCCCTGCTGACCTTCGGACAATATTGAAACAGGTCAAAGTCGCCTTCATCGTAATCGCACTTCATGAGTATCTTACTGCAACCGCCTTCAGATGCTTCTATTTCATTTGGATAAGATTCCGCTTTCATTTTGCCATATATACCATAATTGACAAGATTTCCATCTTTACCTTTTTTCCCTACTTTATGGGTTGATTTCATTGCTCCGGATGTTTTCACGCCGGATTGAGCGTCAAGGATGGCAGCCGCACCACTGTCAATAAAGGACTGAGCCGGATACCTGCCAGATTCTTGTCCGGCTGTTTGATGGGTTTCTTGCGCTTTACTATCACCATATATCCCTTTTGATATTGCAGATTCAGCACTCCGACTGTGATTGGTTATTGTTTCATTTGTCGGCACTCTATTCCCGTCAATGTCCAACGCACCGCACAAACATTCAGTGTCGCCGTTTTCGTAAGCAAGCGTGTCGTGAAGTGCCGATCCTGTTTTATAGGGTTTCTGGAAAACAGCAATTTCTTCGACCACTTGTTTCAAAGGAGCAATGCTGTATTTATAACCATCGTACTTTTTGGCAAGGTCGGAAGCAGGAGTTGTAATTTCCCTATTGCCTTCAGCTTTTGTTGTATAACCTCCTTTATATTTAGCACCGTGTAAAGTCGTACTATTCCTATTTGCACTATATCGACTAATTGCTACTACTTCTCTTTCCATGCCAGCAGTGCGGTCGAGCATCTTAGAAAGATCGGAAGATTTTGGGAAGGACGACAGAAAATACCAGTATAATGACATTTGTTTTTGAAAGCCTGCATATTGAGCGTAATAAGCATTAAACCAACTTTGCCGATCTATACCGAACATAATCACACGGCCACCGAATTTAAGTATACGGAATGCTTCAATAAACCACGCTTCCCAGAAATTCCCGTCTGGCTGTTCCCATCTATCCATAAAATCTACCGCTTTTTTGTAATCAGGCTTGCCGTTGGGTCGAATGATAATCTCGCTTCCTAACGCATACGGTGGATCGGTAAAGAACATATCAATGCTTTTATCCGGTATTTCCCGCATCTTTTCAATCGCATCACCGCAGTATATCTTATTAGTCTCCATCAACCACGTAGTATTTTAACGTTTGCGGACAAGCATAAAGGAAGGTCATTTGTCTTGGTTTGTCTAGAAAAAATCCGGCGCAATCTTCTCGCACCTGATATTCCATTACTGTTTCGTGGAAGGTCTCTTCGGTAAGGTCGAAGGGTATATAATGGGCTTTACTGCCATCCTTACTTAAAGAATATCCAACCGTGTACTCATAGCGAATTTTATCACCGTTAAGAATCGGTCTTCCGTTGCTGTCAGGCAGCCCGGTTACCATGCCAACTGGCATAACGACTTTAATTTTTATTGCTTCCATTTTTTTTAGTTAATTATTAAAAAATCATTTCTCTTTTCTGCACTTTCCAAAACTCAAACCGATCCTGAATATACAGCTTTTTGGCGAGTTTTAGAATACCGCCATCCACTTTGATTTCATTTAATATCGGTAGCCCCAATATCAATGCGCTAATATCGGTTACTTGTCCTATTTGCACCTTCTCTGTTTTCCCAGTCGGCTCTAATCTTTGCAAATTAGCCAGTTCTTCGGCACGGGTGAGATACATTTTATTCAATTTTTCCCAGTCGGTTGCCAGCCCAGCCTTTTGCATTTCACTAAACACGGCTTCCACATTTATCAGGCTGAAGAAATCCCGGTTGCAGTAGTCGTGGTATGAAATTTCAGCGATTTTAATGATGGTTTCCCGACTAGCTTCTTTGCTGATGGGAAGTGCTTTATGGTGAGCCGCAATAGTTGGCTTTTGAATATTCTTTTGAGCTTTAAGTTTGCGATACAAATTTAAAAATCGACAAACGTACTGGGCTGAAAAACGGTTGTAGGTCGAATAATCTATATCGCCATAACCTTGAACGATTATCAACTCGATTGCAAGGTCAATATCATGTAATGAAAGATCACGATAGTATTTTTTAATATAGATACCAAGCTCCCTCCATTCATCGGCGGTTAATTTATCCGTAACCTGCATACCATTCATTAATTTTACCAATAATTGAACTATCCCTGCATCGAGATCATTTTTTTCAACCTTTATGTCACGAATAAGTTCTCCTAATGTAGATTTTTGATCAAGTGTAGCTAAATAATCAATTTTGTCTGGTTTTTTAATATTACTCATAAGCCACCTATTTTTATTAGGTTTAAAAATTCCGCCTGATCTTTCGCTTTTTTCATTTCCTTCGCCACATTACTGTTTTTCATCTGCTCTCTCATGTGATCAATAATGTTTAACATATAAGGCCTGAGTTGTCTTAAATATACTTTGCTTCTGTAAAATACTGGTAGACTGTTCCAAAAATCCGGGCTGAGAATAATCCGCCAAGCAGCCATAACCCTCATGTCAATAGCATAGCTATCTTCATAAATCATTCGTTCTTTGTTGTGAGCCTCAATCATTTTTCTTAGAAAATTAATAATTTCCTTTAGTGCTTTGGCTTCGGCTGCCGTAAAGTCCGGCGCACCCTTCACTACCCTAAAGCAAAACTCGCTATACAAACCACGCATTTTCCCGTAAAAGATTTTTTCAACTTCCTCTGGAGTATCATCACGGTCACTTGCTTTTGGCAGATAATATCGACCAATGGTATCAATAAGATCAACCGTTTCAGGGCTGATAGCCAACTCCCTTCTCTCAATTAAAAAATCAGCGAGTTCCCTTTTACTATTAATCCTTCGCATGGCTTTAATTTTTTATATTTTTGAGCGTAAAACCTCTCTCCCTTTAGGGGTGGGGATGTAAGCGATGTTATTAATTATATGCGAAACTTCCATAGTTGTATATTTTTTCAATGTTTCTGGTTCTCACATTCAAAATTGAGTTTAATGGTAAATGGATAGAGTTTAACAACGGTCGCTTTACCGCTTTTGAGTAGTTTTC
>Ga0163200_1000311_pt1 | contig 21746 bp, 22 predicted proteins | sample PL_2010_200m_FD_113535 | JGI IMG/M metagenome (GOLD analysis project Ga0163200, IMG submission 113535) | Freshwater microbial communities from Powell Lake, British Columbia, Canada to study Microbial Dark Matter (Phase II) - PL_2010_200m | ecosystem: Environmental > Aquatic > Freshwater > Lake ... | reverse complement strand
GTCTCGGTGAACGGGCTATCCAGCGCAGTATTCGGCTTGATCCTCGGCTTGATCCTGTCTAAACTGGTCGGTGATGCTTTTAATCTGGCACCTTTAGGGGCAGATATGCTGGCTACGATAAAGGTGGTTCTGACTCTGATCTTTTGTTACTTGGGCATGATTATGGCCCTGCGCGGAAAGGATGAGTTTAATATAATCGTTCCTTATGTCCGTCTTAGGAGGCAGGATCAGCCTGAAGATATAGTTTTAGTCGACACCAGCGTGATCATCGACGGAAGAATAGTTGATATTTGTAAGACCGGGTTTTTGGGCGGTAAGATAGTCATCCCTAAATTCGTTTTAAGAGAGCTTCAGCAGATCGCCGATTCCACTGATCCTATCAAGCGCCAGAGGGGCAGGAGAGGATTAGAAATGCTTCAAATAGTGCAGAAAGAGCCGGGGCTGAATATATCGCTGGATGAAGAAGATTTTCCCGAAACCCGGGAGGTTGACGCGAAACTGGTGAAGCTTGCGAAATTAATGCAGGCAAAGATTCTCACTGTAGATTTTAATTTAAACCGCGTAGCCTCTATCCAGGGGATAAGGGTGCTGAATATTAATGATTTGGCTAACGCTATCAAGCCGGTAGTTTTCCCGGGTGAAATAATGCAGCTTAAGCTAATCAAGGAAGGCAAGGAGCATAACCAGGCGGTAGGATATCTTGATGACGGAACCATGGTAGTGGTTGAGGATGCGCGCCGGCTCATCGGCCAGGATGTCAAGGTGGCGGTCACCTCGGTTCTGCAAACGCAGGCCGGAAGAATGATCTTTACTAAGATCGAGAAATAATGTTCGCCACAGCAATTCTCCTTGCGGCAGGCCGTGGCAGAAGGATGAAATCCGGGCTCTCTAAGCCGCTGGCAAAATTAGCCGGCCGCCCGGCAATAGCTTATTCGCTGAAGGCCCTGAGCGCTCATACGAAAATCAAGCAGGTCATCATCGTTGTAAATAAAAATAATTACGAAGGCATTCTGCAGCTGGCCGGAAGCAAAGGTTACTCAAAGGTCAGTAAGATTATTGAAGGCGGAGAACGCCGGCAGGATTCTTTGGGCTGCGGCCTTCGGGCTTTAGACAGGCGCACGGATACAGTTTTGATACACGATGCTGCCCGGCCGTTTATCGGCCGTAAGATTATTACGGATTGCCTGAATGAGGCGCAGAAGTCTGGGGCGGCGGTTGCCGGCGTTCCGGTGAAGGCTACTATTAAGAAAAGTATAGGGGTTAAGGGTCAGGGGCTAAGGGTTAAGGAAACCATAGATAGAAAGGGCCTTTGGGAGATACAGACGCCGCAGGTGTTTAAGAAGGATTTGATTTTGAAGGCCTTTAAAAAATTCGGCATGAATGATGTTACCGATGATGCAGCCCTGATCGAAAAACTGGGACGGCGGGTAAAAATTGTTGAGGGCTCGTATTTTAATATTAAAATCACCACTCCCGAAGATTTAGTTTTAGCAGAAGCGATAGCCAGAAAAATAAAATGACATATAGAGTGGGTATAGGTTACGACATACACCGTTTAGCGGAAAACCGTAAGCTATTTATCGGGGGAGTGGAGATGCCTTATGCCAAAGGCCTGCTGGGCCATTCTGATGCCGACGTTTTGCTGCACGCTATATGTGATGCATTGCTGGGCGCTATGGGAGAGGGCGATATCGGCGAGCATTTTCCGGATACTGACCCTAGATATTACAATATATCGAGCATGGAATTATTAAAGGCAGTGGATGCTTTGGTGAAAAGTAAAGGGTTTTCGATAAATAATATCGACGCCATCGTGATCGCCCAAGAGCCTGTTTTATCACCGTTTAAAAAGCAGATGTCAGAGAATATTGCCGGGGTATTAAACTTAAACCGGGACTCCGTAAATGTCAAAGCGAAGACTAACGAGGGCTTAGGAGAATTGGGAAGGAAAGAGGCGATCTCTGCCTACGCCCAGGTATCTTTAATCAGACCTGCCTGACGGCAGGCAGGGAGGAATAATCATGACTGCAATCATCAATATATTTGTAATTCTGCTACTTTTAGCAATCATCAAGCTGATCCTGATCTCCATATTCTTTCACGATGAGATCAAGGAAGCGCAGAAGAAAGATCCCGCGGCCAAGAGTTTTCTTGAGGTGCTGGTTCTTTACCAGGGACTGCACGCTCTGGTAAGCTACCGTATCGCGCATTCATTTTATAAGATGCATTTATTTTTTCCGGCGAGGCTTATTTCTCAAGTGGCCCGATTTTTCACCGGAATTGAAATACACCCCGGAGCTAAAATCGGAAAACGCCTGTTTATCGACCACGGTATGGGAGTGGTAATTGGTGAAACTTCCGTTATTGGAGATAATGTTCTCATCTATCAGGGGGTTACTTTGGGAGGGACAGGTTTGGTCACCGGCAAACGCCATCCGACTATCGGTAACAACGTAGTAATCGGGACCGGGGCGAACATATTGGGCGATATTACTATCGGAGATAATTCTTACGTAGGCGCGAATGCCGTGGTGATTAAGGATGTTCCTGCGGATTCTACCGTAGTGGGTGTGCCGGGTAGAATAACCAAGCAGGACGGTAAGAAGCTCGACATAAGCCTGGATCATGCGCATGTGCTTGATCCGATAATGCAGAATATCGAAGAGATAGAGAAAAGGTTGGATAACTTAGAAAAGAAATAGGGATTTTCATGCCCATTCATATACGGAATTCTCTCACCCGAAAGACCGAAGAATTTATTCCACTTAATCCTCCCAGGGTCAATATCTATACCTGCGGTGTCACGGTTTATGACGAGAGCCATATAGGCCATGCCCGCAGTCTCTACATATTTGACCTGATCCGTAGATACCTGGCCTACCGCGGGTTCAAGGTCAAGTTTGTTCGCAATATCACTGATATTGACGATAAGATTATAAACCGCGCTAGAGAACTTAAACTGGACTGGGAGCTTTTGGTCGGAAAATATATCGGCAGGTACTATGAGGATTTGCAGGCATTAGGTATTGCCAAGGCGGATTTTGAGCCGCGGGCAACGGAAAATATCCCGGATATGATCAAGCATATCAAGGGTTTGATTGAAAAAGGGTATGCTTACCAGACTGCCAGCGGAGTATATTTTAGTGTGCGCAAATTTAAAGATTACGGTAAACTCTCCGGACAGGGGATCGAAGACATGCTTTCCGGAGTACGCAAAGAGACAGAAGAAACTAAGAACGATCCTTTAGACTTTGCCCTCTGGAAGGCATCTAAGCCTAATGAGCCGTCCTGGCCCAGCCCCTGGGGAGCGGGTAGGCCGGGCTGGCATATCGAGTGTTCCGCTATGTCGCAGAAATTTTTAAAAACTAAAACTTTAGATATTCATGCCGGAGGCCGGGATCTGATTTTTCCTCACCATGAGAACGAGATAGCGCAAGCTGAGGCCCTTAGCGGAACAATATTCGCAAAATACTGGATACATCACGGGCTTTTAACCATCAATAATCAGAAGATGGCTAAATCTTCGGGAAATTTTATTACGATCAAAGATTTCCTAGCCAAGTATTTAGATGCCGATATATTAAAACTTTTCTTTTTGTCCGCGCATTACTCGCATCCTATAGATTATAACGAAGCAAAAATAGAAGAGACAAAACAGGCGCTCTCCCGGCTGCATATTCTTATGGATAAGCTGAGTAAGATCAGAACAAAATACGCTTGGTTCGGATTAAGGCCCAAGGTCGCGGAGATCGAATCTGTTAAGGCTAAGTTCTTGGCGGCTATGGATGATGATTTTAACACGCCTGAGGCCCTGGCTGCGATTTATGAGTTAGCTAACCTAGCTAATAAGAATATAGATAAGAGTGATTTTATAGCTCCGGCCGCACGCGCCTTGAAAGATCTGTTGGGAATATTCGGGATAACCTTAGCAGTGAAGCACGGAGCGATTGAGGTTGCTGACGGAGAAATCAAAGAAAAGATCGCCGAGAGGAATAAGGCGCGCGAGGGTAAGAATTTTAAACTGGCGGATGATATCAGAAAGTCCCTGGAGTCGCAGGGCGTAATCTTAGAGGACACTAAAGAAGGCACGACTTGGAGAAGGAAGCTGTGATTAGTGCGGCTGCCGGGCCGTTTCTCGCTCAAAATTCCCATTCGTTCGAAATCGCGTCCCGTCAGCCGCTTTGAAGTATTGAGTTAAAGAGAATATGGTATGAAAGGTAAATTCGTTACATTTGAAGGGTCGGAGGGTTGCGGTAAGAGTACGCAATCAAAACTCCTTTACGCGTATTTGAAGAAGAAGGGATTACCGGTGGTATTCCTGCGCGAACCGGGGGGAGTCATGATCAGCGAGAAGATCCGGAATATCCTTCTGGATACTAAGAATGACCGGATGTCCGCAGTCTGCGAAACTCTGCTTTATATGGCTGCCCGGGCGCAGATAGTAGAACAGCTGATCAAGCCGGCAATCGCAAAAGGAAAGATTGTTATCTGCGACAGGTTTCTGGATTCAACGGTTGTGTACCAGGGCTATGGCTTGGGTTTGAACATCAAGGCTATTAAATATATGGGCCATATCGCTACTTCAGGACTTAAGCCTGATTTAACGATACTCTTAGACCTGCCGGTCGAGAAAGGTCTGGTTCATCGAAAAAACAACGAAGACCGCATCGAGAAGCGGCCGCTTCAATATCATCAGCGCGTAAGGAGAGGTTATCTTAAGTTAGCCGCGCAGGAACCGCAGAGGATCAAGATTGTAAAGGTTCAGAAGGATAAAGCCAAAACTCAAGATTTGATAAAGGCTATCGTAGAGCGTTATGTCATTTAAAGATATTTTAGGTCAAGCCAATGCTATAGACCAGGTCAGGGCTTATATTAAAGAGAGTAAGCTTGAGGGCGGATATCTGTTTTCCGGGCCGGAAGGCGTGGGGAAGAAACTTAGCGCGCTTTATGTAGCTAAAGCGTTAAATTGCCTGAATTCTGAAGCTGAGCCTTGCGGGAATTGTCCTTCCTGCAATAAAATCAACCTGGGGCAACATCCCGATATACATTTAATCAATGCGGATACTCTGGTTGACGACGAATTAAAAGAAGGCTCAGGAGAATCGGGCGGGAGCGAGGCTTTAAAGATCGGCCACATCCGTCAACTGCAAAAAAGCATTGCTTTAAGGCCGTATGAGGCTAAGAGGAAAGTCTATATCATCGACAACGCCCATAATCTTACCGCTGCGGCATCGAATGCTTTGCTTAAGATCCTCGAAGAGCCGCCTAAAATGAGCCTGATTATTTTAGTAACCGACAAGCCCGGCCGCCTGTTTAAAACTATAATCTCAAGGTGCAAGGTGATTAAATTTCCGGCGATGAAGAGAAGCGAACTGGAGCGGGTATTAAATAAAGTTTACGGACTGGATTCGGGGTATGCGCATTTTTTGGCTTATTTTTGCGAAGGACGCATCGGAAAAGCTCTTTCTTTAAAAGATTCCGGGATCCTAAGGGAAAAGAATACGGTGATCGATAATTTAGCCTTAAGTTCAGAGTTAAAGCTGGAGTCTGCCGGATTAAAGGACAGAGAGGTTGTACGTGGTTATTTAAATATTCTGGCAACCTGGTTTCGGGACATTTATTTAATAAAATCCGGGATGAGTCCGCTGGAGGCGATAAATCTTGACCGCGACAGAGAGCTTTCTGATTGGTCGCAAAAACTGACTTTTATGCAGCTAAACGCAGCGATAGATGCGGTATCCGATTCTATAATGTATCTTGGCCGCAACGTAAATACCAGGTTGCTGCTTTTAAATTTGGGGGCATGCTTATGGAAGGCCTAGTCGTAGTGAGGTTGCGCGATTCCGGGCAGGTGCAATTTTATAATCCGGGAAATTTGGAGGTCAAAGACGGGGATTATGTCATTGTCGAGCATGACCGGGGTCTGGATTACGGTCAGGTTGTCCCGAAATGCAAAGGCATGAATAAGCCGGAATCAAAAGAGCCGCCGAAAAAAATCATCCGCATGGCTAAAGATTCGGACTTAAAACAGATCGAAGATAACCGGGCGAAGTCAAAAGAGGCTTTTAATACCTGCGATAAGAAGATCCCCGAGCATAAGCTGGATATGAAACTGGTGCGCGCGGAATACTCTTTTGACCGCACAAAAATCGTATTCTATTTTACTGCCGAGGGCAGGATTGATTTCAGAAACCTTGTAAAAGACCTGGCTAAGATATTTAAGGCGCGCATTGAATTAAGGCAGATCGGCGTCCGGGACGAAGCCAGGATGTTCGGAGGCTGCGGCCCGTGCGGCAGAGAATTATGCTGTGCTAAATTTCTCAAGGATTTTGAGCCGGTAACTATCAAGATGGCTAAAGAAGAGGGCCTTCCCTTAAACCCTCCCAAAATTTCCGGATTATGCGGCAGATTGATGTGCTGCCTTTCTTTTGAATACGAAAGCTATAAAACACTCTCTAAGGGGCTTCCGCATGAAGGAGAGAGGATCCATACTCAGCAGGGCAAGGGTAAGGTCATCGGGGTTAATGTGTTTAAGCGCTCTGTCACCGTCGAGCTTGAGGACGGGGTAGTCATTCATGTAAGTTACAAGGAAAAAGAGAATGGCAAATAAATTCTATATTACGACTCCTATATATTACGTCAATGCCTCGCCGCACATCGGGCATTCCTATACCTGTATCGCGGCTGATACTCTGGCTAGATACGCCCGGCAGGCTTTAGGAGAGAATAATGTCTGGTTTCTGACCGGAACCGATGAGCACGGGCAGAAGATACAGAAGGCGGCTGATGAAGCCAAGCTTGCTCCGCAGGAATTTGTAGATAAAGTGGTGGTGCAGTTCAAGGGTTTGTGGGCCAAACTTAATATTTCAAATAATGATTTTATCCGCACTACGGAAAAGAGGCATACCGAGTTTGTGCGCACAGCCCTTGAAATAGTATATAAGAACGGAGATATCTACGAAGACCTTTACGAAGGCTGGTATTGCGTGCCTTGTGAGACTTTCTTAGTCGAGGGCCAGGTCGCGGATAAGCTCTGCCCGGATTGCAAAAGGCCGGTCGAGCGGATTACGGAGAAGAACTATTTTTTTAAATTATCTAAGTATCAGTCCTGGTTAGTCGATTATATCAAAGCCCATCCGGGGTTTATCAAACCGGCAAGCCGCCAGGAGGAAGTCTTAAGATTTCTGGAGCTCAATATTTTAAACGATCTTTGTATTTCCCGGCCCAAAGAGCGCTTGAGTTGGGGGATACCGTTACCTTTTAGCCCGGATCACGTTACTTATGTGTGGTTTGACGCGCTGATTAATTATATCAGCGCCGTCGGGGAGTTTGACCAGTCTGGACGTTATAAATCCGCCTGGTGGAATGAAGAGACTTATGTCGTTAATTTAATCGGCAAGGATATTCTGCGCCATCACGCGGTGTATTGGCCGATAATGCTTAAAGCACTGGGGATAAAATTGCCGGATACGATATTCGCCCACGGCTGGTGGATGATCGGCGAGTCTAAGATGTCCAAATCGCGCGGGAACGCTGTTTCGCCGTTAGATCTAGTAAATGAGCTCGGAGTGGACACCTACCGTTATTTTCTTTTGCGCGATGTCCCCTTTGGGTTGGACGGAAATTTTTCTCAGGATGCGGTCATTAAGCGCTTCAATGCCGATTTGGCCAATGATCTGGGTAATCTCGTATACCGCACCCTGACTATGGTGGAGAAGTATTTCTCCGGGAATATCCCGCAGGGCGATTTAGACCCTAGAGATGCTCCGGCGAGAGCGATTGCGGATAAAATCAGAGGCTTAAAAGACGGAATTGAGCCGAATCTGGGCCAGGCAGGGGATTATAATTTCGGCGCCGCCTTAGAATACATTTGGGCTATGATCAATATGGCGAATAAATATGTCGAAGAGACTAAGCCGTGGAATCTGGCCAAAGAGAATAAGAGTGCTGAGCTTGAAAACTTTATCAAGGTGCTGGTAAGCGTAATCAGAGCGGCGGAGCGCTCAATCTCGCCGTTTATGCCCCGGACAGCCGAGTTGATTAGCGAGCAGTTTCAGGAAAAATCAGTTAAAAAAGGCGCTCCACTATTCCCTCGCATTGAAAACCTGTAATCCGCAATTATGCTTATAGATTCCCACGCCCATCTTGATTTTCCCGAGTTTGACGCTGACCGCGACGGCGTAATCGCAGCTGCTAAGGCCAAGGGGGTCGAGTTTATCGTCAATGTCGGCTCAAGCCTTGAATCTTCCCGAAACTCCGTGGAGCTGGCCCGTAAGTACGCCTCGATTTACGCTACTGTCGGAGTGCATCCGCATGATGCTGATAAGTTCGATGCTCAAACCGCCACTGCCATACTTAAACTTGCCGGAGAGAAGAAAGTGGTGGCTATAGGCGAGATTGGTCTGGATTTTTACAAGAACTATTCCGGCAGGGAGAATCAAATCGCGCTTTTTAAAGCGTTATTGAAGGCGGCAAAAGATTTAAGACTGCCGGTTGTAATCCATACCCGGGAAGCGCAAGTTGAGACTTTAGATATCATCAAAGAATTTATGCCTCTTAGGGCGGTAGTCCATTGTTTCTCCGGTAATGAGAAATTTTTGGATAAATGTCTTGATCTAGGTTTCTTCGTTTCATTCACCTGTAATATTACGTATAAGAAAGCTCAGAATTTAAGGGATATAGTTAAGTTAATCCCTATAGACAGGCTGATGCTTGAAACAGATTGCCCGTATTTGTCTCCGGAGGGTTTCCGCGGGAAAAGAAATGATCCCTCATTTGTCAAAATGTTAGCTGAAGGAGTTGCGCAGTTAAGAGGGATCACCTTTGAAGAAGTAGCTAATGTTACTACAGCCAATGTGAGGAAATTTTTTAAATTTTGATGAGCGCGCAAGTAGCCATAACCAGGTGTGCCGGGTATGACCCGGAGCTGGTATTTAAGAAGCTTAATGTTACGCTTGATCTTCTAGGCGGGATCACTAAGTTTATTAAGCCCGGGAGCCGGGTATTAGTCAAGCCTAACCTCCTGATGGCTATAGAACCTGAATCCGGTATTGACACTCATCCGGAAGTGGTGCGGGCGATGATTAAAGTTTTAAAAGGTATAAGTTGCCGGATTATCGTCGGAGACGGCCCGAGCGTATGGGGCAGCTATATTGAAAATGTAGGGGAAGTTTACCGCAGGTCAGGTATGAAGAAAATCTGCGAAGAAGAGGGTGTTGAGTTGGTTCAGTTTGATAAAAAAAGATTCCGCGGCGAATTTCCCATGACTACATGGCTTGACCAGGTTGACTATCTGATAAATCTGCCTAAGTTTAAAACACACGAACTAACCCTGATTACGGGAGCTATCAAGAATCTTTTCGGGTTGGTCTGGGGTACTTTTAAAACCGAACTACATAAGAATTATTTCAAGCCGGATAAATTTTCAAAAATTCTGGTGGATATTTATAAGGAAACCAGTCCTGCGCTTACAGTGGTTGATGGGATTGTAGCCATGGAAGGCGATGGCCCGGCCAGCGGTGGGAAATTACGCGAACTTAATTTAATTTTGGCGGGAAGCGACTGCGTAGCTGTTGATTCCGTAATGGCTATAATTATGGGAGTGCAGCCGCAAGATGTTTTATCTACAAAAGAGGCGGCAGAGAGAAAGCTGGGAGAGGCGGATATCAATAAAATTGAAGTATTGGGCGAAAGCCTTAAAACAGCAGCAGGCAGGCCTTTTATCCTGCCGCAGGCCTCGATGGTTAAGAATCTCCCTCAGCCGGTGGTTAATATCGCTAAAAAACTTATCAGATACTATCCTTATGTGCGCCATGAGAATTGCATTAAGTGCGCAGCTTGTGTTGATGCCTGTCCAAAAAAAGTAATAGAATTTAATAAAAATAAGCGCATTGTCTTTGATTATTCCGGATGTATTGCTTGCTTCTGCTGCTCGGAGGCATGTCCCTCTTCGGCGGTTAAAATTAAGAAAAGTCTTTTGGCTAAACTTATCGGGCTTTGATATGGATATAAGGACATTAGAGTATAAAAATAATAAAGTAAGGATTATCGACCAGACTAAGCTGCCGCTTAAACTTGAGTATTTGAATATCGATAATATTAGAGATATGTGGCAGGCAGTAAAAGAACTCAAGGTGCGCGGGGCGCCGGCATTAGGAGCGGCTGCGGCTTTAGGTGTTTATCTGGGTATCCGGGGTTCTAAGGCTAAACAGTTTGAAGCATTCAGCCGGGAATTGGATATAGCCGCCAAGTACCTGGCTACATCGCGCCCTACGGCGCGGAATCTTTTCTGGGGAATTGAGCGCGCCTGCAGCATTGCGGTGAGGAATCGTAATATAACAGTAGCCGAGATAAAAGAGCTGATTTTAAAAGAGGGGCTAGCCTTGATTGAAGAGGATAAAGCCAGCTGCCGCAGTATCGGACGTTTTGGCGCGGAGTTGATCAAACCTAATCAAACCGTCCTTACAATTTGCAACGCCGGGATACTTGCAACCATAGATTACGGGACTGCTTTAGGTGTTGTTTACCGCGCCAGGGAGGAAGATAAAAATCCGAAGGTGTTTTCCTGCGAAACCCGCCCGCTTTTACAGGGAGCGCGCCTGACCGCCTGGGAATTAATGATGAACAATGTCGATGTCACTGTTATCTGCGATAGTATGGTTGCGGCGTTGATGAAAGAGGGAAAGATAGATTTAGTGATTACCGGAGCTGACAGAATCGCGGCAAACGGCGATAGCGCTAATAAGATCGGCACGCTTGGACTGGCGGTAGTGAGCGCCTATCATCATGTGCCTTTTTATGTTGCCGCCCCGGCTTCGACTTTTGATTTAAGTATTGATTCGGGAAAACAAATTAAAATAGAAGAGCGCGAGGCTCAAGAAATAACCGGGTTATTTTTGAAAAATCCGCAGATTTTTAAAGGGGTAAACGTCTATAATCCGGCTTTTGACGTGACGCCGCAGGAATTGATTTCTGCGATCATCACCGATAAAGGGATAATTCGTCCTCCTTATAAAGAAAACATCAGAAAAATCATATGCCAGGCGAATTCGATTTAATAAATAAATTCAGGAAGATGTGCAGGTATGATTCCGGTGTGGTTGTCGGTTCCGGGGATGATTGCGCGGTTTTAAAATTTACTGATAAGCTTTACCAGCTTTATACTTGCGATATGATAGTCGAAGGAGTAGATTTCACGGCTAAAGATAAACCGGAGCTTATCGGAAGAAAGGCCCTGGGAATTTCATTAAGCGATATCGCCGCCTGCGGGGGAATCCCCCGCTATGCGCTCGTTTCCATGGGGCTACCTAAGAAATTTATCGGGTTTGCGCAGAGAATTGCCAAGGGTTTGTTTAGTTTAGCAAAAGCTTATAATGTAAATATCGTGGGAGGAGATTTGAGCCGGGCAAACCGCCTGACCATAGATGTGAGTATGCTCGGTGTGGTTGAAAATAATAATCTGGTATTAAGGAGCGGGGCCAAAGCGGGAGACATAATACTGGTTACCGGTTCATTAGGCCGTTCAATACTCGGAAAGCACCTTAAGTTTACCCCGCGCCTGAAAGAATCCCGGTTCCTGGTAAGTAACTTTAAAATAAGCTCGATGATCGATATCTCCGACGGGCTTACGCAGGATCTGGCGCATATATTAAAAGCGAGTAATGTCGGGGCTAAGATCTATGAAAAATCAATCCCCTTAAGTAAGGATGCGCGTAATCTGGAAGACGCGCTTTACGGCGGAGAGGAATTCGAGCTTTTATTCACACTTTCGCAAAGCCAATGCCGTAAGCTTATCTTTAAGAAAAATTCCGTCTTTAAGCCTATCGGAGAGATTGTTGATATCAGATGCGGATTCAAGTTGATCGATAAAAAGAACAAAGGAGTAACCCTAAGCCCAAAAGGCTGGAGGCATTTTTAAATGCGCTTGATCACCGATTCGCCTAAAGAGACTACAGGAATAGGAAAGAAGATTGGCCGAAAGTTGAAGCCCGGGGATATCATCTGTTTATTCGGGGACCTGGGTTCAGGTAAGACGGTGCTGGCTAAGGGGATCGCCGTAGGCCTGGGGGTAGATAGGAAAAAAGTGATTAGCCCGTCTTTCGTGCTTATGCGCCAGCATCTGTCAGGCTCGATTCCTCTGTATCATTTTGACCTTTACCGCCTGAAGTCTTGCGAAGATATCCTGGCAATAGGTTATGAAGATTACCTGTTTGCGCAAGGTGTGAGCGTGATCGAATGGGCGGACAGATTAAAATACCTCTTGCCAAAACAGTTTTTGAAAATAGAATTAAGAGTAGCGGGAGCCTCCCGCAGGACGCTTGAGTTTATCCCGGAGGGGGAGCGTTATAAAGAACTGGCAAAGGAGCTGCTTTGAAGATACTTGCCCTGGATACCGCCACTAAGAGGCTCACCCTGGCTGTCTCTGACGGCACAAAATCGGGAGAATTTAATCTGGAGGTCGGCAGAAAGCTCTCCGGCCTGCTGGAATTGATTATTAAGCGGGTAGTAGAAGCCGCGGGCCTGGATCTGAAATCCATCGATTATTTTGCTGTCGGACTCGGTCCGGGTTCATTTACCGGGATGCGCATCGGTTTGGCCTGTGTTAAGGGCCTGGCTTGGGCGCTGAATAAGCCCGTTGTCGGCGTGTCTACCTTGGATATTCTGGCGCAAAACGTAAAAGATGAAGGAAAGCAGATTATCCCGGCAGTTGATGCTAAGAGGGATCTTATTTATTGCAGCGTTTATAAAATAAGCAACGGTAAATGTAGAAGGATCAGGCCTTATATGCTGGTTAATCTTAAAGAGTTCCTAAAAATTGCCGGAAGGCAGAGCGTAATACTGGGGGATGCCATAGGTATATACAAAGAGAGTTTTTTGAAAAATATCGAAGGTGTTAAGCTCCTCGAGAAAGAGTTGTGGTGGCCAAGGGCGCATAATTTGATTACACTTTGCTTGGACAGGATCAAAGAGAAGAAAATATCAAATACGTTTAACATTAAGCCGATTTATCTATATCCCAAAGAATGCCAAATAAAAAACATATAGGATACAGGCCTACGTGGGCCGAGATCAACCTGGGTAACCTGGCGCATAATTACCGGCAGATGCGCGCCTGCCTTAAGCCTAATACCAAAATGATGGTTACGGTTAAGGCTGACGCTTACGGGCACGGTTTGATGCCGGCGTCCATTAAACTGGTTGCCTGCGGAGTGGATTATCTGGGGGTTGCTTCAATCGACGAAGGTATAGTTTTGCGCGAAGGAGGGATTAATAAGCCCATTTTAGTGCTTGGGATAGTTTTAAAGAACGATATTGAGCCGCTCTTTGAATATAAACTTTCCGCCACAGTCTGCGAAATGCGCCTGGCCAGGGAGCTGGACCGTAAGGCCGCCCTTTTGAACAAATCGATCGATGTCCATGTCAAGGTGGATACCGGGATGGGCAGGATCGGGGTCAGGCATCAGGACGCCGGAGTTCTGGTGAAAAATATCAAAAAACTAAAACACCTGAATCTTGAAGGCATATTTACACATTTTGCCTTTGCGGATATGAACGAAGAGTTTACCTTTTACCAGATTGACCTGTTTGACCGGCTGGTCAAGAAGCTGGTCGCATCCGGGATAAAGATACCTCTGGTGCATGCGGCAAATTCCATGGGGGTTTTGGATTATAAGCACAGCCATTTTAATATGGTCAGGCCCGGATTGGTAATCTATGGAATCTACCCCAAAGAAAACTTAAAGATAAATCTTAGGCCGGTGCTAAGCTTAAAGACCAGGGTCGTTTTTATTAAATCTGTCCCCGCCGGAGTGGGGATCAGTTACGGCCATGAATATATAACTCCCCGGGCCACCAGAATAATAACCCTGCCTATCGGTTACGGTGACGGTTATCCGCGCAACCTTTCCAACCGGGCCCCGGTTTTAATCGGAGGCAGGCGTTTTAATATGTGCGGCCGTATTTGCATGGACCAGATCATGGTTGATGTAGGAGATTTCCCCGTAAAACTGGGAGAAGAAGTAGTTCTAATCGGTTCGCAGAAGCAGAACCGCATTACCGCTGAAGAGCTCGCCCAGTTATCCGGTACTATCCCCTATGAGATCGTCTGCGGACTGGGCTGCCGCATTCCCCGGGTTTATTTATAAAACTATCAGGGCATTGATGCGATAAGGTAGGTGCCCAGGGCCAGGGCGATGATGTGGCTTAAAGATACGGATATTACCGGCGGCAAAACTCCGCCTTTACCGAAAGCGATACACACCGCGTCAAGTATATAGTAAAGAAATCCCACCATTATACAGATTCCGATAGAAGAAATTCCGGTGGCGCGCCTGCGCATGATCAATGAAAACGGAATTCCCAGTATAATAATAATGACGTTGATAAAAGGAGAGGTGTATCTTTCATAAAGGTCGACCTTCAGGCTGCGGATGACCGAATTTGCGCCGCTCTTCGATAATTTCCAGATATAATCTTCAAGCTGTGCGATAGACATGTTATCCGTGCGTTGGCGCTGAGTCATAAAATCTTTAGGGGTCTCGGATATGGACATAATTTCCTCTTCCATGTACTGGGGTTCGTGGATGATCTGGCCGTTTAGGTCAAAGTCATAAGTGATGCTCTGGTAGAATTTCCATAGCCCGTCCTGGTAGGTTCCCCGGTTAGCCACTATTTTTTTCATCAGGTTCTGGTGTTCGTCATGCTCGAGGATTATTATGCCTTCCATAGTGCTGGTTGCGGTTTGAAATTTATTAATAAAGAAGAGCCTGTTCCTGAGTCCGTATAAACAAAGATTATTAATGGTTTCCGCTTTTTGGTCTTTAGTCCTTTTCGACCCTTCAGTGACCTGGGCCCTGATTCTTTGTGTGGTAGCCAGCGCCCCGGGGACGAATCTGTCGTTTATCCAAAAAACCAGAAAACTTATCAATAAGCCAAATACGATTATATCTTTGGATATCTGAAATATGCTTAATCCCGAAGAGCGCATGGCGATGATTTCATTGTTGTGATTAAGCCTGCCTAAGGTATAGAGGGTGCTTAAGAGGCAGGCGAAAGGGGCGACCTGCACGAACATAATAGGCAGGTATAAGAGGTAGTATTTGATTAGAAGCAGTATTTCGAAATGGTGTTTCAGGATATCTTCAAGAGTCGAGAGGATATCGATTATAACGTAGAGAAAAAGAAATACAAAAACGCAAGTAAAGAATATGGAGATAACGGATTTGATGATGTAGCGGTCTAGGATGCGCATACGCGGTAAGTTAAAAATCCTCCGATTGCCCCGAATATGATATTAGGCAGCCACATGATGTATTCAGGAGGAAGAAACCTCTCCATAGCCATGGCCTCGCATCCTACAAAAAGCGGATAATATATCATGATTACAAGGATTGCGATCCCCAGGTTTATGGATTTCTCACGGCGGCGGGTGATGATCCCCAGAGACGCTCCGATCAAAGTAAAAACAAAGCAGGATAGGGCGAGGGTGATTTTTTCGTGAATCTCGGTCTTAAGCGGAGTTGTGTCGATATTATCTTTTCCCAGATTTGAAATTTCTTTGCGTAGTTCCTTAATCGTCATCTCTTTGGGTTTTTTCTCTATTTTTTTGCTATTTTTAGTCTGCGCCGGGTTTAAATTCATGAAATAAGTCTTAAAGTTAAGTTTGTAGAAATTCTTAGGGTTCTCCGGGTCAGGCTCATCGGAAGTCCCGTCTATAAGCTTAAGCTTGACGATATTTTTCTCCGGATCGGTGATAAATTCTCCGGCCTTGGCCACAATGGTCCGCGTAGGCTTATTCTCTCCTTGGGGCTCATAAATGCGCACGTTATTTAAGCGGTTCTTCTTCTGGTCTACGCGGTAGATAAAGAGAATATATTTCTCAAAGGAATTAATAAAGACGCCTTCTTCAAATGCGGCAGTGGGATTTTTTACGCCAACGTCGATGAGGGTTTTGCGGTAAGCGAAGTGGGCGTAAGAGGCGGCGCGGTCATTGAAGAGCAGCAGCCCCAGGCTTAAGATAAAGCCGATAATAAGAAAAGGTGCGATGAGCCTGAATAAACTTACTCCGCTGGAACGGATAGCGATGATCTCGTTATCGCTTGACAGTCTTCCTAAGGCCATGAGCACTGCGATCAATACCGAGATCGGCAAGGCGTAAGTAAACATGTATGGGGTCATGTATAAAAGCAGTTTAAGTACGCTAAGGATGTCTACGCCTTTATTGATAACCAGGTCCGCGATTTTCTGAAGGTTTCCAACCAAAACCATAAGAAAGCAGAGCACTCCTAAAGACAAAAATAGCGGGCCGATGAATTCTTTTAAAAAGTAATTGCGTAGTAATCTCATATTTTAATTTGCCAGCGTAAGCGCAAAAACAATATTTGCGCCCGCTGCTTTTAGCGCCCCGGCTGCCTCGGATAAGGTTGCCCCGGTGGTCAGGACGTCGTCGATAAGCAGGAGGTTCTTGCTTTTTACCGCCCAAGGTTCAGCCACTTTAAAGCTTCCCAGGATATTTTTGCGGCGATCGCCTTCTTCTAAATCTGCCTGGCTTCTGGTATGCCGGTGGCGGATAAGCGCGCGCTCAGGCGTATTTTTCATAAAAACCGAAGATATCTGCCGGCTTAAAGCCTCGGCCTGATTAAATTCTCTCTCCCTTAACCGGGTATTAGATAGCGGTACGGGGAGGACCAGGTCTATGTATTCTATCGGCAGGCTGTAGTCGCGGATAAAATCGATCATCAGGGCGCTAAGGGGGCCAGCCAGGCGCCTCTTGCCTTTGTATTTAAATTCATGGATCAGTTCCTTGATTACGCCTTCGTAAGGACAGGGTGCAAAAGCTCGGTCAAAATTAAAGCTGAATCTTAAACACTGCGGACAGATACTTTTGTGAGTTTTAAAGTTTTCCAGGTGCCTTCCGCAAACCGAACAGAAAGGGGGGATATTAAGCTTGATTTTGTTAAAACACCCCGTGCAGACGTGCCTATCTTCGTCATGCCCCTTGATCGGATCTTTGCACGCCAGGCAAATTTCAGGATAAACCAGATCCTTTATGCCCTTAACTATCTGACGCAGCATAGGGATATAATAACAATGAAATTAGTTTTTGTCAAAATCTATTAGGATGTCCTTAATAATAGATTGACACTTTAATCCCGGGATAGTAAAATAAAATAACTATGAGCGGAAACGAGCCTGAAAAATTAAGAGTTCAACTCCTCAAGCTCCTGGAAAAAGAGGCGTTTAAAAAAGGAAAGTTTATTTTATCCAGCGGCAAAGAGAGCAGTTATTATCTCGACGGAAGAGTAATTACTCTTACTCCCGAAGGCGCGTATCTTGTCGGTATGCTGATTCTGGATATGATCAAAGATAAGCTGCCTAAGGCCGTTGGCGGGCCGACTATTGGCGCAGACCCGATCGTCGGGGCGCTGGCAGCTTTGGCTCACATCAACAATGTTCCGGTGAAGACTTTTATCGTCCGGAAAGCAGCTAAGGAGCACGGGACCCAGAAGCTGGTCGAGGGCCCGGCTCTGAGCCAGGGCGATGAGGCTATCTTAGTTGATGATGTAGCGACCACGGGCAAAGCGATTATCGATTCCAAGCAGGTATTGGATAAAGTTGGCGTGGTGGTCAAGCGCGCCATAGTTATCGTAGACCGGCTTGAGGGCGCGAAGGAAAATCTGGCCCGGTCCGGCATCAAGCTGGAATCGATCTTTACTATTAAAGACTTTGGGCTATAGCCAGAAAGTTATTGTAGTCGGTGCCGGGCCTGCCGGCATGATGGCGGCAATCAAGGCTGCAAGCCCGGGCAGTTCAGTTATTATCCTCGAAAAAAAATCTATTCCCGGAAACAAGCTTCTCATTAGCGGCAAAGGCCGCTGCAATCTTACCAACGCCTGCGACCTCGATTCATTTTTAAAAAGATTCTCTAAATCCGGACAATTCCTGAGGGACGCCTTTAAGAAGTTTTTCAATAAAGAGCTTATTGATTTCTTTGAGTCCAGGGGCCTGAAATTAAAAGTGGAAAGGCAGCTCAGGGTGTTTCCGGTAACCGACCGCTCAAATCATATTCTCGATGTATTAAAGCAAGAGCTAAGAAAGAAAGGTGTTGAAGTCGAAGTCAGTGTGGAGGTAAAGGACATCTTAATTAAAGATAACCGGGTTGCGGGAGTGGTGCTAGCGGATTCAAGGACTATTTTTGCGGATAAAGTAATATTGGCTACGGGCGGAGTATCTTATTCTTTTACCGGCTCTGACGGAGGCGGATTAAGAATAGCTAAAAAGCTGGGGCATACGGTTACGGATTTACGCCCCGGGTTGGTACCGTTAGAAGTTAAACAGGGGTATCCTAAAGACCTGGAAGGCCTTACTCTTAAAAATATCCGGCTTGTTTTTAGCGACGGATCAAAGAAAATCGAGTCTGAAACCGGTGAGTTGGTGTTTACCGGCTTTGGTGTTTCTGGGCCGCTGGTTATCGGTTTAAGCGGAATAATCGCGGATTGGCTATTCGCAGGCAGATCTGTTTTTGTCAATATAGATTTGAAGCCCGCCCTGACCGGGGAGCAGCTGGATAGGAGATTTTTAAGTGAGTTTGCGGCTAATTCTAAAAAATCTATCCGTAACGCGATAAAAGAATTCCTGCCGTTGCGGCTGATCGATTGTTTTCTGGATATCGCCAAGATCCCTCCGGATAAGAAGGTGGGCCAAGTAAACCAGAAAGAAAGAAAAACTCTGGTTTCATTGTTAAAAGGCCTAAGGCTTGATATAATAAAGGCCAGGCCGATAGAAGAAGCGATGGTTACCCGCGGAGGAGTTTCTTTAAAAGAGATAGACCCGCGTACCATGCAGTCACGTTTAATCCGCGGGCTTTATTTTGCCGGTGAGATCATTGATGTGGATGCGGATACCGGCGGGTTTAACCTTCAAGCAGCATTCTCTACCGGATACTTGGCCGGTGAGAGTGCCGGAGTAAATTAAAATGGAAAAGATATATTTAGCTACGCAGTCAAAGGCAAGAAAGAATATCTTTAAGCTCTTTGGGCTGCGCTTTAAGTCGCTTCCTGTTAAAATAAAAGAAAAAACAAAGGCAGGAAGATATTCATATGCAGATCTAGCCGAGTTGAACGCTTTAAATAAGGCAAAAGCTGCGGCAAATAAAGTTAAGGGAGGGGTTATAGTAGCTGCTGATACAATAGTGGTACAAGACGGTGTGATTTCTGGAAAGCCTAAGAATCTGGCGGATGCCAGGAGAATGCTTAAGAGGCTGTCCGGCAGGCCGCACTGGTTGTATACAGGTGTATGTGCGATAGGTAAAGGTAGAGGTAAAGGTAAAGATAGAGTTTTATTAGATTGCGAGAAGACAAAGATATATATGGATAAATTAAGCGATAAACAAATCAGCGCGTATTTTAAGAGAGTCAACCCGCTGGATAAGGCCGGAGGGTTTGACATACAGGGAAAAGGCGCATTTTTTATCCGCCGCATCGAAGGATGTTTTTATAACGTCGTCGGTCTGCCGGTAAGAAAGCTATATCGTATGCTTAATAAGCTCAATATAAAGCTTTTAATGTTTTCCCTAACTACTACCTACTACCTGCTATCTACTTTTTTTATCTCTGGCTGCTCCACCGAATACAACATCGTCACCGGAGAAGAAGAGATGTATTACTACTCGACGGATAAAGAGGTGGCGATGGGCGCTGCCATCGATAAGCAGGTCAGAGAAGAATATAAAATGGCGGAAGACCCCTTAATGCAGAAACGCGTGGAGGATATTGGGAAAAAGATAGCTGCGGTCTGTGACAGAAAAGAAATCACCTACCATTTTGAGGTTTTGGAGGATGATGAGGTTAATGCCGTATCTCTCCCGGGAGGCTATGTCTATATAAACAAAGGCCTAATCGATAAAGTCGCTAATGACGATGAACTTGCCGGTGTCATCTCTCATGAGGTCGGGCACATTGTCGCCCGGCACAGCATTAAGAAGCTGCAGGCGTATCAGATGTATTCGATATTGCGCTTACTGACTGCGGCCAGCCCGCAGACTGCGCAGGCAGGAGAAGCCGCGGATATGGCTTTCACGGAATTACTTTTAGGTTATGGCAGGGAGGATGAGCTGCTGGCGGACCAGCTTGGCGCGCGTTATTCAAAGCTCGCCGGGTATAATCCGCAAGGAATGATCAGTTTTCTTACTAAGCTTCAGGAAGTCAACCGCAGGCAGCCTTTACAGCCGCGCTCGTATTACAAAACTCACCCTTACGTTCCGGATCGTATCCGGGTAGTCAAGCAGGAATTAGGACAGGGGATGGACTTTGATGACTACATCAATATTCAGCAGGAAACGCATAAATAAAACTTAGTGTAAGTTACAGATTACCACAGCATAATCCCTTGCGCGTTCATTTCTTTAACTTCTTCTGTGCTAGGTCCTCTATGTATCTTTACATTGCCTGAGGCAGTATTTTCGGGTGCGGAAACAGCTGTTGTTGGGGAGTTCGAAGAACTGCTTCCTGAAGAAGGAGATGAAAAAGGGGTTATTTCCGCGCGGGCAGCTTTCTTTTTTTCAATTTCTTCCGGCCGTAGAGTTTCTTGAGATATGCGCTTAATTGTGTTCCTTTTTATGCCTGGAACGTAAGTCTGTTGTCCTTGAACAAGGCCCGCGGTTGCCGGTTTAAGGGAAGTCTCCTGCGGTTTGATTTCCTGCAAAGGAGACGGGATCTTGATTACTTTTCTGGTAAGAAACAAGCTAACGGATAAAGCTATAATTATTGACGCAAGTATCAAGTAAAATGTTTTTGGTTTCATAGTTAATTTTCCTCCCAGGATAAGGTAACGAAATCTCCGGTTGTAGGCATATATGGCGGGGGAGAAGTTAAGAGCCTATTATCGTAGAGATAGTTTTTAGAGTAGCCGCTTCTTTTCGTGCCGGTAGAACCGTTAAAGGTGCCCACTGGTCCTCTTTCATCCTGAATAATCCCACCGTATACTGTAAGGGTTCCTTTAGCCGGGGGATCATCATAATTTTCCAGCGTAAAGGAGCTGTCTAGCGCTATTATGCAGGCATCTATATTCAGATTCGTAGGCGCATTGTCGTCTATAACAACATCTTGTTCGGAAATAATGCCCAGAGTATCATCTGAGCTGGGGTTTATCTGCGGGTCAACGGCGTACTCTAAATTATTGGGAATAATTACATCTCTGCTTGCGCCTACCGTTGCCCTACCGTTAAGCGTTCCGGAAACGGTAAGATTGCCGTTATTTACGAAAAGGGCGCCGTTAGCGGGAAGGGCCATGTTACGATTACTCCAGCCCCGCGCGGAGTTAGTCACATTCATCGTTCCATCACTATTGAACACAACCGTAGAATTACCGGTTAGCGCTAATCCACTTGATGAAGCGGCGGAGCGTAGGTTGAGAGCTTGATTCGGCATAACTATAGGCTCTGACCCGAAATCCACACCTTCACTGAAAACAGGTTCGTCATAAGGGGTATTACTAGTCGCAGAGCGGTTAATGTTATTTCCATTATTGTAGAACCGTATATAGTCATCGGATGAGGAGACGCTACCAGTAAAAGTAGGGCCACCCATAATATTAAAATGGCCGTTAGTTTGCGTAGGGCCGTTTAAGCGGTCTTGAGTCCAAAACCATACTGTGCTTCCGCTGAAGCTTTCCCGATCGGTAAACCAGAGGTAACGAGCGAAATTATCTACCTGCACAAAATTCGTCAAAGTTCGGGTCATGTTTCCTAG
>Ga0163200_1000307_pt1 | contig 22031 bp, 14 predicted proteins | sample PL_2010_200m_FD_113535 | JGI IMG/M metagenome (GOLD analysis project Ga0163200, IMG submission 113535) | Freshwater microbial communities from Powell Lake, British Columbia, Canada to study Microbial Dark Matter (Phase II) - PL_2010_200m | ecosystem: Environmental > Aquatic > Freshwater > Lake ... | reverse complement strand
GCGCACGACCACCAGCGCCACGCGCGAAACCAAACCGGGTTGCACCGAGACAACCGAGAACATCGTCAAGGCTCCCCTGGAAGGCCAGCCCGGCCAGACGATCCAACGCACCACCGCCCGCGAGAAGACCGCCACCGGGGAAACCGTCCGCATCAACGAAACCACCCGCAGCGCCTTCGGCAAGGAAGCCGGCCAGCGCGTCATCGAGGAAACCACCCAGCGCGAATCCGACGGCACCATCAGCGTCCGTGTCGTCGAGCAAACCCCCGATCGCCACAACCAACTCGTCGTCCAGCGCGAGGAACAACGCCGCATCCGCGAAGTCAGCGGGACCGAGACCGTCATTGAAAACCGCATCCGTTCCTACGACCACATCCGGGGCCGGTTTGACCTGACCGCGATCCAGACCACCGCGATTCACAAGCAAGGCGACACCACCCGCGCCGAAACCACCACCCGCCGCACCGTCGGAGACCAGGACCGCGTCATCGGCCGCACCCTCAGCACCGAGACCAAGGCCGCCGACGGCACCTTGCAGCGCGAAACCGTCGAGTATGGTCAGGGCCTCTACAACAAGATGACCCTCATGAGCAGCGACGAACTGAAACCGCAGCGCAAGATTGTCGAACGCACCGTCCTCAAACCCGAAGGCACAACGGTCCTCACTCGCGAAATCTTCCGCCTCGATGTCAACGGCGACTGGAAACCCGTCCCCCACAACTGGGTCGGCGACCAGCCGTAGCCAGCCGCGTACAGTCGGGAATTGACATCAGATTGCTGGATTTTACCATGAATCCGCTCTAGATTGGATTGTGGCTCGACGCATCAAAAAAGGTGAGCCGGAGATGCTCATCGTGTCTTTCTGCGACATCGTGACCATCACCACAGCGGCGATGTTTTTCGCCATGTTAATCACGGTGCAGGAGGCGGTGAAGATTCCCGTTTATCGTCCCACGACCCGGGCCAGGATGGTGAACAAACAGGAAGTATTTTTTGAGTGCCGGCAGAACGAATTGTTTTATGTGGACAAGGACGATGTGGATGATCAACTCGTCAAACTGCTGTCCATGCTCGGCCTGGATGCACGCAGCAGTAATACGAGCGAATTCCTCAAGGCGCTTCAGGGGCGGGTGGTGAGCAATGCGTACTACACAATTAATTCCCGCTATCTGCTTCACAACGTCATGGCGCTGGAACCGCTGGCCGGATCGCATGGCGAGAAGCTGAACGTGTTGGAGAACAACAGCAGCGCGTTTCAGAAAGTGCTTCATCGGTTGAATGTCAACAAGCAGTTCATTGTGTTTCTGGTGCGTGACGACAGCTTCGAGCTCTTTCACAAGGCGCGTAAGCTCGCCGACGCCGTCGGATTCGACATTGGCTGGGAGTATTTCGGAGGAGGCGAACCGCTCCAATTCGGGCCAGGCGGAACCAAGATTCCGGGAGGATAAATCAATGAGTCGTAAATTGAGAACGCACTGCTTGATCCTTGTGATACTCGCGGCGCTGTGCTGTGCCGGCTGTAAGCCACAAGAAAACTCCCCGACGGCGCCTGACACGAAACCCGCCGCACCGGTGCCGTTGGCCGACTGGCAGAAACGAGGCGCGGAGATGGCCGCAAAAATAAACCTCGGCATGACCGACGATAAAGTGGAAACATTGTTCGGCCAACCGACTCGCCGCCGCACTGTTGTCACCGGCGGCGACTCCATGACGATCTGGTCCAACCAACTATCCGGCAGTGCCTTCTTCGTGATTCGTTTTGGCAGAGATAGTCGGGTTCTCGCCTGGACAACCACTTCACAGATCCCAATCCAATGAGCCGTGTCGTCGAGCACCTCTACATTCACGTCCCGTTTTGCGCGGCGAAATGCCGCTACTGCGCCTTTCACTCCCATCCCGGCACCGACGCCGAGATGGCCGACTACATACGCACCCTCCAGTGCGACCTCGAAACAAACGTCGCCATCCTCGACCTCCAAACTCTCTTCATCGGCGGCGGTACACCCAGCATCCTCCCGCTCGAACTCTGGCAACAACTCCGACTCCCCCGACCGTCCACCGAGTTCACCATCGAATGCAATCCCGCCACCGTTGACCCCGCCAAGGCCGCACACTGGCACCGCATCGGCGTCAACCGCCTCTCCCTCGGCATCCAATCCTTCGACAACGACATGCTCGCCGTTCTCGGCCGCATCCACACCGCGCAGCAAGCCGCCGACACCTTCCGCCTGCTCCGCGACGCCGGCTTCGCCAACCTCAACCTCGACCTCATGTTCGGCCTGCCCGGCCAGACGATGGCGCAGTGGCACGACTCGCTCGACCGCGCGCTCGCCCTCCAGCCCGAACACCTCTCCGCCTACAGCCTCACCATCGAGGAAGACACCGAGTTTTGGGGCCGCGTCGAACTCGACGGCGATCTCCAATGGGCCATGTACGAACAACTCATCGCCACCCTCACCGCCGCGGGCTATCATCACTACGAAATCAGCAACTTCGCCAAACCAGGCCGCGAATGTCTCCACAATCTCGCCTACTGGCAGGGCAAGGACTACCTCGGCCTCGGCCCCAGCGCCGTCTCAACCGTCGGCCTCCGCCGCTGGACCGCCGGCGGCGAAGAAGAACAACTCACCGAGCGAATCAAACGCGCCGAATGCATCGCCTTCGGCCTGCGAATGCTCGACGGCGTCCCCGCCGAGTTCGTGAAAGGCCACGACATCGCGCGCTTGCTCGCCGACGATCTGGTCCAATGGCGCGGCGACCGCCTTCAACTCACCCACCGCGGTCTCCGCTACGCTGACACCGTCGCCGCCGAATTCGTGTAGCAACGCAGCCGGAACAAAACCGGAACATCCGTTGTTGGCGAAAACTCATGGATCGTGGTAGTCTCGGCCTCGTGAACGCGGCGCTTCACCCAATGCTGAAATGGAGGATGCTGAGATGAAAACACCAATGTCACGACGAAAGAGTGGCGCATGGTTGCTGGTGGCGCTTTGTGTAGCGCTCTCACTCCCAACGGCACCCCGCGCTGATGAACCCGCGCCGACACGCCCGTTGCGCGATTTGAACAAGAGCTACTTCCCCTTCACGCCGGTGAAGGACAAAGCTGCATGGGAGATGCGGCGCGAGGAGGTGCGGAACCGCGTACTGCTCGCGTCGGGTTTGTTCCCGATGCCGGAGCGGACGCCGCTGCACGCGGTGATCCACGGGCGCATCGAGCGCGAGGATTACACAATGGAGAAAGTGGTTTTTGAGTCGCTGCCGGGGCATTTCGTGACGGGGAACCTTTATCTGCCGAAGAAACACGGAAAGAAAATCCCCGCCATCATCTGCCCGCACGGGCACTGGCCCACCGGACGCTTCATGGACAACAAGGGTGGCGTGAAGAAGCAGATCGAGATGGGCGCAGAGAAGATCGAAAACGCGGCGCGCTCGCCGTTGCAGGCGCGCTGCGTGCAACTCGCGCGCATGGGCTGCGCGGTGTTTTTCTACGACATGCTCGGCTACGCGGACAGCGTGCAGTTTTGTGACGCCAAGGGCAAGCCCCAGCACCGCCACGGTGCGCAGGAGAAGGGTTTCCTCAGCGCAGAGGCCGAACTGAACCTCTGCGGCTATTTCCCGCTCCAGACATGGAACAGCGTGCGCGCACTGGATTTCATCATGTCGCTGCCGTTCGTGGACAAGTCGCGCATCGGCTGCACGGGCGCAAGCGGCGGCGGCACGCAGACGATGATCATCAGCGGCATTGACGACCGCGTCACAGCGGCATTTCCGTGCGTGATGGTGAGCACCGCGATGCAGGGCGGCTGCACGTGCGAGAACGCGCACTACCTGCGCATCGGCCAGGGCAACATTGACATCGCCGCGCTCACCGCGCCGCGTCCGCTGGGCATGACCGCGGCGGACGACTGGACGAAAGAGATGGAGACGAAAGGTTTCCCCGACCTAAAAAATCTCTACACGATGCTCGGCGTGTCCGACCGGGTGGAGGCGCACTTCAACATTAAGTTCCCGCACAACTACAACGCCATCTCCCGCGCGCAGATGTATCGGTTCTTTAACAAGCACTTGAAGCTCGGCCTCAGCGACGCGCAACTCGACGAGCGGGACTTCACGCTTTCGACGCAGCAGGAGTTGAGCGTGTGGGACGACAACCATCCCGCGCCCAGCGGCGACAACGTCGGTACGCCGCACGAGGTCGCCGTGATCAAGTGGTTCAAGCAGCAGAGCGCAAGACAACTGAAGACGCATGGTCTTTTGCGCGCGGCCTGGGAAATCATGATCGACCGCAAACTGCCGCAGAAAGGCGCGAGCACCTTCGCCCCCGGCGCAACAGAAAATCACGGTGTGACCCATTGCGGGAGCAACACCGTGGACACTGTGTTGATCTACCCAAAACACTGGAACAAGACCACCGTGCTTTGGCTGTCGCTAAACGGCGAACTCACCGCGCCCGCGAGCAAGCTGCTCGACGCCGGTTACGCCGTCGCCTCTCCGAAACTTTATCTCCAAGGAGCAACGAAGAACCCGAACGTTTACGGTGGACGCAAGCAGGCTTTTGAAGGCTACGCCGGCTATCACTACGGCTACAACCCGAGCCTGTTTGCCGAGCGCGTGGGGGATGCGCTCGCCGTGATCGCGATGATCCGCGACGACCAACAACACCGCGCCAGCCGTATCCTCGTCGCTGGCGTCGAGGGTGCCGGCGCCATCGCCGTTGCTACGACGGCGCTGGCCGGATCCACGGTCAAGGAACTGGTGGCCGACCTTGAAGGTTTCCGCTTTGCGAAGCTCGGCAATGTGTTGGACGTGAACTTTATGCCGGGCGCTGAAAAGTATGGTGACATTCCCGCGTTGCTCGCACTGTGTTCCGCGAAGACAACGGTGCTCGGCGAGAAGGAGACCGCCGGCCCGGAAGCGGTGGCGAAGGCGATTGTAAAGCGGAAATAAGATTGGCCTATGCAGTTCCGTAAACGGTCTTGCCACCCACGAATGTTGCCTCGGGCTTGAGGGCGAGGGCATCTTGACCGGTGCGGATGTTGCGGAGGTCGCGGTTCCAGATAACAAAGTCGGCCAGCTTGCCGGCCTCCAGCGAGCCAAGTTCCTTCTCATCGAACGCCGCATAGGCGCTGCCGAGGGTGTGGATGCGGAATGCGTCCATGAACGACAGCTTCTCCTCGGGATCAAGTTTGCGCCGGCTCTGGGTCACGCGGTCCATCACACACCGGATGCTGTCCATCGGCAAATGCGAGGGAAACGCCGGCACATCGGCCCCATACGCCAAGTGGACGCCTTCCCGCAGAAACGTCCGCATCGGGCAGATCTTCTGAATCTGCGGGTCGGATTTGGCGCTGAGATTCTCGCGAAAGACGTCGGCTTTGATTTCGATGAAGAGCGGCTGTTGGCACACCGGCACGCCCAGCTCGGCGGCGCGGCGAATTGTATCCAGTTTGTATAACGGGAAATGTTCAATACGATGCCGGCGTTCACGGCACGCCGCGGCTCCGCCCGCCGCCTTGGCGAAGGCTTCCAAGGTCCAGTCCACGCCTTTATCGCCGACGGCATGCACATCCACCTGCAGCCCGGCGTTGTGGATCGTCGCAATGATCTGCTCGAACAACGGCTGCGGGTGCATCGGGATCGCCAGGTGCCGGCGTTGCGGCGGGACATCGTACATCAGCGCGTAGCCGTCCACCGCCAGTTTGATGCCTTGTATCCGCACCAGCGGCCCGTTGTACCGGCGCAATTTCTCCAGTCTGGCCTGGCACACCTGCAGGTTCTTCACATACGGATAGAGCCGCAGCCGGCAAGGCAAGGCCCCGGCGCGTTCGAGTCGGACATATGACTGCATGGTTTGGGTAAAGGCGAAATTGTCGTGAATACAGGTCACGCCGGAACTGGCAAATTGTTTCAGGCCCCATACGGCACACTCGTCCTGTTCCGCGTCGCTGATCGCCGGTTCGTGGACTGCGTAGATCGCCGGATAATGGATCAGCACGCCATCAGGCACGCCTTGTTTGTCGCGTAGGAATTTGCCGCCGTACGGGTCCTCGGCATTAGCGCTCAAGAGATCGGCTTTCTGGAGCGCGAGCGTGTTGGCCGCACCGAACTGGCCGCCCCAGTGGATGATGAGCAGGGGATGCTTCGGCACAGCCTCGTCCAATTCCTGACGCCGCGGAAACCGCCCTTCCTTCAAGGTGTCGAAGCCCCGGCCCACGATCCACTCGCCGGCCGGTCTATCTTTGGCGGCTTTGGCCAGTTCCTCGTTCAAGGTGGCGAACGAGTTCACCTTCGGCGGGCGCAGGATCACGAACTTCAACTGCATATGGCCGAACGGCGCCGCGTGGCTGTGCGCGTCAATCAGTCCGGGACTGACGCACTTACCGCTGAGGTCAATGACCCGTGTGTCGCGATCAATGGCCCCGGCGATTTGTTGGTTGGTGCCGACTGTGAGAATCCTGCCGCCACGCACAGCCATTGCCTCAGCCACCGGGAGCTTGTCGTCCATCGTGATGATCACACCGTTCCGCAAGACCAAGTCGGCTGAACTCCCCACCGCCGCGAACAGTCGTGTGGCGGGAGCGAGCACTGTCCCCGCGACCAGCGTCCCGGTGTGTTTCAGAAACGATCGGCGATTCATGGCGGGCCTCTGCCAACGCAGTATGAACCTATAAGCCCTCCGGGTAAAGTCACAAAAACGGCCACATTTAGTTTCGCTGCATCGCACTCTGGACGGCTAGAATCTGCCGCGCGACGAGCCAGCGATACACGTCGAACTCGGCTGGCGACCAGAGATCGTCGTGTTTGTATTTCGCCTGCACACGGATGGAGTCCCCAATGAACTTCAGTTCGTGTTCCGCTTTTGTTCCGGCATCCAGCGCAACCGGCTTACCGCTCTTCTTCGCCTCGGCGATGAGTTGTTCGAGAGTGTAAATGTAGCGGTAGTCGTCGTAGCCCTCGCGATACGCCTCCCACATCGCGACGGGAACCGGCGTGCCGTCCGGTTCGCTGCGGTTGAAGAAGTCCATCGAGGAACCATCGAGATAGTTCCACGGGTCGCCGTTGCTCGCCTGGTAAATCCATGGGATCAGCGTCAGAAATCCGCTGCGCCAGAAGCCGAAGCCGTAGGTCATCCGCGCACCGGCCACGGGCGTGTGATCGTTCTCGCCGTTGACGTGGTTGGGGTAGCACCAATACTCCACCTTTCGCGTCTTCATGTCGGCGAGGATCGTCTCGCGGTCCGGCGCGAACGGCTGCGTGCTCCACACGTCCACAAAAAGCCGCATCGGCGCGAACTGTTCGTGCGTCGGGTCCGCCGTCACGTAGGTCCGCACGCCGGCGGCTTTGCACGCCTTCAACACCTTCACCATGTAGTTCACCGCCACAGGGTCGGTACTCGGCTCGTCCACCGGATAATAGAGAAACTCCGGCCAGCCGCGCTCTTTTCGCCCGGCCTCGATGGCGCGCACCATCGCCGTCATCTCCCGGCTGAACTCCTCCGGCGGATCTTTCACGCCGCGCAGGTGCGAGCCGGGTGACTCCTTCATGTACTTGTGGTAAACGCCGCCGCTGTTGATGCCCATGACTATCGGCCCGACAAAGCCGTGTTTTTTCCAAAGCTCGATCTTTGCAGCAAGCGTGTCCCATTTGAGGTCGAACTTGCCGTCCTTGTCGGCCGGCGGGCACCACAGCGACAACGTCACGTTGCGCGTGCCGTGGGCGACCATGTCGGTGTGCTCCAGCTCGGCTTTGCGGCGGAAATACTCGCGCGACACGTCGTCTTTCGCCTCGGCCATCCGGTCGAGTGGATGATGGTAGTAGATGCCGAAAATCTTCGTGGGGTCCTCGCGTAGCTTGAACGGCAGGATGCGCAGTTTGATTGGCACGACAGCCTTGCCGCTGTCACAAACAAACGTGACGCTACCGCGATACTCGCCGGCGGGCGCGGTGTCAGGGACGCGGATCGTCAGCCAGAAGCGCGCGTTCTCGCCGGCCTTGAGGTTGCCGCCCGTGAACCGCTCCAGCACGTCGGGCACGACGCGGCAACGATGCAGCGTGGTGTAGTTCGGTCGCGCCAACATGAAGCGGACGCGGCGCACCTCGATATTCTGCGCCAGCACCGGGCCGATGGCGCTTACGCTGACCTTTGTGTTCGCGAGGTCGCGCAACGGACGGACGATGAAGTTCACCGGCTCGAACTCGCCCGGCGTCGCGAACGCGCGCAGTTCAGGGTTGAGGTCTTCGGCGTGCGGGTTGGTGTGCGGGTAGATGCATTCGAGATAGTGCCGCGACCAGACGGCGAAGCCGCGCTTCTCGTCCGCGGTGCTCAACTTCGGCATCGGGCCGGTTGGCGGTTCCGGGTCCTGCTTCCACTTCGCCCATTCCGCCGGCGGGAGACGGAAAGTCCATTCCTCAAATGGCGCGATGATTTCCTTTTCGACGCGCGCCGCCTCGGCGTCGGTCCACGCCATCACGGCGTTGACGACCCATTTGCTGCGCGGCGCGAACGTGATGGCGAGAGGCCCGGTGGCGCGAAAGCGCAGCGTGCGGAATTCGTAGCAACCTTCAATCTGAACACGCTGAGTTTGTTTGCCGACTTGCACAGTGAAGTCGAAGAACTGCGCGCGATACTTCGAGTCGCTCGTGCCGCACACAATGTAGAGGTTGTAGTCACCGGGCGCGGCCTTGATGAGAAACGAGTTGGTGCTGGAACCGATCACAGCAGCTTCAGTGATCGGGTTGGTCCAGATCGGAGGCGGTTCTTCGCGACCGCGACTCTTGTTTTCGACCAACTCGCGGTACGCGCGCACCGACGCGGTGAGGCCGTCCTTGCTCTGCCAGCCGTCGCTCTTCGGCGTGATCTTCGTGAAGCCGCTCCAGACTTCCGATTTCTCCGTACCCATGTCGAAGAGCAACGGCGCGGCGAGCAAGAGAAAGCACAAGCAATTCATGGCGTCTTCTCCGGGTTGAAGCAGATGACTCGGCCGCCTTCGAGCGCAGCGACGACGCGGCCATCGCGGTTGACGGCGAGGCCCCACGGCACGGCGGTCGCAGGCAATTGCTGTTTCCACAACAGCCGGCCGTCGCCGGTGTCGTAGGCGGCGAGTTCGCCGGGCGTGGCCACGACAGCGGCGTTCGGCGCAACAGCGACAGCGACGCTGTCTTTGCAGGCGACTTCCCACGCCGGTTTCACGCGCGGTGGCTGCGGCCGGCCCCACGCAGCGCAGAATGTCTCCACCAAATCCGGTTCGTGACGCGCGAAGCCGATCAGTCGCGCGTTGTTCAGCCACGCCACGGCACGTTCGCCGGCGGGCGCGAGGAGCGTCTTGTTCTGCACCGACGGGTCATAGACCTGCCAGCGTGGATGCGAGTAGAGCGGCTTGCCGCTGACGAGCACCGTGTCGCCGAGCCGGTAGAGTTCGCTGCCGCGCGGCGAGCGCGAGCCGGGGAGATTGTTATGGTCCACCTGCCGCGTCACCGCCACATCGTTGAGGCAGCGTCCGTCGCGCAGGTCGTAGATGGCGGGCGAAACGGCGTTGCCGCCGGCGAGGTAAAGTTTGCCGTCGGCGACCATCATGTGACCTTGCGCACTGACGCCGGTGCGCGCTTCGGGATCGAGATGGCCGGAAGAATTGTTCTGCCAGCGCAGCCGGCCCGTGGCGGCGTCGAGCGCAAAAACGTGTGTACCGTCATAGTTGACGATGCCCGCGGCGATGTAGGCGACGCCGTCGTGAACCAGCACGCCGCTCGCAACAGGCCACGTGGACTGCAACTCGCCATAAACCGGAATGCGCCGTTCCACCGGCGCCGCGCGAAACCGCCACAACAACCGGCCCGTGCGCGCCTCAAAGCAATACGCCGAGCCGTCGGCTGAGCCGACAAATGCGCGCCCTTGCCAGATCGTTGGCGGATAACGCACCGCGCCACCCGTGTAGGCTTTCCACGCGGGCTTGCCGCTGGTGGCGTTGAAAGCGCGCACCACGCCATCGGAGCCGCTGACGAATACCAAGTCGCCCGCGGTAGTCGGCGCAGTCGGCGTGAACGCGGCGGTTGGCGTGAACTCCCACGCTTTGCGCGAGTGGCTCGGAACCGGCACAGTCGTCGCAGTTGTCGCGGCGTGGTTCGCGCGGAACACCGGCCAGTCGGCGGGCGATGGCGCGAGTTCGGCTTTTGGCTCCGCGACACTTTCCAGCCGCTCCGATTCGACGGCCTGCTGGCTGAAGTTAAAATCTCCCGCCGGACCGAGCGCGGTGATGCCGTAGAGGGTCAGGTTGCAATCGCACGTCGAAGGCCACCAGTAGAGCAGGCCGTTGGCGATGGTCACGCCATCGTTGCACTGCGCGCGCATCGGCGAAATCAGTTGCGGTTTTCCGCTGACACGGTCGAGCCGCGTGGAGCCTTCGCCCGCGCGGCAGAAGAGCGCGTCCGGCGAACCGGTCACACGCGAGCAGGCGCGCCGGCCGAGCGCGACCTCGGCGAGCACCGAGCCGTTGAGCGGATCGAACTTGCGCGCTGGGTCTTTGTCAATCTGTCCGCCGATGCCCCAGACGCCGTCGTCGCAGATGACAAGCTGGTAGTTGTCGTAAGCATGCTCCCACAGAATGCGGCCGTTGTCGGTGGAAACGGCGAGCAGTTTGCCGACAGGCGGCCCGGCGAAATAGAGTGCGCGGTCGCTGCTTTTCAGAAACGCCGTCGTGCGCCAGTTCGTGCGCCAGTCCTGCCGCGGCAGCGCCTCGCCGAGAGTGGAGAAAAGTTCCGGCGCGTTGGTGGGCGTTTTGCGCCAGAGCGGCTTGCCGGTTTTTGCGTCGAGGCAAACGAGATACGCGCCGAATCGGAACGCATAAATCCGTCCGTTCTTCATGCAGAGCGCGCGGCTGTCAATCGGCTCGTTTTCGCGGTAACGCCAGAGCACTTCCTTGGTCGCAGGGTTGATGGCGTACAGCGTCTTGCCAAAACCCCACACCAGTTCCTTGGCATTATATCCGGGCGAGAGCGGATTCCACGGCCAGCCGTGCGCCTCGCGCTTCGTGCGCAACACCGGGTCGCGCAACTCCTGCTCGCCGATGAGCGCGTAGAGCACGCCGTTTTCCAGCGCCATCCATTTCCAAAATGTCGCGCCCGGCGGCTCCTCCGGCGGCGCGATTTCGTCGCGCAACTTGCCAGTGGCCGCGTCGAACAGTTTGCACGATTTGTCGTCGCCGAAGAACAACGTGTCGGGCGTCGCGATGATCGTGTTTCGATGGACCATCAGCGCGGGCGGAATCTCGCGCCGCCAGAGCAGCGTGCCGTTGTAGCCGTTAAACGCAGCGAGCGTGTCGAGCCACGCCTCCTCGCGTTCCTTGAACGCGATGTGGCCGAACGCCTTGAAAATGCGGCCCGCCGACGCGACGGCCACCTGTGGCAGCGGCGCGTAACGCGGGTCGGCCAGGAACTGCGTCAGGTAAGGCGCACGCGCAATTCGGTCGCGCGAGAGCGGGTTGTTGTCGGGAGCGTGGTAAGGATGACTCCAGTCGTCCGCGCCGTCGAGCGGCGGCTTGATCAGGCGGCGTCTGCCGATCAGGGCTTTCGCACGCGGCTGCAACACGCGCAGCGCTTCCGCCTCCGAAACTCCATCGCCCGTGGCGATGAGCACATCAGCGAGATTGTCGGCGAGACCGATGTGCGTCAGCGGCCCGCGCTCGACGTAGATCCGCGAGTTCAGCAAGCCCGCCGCGTCCACGGCCCGCCGCACGCGCTCAACGCCCCGCGCATCTGGCAACTGGCTGTAGATCGTCAACTCGGTTTCGCGCGCAAGCTTCAGCGCGCGGCTGCCGTTGGCGTCTCCCAGCACGACGCAAATGCCGCGTTTAACGCCAAGATCATCAGCCCCAGCCGTCAGGGTCAACAAGAACAGAGCAATGAGGGTTGTTTTCAAGTTTTACCTCCAAGGCGAATCCACCAACCGCACGCGTGTTGTCGCTTCGCCACCACTGCCACCGTGTGCGACCAACTCGTAGTTACCGGGCGCCAGTTTCTTGCCGCCGAGACCGAGCGAGACGCGTTGCGGGCCGCGCGTCGCCTGCGTCATCGCGCGCGCCACGACTTTGCCGTCGCATCGCAGTTCGCATGTGACCGGCGTGGTCTCGCCCGGTTTGACGCCGACAAGTTGGAAATGCGCCGCCACTGCCTGCGCGTCGGCGAAGATCACAGTTGTTTCGGCCACGAAATCCAGAATCGTCGGCCGCGCGTAACGAAGCAGCGCGAGGTCGTCAATGAAAAGGTCGAGCTTGTCCGAGTGTTTGTAGTTTGACTCGGAGATGTGAAACTGGATGTGCCGGACATCATTGGGCCGTGGAATCTTTGCGATGGGAATGCTGATCTCCACCCACTCTCCCAATTTCAGTTCCGTCAAACGAACACTGTAGGCGTTGGCTCTATCCGGCACATAAAGACCGAGGCCCACCGGCTCTCTTGGCAGCGTCGGACGCGAGGAGGTTGTGTAAACCCACATGTGCAGGAAATCCCACCCCGACCAATCGCGCATCGGCTCCGGGATCGAGCAACCAAAGCGTGGCCAACCGATCGGATATTTCGCCTCGCCGGCGTGGTAGTCCACCGTGACGTGCCAGTGCAGCGCGGTCGCGTTGACCTTCACGCGCGCCGTCGAAACTTCGACAGTGGATTCTGCCGGCGACCAACCCTTCGTTGTCGCACCGCCGAACAACAGTTGTTTCTCCATCACCGGCGGCGCAGCGTGGGCGATGACGGCAACAGCAAAAATAGCGGCGGTGATTTTCATCGTGGCGCTGCGGACTTTGCCCACGCCGCACAGTCTTCTGCCACCTTCGCTGCTGTTGCGTCGCCGCGATGAATCAGCAGGCGGTAACATAGAGTGACGGGTTTGCCGGGTTCGAGCGTGGCGGTTGCAAGCGCGGGCCACGTCGGATTCAATACGCCGTAATAGCGCAGTAACCACGTGGTGGGGTGGTTTGGGTTCTTCGGATGATCGAAAATCGCGATGCCGCTCAAAGCCTCGCCGGTGCCGAACTTGCCGGAGAAATCGGCCCACGGCGCGCTTACCTGCACCGCGTCCTTGTCGATCCGGCCCATCGGCAGGGTAATGGAAGCATCGCGGCGCGGCGCGAGCCGCAGTGTAAAGCCGCCGTAACCCTTCTTTGCATCGGAGCGACCGTGTAAACTGACTGGCTCTTTCTCCGCTTCCAGCGCCACTGACACGTTCATGACGCGCTTCTGCTCATCGCAGCGGTGAACACACGCACGCACAGTCTCGCGCACAACGGAGCGGTCGCCGATGAACCAGCCGTTCTCGACTTCGAGCACGGCGCAGTCCGGCTTCGTCTCGCGGGCGATCCATCGCTTGAACCGCTGCTGCATCCCGACGCAGCCCCATGGGTCGTACGTCTTGCCGTCCACGATTACTTCCGGCCAACCCCAGAACAAACCCCGATGGTGAAAGTGATCCTTCGGGAAGTCATCGGTGAGCACCACGCCGTCGAGGTCGTAGATCGGATGAAAGTAGTCGGCGCGGCGATATTGTTCCTTCACGCCCTCCTTGAGTTGCAGACCGTGGTTGAACACAAGCACAGGCTTGCCGTTCTCGATTAGCTCCAGCTTGCCGCCGGGTTGCTCGGTCCAACGAAACACCTCGTTGGCGTGCGCCATGAGGGCGCCCACCAAGACCACAACAATCGCGATTGCTGTTTTCATCTGGGCGTCAACTGTTGCTTGGAAACCGCATCCCAGGCCAGCTCTTGCAGGAGGCGATTCAGTTTCTCCTTCTCAGTTTCAGTCAAGCTTTCGGCTTTCGCTAGATCCTCCGGCGAAGGCCGCCAACCGGGCTTGCGTAATCCGACATCAGAGGTGATGCGGCGGTACTTCACAAGTTCTTGCGGCACCGGTAAACCGACGGGGCTGCGGCGATAGATCACTGCGAAATGGCAATAGCTCGACAACACCGTAATCGGCGGCTGGGCATGGCCCCAAGGATCACGAAACAGGTCCCACTGCATCTTCAGACCGGGTGCCTGACCGGCCGCAAGCTTCTTTCGAAGTGCAAGGACAGCCTGCCCGACCGGCACGATGATCGCAACGTCCTTGCCCACTTTTTTGTTGATGGCGCGGGCGTAGTCAGTCAGGTCCCGCAGATAATGGGCCTGTTTTTTCTCGAGGTCTGCAAGATCTGTGTCGTTGTGATTTATCCCCTTGCGGACATCCAAGGGATAGATCGGCTCATAGGTGTCATTGGGCAGCCAGAATTCCTGAACGGTGACCCGAATATCCGGGTTATGTTCGAAGCCCAGCCTTGCGAAGTTCTCGATTCCTTCGTCCGGCAGCCAAATGGGCGAGAGTGTGAGCACGTCCACTTTACCGGCGCGCAGCGCCGCTTTGGCTTGGTTCTTCTCGTCGGGCACATCCCAGTGTTGAATGACGCGCGAACCGCCGATCCCTGAGAAGCCGACCGATTGATGGTCCTCGATGCCGGCCGCTTTGGCCATCGCGTCTACCATGCGATACACAAAGCCGTGAAAACTATGACCGCAGGTGAAAACGCGTTGTCCCTTGGCCTTGTCGGATGCAAACGACATCGGTCCCAATGCGACGGCTGCCAGAGTGCCCGCGCTTCGGACAAGAAAATCACGTCGAGTAAGGGCAATTTGTTTTTTCATGAGATTTTCTCCACACGACCGTCTGGATACACCCAGAAACTCCTGCCGCGCGAGCCAAAAGTAAGAGTCACCTTTTTCCCGAACACTTCAATCTGCTTCGTAAGCGTCTTTTCTTCGTGGAAGGCGATGGTTCGGATGAGAGCTTTCTCTGCTGTTTGCACGCCTGACCAAGTAGCGGTTTCTGCGGTCAGTTCGCAGGGCGCGCCGGGGACAGCGAAGGTCATGGGTTGGCTTTGCCGGAGGAAGTCATGGAAGCGAAGCATGTCGTGGTAGCCCTCCTGCACGCCCGCCAGATCGTACACCAACTGTCCCATCGCAGCATACTGCGGGTACGGGTAGTTGGGCGGATACTCACCTTTCGGCGCGTCCCACCAGATGGCGAATGTTTCCGCGCCGCGCAATATCATGTGACGGGCCATCTCAGCCATCACCCACGGTTCCGGGAGCGCCCGGCCTTTCATCGTCAAGTACAGATACGTGCCGCCGAGCCAGACATGCGGCCACGGAATCAACATCTCGCCCGGACGCCGCACGCTGGCCGCCGGCGAGAAACGCTCCAAGCAACAGTGGAATGCGTTCCAGTTCATCTTTGCCTGATCGCGGCCCGCGCCGTGCCAACCGGCGTTCATATACATGGAGGGCATGGCCACATTCATGCCGCTGTTCTCAAAACCATAAGCCGGGCAACGCCCTTCCGGCCTCGGCAGACGATTGATCGGCCATGCGTAGAAGTTGCCAATGGCCAGGTCGGGGAAAACGCGTCGCGCCGGCTCGCACAAAGCCGTTCTGGTGGTTTGCGCTCGGACGCGGTCAGCCAACGACGCGAAACTGGCCGGTTCTGCCAGCGTCTCACGCCCGAACTGCGCCGTGCAGTTGGGGCATTTCAACGCCATTGCCACTTGCTGGCGGACTTTCTCTTCCTTGTCGCTAGCGTTACGCAGATACAGTCCGGATTCGAAGTCCACCACAATCAGTTTCACGCGCACGCCATTTTCTTTGAGGAACTCGAGTGTGCGAGAAACGTTCTCCGCATGAGTCGTCGCACCCCGGTGGCTCAATGTCGCGGCCGGACAAGGAAACGCCGGTGACGGATCCGCCGGCGGAGCGTGGCGGCACTTGGAACGACCGTTCTTGTCCGGATGAAGCAGCGTGTGCAACCAACCTTGTGGGAGAATGCACACGGGGAAGCCGCGCCGCTGCCAGTATTGAAACACCGGCAGATAAGTTTTGGCTGCCTCCACGTTGCCGCAAGGATTGCAGAGGGGCAGCAGGCCGCGGTCGAGAAACACCTGCTGTGTTTGTTCCACTGTGCCCGTTTCCAGTCCCGTGGGGAGACCGGGCGACTGCCAGACAAGAATGGGCAGCCGGTCACCTCGTGCGTGGGTGAGAGGCGGGATGAACTTGCGAATCTGCGCCAGCGCGTCCGACTCGGCGCGGCCGGCGGCAGCGATCATGATGAACGTGAGAAGAACCGGCCACCGAGTCTTGCTGCGAAAGGTTTCTCGTATGGCACTCATTGCTCAACGCTGAGGCGCAACTCCTACAATCGCGAACTGGACGACTTTGGGTGACAATGGCCAGACCAGTTTACCGTTCGTCCAACGGAGCAGATCGTTCGAGAGTGCGTTGCGGCTCGATGCCCCCGACAGGTTGGACAAGCGTCCTTGGAGCGCCACTTCAAGAGATGTCGGCTTTTCGAGGCCGCGCGCAATCAGCAACGCAGCCTTGCCGTCCTTGCGCCGGTACGCACTCAGAAGTGAGCCGGCGGGTGTGACGTTCAGGTCGGCGGCGTTGTCCCAGTACGGCAGGAACTCCGCGTCGGTCGCCCCAAAGTCGTACAGGATGGCTTGCATCTGTTTGAGCAGTTTCTGCGAGTCACGACCGAGCCACGCCGGCGTGCAGATCACGTCGTGGAGGAATGGATACGCCAGAAACTCCGCGCCCGGCATCTTCTCCTTCTTGTTGGGCTGAAACTTCACCAGCGTCGGCAGCAGAAAAGTTGGCACACCGTAAGGCTGCCAACTCAGTTCGGCACGGAATTTTTCCAGCGTCAGTGTGCGGAGGTCTTTGCGGTTGTATTGTTCGCCGTTGAGGACGGCGTCGGCGAACGCGAACGTGGTGATGATGTTGTTCTCGGAATTGTGGTTATAGACGTGGCCGGCTTCGCCGCGTTTCTGATGGACCATCGTGTAGATGCGCTTTTGCAACTCGCGCGTGGCAAGCAACGGATAGCGCCCCGGCGCACAGCCATGCTCAGCGCTGCAACAGAAGTTCGGGTTCGAGCAGTCGAGATACGGCCCGTCGGTGCCTGTCTCGTCCAGCGTCTTCGCAATGGCCCACACCAGAAAATCGGCCCACGTGCTGGCATTGCAGACTGTCGCGTGCGAAATCCCGTGGGACGTCGAGGCTTCGGCGTAGGGATTGCGCCGCCACTCGCGTTCCATCAAGCGGTAATCGGGCGTGTCGGCTTGTGTGTGGTCGAGCGCGAAATAGGAAAGTATCGTTTGCCAGCCTTGGTCTCGCAGCGATTTCACTTTGGCCCGCATCGCCGGCGGATCAGCCGGCAGATAACTGAAACTGCCAACGTGCGTCTGCCACAGGTCGCCGATATTGCGGCAACCGGGGCTGCTCCGGTCGGCGGCGGGAAACGATTCCAAATTGACGGTGCTGATAGAGGTTTGCCGCCAGTTCCGCCAGTCGCGCGGCATCGGTTTGACCGGCGTGGCAATGAACCCAAATGTCAACCGCAGCGGCTCGGTCAGCGTGATCTTCTTGTCGAGAAACCGCACTGTCAGATCCACGCCTTCGTTTGTGTGGGCCAGTTCAATCGCGCGGCGCTCGTCGGTGACCTGCCAGTTTCGGTTGTGCTCGCAAAACCACGCCAGCCCGCCGCGTTCGGTGCCGACCCAATAATACGGCACGAACGGCAACGCTTTCTTCCAGCCAATCGCGCCGATGCCACCAGCATCGGATAGGTCCGTCCATGTTCCGTTGGCGTGATGGTAGAGCGTGGCGGTGTCTTGGCGGAACGGAATGACCAACGTCAGCGCGTCCAGCGTGACGGCTTTGGCTGGAACCAACTCGAAGTCCAGCCGCATGAAACCATCGAACTCGATGTGGCAGGTTGCTTTGCAGGCGAGCAGGCCGAGCGTGCCTTCCCACTGGCTCGTCAACGCCGCTTCATTGCCGGACGGCGACTTGATCAGACGCGAGGTCAAAGACCCGGTCGCGCCATCGTTGCGGATGGTCAGAAGAATCGGGCTTCGCAGCAGTGCGCTCTCCTGGCTGACAACCTGGCTTGGCAGCGGCGACGTGCCGCAAATGTATTTTCGTCCCCACATTTCAATCGCATCGCCTGACGCGCGCAACGGCGTCCAGGGCGGCAAGACGACATCGGTCTTGCCGAGCGTGTTACCGAGCCAGACGGGTTTGGTCGGCACTTCATAGCGCAGTTGGCCCGTGCGAACAGACTTTCCGCTGTGATTGCAAAGCGTTGCGCGCAGATCACAGAAGCCGGGGCCGATTTCGTTGTAGTGGAATCCGATCCGTGTCAGGCCGCTCGCTGTCGTTGGTGCCTGACTTCGCATCTCCTTGCCGTTTCGCGCGAGCACAACCTGCACGCTACCCGGTTGACTCCCCAATTCCCGGCGCGCGCCGCGGTAGTCCACTTCGACAACCAGTTCGCTGCGTCCGAACAACACGCACGGTCGCAATTGCAGTTCGCGGCTCGACATAAACGGCAGGTCAGCCGGCATTGCTGTTCGGTTGCCGCGATAGGCCGTATAGATCTCAGCAATCTCCCGCGCCAGCAATGGCCGTGAAAACACCAGCAGATCGTCGAACCATGTCGTGCCGGCGTCTTTCGGGCCGCCGACCTGGAACGAATCAGGCGCCGTGTCGGGCACAAACACCGCCCCGGCAGATGCCGCGACGCGTTCGCCATTGAGATAGAGAAACATCTCAGTGTTGGCCAGCGTCGAACTCCACGTTGCGGCCACATGCACCCACGCGCCCGGCTTCCAACTGACCGGCTCGCGAACGGCGAGCGTCCTGCCGTCCTGCGTTGAGGTCTTCTGGCCGTTGGAGGTGTAGAATTGAAGTCGGTCGCGACGGTGATACTTGTAGAGCATGATCGCGTTGAGGGCCTTGCCGCCGAAGTTACCGGTGGTCGCCCGAAACAGGGTATGAAATGCGTCGTCATCAGAGCGCCACTCCGGTTTGACCCACATCATGATCGTACCCTCGTCCGGTACACAATTGCCCTTGAACGCGTAGTTCAACAGCGTGGTCGCATCGAGAATTGCCCCCTTGCCGCGCACGCCGGAACCAAACCGCGCACCGCCGGTGACCTTGGCTTTGCCGTCGCCGCGCGCGAGGGTTGCATCAGCGGAATCCTCGAACGGCGCGAAGAAAAGCACATCGCTTTCCTCAACAGCGAGCGCTGCCGCGGCGATCAACAGACCACACACAGTTGCTGGTTTGATTGAGAAGGGGTGTGTCATCCTGCAGTTCTCTGCGGCTTGGCCGGCCGGACGGTGTAGCGATACGGCACGGGAGCAGCCATGTTGCGTTGGAGTACTTCGAGCTGTTTGTTGATGGCGGCTGCCTGGTCGCACAGGTTTGTCAGACGCGGATGCTCCGACAGGAACGTCGTGGCGTGGGACAGCGACAGCGCCAACTTGTCGCGCGCTTCGGTCAACGGCGCCAGTGCGGTCCATTGCGCATCCCACGGCCCGCCGGGCTGCCAGGCGTCCGGCGTGGCCCAGGTGATGTTCAACCCGGCGGCGAATTGCTGGGCACTGAAGCGACCAATGAGCCGGTTTGCCGCGATGATCTCGTATTGACCCGGCGGCAGATTCTTCACCGTCAGCCCGTAGCGGCCCATCTCATCGGGAAACGGAACAAACCGATAATTGAACGCGGCCAGAAAACCGAAGTTGATCGGCAACCCTTCGTCGAGCCGCTCGAACTGCAAGCCATCTGCCTCCCGCTTCAGTCCAGTGACCTTGCAACCTCTGGCCTCGACCAACGCCGGTCCAGCGGCGTCCAACGTCACCCACGACACATCCGCGGGCGCGCCCAAGCCCTTGAGAATCGCGAACGCCATCGCCATCTGTCCGAGGTCGGTGAGGTGAACGCCGTCGGCAACGTACAGGGAAGTCTTGCGGTCCGCCGGCTCGCTCTTGTTTACTTCGAGCACGCGGCGCTGGACTTTGCGCATCTCGCGTTGCACATCAATCGCGCCGGCTCCCGACGCTCGCGCCATCGTCATCGCCTCGTCACACATCTGTTGCAAGAAGCCGCGTTCGCCCTCGTCAGGGTTTGCCTCGCGGCCGGGTGCCGCCGAGCAAATGAACACGCGGACGTGGCGTTGCCGGCATTGTTCGATGATGCCGCGGATGCCGTCAAGATATTGGCGTTTGTGTTCAGCGTCGGCCTTCATGCCCCAGCCGATGTCATTGATCCCGACGGCCACCGTGACCAGCGTGGCGCCGTGGCCGAACACGTCGCGGTCGAGCCGTTCGAGGCAGCCGCGCGCGGTGTCACCGCCCTTGCCTGCGTTGAAGAACTTTACGCGCCGCTGCGGGAACCGCAGCAGCGTGTAGTTTTCAATAATTCTACCGTAGGTGCGCGCTGCAGTGATGCTGTCGCCGAGAAACACGACAGAGTCGCCGTCACGAATGGCGAAATCGCCCGCACTCGTCACACCAGCCAACGCGAGCACAATGAGAAGTGTTTCAATCTGTTTCATGGGTGGCGCGGCTCCGCCCGGTAAATCCACGCGGTGTTGTGCGACGGGACGGAATTGCAGTCAAACCCGCCGAAGTAAAACGCCCGGCCCCGATCTTCCGCGAACGGAGACACGGCAATGGCGCGCGTCGCCACCAGCGTCGGCTGGCGCGGATCGGTTACTTCCGCCAGTTCGTAACGGATGTCCGTGCCGTTCGCGTGGCGGATGCAGAAGCGCGCTTCCGCAGCAAAAAAGCTTCGAGGCTCTTCCCTGACGAACAGCCTCAGCTTCGGAGTCGGCTTTGCCCTGAAGACCGCGGGTGGATAAGTTGATTCAAACCCGAACAGCCAAACCGCCTCGCCGGTTCCAGGCATCGTGTACCGCATAAATTCGTTGTAGGCGGAAAGCGCGAAGCTGACTCTGACGCCCAACTTCTGAGTCAGGAATGCGGGAATGTCCAATTCGACGGTCTCCTTGAAACCATCCGCCGGATCCAGCCGACGGACCTTGCTCAACGCCGCGAACAAGAGAGCCTCGCCGGTGCCGGACGGGTTCGGAACCGCCGACAAACCACGGATGCCGCACGGACTTGTTTCTTTTTCACAGAAATAAATTTCTTTCCACGCAGGCGCGGCGCCGTCGGTGCGCCGGAAGATGTGGCGCGACGTCGCGCAATAGAATATTCCGTTGCAATCACAGAAACCCATCACACGCTCACCGATCGGTGCTCGGAACTCCGGCGAACCTTCCCAGCGGATACGCCCCGGCGCCGTCGGGTCATGGACGCCGCCAATCACGCCCAACTTGTCGGTGCCGGCGAAGACCCGGTCAATTCCGGTGACGTTGTCCCGGTGCAATCCGATGGAGCGCGTGGTCGTGTAGTTTGTGACCGACCCCAACACTGAAGCTGACCATTCGCCGGTGTCGTCGTTGCGGCAAAAGATTTTCACCGGCCCACGCCTCACGTCAGGCGCAGCCAGCAGCAGTGAGACTTTGCCGGTGGAAAACGTGACTGCCTTCAGGCAACCCCACCGCAGGTTGTTTGTGGTGAACTGACGCTCGACACGCCACTGGCTCTTAGGCGAATCCAGGGCGAGCACCTGGCACGCTTTGGGAATGGAAGGATCCTTCTCCATCCAGAGGCTCGTGCTGGCGTAGAGCCGGCCTTTGTGCGGCACGAGATGCATCACCTCCGTACCGGCGACGAAATTCCCGTTCGTGTCGTGGAAACCCGCCTGCATGGACGGTTGGAAGGAGAGGTGGGCGAGTGACGAGTCGTCCGCACCGTGCGCAACGGCCACTGCTATGAGCGCGGCCAAACTCAACTGTGTGGCGTGTTTCAACATCGGTGACATTGTAAAGCCCCGCCGGTTTTGCACAAGGCGGATTCTTTTTGTCAGCGTTTCCTACCCAAGCGTCACATCCCAGACGCAGACAGTGACCTTTTTTGCCGGAACAAAACCGGAACATGGCGGCTCATTATTTACCGCGCGAACGATTCGGAAAGGAGGCTAGCAGGTCGCTAAAGAAGTCTGGAGTTCACCTGTTTTCTTTGGGCGTGTGATCTGTGTTGGCGACATTTACGCTGCTCAACAGCGATCCAGCAGTGGAATTCAGCCCGCCATCGGTCGCGGGCG
>Ga0163200_1000304_pt1 | contig 22181 bp, 36 predicted proteins | sample PL_2010_200m_FD_113535 | JGI IMG/M metagenome (GOLD analysis project Ga0163200, IMG submission 113535) | Freshwater microbial communities from Powell Lake, British Columbia, Canada to study Microbial Dark Matter (Phase II) - PL_2010_200m | ecosystem: Environmental > Aquatic > Freshwater > Lake ... | reverse complement strand
GCCTGTTGAGTAACGGCTTTCTGGGTTATCAGCTTGGCATAGATGACTGTTCCAATCTGGGGACCATCCACCAGCAGCCCTGGCAAGGCTTCTGGCGCGGTCTCGGCGGCCTTGGCCCACTGGGATGCCCTATAGATGCCTTCTTGGACACGGTAGCTTGTTGAGAGTATCAAGCCTTTGGGATTTTCTTTCTGGAAAGCTTGAATCTTTTCGTTGACCCATGCTTCCCATTTGAGATTGAAGCAGTCTTGATTAGTACAAACTTGCTTGCCGACTTCTTTCAACCCGGCCGCGGTGAACAATTCCTTGCCGTTGGCTGTGTTGAATTTGCAGATGTCACAAAAGACATTGATACAATCTTTTGGTCCATAACCGGGTTTTCCAACTGGCCATGGTGCATTGGTGAGATTGCCACCTTGGCGGCGCATCCACTCAAGAATTAGATGAGGATTACTCTCGCCAAAATCATTGATAGATCCGTCTTGGATTATAGGCGGCAACAAAGCAGCAATTTCCATAAATTCAATAGCGAAAGTAGGATGTTTTTGCCAAGCAGTCAGCATCTTTTTGGTCAGATTGACCAGCCGGCGCCGACGAATCACCCAGTCTTTGCTACGGCCCAAAGCCGCAGCCACTTCTTCAGTCTTGGGCGGATCGTCCACCTTGAATATCTTTTGCAGAAGCACGGCATCTTCCCATGGGAAGGTATCGCGTCGGACTTGATTCTCAGCAGCACAAGCAGCCATCAGATCATCCATGCTATCGAATTTCTTATGTTCCACTTCGATGTCAGGCCATTTGAGCAGTTGGGCTGCCTTGAAACGATGCAGGCCGGCAACCAGCAAGACATGATGTTTGTCTTTGAGTAAGTCAGGGAAGCTGGCAGTTACGATGATAGGTTCGAGTAGGCCGATGGTCTTGATGCTTTGTGCCAAGGATTCTACGTGATCCTTCTTCACGGAACGATTGAATCCATTCACTTCGATCTCATTCAGTTTTATTTTCATTATTTTCGTATTTCTTTCTTGGGTTCCTTTTTAGTCTTTAGTTCATCTGGCAAAAGTGCATCCAATCGGCATACTATTTTTTGTAGCTTATCCAGCTTGGTCAGCAGATAAGCTTCGTTAGGCGAGTCATTGATTGGCACATCGAATTCAGTACCGCATTGTGGGCAAGTAGCACTTGTGCTTCTCATGCATCCTCGATTTCTGTGGCAAACCATTTTTCAATTGTGTCTGTCTCATTGTGTAATTCCAGCCATTCCTTGGCTTCACCGGGCGTCATGGGGATAAGGTCTTCGCCACCACATCTTGCGTTTCCGCCCTCTCTTAATTCGGCGTAGGGTGACAGCGCACCGCCTTCACCGCATAGGAACCACGCGCCTTTTTTGGTATGGTAGAGTTGCTCGCTAACGTTATTGAAATCAGATGTCGAGCATCCATTCCAATAGCTGGCAACTTGCTCTGCCATCTTCGTATCGTACCGCTTACCGTTGATGATTTTTTTCATTCGATTTTCGTTTCTTTGATTTCGATGATGTCGTTTTGCGGTTTGCATAGCCATTTGAAACCTTGAGCTTTCAGTTTGGCACGCAGTCCTAACCGACAGTCCCAGTCTTTCAAACTGTCGTCACCGTTCTTGATATTGCCGTCATGGTCAACGTGGCCGGTGAAGGCTTGCCAGAGTGCATAACGTGTCTTGCGAGCAAAGGGTTTGAGCTCTTCTTCCAAGTCCTGGCTTTCAAAAACTTCTTGAATGGCCACGCGATGATTGATAGCAATGGTGTAAGCACGGCCGTCCGATTCTTTGGGCAGCGGATAGAACTTGTCCAAGAATTCCACCATGAATTCAGAATCCACAGCCAGCTTGGTAAAGCCTTCTAGCAACAGGATATGTTTGTCGAGGCCAAGCAAGATGTTGGCCATCATGTCAAGATATTCAGTGACAGCGACGGCAGCATTGCGGGTATGCTTGTGTTGCTTGATTCGATTATTGAGTGTGGCTTCATTCACGGCAATCTGCCATGTATTTTGGCAAACAACGCGTTCGACACAGGCCGCAGTGATATGTGGGCTAACGCCGTAATGCTGGCCATAAAGCAGTTTGAGATTGTTGGAACTTTCATCGCCGGCAACGAAGAATTCTTTGGCTTGGATTTGAATGAAGAATTGGGCTCCATTGTTCATGGTCCCGCAACCCATGATAGCCAGCTCAGGATAGACTTGCAGCAGAATTTCATTCACCCATTGCAAGATAGTGCCGTGCTCGGTTGGATGATAAGCACGTCCTACCATTGGTGCTAACACGATGTTGTGATCAGGCCGGACTAAGGCATAAGCACCTTCAACGCTTTGAATTTCGTTGATGTCTTCGATGGGGGTCAGACCGGCACCATGTTCATTGAGCGTGTCTTGCGGTTCAGTTTCCAAGCATTTGGTCAGCATATAGAGTGGAACTTTGAGCACTGGCACAGCAGCCACTTCCTGGGCTTGTTCTATCGTCACTGGTTCTTTGCCAGTGATGATGTAGTTGGGATGATGATGCCAAGCTTCACTGCCGGCAAGGTATCCCTTGTCAAATTTTCCGATCCCGTGTCCCATTTTATTTTCCTTCTTTCTGGGCTTGTTGCTCGATAGCATCGAATTCTGTCCAGCATTCGACTTGTTTTTCACCCATTTCTCGTACATCTAAATCTTGGATGACGAGTTCACAGCCAGCATCTTTGTAGATGACATTGGCACAACCACCCTCGATTTCGATGATGATTTTAGGAATCATATAGCATCCTTCAACCAGATGGCTTTCCATGTCCAGCAATTCAAGTGAATCCATTTATTGCATCGGGTTGGTTTCTGTGAATTCCATTTATCCCAAGCAGCCCACATGATTTTTGCTTTAGCTTGATGGCGATCATGGTAAGCTATGACAGAACCGTCAGGTTGTTTTTGCAGATAGATTGGTAGTAATTTGAATTTCTTCATTGTGCATCCTTCATCCAGCGGACTGCATAGGTATCCCCGGCATAGTTCAGTGTCTTGGTACGGCGAGTGGGTTTGCCTTTGAAGGTAGTTGTCCAGATGCAGAGCAGTTTGTTGCTGTTGGGAAACAGATAGCCATGAATGTCTTTGTTCAACTGGCGTTGCAGGTAGAGCACAGGCATGTTCATGATACCCACCATTTGTGAATGGCCAAAGCAATCCAGCATATCGTCTGCATCACTAGAAACCAGAGCAGAATGTATTTCTGCTTACGATGATGGAATGAGCGTTCTTTCCAAGCTTTGGTAACAGCTGTTTGAATGCGTAGGTTCATTTGCAGTTCGATCACCCGGTCTGCATCTAGTTGGGTTTGTGAAGTATCACGGATCGGCATGTCGCGGGTTGAACGTATATTGATGCGGTTTTCACCAACACAGCATGGACAAGGTTGGAAAGGTGAATAGTAATGATGTTTGTTGCAGCTCCAATTCATGGTGCCACCGTATAATTGCAGCCAGCTTTGCCAAAACAGCCATTCTTCTGATGCTGGATGTGCTTACGCAATGCAAAACCACGACGATTATGTGCTTGTGGATTCGAGATAATTTCGATGGTCTTGGCCGGCTGTGGGGTCCACGGTATTGTCTTTTGTTTTTCAGGCTGCTTATGGAAGCGCCCAAACAATCTTTGAATCAGTCCCATACTTACTTTCCTTTCTCGCGGATTGGCCGCGGTTAAACTGCCTTGTCATATCCGATATGACATTTATTTACACAAAAGAATGGGAGAAAATGTGAGTGGTGTCTACAGGGAAAATACGGTTGCAGCAGAAAAAAGGACATGATATCACAGAATGATTTTGCAGAGCCCCACACAACCACTCATGGTAGGGCCACAAGCTGAAGTAGGTTGCATCCGGTTCACACATGCTGTAGTTTGGGTGCGGGAAACTGGTTGGGCCAGCTTGCTGGCTGCTATCCACGGCACTTTCCACCAGCCAGTCTCCCGCTGAACTTATGGAAACTGAAATCATAGCAGCCAAAGTACTCGGCAAGGTGGGCCGGCCGCGAACCTACCAGCATAGGCAGGGTAACACACCAATCAATGCGGCTAATTTTACACCTACCATACCGGTGTTACATCGTAAGCCGTGTGCTGCCACCAAGCCGATGGACCCACGGATCAAGGCCAAGGTTTGGGCTGACTACCTGACTGGCCAGTATACCAATGTCGAGATTGCCAAACGGAACCAGATTTCCTCGTATACCATGACAACCTGGATCGGCCAAGAAAAGTGGGTCATGCGGCGCCGGGCATTGGAAAAGGAACTAATTGATCTGGTCAATTTCCAAGCAACGGGCATGGTCCGCCAGCATTTTGTCAGAATTGTTAAGAAACACCTGAATCTGACTGATATCTTGGATGTCCAGATTGAGAAAGCTTTGGCTGGTGAACTGGGACCACGCAATCTTGAATCTTTGGCCAAGGCCTTGAAATCGTCGGCTGACATATCAGCCCGGGCCGTTGGTCTAGACAAGCCCAATAGTCCGGCTAGTCAGGTCATGGCTGGCAACCGGATTATCAACTATAATCTGTCTGTCCGGCCATTAAGCCCCATGGAACTGACTGCCCCACCAGATACAGACTTCACAGAAGCTTCTTTTAGCCCAGAGGCCACCCAAGTACCTTCCCTGCCACCAGAACGGCTCCTAGAGGCTGCTAGCCCCCTTTCTGAGCCTGTTATTGAGCAACCTGAGCCTGCCCAAGAGCCTGTCCAGAAGTCAGAGCCGGCTGCAATAGGCTTGGCTATGGACTTCATCAGTAAATAAAAAAAGGCTGACAGGTGCTTAGCTTGCTTGCTTTGCATCCTATCAGCCTTCAGCCTGTGATTGTAGCTTTGAATCAATGATGTGCTTGCCATGCTTTATATAGTGGGCGGTTGGTCATGGTGCCAAGGAACATCGTTTGCCAGTCGTGCAATTTTACAAACAGCACGGCGCGGGCAATATGCTCGCCAGTTGCATCGCGGCATTGACCGGCAGCAGCCTGCTCCCAGAAGTTGGCCCGACTGCTTTCAATCACAGCTAGCAACCAACCCATGCAGCATAGAATGGCCAGTAGATATTTCATGTGGCTCCCTCTGGGTCAAAATCAGCCAGCCTGACTTCATGTTCTTCAGCTGGTTTCTCGTTGAGAATATATACCACACTAGTCGGTCTGACATCCGTGATGGTATGGGCTTCATCATGGAACCGTTGGACTGCGGCCAGATGCCTGAAATCTGCATCCAGTTCTGTAAAGCCCATCAACCGGGCTTGGCGTGCTGCACCCAGTTCCCGCCTGATATTGTATTTGCTCATGGTAGCCTCACCATATTACCTAGCTTTTGAATGAAGAAGCCATGCGAGTAATGCGGCATTCGTTTAGGTGCATCATTGACCACCTGTGGCGCCGGATTGCAAGCATAGCATTCACGTCGCAGATGACTGATGGTGGTGAAGACCTTCAGGCATTGCCGGCACATCAATTTCCTACGATGATGAATTTGTTTTGGTTTCATGACCGGCACCTTTCTGCATCCAATCTGGTTTCATACTTGAGCGTTTCAGCAGCACACATTGCTGTCCAGCATGTATCACAATAGACTGGCCGGATGACAGGTGTATCTGTCCACATGACTTCCTCGCAATGGTCACAAGTTGTCATGGTCTTGCCTTTCAATGGGACCTGGTCCTGTCCAGCAAACTCATCCATGCCTTGATGAGGCAAGCAGCCATGTTCAACCTCATGTTCGGGATTGTCAGCCTCGGCATCCAATGCGCCGGCATTCCGCCAGATCAGCCAGATCCCGATAACCATGCTGACCAGCCCGATTACTACCAACTCGCAGATCATGATGATATTCATAATCCCACCTGTTTCCTGTCTGCCAGTCAGCCCTGACCGGCTTACCAGCCGCTATGGATTGGCTACCACTTGGCCGGTTCTGACTGCCTTCAAATCAAATCATCAGGCCGATGACTACGGTATTCCAATGTAACCAAGGTTTCGTAGTCTTCAGGATGTTCGCCCTGTTCCAAGACATGGCTAGTTGTGCAAGCAATACACACGGTAATGCCTGCAAATTCTGTCTTGAAGTTCTGTCCGCAAACCTTACACCGTTTTTCTGGTTTCTTTTTCATGATCCTGTAATCGGATAAGCCAAGACAGCTTGCTGCTTGGTGCTGGCTTCGACCAAATCAAAGGCTGTGGCATACAAACCTGGTTGAATCTGATATTCAGCACAAGGGTCATCATGCAATTCAAGCCGCATAATAGCAGCTTGGATGAAACGCGGGTTAATATCTTCCAATTCGATATATATCTTCATAGTTGCTCCTGTCTTCCTGTCTGCCTGTCATATCTGAAATGACAATAATTCTGACCTGCGGCGTATGGCTCACTGTCCCTGTCTATCCTTGGCAAGCTGTCTTGTCTTGGATACAACCCAACGGTCAAAAAAGAAAGGGACAGGCATTGCTGCCCATCCCTTATCTTCCAGCGTGGTTAATCAGACATTCAGCGCATCTATAGTGCTTACTCGTCCTCACGCCTATATGTCAGGAGCCTTACTTGCGCGGAACCGCCGCAATCTCCCCAGGCTCATCGTTGTAACTGAACGCCGTGAACGTCGAACCGTTCACCGTCACTTCATGCCCGTTCAGAAACCGCGCCACCGTCTGGTGCTTGCTCGCCTTCAAGCATTCTTGTAAACGCTTGATTTCCACCGCGCAGTCTTCCGCATCCAAGAGCGCCATGTGCCCGCCGCTCTTCAGATTCGTGAACCGCACGTATGTCCGCCCACCTTGCTTCGTTGCATTCATTCTATGCTCCTTCCTGGGATTGTTTACCCAATATCTCCAAAAAAGAATGGGAAAAGAGAACCAATCACGTAAGAGTTGTGGACGTTGAAACGACAACAAAACGCTTCTCCTGCACGGGTAATACAGCACAGCCCTATGGATGGGATGAGCGTGGGGATGACTGAATCAGAACCTATCTGCATGTGCCACTGATTGGCGTGTTCAACCAGCCAGTCTGCACCACTTGCACAACCACGTTGCAATGACTTACGCCAAATCCTGCTTATGTAAGTTGTTGCTCCCGTATCGTGCGCACACAGGATTTAACTTTCATAGCGTACTTATGAGGGCATGCGGGCGTAGTGTGCTGGACCGTTGGACCATCCTTGGGCAAGGAATCTAGCATGCTTATCAGCCCGTTTCCCTGCGCCCCAGTGGCTATACCCCAAATCAGGGGGGGGTATATTATAGAAGGTACTCCTCTAGGCTGTTTAGGTTTCTGGCAGATCCCATCCCTTCTCTAGTGTAGCAGGTGGTTTGGCTATTCCCTGCTGTCACTGCTCTGGTAGTTACTGGTTAAGAGTGGCTGGCTTTAGAATGAGGGAGTGCGGACAGGTTGGGCAGAAAGAGGGCTTTATGTTGTTGGCAGTCACAGAGGGGTGGGAACTTATGGCAGGTAGCACAGCGGACTTTATAAGCGAGTGGGCCAGCGGAACAGATCAACAGGTAATCAGTGATGGTGACTTCCTGTTGGCAGGTTGTGCAGATACATTTCATGGTTTCTTCTCTGGTGCATAGTAGACCATAGTTTGACCATAAGCAGCTTTTACTTCAGAGCCGTCGACTTTGATGGAAAGGCGCACGAAGCCACCGAGTGGTTGCCAGCCGAGGGCGATACATTTTTCCACTTCAATGCAGAGGAGTTCGATGGTATAGGCCTTAGCGATGCAATAGCGGATGATGGGCATGGTGGTTTCCTTGGCTTATGGCTTTCATTCTTCATGGCTTCCATTCCCGGATGAAGGTGGCGAGTTCATTGGGTGTGAAGTCAGGATCGTGCTTCATCCAGGCTTCGGCGTCTACGGCGATGGTATCGAGCAGGTGACTGTAGGGTTCGTCGGGTGAGTGGGCTTTGCGTACTTGTTCTATGAAGTGGTCTAGTTTGTCTTCTGATAGACCTGTGGGTTTAGGTTGGTGTTGAACTTTTGCAAGGCTTTCCTTGTAGCCTCTGGCCCAGGTGATGATTTCCGAGAGGAGCGAGTAGTTGATGGGGACCATGGTATCGCCGGATAGTTTGCAGGTTGGGAACCGCACCAGGCGGTGTTCGATACTGTTGGCCAGTTCGAGCAGGAGTTTGTCGGATCGATTACTCATGGTCCACTATTCATTTCCATGGGGAGCTTGTAAAGCTCGCCTTGCGTTGTGACCGCGGAGTAGTATCGGTGGCCGGCTTGGGAATGTCAAGGGTGTTGTGAGTGTCGAACATTTCAAGTTGGGCGGCTTGGGGATCTCGCCAGCGCATATCCTTCAAGGCTTGCTGGATCTGGGCTTCTGTTTTGATTTCTATTTCCATGGTGGTGAGTGGTGGCGTGCCGTGGACGGGCACGCTTACCAACTACTTCCCTTTGGGCTTTGAGGACAGGAAATGGCTCCCTATGGATTTGGCTGCTTCAACCCACCCACGTTCCAGTTTGCGGCCGGGTTCAGTCCCGGCTCTTTGGCCCCTATTCAGGAGCCTAGCTGGTGACTGGGATGAAGATATTTACTACTCTGCCGGGCTGGTATTTTGGCTCCCTTATGGGATTGAGTCGAGGTTTCTGGCTCAACCACACTTTGACAGGCGCGCGCTCCCGAAGTACCTGTGGCGCCGATTGCGCCAATATGTGTGGCCCTTGAACGGGCTTTAGGGTGTCTCTCTGCTTGTTGACCGCGCTTCGTACCGGCTGAAAAAAGAGGTCTCGTGTGTGCTGAAAAGAAGTAAGAGTCGGAGACCCAGAGGCGTTGCCGCCCGCACACACAGACCAAGTTGTTTTGTTTCCGACTCATAGTTTTGTATTCCTGTGCCGCTTTTCACTCGGTACTCGGAACGCCGTTAGAATACACCTTCAGAAAAAGAGTGCAAGTATTTTTTTTAGTGGTATTATTATTTTCTCTGACATGCACACAGCGGACGAGGCTTTGGCTGGTATTTCGGCGTACGCCGATTGACGCCAGATGGGTAGCGAGCGGCTGACCAGTGCATGTCTTTTTCACTGTCATATCTGATATGACAAACCCACCTGAAAATAAAAATTCTTTTGACTTGCAAATGTCATTACGCTCCGGTATCTTCTTTTCACGATCTCTGACAAACAGAAGGGAGTTGGTATGACTCAACAACTTCCTGCGGTAAGTGCGTGACGGTGCGCGGCCGTTCATGGCTGAACGAATGATGGGCATCATTTTAGGGCCATGCGTTACGATGTGGCAGAACCCTTCACTTGCCGGCAGGACCAACACCCGCAGAGATCCAATGGAAAGGAAAGTGGAAAATGGAAAGTATAACCGTGGAACAAGTTCAGACCGCTCTGGCCTGGATGGTCGCCAACAAGGATCAGAAGTTCCTGCACCTGTGGAGTTGCGCCGATGGATTGGAAGGTATGCTCTGGTATGCCCAGTATGGCAACATGCAGTTGCAGAACAAAGACCTGCTGGTATTGCTGGTGGACATTCAGCGTTACTGGGAAACCGCTCAACCTAAAGGTAACACATGAAAGTTGCCCTGTATCAAGATGCCGGCCGCACCCAGGTTGTGTTGACACCTGAAAGTGAATGGGAACGCAGAATTGTTACGATGCTAGGAAAAGAAACGGCACCGACCAGAATCCTTCATGGTGAATTCTATGCCTGTCAGGGTGGTTGGACCCGCGAACATGATCTGGCACTGGGCTCTGGTCCCGCGGATAATTCACTGTTGTTAGTTTTAGACAAATCAAATGGTGGCGCATGAGTGAGACACCCGCCCACAAGTTCAAGTTTGAGCTCGTCCCTAATGGCGTCATCTTTCATCAAGAGTTAACACTGGCCGAAATTGGCAAAGCCCTTGATGACTTTGGGCGCATGGGCAAGAGTCTGCCCTGGTGGATTGGTGACATGATTAACTATGCCGAACACAAGCATGGTGAGAAATATGCCCAGGCCATCAACATGCAATACTTTGCCTATGGCACACTGCGCAACTATGCCAGTCTTAGCAAAGCATTTCCAAAAGAAAAACGGACTGAAGGTTTGGAAGCCTCCCATCATATCGCCGTCATGGGTTTGGCGCCAGTAGATCGGGTCAAAGTTTTGAACAATGCCGTCAAACGTGGATTGACAGTTCGAGAGTTGCAAGAAGAAGTCCAAAAGATTCTACCACCCCACAAACAGGAAGACCGGTGGATGAGTTTTGCTACATGGTGGGAAACCTACTGTACCAAACACAAGGTCGGTGAAGATGAAATCATCATCAGCCAGAAACACGCCCACGCCGGCTGGGATGCCGCCTTGGAAAAGGGATTGAAGCCACATGAGGCTTGAAATAAAAAATCGGGATGGAAACTATGGCTATGAACGCACCATTGATCTTGAAGAACGTAGGTGTGTTGAATGTGGCCAAGTTAAACAGTGTTTGGTGTTTGATCATAGTGAGGATGAATATGGCACAATAGATTTTTGTCGTACTTGTTTGAATAATTTCTTTGACCATCCAATGCCCCAAAAAAATACATGGTATCAATATCTAGGGGTTGAATCATGAAGCGTAAGAACTGGATGGTGAAAGCCAAATCCGGCAAGTTACACCAACATCGTAAGCGGCGGGATGCTGATGGCAACCTGACACTCTCAGCCTTGAAGAAAGACGTGTGGACGATCTTTTCGCGGTATATCCGCACCAAGGAATGCTTGGAATCAACCGGCAGTGTCATGTCAGGCAAGTGCATTACCTGTGGTAACGTCTATCCCTTTCAAAAGCTACAGGCTGGACACTTGATTGATGGACGCATGAATGCCATACTGTTTGAAGAAAACGGTGTTCACATTCAATGTCATGGCTGCAATATGTTCAAAGGTGGCGCCAAGGTGGAGTACATCACATGGATGAAAAACAAGTATGGGGAGACGGAGATCGAACGATTGAGGGCTTTATCGCATACAACCCGCGTATTCACAAGGGAACACCTGCTCGCGTTGCAGCAGTCTTTGCTGTTCCAGTTGGAGAGTCTGAACCGGGAAGATCCACTGGTATTGGAGTATCGCAAAAAAGGTCTGATATGAAAGTGTATGGAACACGCCGGCCGTGTCCGCGGTGCAATGGCCAGAAGATGACCAAGCATCCGGCAAATCCCAGAGAAGTGCAAATCTGTTGCACCTGTGATGGTCTAGGGTCTATCAGTGAACAGCAAAGCCTCTGGCTTAAAGCCGGCGCCGACCTCAAACAGTTTCGGATTGAACATGGGTTGCATCTGAAGGACTTTGCTGGAATGCTGCACATCAAGGAATGCGATCTGACAGATATGGAATATGGTCGCAAGCAACCAATCAGCATGGATGAACTTTTGGTTATCTTATGATTCGCCGTTACAACTGTGCCTTTGAAGATGCCACCGATGATCTGTCGGTAGAAATCTGGGCCTACAATAATTGGTCTGAAAAATTAAAGACAGCCTCACGCTTGGTACATTTCAAGAATGCCATGCGGCTGTTGTTCTGCCAAGGGAATCGGCCGGCCCTTGTCTGGACACCCTGGACGGACCGGCGCGTGGAGAGTTTCTTCAATGAAAAACATTTCTGTACGTGGTGGGGACCTGGGGCGACTGGAAAAACGACAGATGCCGCAGCCATTGCACTTACATATTTCCTCATGCACCCGAACGAAACAACTATCACCGTCTGTAGTACGACTCGCGAAATGTTGGAAGCGCGCATTTGGGGTGAAATCATGCGGCTCTACACCAGTCTTCCCGGTCTGCCCTTTACACTTACCCCTAGCCGGTTTTCAATCACTGTGCCGCAATCCGAAGAAATCCAGAATACCAAAAACATTAAAGCAGGCATATTTGGAGTGGCTGTCTTGCGTGGTACGGCTCAAGAAGCCCTCTCAAATCTCTCAGGTCGCCATAACCGATATTGCGTACTCGTCGTTGATGAAATGCAAGGTACTAAAGAAGTCGCCGTGGATGCTATGGAGAATATTAGGTCTGGGGCTATCGAAGCATACTTCCTTGGTATGGGCAATCCCGCCAGTTGGTTTGATGTCCTTGGAAAATACTCCATGCCGAAAAATGGGAACACCAAGTCCATCGGCCTCGACTGGGACAGTTGGGAAACCAAGGAAGGTTACTGCCACTTCTTCAACGGCCTCAAGTCGCCGGCCATCACAGAACCCAAGAAGTATCCATTTCTGCTTAAACAGTCCGACATTGACCGGACCAAGCGCGCCAAAGGTGAAAATCATCCGTTGTTCTGGCAGCAACGCATAGGCTTTGTGCCACCTGAAGGCATTCTGCCGGTGATGATGACAGCCACCTACATCATGCAATACCGGATGATGGACCAACCTGAATGGGCCAGCGCCTATACAACCTATGCCGCCTTGGATCCGGCCTTCAGTAGTGATGGGGATGATGCGGTGCTGACACCCTTCTCCATCGGTCTGATGACCAATGGCCTGACCGGGATCTGGTTTCATGAGCCACAGGTGATACCTATTCAGTTGAAGGCTGATCAGTCCATGGCCTATACGCTAGCCCGCGATGTACGTGACCGTTGCAAGTCCATGGGGATTGTGCCATCCCAGTTTGCGGCCGACACAACGGGTATGCAGAAACTCTTTGCCGACATCCTTGAAAATGAATGGGGCCGGGGCATCTACCGCTGTGGATTTTCCAGTGCTGTATCCGATCTGCCAGAAGATGTGGATGGTGATCAAAGTGCTAAACAAGCCTATCATCGGAGAGTTGATGAACTCTGGGGTAGTGTGGCAGCCTTTGGGCGGTATGGTCAAATCCGTGGCATGAGTACCGAAGCCAGCCAACAGTTCTCAAGCCGGTTGATTGTAAGCAATACACCTTTGAAGTTGGAAACCAAGAAGGAGATGAAGAACCACTTTGGGCGCAGTCCTGACCATGCTGATTCGATAGCCGTGGCCATTGACTTTATCCGCATGCGCTTGGGCTTGTTGGCCGGTGGTGGGATGCAACATGATGGTAGCCGGCAGGAAGCCGTGGCCAGAAATGATATTGACAGCCGCGAAGATAACTATACATTGAGCGATGAACAACAGTTTGCCGAGACAGTAGCAGACATGGAGCAGGCATGAAATTTGTCGATCCGCACATGGACCCGCCCACAGGTTGGGTGTTTGAATTCATCGCCAAAGAAAAGACCCATCGTTTGCGGGGCAACCATTTTGAAGAACTGATCAAGAATGTGGTGGACTATTGCATCATCAATGATTTCGATGTGCCGGAAGATTTACCCGAGCAAATCATGTTGCAAATCTGTGCCAAGGCGCCGGCCGGTTGGTGTCAGGATGAAGAACTCAAACCACTCAGACTGACGGCTTCTGACATCATTCGTGGCACGCAAGCCATCATCAAGTCCTACGATCACAAGAATCTGGAACAAGATGAAAACGTAATCTTGGAACGGGCCAACATCTGCCGCGTCTGTCCCTTCAATGTGGACATGGCCTGTCCATCCTGTGAGATTGCCAAGAAACTATTTGCTGCCCGCATTCGCCGTTCTGAATTGGTCAAAGATGAAACCCTGCACAACTGCATTGTCTGCAAGTGCTTCATTGCTGTCAAGACCCAGTTCGCGGCCGATTATCTCCGCAGCCATGCCAAGCCGGAAGAAACCTATCCGGCTTCCTTTTTGTCAAAATCAACGGGCCAGGTCCATGCCTGCTGGCTATTTGAACTCCTGAAGGGAGCGCCGTAGTCATGTTGTTAGAAGTAAAAACCATGGAACAGGATGGCCAGCCCGCCATTCGCCGGATTACCGATGCCAAGAGCGCCTACAACATCTTCAGTCAGATGATGGTCAGCCAGCAAGGGAGTGCAATCTTCCGTGGCCTGATCAAGAATCTGGTAGATGGCAACCGGCCTTACAATGAGGCTGAACAAAAACGCAAAGGCCGTGGTTGGGAGTCCAATGTCAATACGGGTGAAGCGCGGGCCAGCCGTGACCAGAAAGTTTTGTCCTACTGGAAACTCATCAATGAAGTGCCCTATCTCTGCATGTTCTTTGACGGGGATAACTATCAACAACTAGGTACAGAAGATATTGATCGCACCGAAGCGGAAAGCATCATCGCGGAAGAATTCACGAATATGATCCGCCAGTGGCGCGATTGGACAATGAACATGATGTTGATGCTGGAAGAATTCGTGACCTATGGTTTTGGGCCGATGGTCTTCCCCATTGTCGGTCAGTTTCCCAAGGCTATGCTGGCCGGTAATCTATTGGTGCCACTCTATACCAAGACATCCTTGAAGCAGTTGGAATTGACTATGGTGCGTGACCAGATCCCGCCGCATCATCTATTTGAATTGATCGGAACGCCTGACAACAAGAAACGGGCCAAGTCCATCGGTTGGAATCCTGACATGGTGGAAGAAGCCTTGAAGTTTGCCACCCGCGCAGTCTGGAAAGAAGATGCCACCCAGACCAGCATTTGGGAATCCTATGCCATGCGCGCCAAGGCCAATGATCTCGTCATGACTTCACAGGTGCCAACTGTGCGAATTGTGCAAGTCTTGGTTCGGGAAGTTCATTCAAAGCAACTGGTCAGCCACTACATTTTCTTTGAAGACAACAACCTTGATGACTTCCTGTATAAGAATGAAGATGCCTATGAGTCCATTGATAAGATGCTCTGGGTGGCCTTCTATGATAATGGTGGCGGATACTGGCGTAACGTCAAGGGATATGGCCATCGCATCTACAATATGTTTGAACTGGCCAACCGTAGTTTCAATGGTACGATGAATGCCGGACTGTTGGCTGGCAGTATGGTTCTCAAGATGACTGGCGAAAGCGCGGAATCTTTTGCAGCCACCCGATTTGGTCCCTTCACCTTGGTCCCACGCAACTTTGAACCGGTACAGCAATCGTTCCAACCAAATCTCAAGGCCATGACCGATATGCGCCAAATGATGTTGTCCATCCTGAACAACAACGAAGGCATCTATAAAGCGCAACAAGAAGTATCTAGTCCGACCCCACGTACTGCAAGGGAAGTACAGATTGAGGCAATGAATGATTCCCGGATTGAAGCTAATCAGGTGGAATACTTCTATGCTCAGATGGATTTTCTTTATAAGATGATGTTTGCCCGGACACTTGATCCCAAGTTGAAGAAACAAGATGCTGGTGGCGAGGAAGCCCGCAAATTCATAGAACGCTGTATGGATCGTGGTGTACCCAAAAAGATGCTTGATGCCGACCGCTTCATTGTCGTGGCCAGTCGTTCCATTGGAAATGGTTCCCCGGTTATGCGTGATACTGTTTCAAGTGAGCTTGTAAATCTTTCTCCTAGTTTCCCTGAGCATGGACGATGGAATGCTTTACGTGATCGTGTCGCTTCTTTGCCTGGTATTGGCTACCACATGGTCAACCGTTATATGCAACCCTACAAACTTGAAGCCAACAAAGATGAGCATTCCTCAGTTGCCCGCCTCGAAAACGTGATCATGACCGACAACTTCAAACCGGCCTTGGTGGCTGCTAACCAGCCCCACGTAGTCCACGGTATGGAACATCTTTCCATCTTGGACGCCATGGCCCAACAGTGGCATGAACAGGCCGATATGGATGTCATTAAAACGGCCCAGGGCGCCATGCTGGTCATGCAGCACTTGAATGATCATCTACAGTACCTCTTTGCTGATACAGCCCGCCAGAAGGCTCTGAAGGGCATCCTTGACCATGTGAAACAAATAGCACCAGTCATTCAAGAAATTCGCAAGGAAGCTGGCCGGCAACAGAAGGAACAACAGGAGCGTCAACAGGCCGAACAACAGAAGCAGGGTTCGAATCTAACGGCCGATCAACAGGCTGCTTTCATGAAGGTACAAGGTGATTTGAAGATCAAACTCATGAAGGAACAGGCCAACGAGAAGATGAAATGGACCAAACTCATGAGCGACATGCAGCGCAAGGATAAGATGGTGGATGCCCAGATTGCCTTGAACGAAAAGAAACAGATGCACGCCGCGGGCACGTTCCCGATCACGCCCATGGTGCCGATGCCACAAGGTCCACTGTTGCCACAACCGGGAGTCAGACCTTAATTATGGAATCACAACCATCATATGCTTATAAAACAACCGAGTATGATTTTGATGAAAAAGAAGGAAAACTTCTGATTGGAAAAGAAGAAATGTATTTATCAGAAACTGTTATTCTTTATCTTGAAAAAGTGATTGCACAATGGCGATGGAATGAGTGTGCTCGGAATATGGCTATCGTAGAAAAAGCGACTACCTAATATGGAAATCATCTTGGCCATCTTATTTATAGTGATGTTGGGGATTGCAACGGGTATCATCAATGCTAGGATGTGGCCATGAAAACCTTACTTGCATTAGCCAACAACAAAGACAAACTACATCTCTGGCAACAAATGGTAGATTCAGAATTCTTCCGACAACTGGTATTTGGTGTGCGGGAAGTTTTGCCTTGTCAGGTGCCCGATCCAGTCAACTGCACGGAAGGTTATCTGGGTACAGTTGTCGGCCGACAGACAACCCGGGATCTGATTCTCGATGTCATCTTGCGGCCGGAAACCTGGGTGGCTTGGATTGAGTTGGCCCAGTCTAATCAGACTGGCAAACTCGACCAGATCCGCGCCATGCTCAAAGATGATTTCCACTGGGATGAAAAACATTTGACGGATGATAAATTACAGGCCGTCATGCAGGAATTAGGAATCAACCCAACATAGGAGCCATGCCATGTCACTAGCCGAAGAACTCGTCAAGGGAGCCGTAGATCGCGTTGTCGCCAAGCCACCCGAAAAAGATGTCATGCCACCACCATCAACTCCTGAGCCGCCACCGGTTGTTGCGGCGCCTCCGGTTACTCCTCCGATTGCGCTACAGCCGAACCCGCCAGCCATGCCAATCATTGACCCGTTGAAGCTACCCAAAGAAGTCTCTGGTGTAGTGATCCCAACTGCACCCGTCAAACCAGCAATCACGCCTGATACACCCAGTGACACCGAATTGGAAGCCTATGAAAAAGGTTTGCCAGAAGGTGAACGCCAGAAATTCAATGCGCGTGTGCGAGTGACGATGAAGGCCATGAATGAAAAGATGAAGACCTTGGAAACCGAACTGACCAAGGCCAAGACTGGACAGCCTTCGGTGGAATCAGCCAAGGAACTCGAACGCTTGCAAACTGAACTCAAAGTTGCCCACGATGCCCAGACTGAACTGGATAACCGGATTGGGCGTTATGATCTCAAGGCCACCCGCGCCTTCAAAGAAAAGTTTGACATCCCCGAAGCCCAGTTGACCAAGCGTATCAAAGATGTGCTGGTTGGTTTCAAGGTGGACGCACCTGAAGAAATCTTACAGGAAGCCTTGACCAAGGATGGGGCTGAACTGATTACCATGCTCAATGACAAGGCTACGCCGGCTGTAGCTATTCTTGAACCATTGGTTGTGCAGTTGAAATCCTTACGGGCTGGCGCCGAACAAGTCTTGTCGAATCATGCCACCGTCCTACACCAGATGCAGGAACAACAGCAGATTCAGTTATTGGAACAAACCAAGGCCCAACGGGAAAGTCTCTACAATGCTTCGATGCAGGAACGGATTGAGAAGGGTGATTTCCTGATCCGCGAATTTCCCGGTGCTGATGAATGGAATAAAAATATCGGCATCGTCAAACAGATGGCCAAGGCTTTCTTTGACACTAATGACGCCAAGATGCAAGCCAGTGCCTTTGTGATGGCCGCCCAGTATCCGGTGCTCAAGGATATGTTCAGCAAACTCACTTCGGCCTATGATGTCCTGCAAAAAGAATACCAAGCCCTGACGGGTATGCGACCAAGCATTGGTGGTGATACACCGCCGAGTGCGCCAGCGAACAAAGGTGATGGCAGCACAACGCCTGAAGGTGCCGCTCAATGGATTCTGGGGCAGTTGAAGAAATAAGTTTTTGACAAAAAGCAATTTCATGTTATGAGTATCGGCAACCAAGTAGTCAGGCTCTGACCTGAGCCGCAGTGAGCCGTCACTGAAGCGTGTAATCGTCACTGGCCCGCGAGTGATTCCTGGGTGTAAGCGGCCCCACCCCAAGCCGAACAAGCAACGGATGTGTGTCCGGTGCAAAAAATGTTCGCTAAATAGGAATCACAAATGTCAACAGCTCTCACTCCGGATGCGGCCTTCCCGGTTGCCGAGATCAACCAAGCCTTCTTGCTCGGTGTTCTCAAGATCGACGAAGTGATCGCAGACCGCACGAAAAAGATCCAACACTCGTTCTGGCGTTCCATGTTCCCGCGTGGGGAGTTCCCCTATGGGCATGGCATCGTCGAGCGTGTCCAGCAGTTCGAAGGTCCGCTCCCTGATCAAGGTGACTTGACCGGTTGGGTGGATATGGTCATTGACACGAAGGTTGATGCCCAAGGTAACGTTACGGCCGATCCGTGCAATCAGTCGCCCAATGAAACGATGAAGATCGGTTTCACGACCCGCACCTATACCGGCAAGCAACGCGCCTTCAAGACTGACTGGATCTGCTTGAATGAAATCAAGTGGAAATGGCAGTTTGAACAGCAACTCGCCCTGACCTTTGAAGGCTTGGCCGACTACACCCTTTCGGTGTGGGATAACCATGCACAGAAATCCTTCATGGCGCTGTCGAAACAGTACGCGCTGACCCCGGGCCTGTTTGCTGACAAGGTAACGTATGACCCCTTCAGTGCGTCCACCATCACGGTGCCCACGGCGACCTTGGCCAAGACCATGTTGCCGACAACCCGCATCCTTGAACAGATCCACCAATACTATGCGTTGCAAGCTGAACGCTATGCCTTGGGTGGCGAGTCGGGCGCACCAGTCTTTGGTCTGATCTCGCATCCCGATGACATCCGGCAGATGTGTCTGCGTGAAGGCCCCGTCTTCATGGCATGGCTCTATTCAAAGCCGGAACTGATCATCGAGGGTTACGGCAAGACCAAAGAACTGATGAACTTTGGTATCATGTATGATATGAAGCTGCCTCGCTTCAAGATTAGTTCGACCAGTGGGACCAACACCATCCTTACGCCGGTTCTGCCCTATCTCAATGAGCCGACAACGGTAGGTGAAGCGGTCATTGCGAATCCGGCCTATGTGAAAGCGGAATACTCTATCATGGGTATCTGCCTGAAGGAAATGTTCAGCATTCTGGTGCCTCCGTTCAATCCGACCAGTCCAGGTGGTGGTACGCAGTTCAACAACAAACCGTCCTTCAACGGTGAGTTCCAGTGGCGCAACATCATAACGAACAACAGCGAAAACTTCTGGGGAGAGAAGGGTCGTTATGTTGCCCGTTGCCAGGCCTTCAACAAGCCAGGTGCGGCCGTACGTGATATGGCGTGGTTCCTCGTCCAACGCGATACTGGCGTTCCGCTGGTGTACCCGCTCGGTGGTACGACTAGTGGCTTCACAATGGCGCAACCGTTCAATGCCCCGACTGCCGCTTCCAGTGGCACGGTGGTTGATATTGTCGCGGTGGATGCCGATCCTGCGACCGGTCTCTACACCAAGGCGATTGTCACCCTATCCGCCAAACTCACCAGTGGTCTTGGCGCGAGCGTCACGGTGACGTTCATGAATAGTGCCACAACCACGGCCACCATCAGTGGTGCCTTTGGTGCCAACCAATACAAGTATGAGCTCATGTTTGGCAGTTCGGCAAACTGGGCCATTGGCGGCATTCCGGGAACACCTACCAACATCATTGGAGGGACCGTGGCGGTCTAAGGAACTTTGGGAATGGGCGGTGGTGTCACCGCCCAAACCTGAATAACTCAAAGGAAATGAACATGAACAAAATCACGAAATTCACACTGGGTTTGATGGCGGCACTGTTGCTGGCCATTCCCACCGTCCAAGCGGCCGGCCTGATCCTGAACTATCAGACCATTCAAATGGACGCCATTCCGCGCGGTACATCGCAATCGGCTGTATTGAACGTCTTCAATAACAGTCTGGGTGCTACGGTGGTTGGTTTGTCGATCTCCCAAGATCCGATTTGGGACCCGACTGGTGGAACTAATCTGGTGTGGTTGCGGTCTAGTCAACTTACCGCGGTTGCATTGTCGGCCTATACCAATGCGAATGCGTTGAGCTCGACCAACTTCACTCTGACGGCCAATACGTCAGGATGGAGTGTGACGAACCAATATGCAACGGCAGTGCTGACGATTACTAATACGGCCGGATATACCTATACCGTGCCGGTGGTGGCCAGTACTACGGGTGTGTATTCCCCGATCACAACCAATCGGTTCCTGAATGTGGACGGCACAACCAATGTCGTCATCGTCATTCAGCGCAGCAATGGGGCTCCCTACATCAACTGGTATCCGAACAATCATTAACAATGGCATGGCGGCGGGGGTGGTCGGGAGCAATCCGGCCACTCCCGTTGCTCTTAGACTGAGAAAGGCTCACCATGAAAGCACTCACGATCACAATCGGCGCCACGGCTCTTATGGTGGCTCCCCCGCGCTTCAGGGCTGGTTTGATGCCAGAATTCCTAGTCTGGACTTCAGGTGAAACTGTGGCCAACGGCGATCTACGGAAAGCATCTAACGGCAAAGTTTATTGGTGCGTGGTGGGTGGTGTGTGTGCCAATGAACCAGCAGTCATGGGTGGTAACGATGTGACCGGTGCCGATAGCATTCAATGGGCACAAGTGACAGAAGGTGAACGTAAAGGATTCAACGCCATCAATACGGGTGCCACAACAATTTCGATTGCCGTTCTATTGAAACCTGCGGCTGGTGCCGGCAATGTCTTGAATGGCGGCGGTGGTTCTTATGCTGAAGCCAATGCTCCGGTGGAACCGATTTATGCTGTTTCCAGCGCGGCTGGTGGTATACTAGCCGTGCAAGACCTGTAGAGGCAAATCATGAAATCAATGCGAATGTGGGCTTTGGCCAGTCTGATCGGACTGGCCTTTTCAGTACAGGGCGGAGTCGTCAATCCGGGGGGTGGGACCAATATTTATCTCTGGACCAGCAATGTGGTTTATAGCACCGGTGGGGTTTATGCCACGATTTCTTCAAGTAATGATACCAATGAAGGTCCATATGTATACGTAGCCACTACGAATCAAGGCGTCAAGGCTGATACCGCTTTGCAGCCGCAGACCAGTTGGACAAACATTGCCAGTCTTGGCACAGCCGCAACCAATCCGGCCAGTGCATTTGATATAACTGGCATCGGCGTATTAAGTGTGTCGAACTATTCCAACAATGTTGTGGTGTATCTGGGCGCCTATATTGGCACGAACCTATGGACTTCGGGCAGCAATAATTTGATGACGGCAATTAATGGGCAATCTTCAACAACAACGGTAAATCAGGTAGCCGCCAATCTACTTGTAGTTTCCAATCTGACTGTGACCGCCTTGCAGATCAATAATGCCGGCACGATGGCCTACGCCGCTTCCAATGACTACGGGCGGGTGATTACCCTGAATGGCAACAATGTCAGTGTCAGCCTGGGCGGGGCTAATCTTGGAGTGCAACTGGTGGCCGGCCGCTACACCGCGGCACAGGTGCCATACACGGCGGCAATTTCGATGGACTGCTCCACCAATGTCACATTGGATGTGACAAACAACCTGGGCGGATCGTGTACCATGACCATGAGCAATCTGGTGGCGGGTGTGCCGTACATGGCCACGGTCAGGACGGGCGCCAGTGGGCAGTTGTTCTCGCTGGCCTTCAGTCCGACCAGCAAGGTGTTCGCCGCGACAGGCAGCTACACTAGCCAGAACATTCCGGCCAACTCCGCCATGATTATTCAGGCGCAGAAGTTGGCGGATGGGAGTTATGTCTTTTCGACGACAGGCGCACAATGAAATCAGCGATCAGCTTTCAGCGGTCAGCTTTCAGCCTGATGCTGTTATGGGGCTGTCTCACGGCACGGGCGGCGATCTGGCCGGGCGGTGGGGGTGCGGGCGTACAGGGCTTGCTCGTTAATGGTATCGGTCCAGCACAGACCGGCATCGTACAAGTTGGGGACCTGATATTTTCCAACGCGGAAGCCCTGAATGCGCGGTACGACGCGGCGGGTGCGGCGCTGAACGCGACGAATGGGATGGGCAGTGC
>Ga0163200_1000300_pt1 | contig 22428 bp, 20 predicted proteins | sample PL_2010_200m_FD_113535 | JGI IMG/M metagenome (GOLD analysis project Ga0163200, IMG submission 113535) | Freshwater microbial communities from Powell Lake, British Columbia, Canada to study Microbial Dark Matter (Phase II) - PL_2010_200m | ecosystem: Environmental > Aquatic > Freshwater > Lake ... | reverse complement strand
GAGCAGGGCCATTTCCACCCAGGAATTGGTTTTTGCGACGCCGATCCTGTCGTTGAAGTCGAGGATGGCCTCGGGGTTGACGCCGCGCCGGCGCAGGCCGCGCAGTGTGGTGAGACGCGGGTCGTCCCAGCCGCGCACCACGCCGGTCTCGACCAGCTTGCGCAGTTTGCGCTTGCTCATCATGGCGTAGGTCAGGTTGAGGCGGGAGAACTCGATCTGGCGTGACTTGAACTCGCCCAGTTGCTCCAGGAACCACTCGTAGAGCGGACGGTGGATCTCGTATTCGAACGAGCAGAGCGAGTGGGTGATGCCTTCCATTGAGTCGTTCTGGCCGTGCGACCAGTCGTACATCGGGTAGATGTTCCACTTGTCGCCGGTGCGGTGGTGGGTGGCGTGCATGATGCGGTACATGACCGGGTCGCGCATGAGGATGTTGGCATGGGCCATGTCAATTTTGGCGCGCAGGACGCGGCTGCCTTCCGGGAACTCGCCGTTCTTCATCCGTTCGAGCAGATCGAGATTTTCTTCGACCGAGCGGTTGCGGTAGGGGGACCCGATGCCTGGTTTCAAAGCCGATTCAGTCTGGCTCCACTTTGTGCCGCGCGGCAGCGTGCCGCGGCTGACGCTCATTTCCTTGGCGGACTGGTCGTCCACGTAAGCCAAGCCCTTTTTGACGAGGCGGACAGCCCACTCGTAGAGGCGGTCGAAGTAGTCCGAAGCGAACGTCACCTTGGCCCAACGGATGCCCAGCCAACGAGCGTCTTCTTCGATGGCTTCGACGAATTCGGTCTCTTCCTTGGTCGGGTTGGTGTCATCGAAGCGCAGGATCAACTCGCCGCCGAACTCTTTGGCGGTGTTGTAATCAATCAGGAAGGCTTTGACGTGGCCGATGTGCAGGTAGCCGTTCGGTTCGGGGGGCAGGCGGGTGCGGACGTAGTCAAAGCGCCCCGTCCGCAGGTCCTCGGCGACGGCTTCCAGGATGAAGTTGGTGGGCTTGGATTCGTTGGTGTCCATGAAATTGTCCTTCTGGCATATAATTTGTTATGTCATTGCGAGGCGTTCTTTGCCGAAGCAATCTCCCAAATATGGCAGGAGACTGCTTCGCTTGGTCTCGATACGCAAAGGACGCTACTCGACCATCGCTCGCAGCGACATCTATCTGCTGTGTCTATTATAACAAATCGGATTGGAGGAGGTGCGAAAATGTCGGAACAGCGCAGCGGTTACCTGGGGACGTATTTCGACAAGAATATCGTCCTGCGGCTGGCGGCCATCGCCAAAGTTTTCTCGTGGGTTGTGGTGGGAGTCTATGCGGCGCAGTGGTTCGTGCAGCTCATGTCAGATATCCTATCCATCGCGCGCGGCTATTGGATCGGGATGGGCTACACCGACTACGCATTGAACTTCATCCTCCTGTTCGAACCGCCTTTGCGCGGCGTGGTCTATTTCATCGTGTTGCAGGCCATGGCGCAGGTGATGCTGGTGTTCATGGATATGGAAGACAACACCCGCCGCGCGGCGAGGGAGGCCATCCAGAAGGTGGGATAGCTGTTACTTGCTCGCGTTGTCTGGACGGAGGTGCTTACGTATGATAGAATACCCCCGCTTGCCCGGTGGGGGCTCGTCTAATGGTAGGACAGCAGACTCTGGATCTGTATGTGGAGGTTCGACTCCTCCGCCCCCAGCCTGGACCCTCGCGTGAGGGTCTTTTGTTTTCTGGAGTTCGATCTGCCTCATTTGCTATGCAATCGGTGGGTCAGGTCGCGCAACTGGGTGAAGCTGATGGGCTTGATGAGGATGTAATCAGCGGAATCGCGATAGGCGTCGCCCAGGCGCGCATCCGCCGTGGCGATGACGACGATCGTCTTTTCCAGCCGCTTGTCGGCGCGGATCTGGGTCAACAGCTCGTTGCCAGCCAGCCCTGGGAGATGCAAGTCCAGCAGCACGAGATGAGGCGTGCCTTCTTGCAGACGCTGGCGCGCGGTCAGCCCATTGACGATTGTCTCGACTTCATAGTTGGCGGCCAGCAACGCTTCGGAAAAGATCGTGGACAGATCTTCATCATCCTCGATGACATACGCTAAATCATTCACGTTGTATTCCTCCGGTCTGTAAGATTGGCAATAATACGGTGAAGGTGCTCCCGACGCCCACTGTGCTGTTGACGGTCACGTTCCCGCCCATGAGCGTGACGAGCTGGTTGACGATAGACAGACCCAGGCCGAAGCCGGCGTGTTTACGGGTCATGCTGTTATCGAGCTGGTGGAATGGACTGAAAATGGATCCCTGCTGATCTTCCGGGATGCCCATGCCGGTATCCCGAACCTCCATGGCCCAGTGCTTCCTGTCCGGGCAGAACAGGCGGATATGCACCGAGCCTTTTTCGGTGAATTTCAAGGCATTATTGATCAGGTTCACCAGGATCTGCTGCAAGCGTGTGAAGTCGCCGATCAGGATTTCTGGTAATTCTGGCTCGATCTCGCCGGTCAGGGCCAGTTCCTTGTCGGCAGCCATTTTGGACATCAAGCCGCGCACGTTGTCGAGCAATTCACTGGGTTTGAAGGGGTGGATCTTGAGGGACATTTTACCGGCCTGGATTTGAGCCTGGTCGAGCAAGTCGCTGACGATGTCCAACAACCGGCGCGTGTTCGAGATGACTCTCTCGGACGCCCGCGCCTGTTTCTCGTTGATTGGGCCGTAGACGGCCTCCTTGAGCATTTCCACGTGGCCGAGGATGGCGTTCAGCGGGGTGCGCAGCTCGTGCGAGACAGTCGCCAGGATGGTATCCTTCATCTTCTCGATTTCCGCCTCGTGGGTAAAATCGCGGAAGACGGCCACCGTACCGATGCGCGTCTCTTCGGTATCGAAGACTTGCGCGGCGCTGACCGAAAGAGTCTTCTTCCCCCAGTGGACGCGGTAACTGGCCGGTTCTTGGCCGGGATTGGCCAGCAGGTCGCTTAATATCCGGCGATTATTGGCATCCAGCGCTTTGGTGCTGAGAAGATTGCTTATGGACGAGTTGATCACCTGATCGCGCGGCAGGTTGAGCAGTTGCATAGTAGCCGGGTTTGCCACCATGGCCTTCCCGCCGATGTTGAAGACGATCACGCCATCGGCGATGCTCTCCAGGATGGCGATGCTGCGCCCAGCCTCGATCCGCTCGCGGGCGAGAGACTCGGCCAAGGCTCTCGTCCGCTCGGCGACGAGGCTATCGAGGTTGGCATTCGTAGTGCGAAGTTCTCGGAGCACATTTTCCAGGCTCCGGGCTGAGATCCAGGAGACAAAAGCAATTAAGAAGAAACCCACTATGGCGAATGTGTTCAGTTCGATATTCGCGGCAATGGATAAAATTGTGACTTCTATGGAACCTAAAATTGCAAATACGAAACTAAATGCTGGTCCAAGTAGAATGCTGGCCATAATAATCGGGATTGTAAAAACAAACAAGCTACGGCCATTCGCTAATTCCTGAGGTGTATCTGTGAATGCAAGGACAACCGACAGGAACAATAAAAAAGTTCCACTGGCGACCCATCCTGGTATGTTTTGACTGTGATTAATAGCGAAAAAAATAATCGTTCCAATGAATAGAATCAACCCAGAGACGATTCCAATGATTACATCCTGTCTTGACATTATATTTAGCCAACTTGCCAATGAAAATGTTACAAGGCCTGCTAGAATGGCAAGAATGGCTACCCCACTCAGGACGATATTGAGCAATTTTCTCCGACGAGCATCGTCAGGATCGGTTGATGGAACGTCTAGTAAACGGTTAAGATTTATGAAAGAGTGTCGATTGCGAGTCATCGAAAATATCCTCATCGTGTCAAGGCTAACGCACTCAAAATTGCAGATCTGATTACATAATCCGGGCAGTAAAGCACTTTGCCGATCCAGAGATGGGGATAGGGTAAGTCAGCGTGCTGAGTAAGCCAGTGTATGCCTCGTTCAATCTTGTCTGGAGGTAATTTTTTCCCCATCCTTTCCCAGAGCTTCAGAGCTTGTAAACAGTAAGCTGTCTCTTCTGCAGTAGAAAAATTGAAATAACCCCACGAGCCATCCGCCTTCTGTGTATCTAATATCCAGTTTATAGCATCACGACAAAGTTCGTCATCGTATCCTTGACAAAGGATGACAGCATGAGCAGTAGGATAATAGGGAGATGTATGCCATTTGTCTAACCAAAACTTACCTTGCCGACGTGTTTTTCTCAGGTAAGAAATAACCTTCTTGACAGAAGGATGTTCACTCCCGAAACCGGCCTGTCTCAAAGCTCCTATTGCATGGACGTTAACACTGACTGACGAATTGATTTCAAGTGGATAGCAACGGAAATGGTCCTCTTCTTCATACTTCAGCACTGTTTCGACATCGAGAGTGCGACCGAGGCTACCAGACACCTCATATGTCATGCTTGTATTATCTCCATCGCAAGGGGTATAACTGATTGAAAAGCTGACACCACTTCCTGGTCGCCAAGCCTTCTCAAGAAAATCTAAATGCGGCTGGCAGCAGGCCAACATCTCGTTGTCTAGCGGAGCGAGTAGCGAGATATTCCATAGAACCCAGGATCGTTCAAATACATCAAAGGGAATTGCAAACGGTGCACCACCCTCCCTGACGGCGTCATGGAGGTAGGCAAGCGCTTGTGGGTCTCCTGGTCGCGGGTAAAGTGCAAAGTGCGCTGTTGCAGCAGGGCTATTTCCAACCGAGCCGTTTGCCTCCTGAAGATTATCAATATCCAACATATTCAACATGTCCCTGCCGGTCATTTCTGCTGAAAAAGCTGGCGTGATCTGGCGGTTGATTTTCTGCCCGGCGAATTTAGCCATTTTTGCTTTACGCAGGTGACTTAGTTGGCTGAGGATGTTATTGCTTTGTTTTTTTATAATACCCAGTTTTTCAGCTTCAGCAACGAGAGTAGGGGCAATCAATTCAAAGCCGACTGTTGCACCGTTATGGTCAGCTTGTAAACCTTGGATGGCACCTGCAGCGATCCTTTCAAGGGCTTGTATGCCGCGCTCGATTTGCTTATGATCCTGAGTACGTCTGCCACGATACGTAAGCGCAATCATTGCGGCCAATGTACTTATGAATCGGTCGTGGTAATAAAATGGCTCGCTTGCTCCCCATGATCCGTCGGGGAGCTGGCTCTCACAAATCCAATTCAGTGCCTGACTGCTAAGTTCCCAATCAATATCACCTAATCGAGCAATCCATGCTGTATCATAAGCGGTGGTTGACATTCTTCCAGGGCCGATCTCTTTGAGCAATTGGTGAATGAGTGGGGTGATATTTTCCGCCATGCTATTTCCTTATCGGGTAATTAGTTTTGGAATCCAGACACCCTGGCGCAATTGGCCAATGCCTAAAGTATCTTCTTGATGCTGAATATAGAATTGACGTAGCTCGTTGCGCGCTTCGAGGGACATTGTAAAGAAATCCGGTTCTGGCGCTCGGCGCAGGTAAATGTGATCATGTAAAATCATGCGCAACTGACATTCGGTCATGTATGGAGATGGGCTAATGGTGAAGTATACATCCTCCTCGCCGGTAGCCAGTAATGGCATATCAAAGACGCTAAATTTATCGAAACCAATAAAGATATTAACTGGTTCTACATATTCCCCGTAATACATTTCAATTAACGTGCGTTTATCGGGCGCTTTGCCGTACTTGGAAAAATAGTCTGCCGATCGTTCGGCAATTGTTTGAGTAGCATCCTGGGCAAAAACGCCGAAGAATAATCGGTAGCGGTCGTGGTGCTTTGTTTTTTCAGCAACTTCCTCGAATAGGTCAGATAGGTAGGCGTACTCGGTTTGGGATAAACTCCGGCGGTGGTCGCCGTAAAAATGTACGCGGACGTCATACTCGTCATAAAAGTTAAGAAAGACTGGATGGCTGGCAAGACGCGCCAGACCACCAGCACCAATACGTCTTACATAATTGTCACCCCGAAGGAGTAAGTCAGGCCCAAAAGCCGGGGTGAGTAGTGTGTCAATTCCATGGCTGAAGAACAATCGGTATAGATCAATGTGCTTTTGGCTGGCAATGTCCATATATGCCGAGATAGGATCGTCGCCTGCCTGTTGACCAAATTCAAGTATAAACCAGCGCCGCGTTCCGTTGATAGGGAAAACGCAAACTTTAGGGCCGGATCCGTTCACGATATGAGCGACTTCCTCGGCAGGCAAGTTCAAGAATGTTGTCAAGTCTATTGTCAACTTTAGCTCCCGATCACAAAATCACTGGGCTGAGATCCATTGCCCCAATTTCTGTATCAACGGCAATCGAGCGGTAAAAAGAACAATATTGTTATTCTCTATCTGGAATCCCAATCTCCGCTTGAGATCGTACGCGCCGCTGCCCCAGCGCAGCAGACGCATTTTCTTTTCGATCGCGATGCGTATACCCTCGTAACCCAATGCGAGATAGGTGTAAGGAATATCCTTTTCCAGGCCAAGCGCGGCGTGGATTTGCGCGTCGCCGTCATGGAGCACCAGCTCGCTGCCTACCAGCCGGTTCCCTATAGCGGCAGTCAGCCAGGCGCCATTGACCATTCCCAGATTCTCGAACATGCCGCGCAGCCAGGGATTGGGCGCGTTGTGGTAGCGGCGCTCGACATTGCGCGCCAACGCTTCGGCGGTTTCGATATCACTCACTGAGACTTGGCGAGTCACACGCAGACCCATCCTTTCAGTTTCCTTCCGGGTGCGCTTGTAATGCTTGCGCTCGTTCTTGCTCAACTGGTTCAGGTATTCGTCAAAACTCTGCCATCGAATTTCCATGCAGGTGCCCGGACCGGGGACTTGAAAATGGGTGAATCTTGACGGCCAATCGTCCCAATGCAATTGTTCTTGCTCGAGGAAATCAAAGACCAGGAACGAGGCTTTGAATTTTCGCGCTTCGTCATGCGCGGCGGAGAGGATGGCCTCCAGGGCGGTACGGCGCAATGGTGGTTCGGGCAGGATCAACCCGGAAGCGTTGGATAAAGGTGAACGGCAGATCAACAGCGGCCAACAGCGCAGCAATGGCTGGAGAATGAACTGGGCCAGGGGGGGCACCGGCAGGGGTTCTTCGCGCACCAGCCAGAAGGTCGCGCGGGCGGCAGGTGTTCCATCCAATGAAAGGATGATATAAACAGGCAGGCAATCGGCCATGGCGCGCTCGCCAAATCCGTACCACTGATAACTCTGGAAAGGCTGGCGAGCCGCCAGTGCATCCCAGGCATCTGCCCCGATGGCTTCCACCTTGTGTTCTATTCTAACAGAAAAGATGGTATCTCCCTTTCAACGCCATATTGTAAAGTCAACTGGTTTTTTGGGCAAGCGGAAAGCGGAGGAAAATCAGGAAACCAGCCAGCATGAGAACGCCCGCCGCGATGCCTAGCAGGCGAATCCCCAGCGGCCCTTGTGGTTGGCTGCGACTGCTGCCCATCAGGAGAAACAACGGCAAGAGCGCGGATGCGGCCCCGCTGGCGAGTTGTTCGAACACGCCCCACCCGGCATAATAGATTCCCTGGCGGCGCTGGCCGGTAGCCTGGGCATCGTGATCGGTGATTTCGGCGGCGATGGCATAGGGCAGCACTTGCAGGCCGGACATGGCCGCCGCCTGCAGCGATACCCACAAGACACCCTGGATAGGCAGCGGAAGGGGTAGGTCTTTGTGGATGAACAGCAGGAGGGGCAAAGTCAAGGCTGAAGCAAGAAATGAAGCCAGGAGGACGCGCTGTTTGCCAAAGCGCCCTGCCAGCCAGGTGATGAAGGGAAAGCACAGCAGCGAGATGAGAATTGCCGGCAGGTAGAGATAGACCGTCCCAGCCTCGCTCAGTCCGCAGATCTCGGTGGCGATGAAGGGGATGGTTTCCAGTATGAACGTGGATGCCATCCAGAACAATCCCCAGGAGACGAGGAATAATCGAAAGGCGCGGTTTTGCAGGACGGCGCGCAGGCTCTGGCGGAAATCTTGGGGCAGGGCAGAGGCGGTCAGATCCGGTTGCTTTTCACGAAGTGCGAGAAAGGGCAGGAAGAGGGTGGGCAGGGTGATGGCTGCAAAGATCAGCGCAGCACTAAGATAACCCAATCTTTCGATCAGCGGTCCGGCAAACCCGGCCAGGATGGCGCCGACGAGCTGGAAACCAGCCTGCCAGGCAGAGATTTTCACCCGCTCTGCGTCGCTGTGGGCCAGTTCGGGCAGCAGCGCTTCGTAGGGAATGAGGCGAAAACTATAGGCAATGTTGAAGAGGATGAGAACGACAGCCAGGTACAGCCCATTCAATGCCGACTCGGTTGGCCGCGGGGGCAGCCAGATGAGAACGAAGAATCCGAGCATGGCTGCTGAACCTGCAAAGATATAGGGCAGGCGGCGGCCCCAGCGGCTGCGCGTCCGGTCGGAGAGGTGGCCGATAGGCAGGCTGATGAGGATAGTGATGACCCGGCTGGCCAGCATGATCAGGCTGTACAGAGCCGCTGGAACCAACGGGAACCCCTGTCCTTGCGGCGGGAGGTAGAAGTAAAGCAGCCAGCCGTTTACAAAACCCCACAGGGCGGCGCTGCCCAAAGTCAGTGTTGCATAAGCGATGGCGGTCATCTGGTCATTTTAATACTTCCGAAGCCTGGCGGGCTCCGGAAGTCTGAGGAGGCAAAGTCACGCTGCGCTGGCAGGTCTGCGGCGAAACCAGGTGCGCCATTCGCGGTTTTCCCAAACGACCAGGATGGGCGAGGCGATGAATATCGAAGAATATGTACCGCTCAACAGACCGACGAGCATCACGACCGAGAATTCGCGCAGGGTGAGGCCGCCGAACAGCGCCAGCGCCAGCAGCAGGAATTCGACGGTCATCAACTGCGTGTTGATGGATCGTTGCAGTGTCTGCACAATGGAGTGGTTGACCATTTTCTCGAATTCAAGGCGGCGTAGAACATTGGAGTTTTCGCGGATGCGGTCGAATACCACGATTTTATCCTGCATTGAGAAGCCAATCACAGTCAGCAGAGCGGTCAGGAAGAGAGCGTCTATTTCCCAGCCGAAGAGCAGCGAACCGATCGCCACCAGGCTAAAGACAACGGCTACATCGTGCAGCATGGCGATTATGGCGCACAGGCCCAAGCGGAAGGCATGCTCCACGCGGCGGAAAGCCAGGGTGATGTAAATCAGGATGGCCAGCGCGGCAATACCGACGGCGATGGCGGCGCGGGAGGTTACCTGCTTGCCAATGGACGGGCCGACGCTGTCGAAGCGCAGGATAGTAACTTCACCCCCGAACTGATCCTTCATGGCGGTGATGACCTGATCCCGAGTGGGTTCGTCCATGAAGGCGGAGCGAATCAAGATGGACCCGCTTTCGGTTGTCTGTACCTGGGCATCTCGGGTGCCGAAGTTTTCGTAAAGCGCAAGCACATCTGCCGGTTGGGGAACTGAACCGGCCTCGAACTGGACCTCGAGCAGGCTGCCACCCGTAAAGTCAATCGAAAGCGGAAGGTTTTTTTGTGCAGCCTTCACACCCAAAATTATCAAGCCAGGGATGATGATCAGTAGTGACAGGGCAAAGAAGATGTAGCGTTTTTTGAGGATATTCATATCGGTCTCCTCTAGATGCCGAACCAGCGGGAATAATTCTTGGGTTTGAACCACTGCAAGACCAGCGCCAGCAGGGTGCGGGTGACGAAGATAGCCGTAAACAAGCTGACGATGACACCTATTGCCAAGGTAAGCGAGAAGCCTTTGACGATGGTCGCACCGAATGTACTGCCAAACCAGAATAGGATGATCGAGGTGATGATGGCCGCGATGTTCGAGTCGCGAATGGACGACCAGGCGCGTTTCCAGCCTTGTTCAACAGCCTGTGCCAGTGTACGTCCGCCGCGCAGCTCTTCCTTCAAGCGTTCGAAAACAAGAATGTTGGCGTCCAGCGCTGCGCCAGTGGAAAGCATGAAACCGGCGATGCCCGGAAGAGTCAATGTGAAGTGGAAGTACTTGAAAATGGCGAATGCGATCGCAGCGTAGAAGAGTATGGAAATGTCTGCAACGACGCCGGGCAAGCGGTAATAAAGGGTCATGAACAGGATGACGATGATCATGCCAGCCACGCCTGCGATCAGGCTTTTTTGCAGGGAATCTTCGCCCAGGGTGGGGCCAACGATGCGCGTCTCGACGATTTTCAGCGGGACAGGCAGCGAACCGTAGCGCAATTGAATGGCTAAAGCGTTGGCGCTATCGCTGGTGAAGTTTTTGCTTTGAATGACTCCCTGACCATCGGGGATCTGACTCTTGATGATCAGCACAGAGATGACTTTCTTATCCAGCACGAGGGCCATATACTGGTTGACGTGGCTGCCGGTGAAATCAGAGAACAATTGCGCCGAATCGGTTTTCATCACGGTGGAAATCTCGTAGGCGCCAGTGGTGGAGTCGCGGACGACGGTTACGGTCTTGAGCGCCGCGCCGGTCAAAACCGTATGGTAAATGATTGGCGCTTCGGCGGCAGGTGTGGCCGTCGCTTCGGGTGTGCCGCTTGCCGAGGGCGTTGGCGAGACCTCAGTGGGGGTGACGGCTGGTGTGGTGGATTCAGGCGTCGAGATCCCAGAAGGAGTCGTAGAAGATTGGCCGTAGTCGGTCTGAATGATAGTACCTTCCTCCACCGGCGAGTTGCCCATATCCACGAATTCTAATAAGCCGGTTTTTTGCAGAATTGCCAGTACAGCCTCCGAATCTTCCAGCCCGGGAAAATCGCCCACAATGCGGCGGTCGCCAGCAACCTGAATGACGTTTTCGCTCACCCCCAGCGCATTGGTACGGTTTTCGATAATCGTACGGGCAACTGAAATTGCCTCCGCGTCAATGGCCGTATTGGCCGGGAGATCGGCTTCCAACAACACTTGCATGCCCCCTTGCAGGTCAAGACCCAGGCGTGGGTTGACGCTGCGCTGCATGACAAGTTCGCCGGTGATTGGATTAGTGACTTTGAGTGTATTGCTCGCGTCAACCCAAATGGCCAAAGCGGATATTAATAGTATGATAAACAATCGGGTATACTGATTCCGAAACATACGTCACAGCCTCCGTTCATAAAAATGCCAGCTTTTGGCTGGCTGCGGGTGATTATACTCCTGTTATAAAGAGGTGGGTAGGTCAGATTTGAAATCTGACTGGCTATCTTTTTGCTGTTCCCTTGCGGAACATGATCTTCAGCTTACTAATGAAATCTATCACCCTTTCCAGCACCGCCTCGATGCTCAAGTCATCTGTTTGTACGTAGAAATCCGCATGTTCGCGAGCGTGTGCCAGCCGCTGCTGCTGCTCGGCGTATTCGGCTTCCGTCCAATCTAGTTTCCGCCGCTGGCAGGTGACCGGATACGAAGCATCCAGGAAAATCAAAATGTCCGGGTTGGTGATGCGCTGCCACATGGAGGGGACATACGAATGTTCCTGGACGATGGCGCGGGCGCGATAGCCGCGCCGTTTCAGCCCTTCCACCAGCGTGGTTTTTCCAGCCCCACACGGGCCTACTACGCCAATTATCAGTACTTCACGAAAAGGCTCTGTAGTGGCGACTTCGCGAAGCACCCTGGAAGGGTTAGTCGCTCTTTTGGTCGAACGACTGAAGTCGTTACTACGGGGTTGATAAACATCATCCTTCATTATCGTGCATCAGGTGGTACAACTGCTCCGGCCCTCCCAGAACGGCTATCACATCGTCAGCTGCGAGCAATTTATCATCTATGGGGTGCATGTCGGAGTGATGGTCGTGGCGCACCAGGACGATGCTCAGGTTGTAATTATCCTCCATAAAGCCGACAGTCTTGTTTACGAAGGTGGAATTGGGCGAAATGGTCAGCCGCGCCAGGCTGAGGGGTTGACCCTCGACCGTGATCGGCGGGGTGACGTCCGCGCCGGCTGCGGCCGCCGCGAATATCGGGGCTGCCATGCCGGTGGCGCTCAGGGCGGTGTACCCAAACTGGTCGTGCAGCGACTTGGCAAAATCTTCGTTGAAGATGCGGATGACTACCTGGATATTTGGGTTGAGGCCGCGCGCCTTGAGGGCGATCTGGAGATTGAGCGCATCGTTTTGCGTACACAGGAGTATCGTCCGCGCCCGCTTGACGCCGGCTGCTTCCAGGGCGAACTGCCGCGAGGCGTCGTCCTCGATGACTGGCACGCCCATGTTCTGCACCACGGCGAACAGGTCGGCGGCTGGGTTTTGCTCGATGACCACTACCGACTCGTTCATCTCGTGCAACTGGCTGACCACGCGGTAGCCCAGGTGTCCCAAACCGATCAGGATCGTGTGATTACTGAATGTGGATGCAACGGCCATTTCCCACTCCTTGTTACGCGCTCGACGGTTGAAGAGCAAAATGCCGAAATCGGCTAGACCATGCGCCAGCGTGGCAATGCCGACAATCGGTAGGATGAAGAACCAAATCTGCAAGAATGGATGCTGTGGAAAGTCGCCGCTCGCCTGGAGGAAGGCCAGGGTCAGCATCAAATAGAAAGCCTCGGGCAGGCTGTGGAGCGATTCGCCGACCTGCCGGGCGGCGAAGAAATACACTGCGCCAATACCCAGGATGGCAGCCGCGAAGAAAAGAAGGGGGTGGCGAAACTCACCCAATAAGATCAACGTGTCACGGAAGCTGGCGCGCCACCTGCGCCACCGGATGTTCATTGCGCCTTACTCCCCGTTGATCGGCAGCCGGACGGTCATGCGGCGCACATCGTCGCCACGTCGTTTCAACACCTTGAGCACCACCACGCTCATGTCATCCGAGGGACGGTCCTCGTCCAAATGGATGGCCTCGTTGAGCAGCGCGTCGGCGATCCCTTGCGGGGAGGGGTCCTGGTCTTCCAGCATGGCTTGCAACGAGGTGCAAACGTCCATCGGTTGGCCGCGCCGCTCGCCGGCGTTCATCAGCCCATCGGTGAAGATGACAATGGTCAGCCCGGCCTCGACGGGAATCTCGGTGATGACCGGCCGGACGTTGCGCGAGACGCCAATAGACACCGACTCCGAGCCGAGACAATCAATCTGTTCGCCGCGCGAGATGAAGATGGGTGCCGGGTTGTTGCGGCTGATGACGACGGTGCCGGTCTGCAGGTCTACCGAGACGATGTTCAACGTGGAGATGACTTTGCCTTTCTTCTCGGTGTAGAGCGAATCGGAGGCGGCGCGTGCGGCTGCCCCGTCGCGCACCCCTTCGGCTAGCAGCCCAATGACTTTGCGCACGACCAGCATCGAGACAGCCTTCGCACCCTGCCCGGAAGTCTGCCCGTCTGCCAGCACGACCGAGAGTCCACCGTTGGGCCGCTCGACGACTTCGAGCGTATCGCCGCTTTCGGAGACTGCGTATTTGTTGATCTTGGCAACCGCTATCTGGACTTCCATGCCTCCATTGTACAACAAAAAACCGTAGGGCGGGATTCCAATCCCGCCGAGAAATAGCAGGTAGGATACTGCCCTACTTCTCTGCCAGGATAAAAAGCAACATGCTGGACTCGAACTGCACCGCCTCTTTGCGGACCTCGAAGCCGGCGCGCGCGAACCGACTTTTCAACTCCGGGTCGAGTTCCCCGGGCTTACCCGGCGCCTCGCCTGTGACGCGGAACAGCCAGGCTGCCAGCCGTTCGAACGGACGTTTGCCGGTGATCCACGCGATGGGCAAGATGACCAGCCGTCCACCCGGCGCGAGCACGCGGTGGATTTCCGTCAGCGTGCGCGGGTCGAAGATGTATTCGCTGGGGAAGGTGAGCGCTACGCTCTGGAAAGTTTCTTGCGCGAATGGCAAGCTCTGTGCGAGGCCGCGCGATAATTTGACATCCATCCCTTTCTTGCGCAGGCGGCGCGCGGCCTGGCGGCTCATCGGACGGCTTTCGTCCAGGCCAAAAGCCTGGAAGCCGTGCTCGTGCAGGAAGAGCTGCAAATGTCCCGGCCCGTGACCGAGTTCCAGCACACGCGGCCCCTGGACGTAAGGGAGGCTGGAACGCACCCACTCGTTCCAATGGCCGAGCGAAACCACCGCCGCGACCAGGTCATACGTCCAGGCGAATTGGTGATAGAGGAGTTGATAGATGGGGCGGAGGATGAATTGTATTAAGCGCACATTCTCACCACGAACAAAACAAGGGTTCGACCAGCCTCATGTTCAGGATGGTCAAACCCTTGCCCGCACTTGCGCAGGCTGTCTCACCCGTTATTCGTTGTCACGGCAGGCCCCCAGCCCAAACGGAGTAAAGCGAGCGCGTTGTTTCGAGTTCTTTATGAACTGGTTTCGACTGTGCCGCGCTTGCGTGAGACGGCCTTCTTGGTAGCCTCGATCACTTCGCCGCCGCGCGTTTTGACCTCTTGAGCAAGCTTCTCGTAGTTCGCGCGTGCCTCAGCCGCGGTTGCTTCCGCGCGGGCCAGCGCCTCTTCGGCGCTTTGAGAGGCCTTGTCACGCAGCTCGATGCTTTTTTCTTTGAGTAGCGTGCGCGTCTCTTCGCCAGATTGCGGGGCCAGGAGTAAGGCCACCACTGCGCCGGTCAAGCCGCCGACTACGAACCCGATCAGGAATGCTCCAAAATCATCATGGTCAGACATTTTATTTCTCCTTTCGCGAAATTATGACAGGTTGGGTTATTTTTCTTTGATGCCGAATAATTGAAAGAGGCGCCGCAGTCCGGCCAGGTAGCTATTCAGTTTGATGACCGGCTCCACTAGATTCTCGCTCAAGAAGGTCGTCGTGCCGCGCAGCGTATTCACGGTCTCGTTGGTCGCATCCAGGATGGGCTTGACCTCGTTCTGCAGCAGGTTGATCAGGCTGGCAACCTGGATGACCAAGATGATCAGCGCCGCGCCGATGACCAGCGACTCGAACGCCATGAAGATGATGAAGATGTCGCGGATTTTGGCGGTCTGTTCACCGGATTGCATCAGCCCAAAGACGGCCAGGACGACCAGCGCCACGGCAACCAGCCCGCCGAGGATGATCCACAGGATCATCAAACGCTGGCGGCGTAAGGTTGCTGCGGCAGTAGCGGTTGCTGCGGGAGTAGCGGTTGCTACGGAAGCAGCGGCTTCTTCGGGGCTGACTGCCTCTGGATTGTATTCGGCCATGCAGTTATTATAGCATAATTTCCTCCTCAGCCTCTTGACTTTTACCCTAAAGTTTGCTATCCTCTATCTACCGACCGGTCGGTAGGTTTTATGACCAAAGAACAAATCCTCGAAGCTGCTGCTCAAATCTTTCGCCAGAAGGGCTTTCATGCTGCCTCCATGCACGATATTGCCGAGGCAGTCAATCTCCAGAAGGCCAGTCTCTATCACCACGTGACCAGCAAGCAGGAAATCTTGCTGGACTTGCTCAACCAGGCCATTGACCTGCTCACCGAGCGCATGATCGCGGTCCTGCAACAAGATTTGCCGGCGCGCGAAAAGCTGCGCGCTGCGATCCGTTGCTACCTGGAGACTCTGGCGGAACGCAGCGATTTGGTCTCCGTTATGATCCTCGAGTACCGCTCCCTGGATCCTGAATACCTGGCCCAGCACATTTCCCGCCGCGACCGCTTCGAACGGTTGTGGCGGGATTTAGTTAAGGAAGGATTCGATTCCGGCGAATTCTGCGCTACCGATCCGGCCATGACTGCCCGCTCGCTTTTGGGTGTGATGAATTGGACGATCACCTGGTACCGCCCGAGCGGGCCAATGTCTATCCAACAGATCGCTGATGAGATTGCCTCGCTCTTCCTGACCGGCCTGCTCTGTCGTTCTTGAGATAGTTGGCATGGTATTCCCGCCCACCTTTCAGTACTTTACCACCTCTGGCGGCGCTCGAGTTTATCGCTTACCGCTGGAGATCGTCAATTTGAATGAGATGGAGGAAAGCGCGCAACCTGTGACTATCCGTTACTGTCGTTCGAGCCGTTCAGCCAGTTCAGAGATTCTCGTATAGGAGGTGAAGCATGTATTCGTTCGAACCATCAGATGAACAGAAAATGTTGATTGACGCCGTAAGCCGCTACGCGACCAGCGACCTGCGTCCGGCGGCGCACGACGCCGAGGAGAACAAGGAGCTTCCGCCCAAGCTGATCAGCAAAGGCTGGGAACTGGGCGTCCTGCAGGCGTCCATTCCCGAGGCTTATGGCGGATTCGGCGAACGCTCCGCGGTGACCGGCATACTGGCGACTGAGGCCATGGCTTACGGCGACCTGGCCGGCGCGCTGGCGATCGGGACCCCGGGCCTGTTCGCCCTTTCGGTGCTTTTATCCGGCTCCGAGGAGCAGAAGAAGCAATACCTTCCGCCGGTCATCGAAGCTGATTGGAAACCCTACACTGCCGCGCTGCTCGAACCGTCCTTCGATTTCGACCCCAACGATCTGAAGACAACGGCCACTGCGGATGGCGGCGACTACGTTTTGAAGGGCGAGAAGACCTTCGTCCCGTTTGCCGCCAACGCCGAGGCAATGATCGTTTACGCCAAACTGGACGGCGCGACGAAAGGCTTTATTGTGCCGATAGGCACGAAGGGCGCTGCCGGGTTGAAGGTCGGGGAGGAACGGGAGAAGTATCTGGGGCTGAATGCCCTGCCGTTCTACAAGATCACGCTGGAAGGTGTGAAAGTCCCCAAGGCCAATCTCCTGCCCGGCGATTTCGCTCGGGTGCTGGCTGCCAGCCGCGTTGCTTTGGCGGCGATGGCGATTGGCGTGGCGAAGGCTGCCTTTGACTATTCGCGCGATTACGCCAAGGAGCGGGATGTGTTCGGCGTCAAGGTGGCGCAGAAACAGGCGATTGCCTTCATGCTGGCCGAGATGCGCACCGAGATCGAGGCCATTCGCCTGCTGACCTGGGAGGCGGCCTGGATGATTGACGCTAACAAGGAAGACGCCAGCAAGCAGGCTTATCTGGCTGCCACTGGCGCGATGGATATGGCGATGATGGTCACCGACCGCGCCGTGCAGATCCTGGGCGGCCACGGCTACATCCGCGAGCACCCGGTTGAGCTGTTCATGCGGAACGGGCGCGGCTTTGCGACCTTCACAGGCCTTGCCATGGTGTAAGTCACATATTGTCATTCTGAGCCGCGGAGCGGCGAAGAATCCCCTCGAACGAGGAGACCCTTCGCTTCGCTCAGGGTGACAGGAGGAAAATAGCTATGATCGAATTCGAAATTCCCGAAAAGATTGCTGGAATATGCACTGTCATCAAGTCGGTCGCCGACAACATGATGAGGCCGGTTTCGCGCTATTTTGATGAACACGAGCACGAAATCCCCTGGGATTACATCACCTTCATGCAGACAGCAACGCGCGCCATGGGCGGCACCTCGATGGCCCCCTCCGAGAAGAGGGAAGGCCCGCGCCTGGGCTTCCAGCGGCTGGCGTTCATGGTCGAGATGCTCTCGTGGGGCGATGCGGGCATCTACCTGGATACGCCCGGCGGCATGTTGGGTTCGGCGGCGGTCAACGCCACCGGCACACCGGAGCAGAAGGAGCGCTTCCTGGCGCGCTTCAAAAGTGAGACGCCGACCTTCGACGCCATGTGCATGACCGAGGCGGGGGCCGGTTCGGATACTTCGGCAATTCGCACCACTGCTGTGCTAGATAAAGAGAAGAACGAGTGGGTGCTCAACGGCGAGAAGATCTTCGTCACTGCCGGACACAAGGCGATGGTCGATTCTAAGGGCTTTATCGTCGTTTGGGCGACCATTGACCCGAAGGCCGGACGCGCCGGTATGCGCCCCTTCGTGGTCGAAGCCGGGACGCCCGGCTGCCAGGTGACCAAGCTGGAGCATAAGCTTGGCATCCGCGCCAGCGACACCGCCTCGATCGTGCTTCAGGATTGCCGTATCCCGTTCGACAACATTCTGGGCAGCCCGGAAGTGGTCACCGATAAAGCTACGACCGGTTTCAAGGGCGCCATGGCCACCTTCGATGCAACGCGGCCGATCGTCGCCGCGCAGGCCATCGGTCTGGCACGCGCCACGCTGGAACTGCTCAAGGAGATGCTGACCGAGAGGGGCGTCACCGTCCGCTACGGCCTGCCGCGCCAGAAGTTGACCTCCATCGAGAAGGAAGTGATTGACATGGAAGTCATGCTGCGCTCGGCCTGGCTGCTGGTCATCGAGGCGGTCTGGATGATGGATAACGGCAAGCCCAATTCGCTGGAGTCCTCGATGTGCAAAGTCCGCGCTGGCGATGTGGTCAACAAGATCACGCAGAAGGCGGTCGAGATCATGGGGCCGCTGGGCTACAGCCGCGAGTACCTGCTCGAAAAATGGTTCCGGGATGCCAAGATTTCGGATATTTACGAAGGCACCGGCCAGATCAACCGGCTGGTGGTGGCGCGGCAGATTTTGGGCTATCGGTCGAGTGAGTTGCGGTGAGTTTTCAGGTATACAAGTATACAAGTAGACAAGTATCAAGTAGATAGGTACACAGGAACTTGTTTACTTGTTTACCTGTTTACTTGATACTCCACCACAAGGAGAGACACCTATGAAATACCAAGTACACAATGCTGTCGTCATCGGCGCGGGGACGATGGGCGCGGCGCTCGCCGCGCACCTGGCGAATGCGGGTGTGCCGGTAACGCTGCTGGACATCGTCCCCAAGGACGCGCCGGTTGGGGATAAGGCTGCCCGCAATAAAATCGTGACGGAAGGCTGGGATCGGTGCATCAAGGCGCGGCCGGCCAACCTGATGTCTTCGGACCTGGCAACCTTCGTCAAACTGGGCAACCTGGAAGACGATTTCGATGCGGTCGCCAAAGCCGATTGGATCATCGAGGCCATCATCGAGCGGCTGGATATCAAACGCCAGTTGATGGCGCGCATTGACGCCGTCCGCAAGCCGGAGGCCATCGTCAGCACCAACACCTCGGGTATTCCGGTCAAGGATATCGCCGAGGGCCGCTCGAAGGGTTTCAAGCAGCATTTCCTCGGCACGCACTTCTTCAATCCGCCGCGCTATTTGAAACTGCTGGAAGTTATCCCGACGAAAGACACCCTGCCTGCCGTGACCGAGTTCATTTCGTGGTTCGGCAGCTACCGGCTGGGCAAGGGCATCGTCCTGTGCAAGGACACGCCCAACTTCATCAGCAACCGCGTCGCTTTCGGGACGGGCGCGTTCGGCATGTACTACATCCTCGAAAACGGCTACAGCGTGGACGAGGTGGACGCGCTCACCGGCCCGCTGATGGGCCACCCGAAGACGGCCACCTTCCGCTTGATTGACCTGGTCGGCATTGACGTTTGGGAGCACGTCGGCAAGAACCTGGCGCCGGCCATCCCGCATGACACCTATGCCCTGAAGTTCTTGAATGCCGAGAAGCCGAACAACCTGATCCACACGATGGTCGAGCGCAACTGGCTCGGCAACAAGACCAAGGTTGGCTTCTACAAGGAAGTCCGCACCGAGGAAGGCAAGAAGGAATTCTGGTCGCTCAACCTGAACACGCTGGAGCACGCCGCGCCGACCAAGCCGCGCTTCGACTCGGTCGGCAAGGCGAAGGACATCGAGAACCTGGGTGAGCGGCTGAAGGTGTTCCTGGGCGCATCCGATCGCGGCGCGCAACTGATCCAGGCGCTGACCTACCAGGGCTTCCAGTATTCCTCGATGGTCATCCCCGAAGTCGCCGACACGCCCAAGCCGATTGATGATGCCATCCGCTGGGGCTTCATGCACGAAGCCGGACCGTTCGAGATCTGGGACATGCTCGGGGTCGCCGAGACGGTCGAGCAGATGAAAGCCGCGGGCTACGCACCGGCCGCATGGGTGGAAGACATGCTCAAGTCGGGGTGCGCCTCGTTCTATCAATACAAGGGCGACGACAAGGTCGGCGTCTACGATGTCAGCAAGAAGAAGTATGTAGAGATTGCCCGCGCCCCAGGACTGGTGGTCTTGAGTGAGCTGAAGAAGGCGAAGAAGATCATCAGCGAGAACACGGGCGCGTCGTTGTACGACATCGGCGACGGGGTGGCGTGCGTCGAGTTTCACACCAAGATGAACGCCCTCGACGACGATATCTTCAACATCTCGATCGAGGCGCTCGACCGCGTCGAGAAGGATTTCGTCGGCCTGGTGATTGGCAACGAGGCGGATAACTTCAGCGCGGGTGCGAACATTTTCATGGTGGTTGTCGCCGCGCAGCAGGGCATGTGGGACGTGCTCGAAGGGGCGGTGGCGAAGCTGCAAAATATGAACATGCGCATGCGCTACTCGGCCAAACCGGTGGTGGTCGCCCCGGCGGGATTGGCGCTGGGCGGCGGCTGCGAAGTCACCATGCACGCCAGCCGCATTGTGGCCGCGGCGGAGACTTATATCGGCCTCGTCGAACTGGGCGTGGGCGTCATCCCGGCCGGCGGCGGCACGAAGGAGTACATGCGCCGCATCCTCAACCCGTTGATGCGCGTCCCCAGCGCCGAGGTGCTGCCTGGCTTGATGAAGGTTTTCGAGCAGATCGGGCAGGCCAAGGTGGCAACCAGCGCCGAAGAGGCGCGCCAGTTTGGCATCCTCGGGCCTGCGGACCGCGTGGTGTTGAGCCGTGAGCACCTGCTGGCGGAGGCCAAGAAGGAAGTGCTGCACATGGCTGCCACTGGCTACAAGCCGCCCGCGCCGGAATTGATCTACGCCGCCGGCCGCGACGCCCTGGCTGCATTGCGCGTCGGCGCGTGGGCGTTCAAGGAAGGCAAGTACATCACCGAGTACGAGGGCGTCATCGCCGGAAAACTCGCCAACGTGATGAGCGGCGGCGACCTGTCCCGCCCGGCCTGGGTCAGCGAGCAATATATCCTCGACCTGGAGCGCGAAGCCTTCCTGTCGCTGTGCGGTGAGCAGAAGACCCAGGAGCGCATGTGGGCAATGCTCAATACGGGTAAGCCGTTGAGGAATTAGCGAGTTAGGAGTTGCGGGTTAGGCGAGTTAGGAGTTGCGAGTTAGGAGTTGCGAGTTAGGATGTGTGTATGAGCGAATGGCTGAATTTTGAAGAGTGGCAGAAAACCGTTCCGGAGCGTTTGCGAAAAGACCAGTTGTGGGAATCGCAGTATTACCGCCTGGCGATGTATCTCTATGACTTGGCGTGGGACGATTGCGAGATTCTCCGCAAAGATTATCGTGGTCGTGAAATCGTCGGGCAATTGATTCGCAGCGCAGGGAGTATTTGTGCCAACCTCGAAGAAGCCTATGGACGCGGCGTGGGAACGCCCGATTACGTCCGCATCATGAAAATTGACATCGGCGAAATCCGTGAAGCACAAGGTTGGTATTTTCGCTCACGCCGCATACTTCCACCTGATTTGCTCGAACATTGTCTTTCGGTGATAAATCAGGTGCTATCCTACGTTATCAACACCCTGAATTCCCACCGTCGCAACCTTCGCAAAACCTAACCCGTAACTCGCAACTCGCAACCTTCGCAAAACCTAACCCGTAACTCGCAACCCGCAACCCGCAACCCGTACCCTGCCTACGTAAGATAACAGGAGTAACTTATGACTACTAGAGATGCAGTAATCGTAACCGCTGCAAGAACACCGATTGGAAAGGCCAAGCGCGGCGGGCTGGCGACGGTAAGGCCGGATGAACTCGCGGTGCTGGTCATCCATGAACTGCTCAAGCGCACACCGCAGCTCGACCCCAAGGAAATCGAAGATGTCATCCTCGGCTGCGCGTTCCCGGAAGGTGAGCAGGGCATGAATATGACCCGCGCCGTTGTCATCCGCGCCGGGCTGCCGGACAGTGTGCCGGGCGAGTCCATCAACCGCTACTGCTCATCGGGCGTACAGGCCATCGTCCATGCCGCGTATGCCATCATGGCCGGGCAAATTGACGTTGCGCTCGCAGGTGGCGTGGAATCCATGTCCCTGGTACCGATGATGGGTTACAAGTTCGCACCGAACCCGTACTTTGCGACCGACTTGCCCCAATACTACACCAACATGGGGCTGACCGCCGAGAACGTCTCGGTGAAATACAACGTCAGCCGCGCTGACCAGGACGCCTTCTCGTTGACCAGCCACCAGCGCGCCGCGGATGCGGTCAACTCCGGCCGCTTCGACCCTGAACTTGTGCCCGTGGACGTGGAAGTGAAAGAGATGGGTCCCAATGGCAAACCGGTGACAAAGAAATTCACCGTCAAGCGCGACGAGGGGCCGCGCGCCGGTACCACGCTGGAGGCCCTTGCCAAGCTCAAGCCGGCCTTCAAGGAAGGCGGTGTGGTCACGGCTGGCAACTCGTCGCAGATGTCGGATGGCGCAGGGGGCGTGGTCATCATGTCGGCTGAGAAGGCCGGTTCGCTCGGACTCAAGCCGCTGGCGCGCTTCGTCAGTTTCGCGGTAGGAGGCGTCGCGCCTGAACTGATGGGCATCGGGCCGGTGGTCGCCATTCCCAAAGCACTCAAACTGGCTGGAATGTCGCTGAATGATATTGACCTGATCGAACTCAACGAGGCCTTTGCCG
>Ga0163200_1000299_pt1 | contig 22460 bp, 17 predicted proteins | sample PL_2010_200m_FD_113535 | JGI IMG/M metagenome (GOLD analysis project Ga0163200, IMG submission 113535) | Freshwater microbial communities from Powell Lake, British Columbia, Canada to study Microbial Dark Matter (Phase II) - PL_2010_200m | ecosystem: Environmental > Aquatic > Freshwater > Lake ... | reverse complement strand
TCTGACTCTTTCTATGAATCTGACCGAACTTAAGCAAAAGCCCATCACCGAACTGCTGGAAATGGCCGAACAGATGGGCATCGACAACATGGCCCGTTCGCGCAAGCAGGACGTGATTTTCTCCCTGCTGAAAAAGCACGCGAAAAGCGGTGAGGAAATCTCCGGTGATGGCGTGCTGGAGATTCTGCAAGACGGCTTCGGCTTCTTGCGCTCCGCGGATTCGTCCTATCTCGCCGGCCCGGATGACATCTATGTCTCGCCGAGCCAGATCCGCCGCTTCAATTTGCGCACCGGCGATACGATCGTCGGCAAGATTCGCCCGCCTAAAGAAGGCGAGCGTTATTTCGCGCTGCTCAAGGTTGATACGATCAACTTCGATCGCCCGGAAAACGCGAAGAACAAAATACTGTTCGAGAACCTGACTCCGCTGTTCGCCAACAAGCGACTCACGATGGAAGCCGGTAACGGCTCCACGGAAGATCTCACCGGCCGGGTGATCGACCTTTGCGCCCCGATCGGTAAAGGTCAGCGCGGTCTGATCGTCGCACCGCCGAAAGCGGGCAAGACGATCATGCTGCAGAACATTGCGAGCAACATCACCCGTAACAACCCCGAATGCCACCTGATCGTTCTGCTGATCGATGAGCGCCCGGAAGAAGTGACCGAAATGCAGCGCACCGTGCGTGGCGAAGTGGTCGCCTCTACCTTCGACGAGCCACCGACCCGCCACGTGCAGGTCGCTGAGATGGTGATCGAGAAGGCCAAGCGCCTGGTCGAGCACAAGAAGGACGTGGTCATCCTGCTGGATTCCATTACCCGTCTGGCCCGTGCCTATAACACGGTGATTCCTAGCTCCGGCAAGGTACTGACGGGCGGTGTCGACGCCCATGCCCTGGAAAAGCCCAAGCGTTTCTTCGGCGCCGCGCGGAACATCGAGGAAGGCGGTTCGCTGACTATTATCGCCACCGCACTGGTGGAAACCGGCTCGAAGATGGATGAGGTGATCTACGAGGAGTTCAAGGGCACTGGTAACCTCGAGTTGCAGCTTGATCGCCGTATCGCCGAGAAGCGGGTATTCCCGGCGATCAACATCAACCGTTCGGGGACTCGTCGCGAAGAATTGCTAACCAGCGAGGAAGAGCTGCAGCGCATCTGGATTCTACGCAAGCTGCTGCATCCGATGGACGAAAGCGCTGCGATCGAGTTTCTGCTCGACAAGCTGAAGGACACCAAGACCAACGAAGAGTTCTTCATGTCAATGAAGCGCAAATAAGGTCTGGTCGTTGCTGCCGAGGCCGGGGAAACCCGGCCTTTGTCTGTCTGCAGGTTTTGTATCGACCTGCGCCAAGGCTACACTTTCCGCCCGGACACCCGCCGGCCCCTGCGAGGCTCAAGCAATGCAGTATCGCGATCTGCGCGACTTTATCCGAGGCCTGGAACAGCGCGGTGAACTCAAGCGCGTTTCAGCCGCCGTTTCTCCCGTTCTGGAAATGACCGAGATATGCGATCGAACCCTGCGCAAGCAGGGGCCGGCGCTGCTCTTCGAGAACCCGACCGGCTTCGATATGCCGGTTCTCGGAAATCTCTTCGGCACACCCAAGCGCGTTGCCCTGGGTATGGGGGCAGAGGAAGTGTCCGAGCTACGTGAGATCGGCAAGCTCTTGGCCTTTCTCAAGGAGCCGGAGCCGCCAAAAGGGCTAAAGGATGCCTGGAGCAAGCTACCGATCTACAAGAAGGTCATCAGCATGGCGCCCAAGGTGCTCAAGGATGCGCCCTGTCAGGAGCTGGTCGTCGAAGGTGACGATGTTGATCTGTCTCTGCTTCCGGTTCAGACCTGCTGGCCAGGCGATGCTGGGCCACTGATCACCTGGGGGCTGACAATCACCAAGGGCCCTAACAAGGAGCGGCAGAACCTCGGTATCTATCGTCAGCAGGTGATTGGTCGCAACAAGGTGATCATGCGCTGGCTCAGCCATCGAGGCGGTGCGCTGGACTTTCGTGAGTGGTGCGAGAAGTACCCCGACCGACCCTACCCAGTGGCAGTGGCACTCGGCGCTGATCCGGCCACGATCCTCGGCGCTGTTACGCCGGTTCCGGATTCGCTCTCCGAATATGCCTTTGCTGGCTTGTTGCGCGGCAGCCGTACCGAGCTGGTCAAATGCAGGGGCAGCGATTTGCAGGTGCCGGCCGGTGCCGAAATTGTTCTGGAAGGTTACATACAGCCTGGCGAGATGGCCGATGAAGGGCCGTACGGTGATCACACCGGCTACTACAACGAAGTCGATCGATTCCCGGTGTTCACCGTGGAGCGCATCACACGACGTCGCGACGCTATTTATCACAGCACCTACACCGGGCGACCGCCAGATGAGCCGGCGATACTTGGTGTCGCGCTCAACGAGGTTTTCGTACCGATCCTGCAGAAGCAATTTCCCGAGATCACTGATTTCTATCTGCCGCCGGAAGGCTGTTCCTATCGCATGGCGGTGGTAACCATGAAAAAACAATACCCCGGCCACGCCAAGCGCGTGATGCTGGGCGTATGGAGCTTTCTACGGCAGTTCATGTACACAAAGTTCGTCATCGTTACCGACGACGATATCAACGCTCGGGATTGGAATGACGTTATCTGGGCCATTACCACGCGCATGGATCCCAAGCGCGATACGGTGCTGATCGAGAACACACCAATCGACTATCTCGACTTTGCCTCGCCGGTGTCCGGTCTCGGCAGCAAGATGGGCCTGGATGCCACTCATAAGTGGCCCGGCGAGACTACTCGTGAATGGGGGCGCACCATCGTGCAGGATGAGGCGGTGAAGCGTAGGGTCGACGAACTCTGGACCGAGCTTGGCATCGACTGATGACAGCCGCGCATTTACTCAGGTTTTGAATTGATGAAAGTAACCCTGCAACCCTCCGGGGCAGTGCTCGACGTCGAGCGTGGTGAGTTGATCCTCGATGCCGCGCGCCGGTTGGGCTACGACTGTCCGCAAGCATGCCGCAACGGTAATTGTCTGGTATGCGCTGCACTGCTGGTTGACGGCCGGGTGCGTCAGCGTGGTGAAAGCCATGATCATGGCGAAGTTTTCGCCTGCCTGGCTGAGCCAGAGGAAGATTGCGTCCTGCTGTGGGATGGTGTGCTTGCGCCGGGGGAACTACCGGTGCGTACGCTGAGTTGCCAGCTCGTCAGCTGTGATGAGGTGGGGGGCGACGTGTTTCGCCTGCTACTCCGTGCGCCGGCCGGAAAACTGCCGCGCTACCACGCTGGGCAGTACTTGTTGCTGGAGCGGGAGGATGGCGAATACAGCGCCTTTTCGCTAGCGTCCGCGCCAGGGCGCGGACGTGAGCTGGAGCTCCATGTGCTGGCGCGTGAATCGTCAGCGATCGACCTGCTGCAGCAAATCAGGCGCACCGGGACGGCTCGCGTGCAGATGCCGTTCGGCGATACCCATCTCGCCGAGCTGCCAGAGGGGCCGTTGGTGTTGATTGCTGCAGGCACCGGGATGGCGCAGATGCACAGTTTGATCGAGCATTGCCGAGCCGAGGGCTTCGCCTATCCGGTGCATCTGTATTGGGGGGTGCGGCGCCCGGAAGACTTCTATCAGTTGACGCATTGGCAGGAATGGCAACAGATGCCCAATCTGTTTCTGCATCAGATTGTCAGTGATGCTTGTGAGTGGGCGGGGCGGCGCGGCATGTTGCATGAAGCAGTCTGCGAGGACTTCACCGATCTGCAGCCGGTTCACGTCTACGCCAGCGGGTCTCCCGCAATGGTCTACGGCACGTTGGATGCGTTGGTGGAGGCCGGGATGGATGCGAAGCAGATGCGTGCAGATGTTTTCGCCTATGCGCCACGGGAGCGTTAGGACAGAGGTTCGCGCTGTCCTAACGGTTAGTAGCAGAGCAGCGCGGTTTACAACACCGCCCCTGCGCTTGAGTAAAGGCTCGGTTCAGCGCGCTTGGCGCTGTTGAAGTAGCAGGTTGTTGTAGCCACTCGCTGATAACGCCTTCTGGGCCTGACCAAGTTTTTCCCGGTCGGCAAATGGCCCGACCAACACTCGATACCAGTCCTCGTCACGCACGGTCACGTTCTCCACCCGGACATCCTGCCCGAGCAGAATGATCTGCGCTCTGACCTTTTCCGCCTCCGGCTTCTTGCGGAATGAGCCGGCCTGCAAGAAAAACTGAGTCACCGGTGCCTTGGCTACTGTAGGCGGAGGCGGTGGTACCTGGCCATTCAGAGCGGCTTCGGCACGCGCTGCATCGATCTTGGCAGCCTCTTCCGGTGTAACCGGCTTGGGCGGTTCCGGCTTTGATGCTTCTGGCGGTAGGATCACTTCCGACTCAGGCAGCAGCGTATAGAAGTCGTACTTCGGTTTCGCTGGCTGGCCCGTAGCGGGAGGCGAACGCTTCGGCAGCTCCTTGGGCTTGGCTGTGTCCTTGCTGCGCTTGATCTCTTCGCCGCCGGGTTCGAGGTTCATCAGGAACACGATAAAGCCCCCAATAACCAGGCCACACAGGAGCCAGACCCAGCCAGGTACTGGCTTCTTGGCGGGGGCCTGGTAGCGGCTCGCGCCACGTTTCGGGGCGGGTTTTTTCCTGGCTGCCACTTACATCCGCTCCAGCGTTTCCAGGCCAAGCAGGGCAAGGCCCTGTTTCAGCGTTTTGCCGGTCAGGGCGGCGAGGCGCAGGCGACTCTGTTTAACCGTCTCGCTCTCAGCGGTGAGTATCGGGCAATGCTCGTAGAAGCTGGAGAACAGCCCCGCCAGATCGTAGAGATAGCTGCACAGTAGGTGGGGAACACCCTTCTCACCGACACCGTTAAGCACCTCTGCGAACTGAGCCAGCTTCGCGCCTAGCGCTTGCTCTTGTTCGGCTTCCAGGTTGATCTCGCCGCCGAGTCCGTCCATGCCGGTACCCAGCTTGCGAAACACGCTGGCCACTCGGGTGTAGGCGTAGAGCAGGTAAGGGGCGGTGTTGCCCTCGAAGCTGAGCATTTGCTCAAAGTTGAAGCTGTAATCGCTGGTGCGATGCTTGGACAGGTCTGCGTATTTCACCGCGCCGATGCCGACAGCGTGGGCGATTTGCCGCAGCTCCCCTTCGTCAAGATCGGGGTTCTTACCTTTAACCAAGCTATAGGCGCGCTGTTCGGCTTCGTCGAGCAGGTCGACCAGCTTCACCGTGCCCCCATCACGGGTCTTGAAGGGGCGGCCATCAGCGCCGTTCATGGTGCCGAAACCCATGTGCTCGAGCTGCATGTCGCTGCGGACGAAGCCGGCGCGCCGAGCCACCTCGAAGGTCATTTGGAAATGCAGCGCTTGGCGCTGATCGACAAAATACAGCGCGCGATCAGCCTTTAGCTGCTGACTGCGGTAGCGCATGGAGGCCAGGTCAGTGGTGGCGTAGAGGTAGCCGCCACCGGCTTTCTGCACAATCACCGGGAGCGGGTTGCCTTCGGCGTTCTTGAATTCATCGAGAAAGACGCATTGGGCTCCATTGCTCTCACTCAGCAGTCCTTTGACCTTGAGCGATGCGACTATGTCAGCAAGTTCGGCGTTGTAGGCGCTTTCGCCTTTTACGTCGTCCGGGGTGAGCATGACATTGAGGCGGTCGTAGACTTCTTGCGCATGGCTGAGTGAGAGTTCATTGAATTGCTTCCACAGCCGCAGGCATTCGGCATCGCCTGCTTGCAGCTCCACGACTAGCTTGCGCGCGCGTTCGGCAAACTCTGCCGATTCGTCGAAACGTTGCTTCGCTGCGCGGTAGAAGCCTTCCAGGTCTGCCAGCTCCGGTGAGTCGAAACCTTTCGGTTGTTCCTTCACGTAAGCCAGCAGCATGCCGAACTGGGTGCCCCAATCGCCGACGTGGTTCTGCCGGATAACCTCGTCACCGAGGAATTCGAGCACGCGCGCCACGGCGTCGCCGATGATGGTCGAGCGCAGGTGGCCGACGTGCATTTCCTTCGCCAGGTTCGGTGAGGAGAGGTCGACCACAACGCGTTGCTTGGAGCCCGTTTTGCTGACGCTGAGATGAGGGTCGGCAAGGGCGGCGTCCAGCCGCTGCGCCAACGCAGCGCTGTTCTGGAAGAAATTGAGAAAGCCCGGGCCGGCGATCTCAACCTTGCTGACGCTGGGGTCTGCTGGCAATGCTTCGATGAGCTTTTGCGCCAGATCGCGCGGCTTCATCCCTGCGGGCTTTGCCAGCATCATCGCGACGTTGCTGGCAAAGTCGCCGTGGGTCTTGTCGCGGGTGTTCTCCACCTGAATGGTCGGGTTCGACCCCTCCGGCAGCACACCTTCAGCGGTGAGACGGGCCAGGGCTTGCTGGATCAGATGGCGAATGCTGTCTTTCATGATGTGCTCGGTCGGCCGAAGGCTTTGGTCGAAAACTGGGCATTATCGGTGCCCAGAGGCCGAACCTTCAAGGCTTAAGGCGCTAGTTGCGCTGGAGTCGTGCGATTGACCAACATCAGAACAGGTCGATCGGGTCAACATCCAACGACCAGCGCACGGTGCGGCTACCCGGCAGTGCCTCTACCTGCGGCATCCAGGCGTTCATCAGGTTATGCAGTGGTGCGCGGGCGTTAGCTTGTAGCAGTAGCTGCGCACGAAAGCGCCCGGCTCGTCGCTCCATCGGAGCGGGCACTGGTCCCAGCAGCTCGACACCCGTCAGGCCGAGTTGCGCTATCAGCTGTTCGGCCTGGATACAGGCTTGATCGAGGAAGTCTTCGGCCTGGCCGGGTTTCACCGCCTCGGCCCGCAACAGCGCAAGATGGCTGAACGGTGGCAAGCCAGCCGCGCGACGCTCGCTCAGCGCCTGTTCAGCGAAGGCGAAGTAGCCCTGCTCGGTCAGCTGAACCAGCAGCGGGTGGTCAGCCAGGTGGGTCTGGATGATCACTTTGCCGGGCTCCTCGGCCCGCCCAGCGCGGCCGGCTACCTGCACGATCAGCTGAGCCATTCGTTCGCTGGCGCGGAAATCGGCCGAGAACAAGCCACCATCCGCATCAAGAATGGCGACCAAGGTCACGCGCGGGAAGTGGTGGCCCTTAGCGAGCATTTGAGTGCCCACCAGCACGCATGGCTCGCCACGGTTGATGGTAGCCAACAGCTGCTCCATCGAGCCTTTGCGAGAGGTGCTGTCACGATCGATGCGCAGCACCGGGTAGTCAGGAAAGAGCGTTGCGAGTCGCTCCTCCGCTCGCTCGGTGCCCGCGCCTACGGGCCTCAGGTCGAGCTTGTTGCAGTCTGGACAGCTATGCGGCGGGCGTTCGGCATGCCCGCAGTGGTGGCAACGTAGCTCGTTATGGCGCTGATGCAGCGTCATCCTGGCGTCACAGCGAGGACACTGGCCGATCCAACCGCAATCGTGGCACAGCAGCGAGGGGGCGAAGCCGCGCCGGTTGAGGAAAACCAGCACCTGCTGTCCGGCGGCAAGTGTCTGCGCCATTGCCTGCTGCAACGGGCCGGAAATGCCGGAGTCGAGCGGGCGGCTCTTTATGTCCAGGCGCAGGAAGCGTGGCGCTTGGGCCCCTCCGGCACGCTCGGTCAGCTTCAATAGTCCGTAGCGCCCGCTATGCGCGTTGTGCAGGCTTTCCAGCGACGGCGTCGCCGACCCCAGCAAAATCGGGACGTTCTCTTGGCGCGCTCTGACCACGGCGAGGTCGCGTGCGTGATAGCGCAGGCCTTCCTGCTGTTTATAAGAGGCATCATGCTCTTCATCGAGAATGATCAACCCCGGGTTTTTCATCGGGGTAAACAATGCTGAGCGGGTGCCGATGATGATGTCGGCCTCGCCGTCCCGCGCCGCAAGCCAGGCATCTAGACGCTCGCGGTCGTTGACATTGGAGTGGAGCAGGGCGATGCGGGCATTGAAGCGTTTTTCGAAGCGCGCCAGGGTCTGTGGCCCGAGGTTGATCTCGGGAATCAGCACCAGAGCCTGCTTGCCAGCCTCCAACACCTGATGGATCAGCTGCAGGTAGACCTCGGTCTTGCCGCTCCCGGTGACGCCGGCGAGCAGGTATGCCTGAAAACCGTCCAGGCCGGAGCGAATGGCTTCGAAAGCGGCGCGTTGCTGCTGGTTAAGTGGGAGTTCCGCCTGCAGCAGCCAGCTGCCCTGGTGCCGCAGAGTCTGGTGGCAGCGCCGGGTCTCGACGCGCAGCAGGCCTTTTTGCAAAAGCAAATCGAGGCTGTCTTTGCTCAGCTGCAGCTGCGAAAGCAGGGCATGCGCTACGCCGTGAGGATGCTGAGCGATGGTCTTCAGTGCTTCACGTTGGCGTGGCGCCCGGCTCAGTCTCGGGTCTTCGGGCCGCGCGCCGTTGACCACATGCCAGAAGCGCTCCTGTCTCGCCTCGGCGGGTTCGCCCTGGCGCAGCAGGACCGGCAGCGCCCAGCTGAGCGTGTCGCCGAGGCTATGCTGGTAATACTGGGCAGTCCACAGGCATAGTTTGAACAGCGGTGACGGTAGGGGCGGTCGCGCATCGAGCAACTCCAGAGCCGGTTTGAGCTTGGCGTCGGGGACTTCGCTGTGACTGACGACCTCTACCAGTATCCCGATGATTTCGCGTCGGCCAAACGGCACGCGCAGGCGCATACCCGGCTGCAGTCCGGCGCTTGAGACGCCAGCAGGTGCGAGGTAGTCGAAGAGTCTGCGCAATGGCGAGGGCAGCGCGAGGCGGAGTATGGATCGGGGCACACGAAAGTCCTTGGCGGCGAAAGCCGATCTTAAACGATCCGGCGGGGTAGCAGGCTGGCCTGTAGTCTCGGGCTGTGGGGTTAGGCGAATATCTGTCCGATCAGCAGCCCTTGCATCGCCTACTTGCTCTGTTATTATTCGCGCCCTTCCGTGCGGTACTCGACATAGGGTCGGGTGGCGGCACAAGTCCTCGAGGATTTTTCCATGAAAGCCGATATCCATCCTAATTACGTAGAAATCGACGCCACTTGCAGCTGCGGCAATGTCATCAAGACTCGCTCTACGCTGGCCAAGAACCTGAGCATCGACGTTTGCTCCGAGTGCCATCCGTTCTACACCGGTAAGCAGAAAGTGCTGGATACCGGCGGCCGTATCGACCGCTTCAAGCAGCGCTTTGGTGTGTTTGGCGCCAAGTAACAAGCTGTCGTCGCTACGGGAATCCGATGAGATTCTCCGAGCAACTGAAAAAGGCGTCCCTGGGGGGCGCCTTTTTCGTTTCTATCTTCTTCAGCTTGCAGGCCGCGGCGCTTTGCCCGGCCAGCGAGCCGCTCTCGCACGTGAAGGTCGCGACAGTTATTGATGGCGATACGCTGCGGCTGGTCGATGGTCGCAGTGTGCGACTCATTGGGTTGAATGCCACCGAAATGGGCCGTAAAGGGCGCAGTGCCGAGCCGTTTGCAGAGGCTGCACGAAATCGGCTGCAATCGTTGGTGAGCACCGATGATGGTTATGTCGGCATGAGGATTGGTCGGCAATCCAGGGATCACTACGGACGCGTTCTTGCTCACGCCTTCGACAAACATGGCGAAAATCTGGAAGCGCAAATACTTGCCGAAGGATTGGGCTTCTTTGTCGCCATCGCGCCGAACGTGTTGTTGGCCGAATGCCAGCGAGCGGCGGAGCTGCAGGCGCGTTCTGCTGGCAAAGGGGTTTGGCGGCAATCTCCTGTGATCGCGGCGGACCGCGTGCGTGGCGGTGGATTTGCGATTGTCAGGGCCCGTGTCGAGCGCATGGAGACCAACCGGGGAGGTGTTTGGTTGGAGCTGGGTGGTTCGCTTGTGGTGCAGGTCCCTCCTCAGGTCGTTGCCGCTTTCGATGATGCGTTGAAGGGGTTGTCTGGCAAGGATGTCGAGGTCAGGGGGTGGGTTATCGACCGAAAGAGTCGTGGTGATCGGTCGCGGCGGGCGCGTTGGTTGTTGAAGCTAAGCCACCCGTCGATGCTCATGCCTTTGTCCTGAAGCCGTCGCCAAAAGTCGTACGGCCAGACCTTGACAGTCAGGTTTTCCGTTCCCTTGTGACGGCGCTCGGTCTTGGCGTATCCTCGACCACCTGTCTGTCCCAGTAAAATAAGCGGAATTGCCCCCATGACTGACCTGAAAACTGCCGCTCTCGACTACCATTCCCAGCCCCGTCCGGGAAAGTTGAGCGTCGAGCTGACCAAGCCCACGTCCACCGCTCGCGATCTTTCGCTGGCCTACAGTCCTGGTGTGGCGGAACCGGTCCGGGAGATCGCCCGAGATCCTGAGTTGGCTTATCGTTACACCGGCAAAGGCAATCTGGTTGCGGTGATTTCCGATGGCACTGCGATTCTTGGTCTTGGCAACCTTGGGCCATTGGCATCCAAGCCGGTTATGGAAGGCAAGGGTGTACTGTTCAAGCGATTCGCTGGGGTTGATGTGTTTGATATCGAAGTCGATGCGGAGAGTCCGCAGGCCTTCATCGATACGGTCAAGCGTATCTCCATCACCTTTGGCGGGATCAATCTGGAAGACATCAAGGCGCCTGAGTGCTTCGAAATCGAACGGACCTTGATCGAACAATGCGACATTCCCGTGTTTCATGACGATCAGCACGGCACGGCTATCGTCACTGCAGCAGGCATGCTCAATGCGCTGGAAATTGCCGGCAAGTCTTTGGAACAGGCAAAGATCGTCTGCCTCGGCGCCGGCGCCGCTGCAACTTCCTGCATGAAGTTGCTAATTAGCATGGGCGCGAAAATCGAGAACATCTTCATGATCGATCGCAAGGGTGTTATCCATGCGGGTCGTGACGATCTAAACCAGTACAAGGCAGTGTTTGCACATGAGACAGACAAGCGCACCCTGGATGACGCGCTAGACGGTGCCGATGTCTTCGTGGGCCTGTCAGGCGCCAATCTGCTGAGTGCCGAAGGTCTCAAGCGTATGGCGGCCAATCCGGTCGTATTTGCCTGCTCCAACCCGGACCCTGAGATCAGTCCGGAGCTGGCACACGCGACGCGCTCCGATGTAATCATGGCAACCGGCCGTTCGGATTATCCGAATCAGGTCAACAACGTGCTGGGCTTCCCGTTCATTTTCCGCGGTGCGCTGGATGTCCGGGCCAAGCGCATCAACGAGGAAATGAAGATAGCAGCCGCGCTGGCGCTGCGTGACCTTGCCAAGCTGCCGGTGCCGGCCGAGGTGGCGGCCGCCTATGGCGTTGACAGTCTGGAGTTCGGTCGGGAGTACATCATTCCGAAGCCTATGGATCGGCGCCTGATCACGCTGGTTTCCGATGCGGTCGCCAAGGCTGCCATAGAAAGTGGCGTGGCGACCCTGCCCTACCCCTCGAACTACCCACTTAAGTCTGTCGACGACGTCTTCGGTGGTTGAATGGTTGTCTGTGGCTCCGCTTTGACGGGGCTGTAGTTAGAAAAAACCGGCCAATGGCCGGTTTTTTATCATCTAAATCCCGCAGAACACTTAGCGGAGCTCGGCTACGCTCTCACCTAGTACTCGACTTTTAAAAAAGATCCATAGGTGCCGTTTCGCTGGCCGGTAGCGGACTACCGGGGATGGTTGCGCCTTGCATCAGCTCATCGTTCATGCCAGGCGGCGAATCTTCGCTTCGGAATATTTCGAAATAGGCATCTGGTGTCCCTGGTGCCGCTGCGCGGCCGCTGTCAGGGTCGATGCGCAGGGTCAGGATGCCTTCAGGCTCAGCGGGGGCATGTTCAGGTTTGCCCTCAAGCACAGCGCTCATGTATTTCATCCATATGGGCAGGGCCACAGTGCCGCCGTACTCACGGCGACCTAAGCTCTGAGGCTGATCGAACCCGGTCCAGACGGTGGTGACGATGTCGGCGTTATAGCCCGAGAACCAGCTGTCTTTTGATTCGTTCGTGGTCCCGGTCTTTCCCGCGATATCGCCACGGCCCATCGCCAAGGCTTTTCTGCCCGTGCCTCGTTTGATGACGTCTTGCAGCATGCTGGTCATGATGTAAGCGGTCCGATCATCAATGATCTGTTCGGCGTGCCTGGGGGGCTGAGGGGCCAGCTCTGAGCTGTCGTTGGCAATGAACGAGTCGTTCTGTGCGTAGGCAATGGCTGTCGCCTCGGGCGCGGCTCCAGAGGTTGGATCAGCAGTGTTGCGTTCTGGCACGCGCACAGGATCTGCGCTGAATATCACCTTCCCGTCCCTCTCCTCGATCCGCTCTATCAAATAGGGCTCTATCTTGTAGCCGCCATTGGCAAATGCTGTCCAGCCGGTAGCGATTTCCATTGGTGTCAAGGTTGCTGTGCCAAGCGCAAGCGACAAGTTCGCTGGCAGGTCTTCGGGCTTGAATCCAAAGCGTGTGATGTAGTCGATGGTCTGCGGGATGCCGAGTGTTTGCAGCAGGCGAATCGACACTAGGTTGCGTGATTTGTACAGCGCCTCTCGCAAGCGGATCGGGCCGAGGAAGGTGTTGTTGTCGTTCTTGGGTCGCCAAACGCGGTCTAGGCCTTCTTCGACGAACACTATGGGGGCGTCGTTAACAAGCGTGGCAGGGGTGAACCCAGCATCCAGTGCGGCGCTATAAACGAAGGGTTTGAAGCTCGAGCCGGGCTGGCGCTTGGCCTGAATGGCGCGGTTGTAATTGCTTTGCCCAAAGGAAAACCCTCCGGTCAGCGCTTCGATGGATCCATCAAGCGGATCGAGAGATACCAGTGCGCCCTGCGCCTGGGGTATCTGGCTGAATAGCGCTTCGCCTTCGACAATACGGATCCGAATGACATCTCCCGGTTTGACCACGTCGGACGGTGCCTTCGGTTGTGGCCCCAGGCTGTTGGTATTAATGAATGGGCGGGCCCACTTCATACTTTCCCAGGCGATGCTGTGTTCGCTGCCGTCTCGAAGTAGCGCCTGGACGGATTCTTTTGAGGTACTACTGACGACTGCCGGTTGCATCCCGGACTGGCTGCGATAGTCACCGAGCTGTCTCAGCCAGCCTGCTTCATCGGTTCCGGGCAGGTGAGCTTCCGGGCCACGATAGCCGTGGCGCTGGTCGTATTCGATCAGACCCTGGGTAAGGGCTTGGTTGGCGGCGATCTGACGTTCGCTGCTGACGGTGGTATAGACGCGAAATCCGTCAGTGTATGCAGCGCTGCCGAAGCGGCCGACCATTTCGGCGCGTGCCATTTCGGCAATATAAGGTGCGTCAAGTTCGGGCGAGGAGCCATGATAGGACGCATCGACGAGTTCAGCCAATGCTTGGTGATAGCGGGTCTCGTCTAGTTTTCCGAGGCGATACATTCGCCCGAGAATCCAGTCCCGTCGCTCCTTGGCGCGTTCCTTGTTAGCGAGCGGATTGAAGGCTGAAGGTGCCTTTGGCAGGCCGGCTATCATCGCCATCTGCGCCAAGCTCAGCTCGCTGATTGATTTGCCGTAGTACACCTGCGCTGCAGCTTCTATTCCGTACGCCCGGTTGCCTAGGTAGATCTTGTTAACGTACAGCTCAAGAATCTCATCCTTGCTCAGTTCTCGTTCAATCTGAAGAGCGAGGAGGATTTCATTGATCTTGCGCGAGAAGCTGCGCTCGCTGGTAAGGAAGTAATTCTTCGCCACCTGCATGGTGATGGTGCTGCCGCCGGTCTGAATATGGCCGGTTTTCAATAATTGCGTGGCAGCGCGCATCAGGCTGGAAACATCGACGCCATAATGATTCGCGAAGTTATCGTCTTCTGCCGACAGCAAAGCGGCGATGAAATCCTTGGGTATTTCATCGAAGCTGATAGGGGAACGACGCATTTCGCCATATTCGGCGATCAGCTTGTCATCGTGGCTGTAGACACGCAGCGGAATCTGGAGCTGTATGCTGCGTAGTGAGTCGACAGATGGCAGGTTGGGGCTGAGATAGAGAAACGCGCCACTGAGACTGAGCAAAAGTCCGCAGAAAATAGCCAAGCACGACCATAGGAAAAACTTCAGAAAACGCATCGGGTTTCGTTGAATCCAGGATGGGGAATGAGGTGTATGCCGCAGACGGTGCCGAAAGGAAAAACCGTTCACATTATAAGCGGTTTTTCTGTAGTGGAGCCATTTGCGCTTCTGTCAAGGCTGTTATCTAATGCTGACATACATAATTAATCCGTAAGTAGCGGATAGAGATAGGAAATCAGCCGTGCTAGGGCTATTCACTAAGAAAGCGAACACGCTGCTTGGGATCGACATCAGTTCGACGTCCGTCAAGCTACTGGAATTAAGCCGCTCAGGTTCCCGGTATCGGGTTGAGTCCTATGCGGTTGAGCCACTCCCGCCAAATGCTGTGGTTGAAAAAAACATCGCTGAGCTGGAGGGCGTGGGGCAGGCGCTTTCCCGACTGTTAGGCAAGGCAAAAACTGGCGTCAAGTCGGCTGCTGTAGCGGTATCTGGTTCGGCGGTCATCACTAAAAGCATCGAGATGGAAGCCGGGCTCAGCGACGAAGAGCTGGAAAACCAGTTGAAGATCGAAGCTGACCAGTACATTCCCTACCCTCTCGAAGAGGTCGCCATCGACTTCGAGGTGCAGGGTCCTGCCCCTCGTTCGCCTGGTCGGGTTGAAGTGTTACTGGCAGCGTGCCGCAAGGAAAACGTGGAAATACGTGAAGCGGCGCTCGCCTTGGCGGGGCTGACGGCAAAGGTCGTTGATGTCGAAGCCTATGCGTTGGAGCGCTCCTATGGCTTGCTGGCGCCCCAGTTGGGTGCTGGACATGACGAGCTGACCGTCGCGCTCGTCGACATCGGTGCGACCATGACCACACTTAGCGTATTGCACAACGGCCGTACTATTTATACGCGAGAACAACTGTTCGGTGGTCGTCAGCTCACCGAGGAAATACAACGGCGTTATGGGTTGTCAATGGAAGAGGCGGGCCTGGCCAAGAAACAGGGAGGCCTCCCAGACGACTTCGACAGCGAAGTGTTGCAGCCGTTCAAGGAGGCGGTCGTTCAACAGGTTTCGCGCTCTCTGCAGTTCTTCTTCGCGGCCGGGCAGTTCCACGATGTGGATTACATTCTCCTGGCAGGCGGCACGGCATCGATCCCAGGGTTGGATCGGCTGATTCAGCAGAAAATCGGAACCCAGACTTTAGTCGCCAACCCGTTCGCCGATATGGCATTGAGCAGCAAGGTCAACGCTGGCGCTCTCGCCAGTGATGCGCCGTCCCTGATGATCGCTTGTGGGTTGGCCTTGAGGAGTTTCGACTGATGGCCCGGATTAACCTTTTACCTTGGCGCGAGCAGCTACGCGAAGAGCGTAAACAGCGTTTCCTGGTGTCGCTGGCCGGGGTGGCCGTTGTGGCAGTGGGTTTATTGTTTTTTGCAGACCAGTACTTCACCCATGCAATCGAGCAACAGAACGCGCGTAATGATTTCGTTCGCAAGGAAATTGCTGTTCTGGATACCCGAATCGCAGAAATCAAGGAGTTGAGAGAACGTCGGCAACAACTGCTCGAGCGGATGAAGATCATCCAGGACCTGCAGGGTAATCGGCCGATCATCGGTCGAGTATTCGACCAACTGGTTCGCACGCTTCCCGATGGCGTTTACTTCACCGGGTTGAAGATGACCGGGAAGAACATCGCCATCGTTGGTGCTGCTGAGTCAAACAACCGAGTCTCTAACCTGATGCGTAATTTGGATGGCTCTGATTGGCTGGATGCACCGAACCTGAACGAAGTGAAGGCCGTCACCGCAGGGGCGGTCGACCAGGAGAACGTGTTCCAGTTAACGGTACAACAGACACAACCGGCTGCTGCTGCCGAAGGAGAAAAACCATGAGTTTGGCTAGCTCGATGGAGAGTCTCCGTAGCGTCGATCTGTCTGATCTGGACATGAACAACCTGGGGTCCTGGCCCGCAGCGGTAAAAGTCATCGCTGCGATATTGCTGATGGCCCTGATTCTCGGCGGTGGTTACTACTTCTATCTCAGTGATTTGCAGGCCAGCCTAGACCAGCAAGTGGCAGAGGAAGATAGGCTCAAGCAACAGTTCTCCACGAAAGCATTTCAGGCGGCGAACCTGGAGGCGTACAAGGCGCAGATGCTTGAGATGGAAGCGTCTTTTGGTGCTCTGCTGCGCCAGTTGCCGAGTGATACCGAGGTGCCGGGTTTGCTTGAGGATATCACCCGCACTGGCCTGGGCAGCGGGCTCGAATTCGAAGAAATCAAGCTGCAGCCAGAAGTGACACAGCAGTTCTATATTGAGTTGCCGATACAGATCAAAGTCGTTGGCGCTTATCACGACCTCGCCACTTTCGTCAGCGGCGTATCGAGCTTGCCACGCATCGTTACCCTGCATGATTTCGAGATTAAGCCGAACAGTAAGGATTCGTCTTCCAAGCTGCACATGAGCATCCTGGCAAAGACCTATCGCTATAACGACAAGGGGCTGCAGAAATGAAAGGAGCCCGACTTGTGGCGATGGGCCTGGGCATGGTGGTGCTGGCTGGGTGCGGTGTTAGCGGCGATTTCGAAGATCTGCGCAGTTACATGAATGAAGTGCGTGCCAAGCCGAAAGGCTCGATCGAGCCCCTTCCAGCGTTTCGGCCCTACGAGGCCTTTACCTACAGCGCGGCGTCGTTGCGCCATCCCTTCCAGCCGCCTATGAAGATTGATCTGACTCAGCGGCAGAAAGGGACAAAGGACATAAAGCCCGATGAAAGCCGCATCAAGCAGTTTCTTGAGGAATTCAACATTGAAAACTTCGTCATGGTTGGCACGCTGGCCAATGGCGCAGGTAACTACGCCTTGATCAAAGGTGGTGACGGGGTTCACCGAGTCAAGGTCGGTGACTATCTGGGGCGCAACCATGGCCGTATCGTTGAGATCAGCGAAGCCGAGGTGGGTGTGCTTGAAATCGTTCCGGACGGAGAGGGTGGGTGGCTTGAGCGCCCGCGTAGCCTGACCTTGAAAGAGCGCTCTTGAGTCATGGCAAAAATGGAAAACCTTTACCGGTCTGCACAACGGAAGCCTTTTATGAATACCACTCTCACTCGTCTCGGTTTGTCGTTGCTGGCAGCGCTCATTTCGCCTGCATTGCTGGCAGCAAATTTGAATTCTCTTGATGTCGCATCGCTGCCCGGTGACCGCGTTGAGCTGAAGCTGGCTTTCGACGAACCGGTTCCCACTCCTCGTGGCTATACGCTCGACCAGCCAGCCCGCATCGCTCTTGATCTGCCAGGCGTATCCAGCAAGCTGGGGTCGAAAAATCATGAGCTGGGTGTCGGTAATGCGCGAAGCGTGACCGTGGTGGAGGCGCAGGGGCGGACCCGACTCATCGTGAATCTCACTTCTCTGGTTCCGTACTCGACCCGTGTTGACGGTAACAATCTGTTCGTTGTGCTCGGCGAATCCGCTAGTGCCCCAGCTGCTGCTTCAGCTGCTCCTGCGGTCTCGACGAAACCGGTCGCACCAAACGCTTCCTTGCCTATTGGAAAATCCATCAGCAATATCGATTTTCGCCGTGGGGACGACGGGGCCGGCAATGTAGTCATCACCTTGTCTGACCCTTCGATCAGTCCAAGTATTGAAGAGCAAGGCGGTAAAATTCGAGTTTCCTTCGCCAAGACGCAGTTGCCGGAATCGCTGCGTGTTCGGCTGGATGTCCAAGACTTTGCCACGCCAGTTAAGTTTGTCGATTCGAGCAGCAAGGCCGATGGCGCCAGTATTGCTATCGAGCCCAGCGGTCGATACGACTACCTGGCGTACCAGACCGACGACAAGCTGACCATTAGCGTCAAGCCGCTTAGCGAGGCAGATGCCGAGCAACGCAAGGCCGAACATTTCACCTATTCCGGTGAGAAGCTGTCTCTGAATTTCCAGGACATTGACGTTCGTTCTGTTCTGCAGTTGATTGCAGATTTTACTGACCTAAACCTAGTGGCTAGCGATACCGTACAGGGCAATATCACTCTACGTTTGCAGAACGTACCCTGGGATCAGGCGCTGGACCTGGTGCTGAAAACCAAAGGTCTCGACAAGCGCCAGGTGGGGAATGTTCTGCTGGTGGCGCCGGCAGACGAGATTGCCGCGCGGGAGCGTCAAGAGTTGGAGTCCAAGCGGCAAATTGCCGAGCTGGCGCCCCTCCGCCGTGAAGTCGTGCAGGTGAATTACGCTAAGGCAGCGGATATTGCGAAGCTCTTCCAGTCGGTGACTGCGGTTGATGGGCAGGCTGACGAGCGGGGCTCCATCGCGGTTGATGACCGCACAAACAACATCATCGCCTACCAAACCCAGGAACGTTTGGATGAACTACGCCGTATCGTAACTCAGCTGGATATTCCAGTTCGCCAGGTCATGATTGAGGCGCGGATTGTTGAGGCAAACGTTGGCTACGATAAAGCGTTGGGCGTACGGTGGGGTGGTAACGTTGTGAACGATCAGTGGACTGCCTATGGCAAGGATGGCGCCAGGGGAGTCGACGACGACGGGATCTTGAGACCGCCAGGAACGAAAAAGGTCGGTAGTTATACGCTGGAAGAGGGCACGGCTCCGGTTCCTTTTGTGGACATGGGAGTACTAGGGAGCACGTCCGGCGTGGGCATTGGCTTTCTTTCTGATCACCTCCTATTGGATCTTCAACTCTCTGCAATGGAGAAAACCGGAAACGGAGAGGTCGTATCCCAGCCGAAGGTCATGACGGCGGACAAAGAAACGGCGAAGATTCTGAAGGGTACGGAAATTCCCTATCAGGAGGCCAGTTCCAGTGGTGCTACAAGTACCTCATTCAAAGAAGCGGCTCTATCCTTGGAAGTAACCCCTCAAATCACGCCGGATAACCGCATCATTATGGAGGTCAAGGTCACTAAAGACGCACCGGACTTCCGCAATGCGTTGAACGGCGTCCCTCCAATCGATAAGAACGAAGTCAACGCCAAGGTTTTGGTAAACGATGGAGAAACTGTCGTGATCGGTGGTGTGTTCTCCAACAGCCAGTCGAAAAGCGTCGACAAGGTTCCGTTTCTAGGCGATGTGCCTTATCTTGGCCGCTTGTTTCGTCGCGATGTCGTGACGGATGCCAAGTCTGAACTGTTGGTGTTCCTTACACCTAGAATCCTGAACCATCAGGCCATCGCCGTGAATCGTTAACGTCATTGAAAAATATTATCCTCGTGGGTCCGATGGGGGCTGGAAAAAGCACCATCGGACGCCTGCTTGCCAAGGAGCTTCGTCTCCCCTTTCGGGACTCCGACAAGGAGATCGAGCAGCGCACCGGTGCCAGCATTCCGCTGATATTCGATGTTGAAGGTGAGGAGGGTTTTCGGGAGAGGGAACACGTCGCCATTCAGGAGCTATGCCAAATGCACGGCGTCGTGCTGGCAACGGGTGGCGGTGCGGTGCTTAGAAAGGACAATCGCGAGGTGTTGCGCACAGGGGGGCAGGTTATCTATCTGTGCACTTCGGTCGATCAGCAGCTTGACCGTACCTCCCGGGATCGCAATCGACCGTTGCTGCGAGCTTCGAACCCCCGCGAGGTGCTGACCGGTTTGATGGCTGTGCGGGACCCGTTGTATCGCGAAATTGCCGACATCATTATTCAGACGGACGAGCGCCCTCCGCGCATAGTGGTGCAGGAGATCCTCAGTCAGCTCCAGTCTCCTGGGCCTCGTGAAAGCTTGGGCCGATCTGCGCTATCCTAGTCCCCTTTAATCATGGGGGCCCCATGCAAACTCTACAGGTCGATCTCGGCGAGCGAAGCTACCCGATCATGATTGGTGCGCAGCTCATCGATCAGGGTGAGCTGTTGGCCCGCCATATCCGTGGCAAGCAGGTAGCAATCGTTACCAATGACACCGTTGCGCCGCTCTATCTCGAGCGCCTTTCGCGCAGCCTCGGCGAGTTCAAGCTGACTCCGATCGTGCTCCCCGACGGAGAGGCGCAAAAGAACTGGCAGACCCTGCAGTTGATCTTTGATGCGTTGCTATCGGCTAGGCATGATCGCAATACCACTATTGTTGCCCTGGGCGGCGGTGTGATCGGCGATATGGCCGGTTTCGCAGCGGCCAGCTACCAGCGAGGCGTCGATTTCATTCAAGTTCCGACAACGCTGCTATCCCAGGTCGATTCCTCGGTGGGCGGCAAGACGGGTATCAACCATCCGCTCGGCAAGAACATGATCGGTGCGTTCTACCAACCGCAGGCAGTGCTGATCGACACTTCCACGTTGGTCACTCTGCCGTCGCGCGAGTTGTCCGCCGGACTAGCCGAGGTCATCAAATACGGATTGATCTGTGATGAGCCGTTTCTCGGCTGGCTTGAGGAGAATGTCGACAGGCTTCGAGCTTTGGATCAAGTAGCGCTTACCGAGGCGATAAAACGTTCCTGTGAGGCGAAGGCCAAGGTGGTGGGGGCAGACGAGCGAGAGGCAGGCATTCGTGCCACGCTCAATCTTGGTCATACGTTCGGCCATGCCATCGAGACCCATCAGGGCTATGGAGTATGGCTGCACGGCGAGGCGGTCTCGGCGGGCACGGTCATGGCCCTCGAAATGTCGAGCCGGCTGGGGTGGATTAGTGCCGCTGAGCGAGACCGCGCAGTGCGCTTGCTGTCGCGTGCCGGTTTGCCAGTCGTGCCTCCAGTCGACATGAATGCTGAGGATTTCCTAAAGCACATGGCCGTCGACAAGAAAGTGCTGAACGGCCAGTTGCGATTGGTGCTGCTCAAGCGCCTGGGCGAAGCCGTGGTGACTGGCGACTTCCCCCGTGAGGTGCTAGAGGCCACATTGAGCGTCAACTACGACGCGCTTACGCAATAGTCAGAACCTAAGAGATTTCCATGTCCAGTTTGTCTGCCGACGATTCGTATCTGAATCATTACGGGTTCAGTCATGATCCCTTTGCTGCACGCGTACCCGGCTTCAAGTTCTTCCCAGCTCAGCGCAAGCCAGTGCTTGGGCAGTTGCATCACCTTGCTCGCTACAGCCAGTTGCTGCTGGTAGTGACGGGCCCCGAGGGTAGCGGCAAAACACTGGTGCGTCAGGCCCTTGTGGCCAGCAGCAACAAGCAGGCGGTTCAGAGCGTGGTCATCTCGCCCCAGGAAACGCTCGATTCGAACATTCTTTTGCAGCAGATCGCTCAAGCGCTTGGCAGTCAGCGCGCCGACTTCGACTCGATCATGGCGCAGATTATTCAATTGGCGTTGACCGGTCAGGAAGTGTATCTGCTGGTCGATGATGCCGAACGGCTTACGGGGGCGGCCGTCGAAACCTTGCTGCGACTCGCTCAGGGTAGCCCTGAAGGGCGGCCGCACGTTTTTCTCTTCGGTGAGCATGCGCTGGTGGCGCGTCTGGAGGCGTTGGTAGAAGGTGAAGAGCGCTTCCATGTGATTGCGCTTCAACCGTACGAGCAAGATGAAACTCGGGAGTATCTCGCGCTGCGCCTCGAAGGGGCTGGGTCTGGGCTGGATTGTTTCACTGAAGAGCAGGTCGAGCGAATTCATGTCGATTCCGGCGGTTGGCCGGGGGCTATAAACCAGACCGCTAGAGAGGAGCTTCTTGAGGCAATGCAGCAGTCGAAAGGGCGTCGGAAGTCGGCCGGATGGAGTTTGCCGCTACCCATGAAGCACGTGCTGGCGCTGGTCGTCGTCGTTTTTTTTATCGTCTTGATCACCTTGCTGATGCGTGACTCGAATGACTCGTCAGCAACGCCTGTCACCACCACATTGCCGCTGGGGACGGCCCCGGTAACCGAGGCGCTTGACGAGGAGTCCGATACGGCGTCGGAGATCGTCCAGGTGCCGCCTGCTCAACCGGTTATCCGAGAGCCACTTGCTGCTGCTGGTAGTGCCGAGGCGGATGATTCATCGACACAGGCTATCGAGGAGCCGGCGCCTGTTAAGGAACTGGCTGACGACAGTATCCAAGCGCCTGCAGAAATCGCCGCCCCGGTGGCAGTGGAGCCTCCAGCCGCTCAGCCCAATCGTGTAGCCGAGGTGCCGCAGGAGCCTGTGCGTCAAGTTGTCGCGGATGCGCCTGCGGCCCCTGCGAACTGGTACGCCAACCAGTCCAAAACCAACTATCTGGTTCAGGTGTTGGGTACGCGGACCCAAGCGAACGCTGAGGCATTGGTTAAACAGCAAGGTGACGGTTTCCGTTATTTCGTCAAGCAGCATGAGGGTAGGCCTCTATATGTTGTGACCTATGGCAGTTTCCCCAGTCGCAATGCTGCGTTGGAGGCCATCAAGAAATTGCCGCCCTCGCTGCAGGCCGGTAAGCCTTGGGTGCGGAGTTTCACGAGCGTCCAACAGGAAATTTCGCCGACTCGCCAGTGAGCGCTCCAAAATAGTGCGCAATGCCCCATTTTGGGGCTTGCAAAAATAAAATTGTGTCGCTCTACCGGGCTTTGTAAACTGCTCCCCCTTTTGCCCACGTGTATGACGGGGCGATTCTGTGCGCCGTCAATAAGGGGTTGATTTACAACGCATTTAGCTGGTGGAGTGCCTATGAGAGCAGGTCTGTTTCGTCCTGAAGAGTTCAAGGATAACTGCGGCTTCGGTCTGATCGCCCACATGC
>Ga0163200_1000297_pt1 | contig 22526 bp, 20 predicted proteins | sample PL_2010_200m_FD_113535 | JGI IMG/M metagenome (GOLD analysis project Ga0163200, IMG submission 113535) | Freshwater microbial communities from Powell Lake, British Columbia, Canada to study Microbial Dark Matter (Phase II) - PL_2010_200m | ecosystem: Environmental > Aquatic > Freshwater > Lake ... | reverse complement strand
TTTTGGTTCCATTGCTCCCCAACCCCCAACCCCCAACCCGCATTCGGCGAACTTTTTCGAGCTGGCTGACTGGTAGTGCTCTACATCAAGACACCGATAGAGCTCGGCTTCGCCGGCAAGCTGTTCGATAACGTCTTAATTTTTCGGCGCCATGTAAACGACGGATGAAGCCAAGTCGGGCTCCAAAGTGGCCCGGTAAGCTGCACCGATTGATCGCCCGCATCGCCAACGACATTGGCTTAATCGCCTAGCATCGAAGAAGGACTCACAGTGGAACGCCTGACACTCGAACGCAACCAGGTCTGGCTGTACCTGGGTGGCATACTGGCCGGACTGGCCCTTGGCAATCTCGCTCCCGGAATGGGAAGTACTCTGGAATACATGTTGTGGCCGGCTCTGGTGGCGTTGCTCTACGCCACCTTCGTGCAGATGCCGCTGTTACATGTGCGTGAGGCGTTTCGCGACCATCGCTTTGTTGGCGCGGTGCTGCTGGGCAACTTCCTCCTCGTTCCCCTGCTGACCTGGGCCATGTTGCAGTGGCTGCCTCACGACCCAGCACTGCGCATGGGCGTGTTGCTGGTGTTGCTCGTGCCCTGCACGGACTGGTTCATTACCTTCAGCCAACTGGGTGGAGGCAATGTGCCCCGTGCTATTGCGGTCACGCCGATCAACCTGCTACTGCAGCTGGCATTGTTGCCGCTCTATCTGTGGTTGATGCTTGATCAGGGCGTCGCCTTAGAATTGCGGGTGATCGACCTCTGGCCAGCTCTGTTGGTCGTATTGATACCGCTTGTGTTAGCTGCATTGTCGGAGCGCTGGATCGAGGCCCGAGCGGGGCGCGATGTTTGGCGCGAGCGACTGGCCTGGTGGCCGGTGCCGCTGTTGACACTGGTGGTGTTCCTCATCGCCGGTGCCCAGGCTGAGGCGGTGCGAGCTGCGCTGAGAGAGTTGCTTATCGTCATCCCGGTGTTCGTGTTGTTCCTGCTGGCTGTGCCTTACATTGCCAAGCTACTGGCGCGGCTGATGGTGTTGCCCAGCGATCACGCCCGCACCCTGGCATTCAGCTTGGGTACACGCAATTCTTTTGTGGTCTTGCCATTCGCCCTGGCCCTGCCTGCGGGCTGGGAGGTTGCAGCCATGGTTATCGTCCTGCAGTCGGTAATCGAGCTGTTCGGTATGGTGTTCTATCTGTGGTGGATACCCCGCAGGCTGTTCAAATAGGACGCGCCGGTCATGGAAAAATGGGTGCTGTACGCCTTTATCTCGATGTTCTTCGCCGGATTCACGTCGGTGATCGCCAAGATGGGGCTCAATGGGATTTCCGGCGAGCTGGGGCTGACGATTCGTACGCTGTTCGTCTGCGCTTTCGTGCTGCTCTTCGCGGTTTGGGCAGTACCCGTACAGCAGCTCGCCGAGGTCAGTCAGCGCAACCTGCTGTGGCTTGGCCTCTCTGGCATCACCACGGCGCTGTCTTGGATCTTCTACTACAAGGCGTTGAAGTTGGGAGACGTAGCCACGGTGGCGCTGATCGACAAGGGCAGCGTCGTGGTAGCGATGCTGATGGCCTGGCTACTGCTGCGCGAAGTGATCACGCTGCGGATGCTGGCCGGTGCCGGGTTGATCGTGGCCGGGCTCTTGGTTATTGCCAAAAAGCCCTGACCAGTGACCCTAGGCCTCGTGCTGTTGAAAGGCAGCCGCCAGCGTGAGCTGTGCACGGGCCTCGATGATCTCGATCAGTTCGAAGTGCTTGGGGAACTCTCGTGAGCCAGCCACTAGGCACGAAGTGATGATCGAGGTGAACCGTGGTGCTTTGGCCTTCGGCCGCCGCGCAGAGCATGACGTTCAACTCTGAATCATCACCAGCCATCGCTGCTGGCACGAAGACGATGCCGTTGTCACTGATACCGAAAGATCGTCTCCATTCGGGGAATCGCTTCTGCTCAGGGTTTGAAACGGCAAACCAATGAATCTTATCCATTTATTCCTTCTCAAAAGGGAGCAGCGTGGAATACGGCAGCGAATCACCTTCGGCTGCGGCTAGTACCTGGTCCAGCACCGCCTCAGGGGCATCGAGAGCACCGAGAATCACATACAACTCGGATAACACGTTCATCCTATCCGCTCGATCGAAGCCGGCATCACCACCTACGGGCTCGGGATGATCGAATGCAGTGGCAACGGCATTCTCCTTGAGCAGATAACGCGCGCCGCAATCGCAGAGAAATGGTTGCTTGGCGTTGTAGAAACGATCCTGTGCTTCCCAACCATGCAGCCGCGGCTCCATGGGCTTGCCACACTTGGGGCAATAGGCAGGTTGCACATCGATAAGGTAAAGCATGCTTGAGTTCCTTTCCTGGCGGACCGCTCCGTGTGTGGAGGGCCACCCGCAAAGGCAATCCGAGGGCAGCCCATAGCAACTTAATCCTTCTTGAAGCGATAGAAAAGATTGGGCTCGCTGACCACATAGAGGAGTCCTTCGTCGTCCATGGTCAAGCCTTCGGGTTGGCCTGCGCTTTTCTTCAAGTCGCTAAAGCGGCCGAGCAGAGTACGGAAGCTGACCCCATCGCCGTTCTCGCTGAGTTCAATCACCAACTTCGACTCGTCGCTGAGCACCAAAAGATGTCCGGTTCGTTCGTCGAAGTGCAGGTCGGAGATGTCCCGGGCGAATACGCTGCGATCGATCCAGCCACTAAGATCTTCCACCTTGAGCTGGAGCTTGGCGTTGAGGCTCGCTTTAGCGCCACTGACGACATAGAGCTTGCGAGGGTCGCGTTCCTTTGCGACGAAGATGCGGTCATGAATGGCGTCGTAGGTTACGCCTTCGAATCCTTTGTTGTGAGCGCTGGACGTAAGAGGCAGGGCCAGAGTCTGGGCGTCTAGCTTGTCGACTACCTGGCCAGGTTGCTCGGGCAGGCGGAAGAACACCAATTGCTGTTGGAGTTCGTCAGCCACCACCACCAGACCGTCGCCCATGTAGGCCAGACCTTCTACGTCCTCGAAGCCATTCAGTGGGTACTGTGCCGTGAGACTTCCTTCGCGGTCCAACTCCACCAGCATGATCGGCGGGGCATTGGTCACTGCCAGTAGACGTTTGCGGTCTGGAGCGTAGTCGATGGCAGACAAGTCGTCGCTAATACCTATTACCGGTCGCGCCTCGACCTCTACCTTATAATCCGGTAGCCAAATGCTGCGCCCCTTCCATTGATCGGCAGTCAGGCGGCTGGTGACATAGAACCAGGCGCGGTCATGCCAATGGAAACTGTTGGAGGCTATGGCGGCCAGCAACAGGATCAAGAGGCCCAGACTGAACAAACCAAGCGAGTGCAGTTCGCGTCTCGGCTTGAGCTTGCCTTTGTTGTGTTCAACAGCACTGTTCATGGCGTTTTTCCTGTAGTACGGGCGACCGCTGGCTGGGTGCCCTCCAAGGGAGGGGCCGCAAGTTCGTTCACGGGCCATCAATCGAGTGGCTGCTTCCAGGCGAAGCGATAAGGTGGTTGTTCGGCGAATGTCGCGTCGTGGCACTGGCCGTTGTCGGCATCCACCTGTACCAAGTACCAATCCTCTTCGTCCCCATCGCCGACGCGCTTCGCCTTCTCTGGCATGAAGCAGCGCGTCAATTCTGAGGCGCGGACCATTGCGAAAGTGTCGGGATGTCGACGTATCCATTCGGCGGCTTTGTCGACCTGATTCGGTGCTACCACGCCGAAGTGCACCAATGGTTGACGGGAGTACAACCAGTGGCCTTCGCGCCAGTTGGTCAGTATCAGCTCGGCGCTGTGGGTTGCCTTAGCCACGCTTGCCATCAAGGTTTGGCGTGGATTGATGCCTTCTTTGATAGGTTCAATGAAGCCGCGGGCAAACCACGCGAAGAACCAGAATAGGGTCAGGCCAATGAAGATCTTTCGGCCTCGCGGGCGCTGGGCGAACCAACGGCGTAGCAACCAGGGCACCAAAGGCGCCATGATCAGCACAAGACCGGGGATGGCCGGGTAGATGTAGAGCTTGCGCTTGCCGCTGCTGAGGCTGAAGAAGATCAGCACGAGGACGACCCAACCGAGCAGCACCAAGTAGCGGCCATCCTTTTTGGCCAGCTGGCGGCGCCAAGCCGGCGCCATCCAGGGCAGGGCCAGTATCAGGGGCAGCCAGTTCTTGGGAATCACGTTTGTGAAGAAAAACCAGAACGGCTCGCGGTGGTGCCAGGCATCGGCATAGCGCTTCGCCGTTTGTTTTAGGAGGATTTCACCCAGATAGGCCCGACTCGCTTCATCGCCCGATACCGTGATCTTGATGATCACTGGCAGTAGCCAAGTACAGATGGCCGCCAATGCAACAAGCAGTCCCAGTGCCCAGGCCCAGGTTTCATTCGGCATGCGTACGACGTGATTCCACTCGCGGCGAGCTGCGTAGGCGTAGGGAATCAGCATCAGCGCAGGTAGGAAGCCGACGCCTTTGCTGATGACGCCGAACCCCATGGCCGCGCACGCGAGATAGAACCAGCGCCAGTCTGGGCCTAGCAGCAAGTGACGGACCATGCCGTAGAAGCCGATGGCGATCCACAGCAGCAGGAATCCATCGATCTGCCCCGCGCGGAGGATGCTGTAGGTTTGATAGGTGGCGAGAAACAGCAGGCCTGCGATCATGCCGATATGACGATTCCAAAGGCGTGAGCCGAGGTCGTGCAGGCAGGCCGTTGTTATCACACCGGCCAGCAGTGCCGGTAGGAACAGGGCGATCGTAGGGGCGATGCCGAGCTTGATCAGACCGCCGACGGCCCACATGAACAGCGGTGGCTTGTCCGGATAGATTTCGCCGGCGCGGTGGGGGATCAGCCAGCCGCCACTCTGGAGCATTTCCCAAGCTACCCCGAGGAAGCGCTCCTCGTCCACGTTTGATGGCTGGCGCAGGCCGAGCCCTGCACTAAGCATGACTGCGGCCAGCAACATCAGAAACAGCAGCGCGGAGCTTCGAGAGCTAACCAGGCGCAAGTAGACGCTCTTGGTCAGGAGGGCGAGGTGACCCATGCCTAGATCTCCAGTTCACGCGGGCTGGCGTTGAAACGCGTGCGTCGGATCAGCCACCAGACGCCGAACAGATCGAGAATGCCCACCAGTGCGCGGTCCAAATTGCCGTACTTTGACACCCCGGCACTGCGCGGGCGGTGGTTGACCGGGTGGACCCGCATGCCGCCCTGGTGGCGCTGAATCAGCGCCGGGATAAAACGGTGCATGTGGTCGAAGTAAGGCAGGCGGAGAAAGGCTTCGCGCTCGATCAGCTTCAGCCCGCAGCCGGTGTCCGGAGTGTTGTCCTTGAGCAGATAGCTGCGCAGGCGATTGGCAAAGCGCGAGGCCCAGCGCTTGCTGGCGGTGTCGCGGCGATTGACCCGGTGGCCGGCGATCAGCTTGAGGTTCTGTGACGCGTCCGCTGTGCGGACGATGGCCAGCATGCCTGGGATATCCGCCGGGTCGTTCTGCCCGTCGCCGTCCAGCGTGGCCAGCCAAGTGCCTTGTGCGGCCTGAGCCGCATGGTAGATCGAGGTGCTCTGGCCGAGTGAGCGATCCTGACTGAGGATGCGTAGCTGCGCGTAGCCGTCGCGCTTGAGGGCAAGCAGTTGCGCGGCGGTGCTGTCAGTGCTGCCATCATCGACCACGATCACCTCGAAGTTCTCGCCGGCCAATGCCAGGCGAATTTCCTCGAGCAAGGCAGGCAGGTTTTCGGCTTCATTTTTGGCCGGAATCAGTACGGAGAGTTCGGGCTTGGTCAGCATGCTAGGTCCATGGGGTGCGTTCATTCGAGTCATTCGTGCCGGTCAAGAAACAAGACCACTGGGGAAGTGAGAGGTCAGGCCTCCAGCGGGTTCAAGATTGCTCCACCTCACCGAGAGCGGCATCGATCCGGTCGTCGAAGCTGAGGCCGTGGCGATGACGATGGTACAGGTAGGCGCCGAGCATGCCGGACGCCAGGAACAGCAGGGAAGCAGCCCCGATGCGCAACGTCGGTGCGACATTGATGCCACTACCGACGAGAGCGAAGACCAACGTCTGGGGCAGGTAGCCGACGAAGCTGGCGGCGAGGAAAGGCAGCATACGGGCGCTGGAAACCCCGGCGACAAGGTTGGTCAGGATGTTGCTCCCGATGGGTAGCAAGCGAATCAACAGGGTCATCGAGAACGGGTGCTCGTGAACGAAGCGATCGAAGCGTGCGGCGCGCCTGCCAAGGCGGTCGCGCAGCAGGCGCCTGCCGAACAGCCGGGCATAGAGGAATGTAACCAGGCACCCCAGCAGTGCCGCCAGTGTGCCGAGCAGGGTGCCGGTCAGCAGGCCAAAGGCATACCCGGCGAGGAAGGCGATGATCTGGCGCGGCAGCCCCAGAGCGGTGAACAACATGCCCATGGCCAGAAATAGCAGCGTACCCTCCAGGCCGTGGCCGCGGATGTGGGCATCGACCCAGGCTTCGTTGATGGCGTTGCCGAGGTCGCTGCTATCGAACAGGTAGCCGAGTAATGCCAGACTGAGGATAAGCACCAGGCCCTTGATGAGCACGCGCGGGTTTAGCATCGACGTGCTCCTGCGCCACTCGTTGCCAGCATAGGCTGTTCGCTTGAAATCACTGCTCGACTGCGCATCGCGTCAGACTCCATAAAAGTCGCAGTACCAGTCGACAAAGCGCGTCACACCTTCCTGCAGCGGTGTCTCGGGGCGGAAGCCTGTCCGCTGGGCCAACGCACTGGTGTCGGCCCAGGTTTGCGGTACATCCCCGGGTTGCATGGGCTGCATGTGTTTTATCGCCTGGACACCGGTGGCCGCCTCGATACAACCGACGAAGTCGAGCAGACGTACCGGCGAACCCAGACCGATATTGAACAGGCGCGCCGGGGCGCCCTGGCGGGCCTGTTCCGACTCGTCGGCATAGGGCGGCGGACAGCCCTGGATGCGGACGATGCCTTCGACGACATCGTCGATGTAGGTGAAGTCCCGCGACATGTCGCCATTGTTGTAGATGTCAATAGGCTGGCTGTCGAGGATCGCCTTGGTGAACTTGAAGGGCGCCATGTCAGGCCGCCCCCACGGACCATATACGGTGAAGAAACGCAGGCCGGTAGTGGGGATGCGGTAGAGGTGGGCATAGGTATGGGCCATTAGCTCGTTGGCGCGTTTGGTCGCGGCGTAGAGCGATATCGGGCAGTCGACGGCGTCATCGATGGCAAAGGGCACCTTGCTGTTCATGCCATAGACCGAGCTGCTGGAGGCGTAGACCAAATGACTCACAGCGTTGTGCCGACAGCCTTCCAGAATGTTGACGAAGCCGCTCAGATTGGCATCGGCATAGACGTGGGGGTTCTCCAGCGAATAGCGCACCCCGGCCTGCGCCGCCAGGTGGATCACACGCTCGAACTGGTGCTTCTGGAACAGCACCTGCATGCCGTCACGGTCGGCGATATCTTGCTGAATGAATGAAAAGTTGGGCATTCCAGTCAACTGCGATAGCCGTGCCTGTTTGAGCTCGACGCTGTAGTAGTCGTTCAGATTGTCGATGCCCAAGACCTGGTGTCCGGCCTGGCACAGACGCATGGCGGTATGAAAACCGATGAAGCCCGCTGCACCAGTAACGAGAAACTTCATGCCTGCACCATTCCACTGACCGCGCGGCCGATGGAGTAGTAGGTCAGGTCTTCGCGCACCAACTGTTCAGGTTCGAAGATATTGCGCCCATCGAACACCACCCGATTGACCAGGCGTTGGCGGATCAGTCCGAAGTCGGCGACGCGAAAATTCAGCCATTCGGTGATGATCACCAGGGCGTGCGCCCCCTCAAGGGCCTCCTCTTTGGAGTCGGCCAAGTACAGGCCGGGATGCTCTCCATAGATGCGCCGGGCTTCGTGCATTGCCTCAGGGTCGAAGGCGCGAACGCGCGCACCCGCTGCCCAGAGGGACTCCAGCAGGACGCGACTGGGAGCCTCGCGCATATCGTCGGTGTTCGGCTTGAAAGACAGGCCCCAGACGGCGAAGGTCTTGCCACTGATATCGTCGTTGTAGTGACGACGGATGTTGTCGAAGAGTTTCTGCTTCTGGCGCTGGTTGACCGACTCCACGGCCTCCAGCAGCAGCGGTTGGTAGCCGGCCTCCCCCGCAATGCGCTGCAGCGCCTGAATGTCCTTCGGGAAGCAGGAGCCTCCGTAGCCACAGCCGGCATAGATGAAGTCATAACCGATGCGCGAGTCGGAGCCTATGCCCTTGCGCACCATCTCAATATCTGCGCCCAGGCGCTCGGCGAGATTGGCCATTTCGTTGATAAAGGAAATCTTGGTGGCGAGCATGCAGTTGGCCGCGTACTTGGTCAGCTCGGCGCTGCGGCTGTCCATGACGATCAATTTTTCATGATTGCGACTGAACGGCTTGTAGATTTCGCGGAAGAGCTCGATGTTCTGCTCGCCATCGATGCCGATGATGATGCGCTCGGGGCGCATGCAGTCATCAACCGCCGAGCCTTCTTTGAGGAATTCGGGGTTGGAGACCACCTGTACACCCAGGTCGCGCCCCTGCTTGCTCAGAGCCGACTGGATGCGCGCTTGAATACGCTGGGCAGTCCCCACAGGCGAGGTGGATTTGTTGATCACCACCTTGGACTCACGGGAGTACTCGGCGATCGTATGGGCCACGGCGAAAACGTATTGCATGTCAGCGCTGCCGTCTTCGTCAGGTGGAGTACCAACGGCGATGAAAATCACTTTGGAAAAGCCCACGGCTTCTGTTGCATCGGTGGTGAAGCTCAGGCGACCCGCTGAGAGATTGCTTAGGAGTAAGGCTTCAAGACCAGGCTCATAGATCGGTGACAAGCCCTGGTTGAGCTGGGCGATACGGCGCTCGTCGATGTCGATGCAGCATACTGTGTGACCTACTTCAGCCAGGCATGCCGCCTGGGTCAGACCGACGTAACCAGTTCCGAAAATAGTGATCTTCATGCAATGCCTGTGTGTTTTTTCCAAATACGTCGTTCCGCTTGGTGGTCCTGAGCCGTTCCACCAGCCAGTTTTCAAGCACCAAGACAGCCTAGCAATACAAATGTGAAAAATTTGTGCTCCCGCATTTAGGCGGGTGAAATACTACGGAATAAGGTTGCGCTGAGAGTGCAGGAAATTTGAGATTCAATTTTCCTGCAGATTCTTTTCGACCACGGACAGAGCGCTTATGGAAGCGTCAGGCTTATTCGAAATCCTATCCTCAACCCCTGTCGTATTACTGAGCAGACTGTTGGTTGCGGTCTGTAGGTAGGCCTGTAGTTGCATACCCAAACGGTCATCCCGCTCTGTAGTAGGCGTCAGGGCACCTTGCGGATGCGGGCCCAAAGTGTATTGATAGCTGCGTGGAGGCATGTCCTTAGGCAATACCAGCATACGTTCGTCACTGATCATGGCTACTGTCTGGTCACTGCCCGAGGGTTTCACAATGGCAAAGCCACTGTCGCCATCTGGCAAGCTCAACAAGTCGCGCCCCCAGCACTGGTGGCGCACAGGCTCTCCAAGCCGGCCCATGATGGTTGGGACGATATCAACCTGACTGCCGACGACATCCTGGGTCTTACCAAAGGCGTCTTGGACGCCCGGCGCGATCAACAGCATGGGGACATGGAATCGGTACAAATCCATCTCGGTTAACTGCTCTTGCGCACCAAAACCATGGTCACCCACGACCACGAATAGGGTGTCTTTGAAATAAGGCGCTTTACGAGCCTTTTCAAAAAATCGTCCAAGAGCCCAGTCAGAATAACGCATAGCTGTCAGGTGCTGGTCAAGCGAACCTTGTCCTGTGACCGGCTCAATAGGCAACACACCTGGCAGCGCGTAAGGCGTATGGTTTGAAAGCGTTTGAAGGAGTGCATAGAAGGGTTTCTTCGGGTCTTGCTTGAGCAGTTCTTCTGCAGCGCGATCAAACATATCCTGGTCAGCCACTCCCCATGTCGGGTCTGATACCACGGGGTCAACAAAGTCATTACGACCGATAAACCTTGTCATGCCCTGGTTGCTGAAAAAACCACGTTGGTTATCCCAGGCAAAATCGCCGTTGTAGACATACAGATCGTCGAAGTCGCGGGTGCTAAGCAACTGAGCCAGACCGGAGAATTGGTGGCCTCCTTCCGGAGTCTGCATCAAGTACTCGAAACCGGGTAAGTTTGGGAAACAGGCCATGCTGGCAAACATGCCTTGATGGGTATGGGTGCCATTAGCGAAGAAGCGGCGAAACAGCACACCCTCTTGAGCCAGCTGATCGAAGTTCGGTGTGATGCCAGCTTCGCTGCCGAGCGCGCCAACAAAGTGCCCAGCAAAACTCTCCATCAGAATCACTACGACATTGCGGATCGGCAGGCGCGTATTTTGTGGGGGCTGAAAATCGCGGCGGATCGCTGCTGTGTTCTGGTCTGCTAGGCGGTCGTGTTCGGTGAATAAGAGATCGCGTGTCAGGGTCGTCGCTTGATCTGCGGGCATGCGGCTCTTCCAAATCTTGTCGGCGCGATCACCTGAGTAGTGGTTCTTGGCCGCGGCATAAAGGCTCAAGGTGCCATTGAGGCCTAGGTGGTTGGCAAACATTGAGTCTGTGGTGAATGCATCCCCCCAGCGTAGTGGCGGCCCTTGCCGCAAAGTACCGCGCGCCACAACAACCGATATAGCCAGGCAAAGCAGCAGCGCCATACCATGACCGAGGTTATTCATTGTTCGGCGCGACTCGACGGTTGAGCGGGACTGGCCACGAGTACGTATATCCAGCCAACCCAGCAGTACGAAAAAGAGGGTGCTCAACGCCAGCCAGGCACCCAGTAGGCGCAGCACTGGAAAGCCATACCAGAGCATGCTCAGCACAGTTGCCGGGTCTTCTTGCAAATATTGAAAGACCAATGCGTTGAGACGCTGATGAAACTCTCGATAGAAGTTCAGCTCAATCATGCCCAGCAGGATAGCTACCGCTGCGCAAGTTCCTAGCCAAATGCGTTGCCATGTCCGGCGGATCATTGCCGGGCGATATGCCAATGCCAGGGTCAGTGGTGCGCAGATATAGACCACTAAGCGCAAATCGAAACGCAGGCCATTAAAAAACGCTTCTGCCAGGCTGGTCCACGCGGTAGCTCCAATCAGTTCTCGGTTGAAAAGCAATAGAGCCACGCGTAACAGGGTCAGCAAAGTTACTAACAGCGCTGCACTGCCAAAAAGGAAAGTAAGGTGTTCGCTTAGGCCAAGTTTTTCTTTCGCATTGTAGGCATCAGCGGACGCTGGTATGCGGGGAGGCATAGTGGGTAGCCTTCTATAATTTAAGAATTGGAAGCTATAACAGGATTAAACCCCAAGTAAGGGCAATTAGTATCAGTGCAATGAGTTGCGCCGCACTTCCCATATCCTTGGCTTGTTTAGACAGTGGGTGGATGCTCAGGGAAATACGGTCAACAGTGCTCTCTATGGCTGAGTTGAGTAGCTCCACTACCAGCGCCAGCATCGGCACGAGCATTAGCAGTACGCGCTCACTGCGGGTCACGTCCACCACACAGGCCAGCGGCAGAAGCACTGCATTTAATAACAGCAGTTGCCTGAAAGCGGCTTCGCCTTGAAACGCTGCCCGCAAGCCTGCCAGCGAGTATCTAGTGGCATAAATAATGCGAGTAAAGCCGCTGCGGCCTTTAAACGAGAGGGCATCCAATTCGTCGCTCTGTGGCATGTTGCTCATGGCTGCAGCACTCCAGCAGAGTTGTTCAGCGCTTGCTGATAGGCCTGGTGGAGAAACAACAGATCAGTTTCAGGCATGTTTCCACGGTGCCGCCCTAACTGGCCTAGGTCACGGCGAGCAGCGTCTTTGATTCGTAGACGTCGGCGGCTTTTTTCGAGATCGAGCAAGGCTATTTCGACCGTCACCGTGCCGCCTTCGTTAACCTGGGATTTGACGAAGATATGCTTGGGATAACAGCAACCATGCTGCCAGCCCGCCAAATGCAAGCGTGCTAGGGTTGCTGCGAGTTGTATCAGTGCAGCCTTCGTAAGCTCGGCACTATTCTCAACAGCGTACCACTGCTCTAGGCTGACAAAGCCTTGCAGGGCTTCAGTCACCAGCAGCGCCTGCCAGGCACCATGCTGCTGTCGTGCAGTGCAGTAAACGACGTTAGGTGTCTTGATGCCCAGGCGGGCAAAAGCGCGATAGGCCTGCAGTTCTCGCAAGATGGTCGGGCGACCAAACGGATGCAACAAAGTTCGGTAGGTATGCCCAACCTGGCGCTTACAGTACAAGGGTGGCCGCGTTAAATCGCGCTGCTGCAACAACTGAACGCCACTTTCGTCACCACGTCGCTTGTTGGCCGGTTCAACCCAGATACCGGAGCTATTCCACCAGCGATCAAATTCTGTAGTGATGAGCTGCGGCGATGCTTTTTCGGTCATTACGCCCATGGCTCAGGCCTCCTTGCGCAGCACATAAGTGCGCCACATGGCGTAGCCTGGCAGAAAATCTAGGTGATCGACGACGCGGAAGCCGGCTTGTTTAAATTCATCCTCGATAACTGACTTGGCTACGACAAATCGGTTTTGGTTTTGTGACGCCCGGCCTTCATCTGCTCGCCGCTGTTCCAGGCGGCGACGCTTCCATGCCTTGTAGTTGCCATCAACCCAGAGCGAAAGGATTACGCTATCGCGGCTAACGCGATGGAACTCACGCAGAATGGCCAGTCGGTGCTCAGATGATTCGATGTGATGCAGCAGACGTATGCAGAAGATGCAGTCCACCGCATTGACACCCAGGTCAATATCAAACGCCGAAATCTGGAAGGTATTCACCCGCGAGACTACCTCTGGCGGTTGTGCGGCGCATGCTGTAGCGAGCATATCGGCTGAGTTATCGGCGGCGAGGATCACCCGATTGGGTTGCTCGCAAAGCATGGGCCAGAAACGCCCAGCACCACAGGGCAAATCCAGCACCAAATTGGGATCATCCGCTAGCTTTAGAGCCCTGCGCGCCACCTGAATATCGCGCCAGTGCGACAGCTGCCGAGCCAAGCCATCCTGATGCTTAATCAGGTACTGCTGAGCATGCTCTTGGTCATATTTACGGGAAAATTCGAGTTCGACGGGATTTGGTTTCGACATGGCGAGGCGTCCACAAGAAGGTACGCTCGCCACACTAGGGGGTTGGGCATCATGGCCCTGTCAAAAGGATGTGAAAAAATCGTCAAACAACGCTTTTCAAGGTTACGCTGAAGCATGCTCCCCCACCGGGTAGGTTATGAACCGAGATCGTCCAACCTTGCTTGCTACAGATGCGTTTTACTAATGAAAGACCCAGACCCAAACCATCCCCTCGCGCCTGTGTACCACGTACAAAGGGCTGGAAAATCTGCTCGTGATGCTCGAAAGGAATGCCGCTGCCACTATCCTCTACGCGAAACTCTCCAGATCCTATTACTAGGCGTACAACCCCCCTCTCGGTGTAATGCAGTGCGTTTCGCAGTAGGTTGGCCATCACCGTGTTGAGAAAAGTAGGATTGTAGCGACCATCATCCGTGCCCTCTTCAATGCACTGGAAATCCAGTTTTTTTTCTCTGAGCATTGGGCCCCAACGCTCGGCTTGCTCGGTGGCCACCTTGGCTAAACTGCTACTAGCGACAAAGGCTGTCTCATTAGTTTTATCTCTGGCCAGTTGCAGGAAGGTCTGGACCAGCTCGCGCATCTCCTCGCAAGCCCGGTCTATACGTTCAATTTGCACACGCTCGCGTTGCCCCAGTGTCGCCTCTGCAAGCAACTCACAGGAAGTGGCAATGATCATTAGTGGGGTGCGCAATTCATGGCTGACATCACTGGTGAATAGCCGTTCACGCTCCAGTGACTGACGTACTTGGCCCAACGTGCTGTCAAAGGCTGCTGCCAGTTGACCAATTTCGTCATCAGGGTATTCGGGCGCAAGTGGCGGGGCCAAAGAGTGCAATTGGTCGCGATGACGCACCTGCTGAGCCAAGCGACTGATGGGCGCCATGACTTTACGCGCCATGACGAGCCCGAGCCCCCATGCGCCAGCGATGCTCAGTAGGAAGCCTGCTAGTACAACATCGAATAGAACTTGCTCGCGTGCCTCAAACTCGTGTTGCTCCTGCACCAGTAGATAAGTCTGGTTGTTGATTTCCTGGACATAGACATAGAACGCCTCATTGCCATCGACGACCTCATTGAAGCCTTCTTCCAGATTTGCATACTGCTCGGGAATGGCATATTCGGAATGGCTAGAGGCGAAAAATCGGGTACTAGAGTCCAAGCGTGGTGGCCGACCTCGATTGATATCCTGGTGCAGCACGGTGTTCAGTTCCCGCTGTAACTCCTCGGAAACCAAGTGCTCTTCGACAAAGTGCACCACCGCTACGATGCCTATGGAAAAGGTGCCGCTGACCATTACGGTCATCAGTACAAAGGCGAGCAGGATGCGCCGTGCAAAAGGTTGTTTAGATACCATCAGTTTTCTCCGCAAGGCGGTAACCCAAGCCATGCTGAGTATGCAGCAGCTCTGTATTGAAGGGTTTATCGAGAACCTGACGGAGTTGGTGGATATGGCTTCTCAAGCTATCGCTATCGGGGCAGTCATCTCCCCAGAGCGCTTCCTCCAGTACTTCACGGCGTACCACGGCCGGGCTTTTCTGCATCAACACAGCTAATAGCTTTAGACCAATGGGATTCAGCTTGAGCGGTCGGCCTGCTCGACTGACATGCAACGTATCTAGGTCATAGATCAGATCCGCTACTTTCAATTGGCGTTTTCGGCTGCCTTGGCTGCGACGCAGGATCGCCTCGATACGCGCGACTAACTCGGATAGGGCAAAGGGTTTGATCAGATAGTCGTCAGCTCCGACGTTGAGCCCGTGCAGCCGGTCGTCAAGCGCATCACGGGCAGTCAGCATAAGGATTGGTACCTCACTCTGGCCATCCTCACGCAGGCGTTTGCACACCTGATAACCGTCGATGCCCGGCAGCATGATGTCAAGCACGATCAAATCGTAGTGCCCCGTGCTGGCTAGGTGTAAGCCGCTCAAGCCATCCTGCGCGCAGTCGACGCTGAAGCCCTTTAACTGCAGGTAGTCCAGCACATTAGCCAGGATGTCGCGGTTGTCTTCGATCACCAGAATACGCATCGCCTGATTACTCTTTGATTTTGACGTTTTTTTCACGTCGCTTTGACAGGCTACTGACAGAGGCAAATGCAGACTGCGGCCCGTTCATCCAAAAAGGATCATACGATGCCCCAGCTTCATTATGCGCAAATTCGCTACTTATCCATCGTCGTGCTGACGTGGCTAACGGTATTCGCTCTGACTCGTAGCCTGTTGCTGGTTAGCCACCTGGCAGATGCGAATATCAGCATTTCGAACCTTATGGGCTTGTATGCCGTAGGGATGATCTACGACTTGAGCTTCCTGCTTTACGCGACCTTGCCAATGGCGCTTTACCTGCTGCTTTGCCCGCGCGCGATTTGGCAGCAGCGATGGCACAAAAAGTTGATGACCAGCGCCATGGCCCTCAGCCTGTTCGTCATGCTGTTCACTGCTGTTGCGGAATGGCTGTTTTGGGACGAATTCGGCGTACGCTTCAATTTCATTGCCGTCGACTACCTGGTGTACTCCGAGGAGGTGATCAACAACATACTTGAGTCATACCCGATTTACCCCCTGCTGGCACTGCTCGCCATCTTGGCTATTGGTCTGACATTCATCCTTCGCCGCCCCCTAGCAGCTGCCTTGGATGCCCCACGCATGGCACCTAAGCAAGCTTTTTATAGTCTGGGTGTTTTGCTCTTGCTGGCCGGGCTTAGTAGCGCGTTTGTTGGGCAGAACTCCCCCCGTGGAATAGGTGGCAATGCCTATCAGCGCGAACTGGCGAGCAATGGTCCTTTCCAGTTCTTTGCTGCATTTCGGAATAACGAACTGGACTACCAGCAGTTTTATTCGACCCTGCCGGAGTCCGAAGTCGCCGGGTTGCTGCGACGTGAGGTGAGCGAACCCAATGCACGTTTTATCGGCAGCGACCCGTTAGATATTCGCCGTGAAATCGATAATCCTGGGCAACCAAAACGCCTAAACGTGGTACTAGTAACCATCGAGAGTTTGAGTGCCAAATACCTGGGTAGCTTCGGTGACAGCCGCGGATTGACACCGAATTTGGACGCACTGCGCAAGCAGAGCCTGGCATTTAGCAAATTTTACGCCACGGGCACCCGAACTGATCGGGGTCTAGAAGCCATCACTCTGTCGATTCCACCAACGCCGGGGCGTTCGATCGTCAAACGTATTGGTCGTGAAGCTGGTTATGCGAGTCTTGGTCAGCAGTTCGCCGCCCAAGGGTATGACAGTGCATTTCTCTACGGCGGCCGTGGTTACTTCGATAACATGAATGCTTTCTTTGGCGGCAACGGCTATCGCATCGTTGACCAAAGCAGCGTGGCCGAGGCTGATATTGCCTTCAAAAATGCCTGGGGCATGTCGGACGAAGATCTCTATAAGCAAGCCCTCAAAATTGCAGATGCAGACCATGCAGCCGGCAAACCTTTCTTCCTGCAATTGATGACCACCTCAAATCATCGACCCTATACCTACCCTGAAGGTCGCATCGACATACCTTCCGGTGACGGTCGCGAAGGAGCGGTGAAGTATACCGACTACGCCATTGGCCAACTCCTTGCCCAAGTGCGGGAAAAACCTTGGTTCAAGGACACGCTGTTCGTCTTCGTCGCCGACCACACTGCAGGCAGCGCCGGTAAGGAAGATCTGCCAGTGGCCAACTACCACATCCCGCTGTTCATTTACGCTCCGGAACATATCGAACCTAGAGAGTTCACCGATGTTGTCAGTCAGATCGACCTGGCTCCAACTTTGCTGGGCATGCTCAATATCGACTATGTCTCAACGTTTTTCGGGCGCAACGTGCTGCGAAAGGATCGCACTGCTGGACGCGCTCTGGTTGGTAACTACCAGCACCTAGGACTGTTCGATGGCAACAATCTGGCCATTCTCAGTCCAAGGCGTGGCATGCGCAAACATGAAGACGCATTGGGGTTGAGCCATGAGTCGATCATTGGCACCGATGACGGGCTGCTGCGTCGCGATATCGCCTACTACCAGGGTGCTAGCTATGCCTTTCAGAAGGGACTTATAGCTTTGCGGTCAGGGTTGCTGCCAGATGAAAAGTTGGGCCTGCGTTAACCCACTCATGCATTACAGGCACCGCCTGGCGGTGCTTTGATTTGGAGCTACTGAAATGACGGCCGACCGCTCAGAAAGCGCTTCTCGCTACTTTGATTTCCGTCTTGCGATAGGTATTCCGTTAGGGCTTATGGCCTTACTGTTGCTGCTTGACCCTAGTGGAGTTGATTTCGCTTTGGCAGAACTGTTTTACGAGCCGGGCCAGGGCTTTATCGGACGTCACAGCTTCTGGCTGGAAGACATACTCCATGACCGGGCGAAGCAAGCTGTTATTTTCGTGGGTGTAATGGCCATTTTCGGTTTCGTACTAAGTCTGATGCCAACCAGGCTAAGTCCTTTTCGTCGTCAACTAGGTTACCTGGTACTGGCATTGGCTCTATCAACCAGTATTGTCACTCCGCTGAAAACACTGACTGGCGTGCACTGCCCATGGAGTTTGAGCGAGTTCGGGGGAGCAGAAACTTTTACACCTTTGCTCAGTGAGCGCGCGTCAACCGAAAAGCCAGGGCGCTGTTGGCCAGGGGGGCATGCCTCGGCAGGGTTCTCTCTGTTGGCTCTGTTTTTCGCACTGCGCGACAGGCGTCCTCGCACCGCTCGCATTGCTTTAGTTGTTGCGTTGGGACTGGGAGCAGTGTTTTCGCTGGGACGTATGATGCAGGGCGCGCATTTCCTCTCGCATAACCTGTGGACCTTGTTGTTCGACTGGCTGATCGGAGTGCTGTGCTACCGGTGGATTCTCTATAAAGCGCCACAACCAATGCAACTGTCTCAGCTTGCGCCTGATTTAGCGGGAGGACAGAACTGATGCAAGGTCTTCTATGGTTCCTTCGCCTGTGCCTGGCAGCGCTGGTATTGGTCGCTGCATTGGCAGCACTGCCTGTTAGCATGGCCTGGAGTGCCGCGCCTACAATTCAGAGCCTGACTGGCGAGACTCGGCCACAGAGTTGGGCGGAGCCGCTAGATGAGCGGTTGAACCTGTATCAGATACAGCCCAATCTCTATCGCAGTGCTTTGCCTGACAATGAGGCTCAATCGATGCTCAAAGAGCTGGGCGTCACGACAGTGATCAATTTCTATCAACGTAGCGACTCCGCTTGGCTGCATGATCCAAAAGTGCGTCAGATTCACCTGCCATTCCATACTGACAGAGTTGATGATACGGATGTGATCGCAGCACTACGGAGCATCCGACAGTCACAAGATCTCGGTTCTGTGCTGATTCACTGTAAGCATGGACAAAACAGAACTGGCCTGATTGCGGCGCTATATCGCATCGTTTATCAGAACTGGAGCAAGGAGCAAGCTCTGGCTGAAATGCGCGGTGGCGGCTTTGGAGGTGAGCAGCGACTAGGCGATGCTGAACGATACGTGCAACAAGTCGATATAGAACAACTTAAGACCGCACTGGAGAGTGGTGCCTGCAGCACAAATCCATTAGCCTTGTGTGCGATGAAGGCTTGGATAATCGATGTGCTTAACGTGTAATGCCAGTAGTGGCATATCGAGCGGCTGCGTGACGATGCAGAGATCCCAGGCTATATTGCAGTTTCATCCGTGTGCCCCTCTTATGCCGCCTACGGGCGGCTTTTCTTTTTCAGGACTCAGCTAACTGCACTGTCTGTGCAGAGCATTTAGCTGAGTCCTGAAAAAATCAACGCTCAAACCTGCACCGAGTTTGGCTTGAGCCCAACGCCAGCTATCGTTCATGGCCTGGAACAAGATCACCCAACGGTGCAATCGTCATCTGAGCAATGCGTATCCAAGAACTCAGCGTTTCGAGATCTAGCCGTACCGATTCGGCCGCTTCCCAAATGCTGACATTCTCAGTTGGGACTGTCGGTACGACGCCCTCGATTACTGTCAGCGCCATTGCATGCAACCGCAGTAGTTCGTCGCGCATGTCATTAATCCCACCCAGTTCTGCCAGACATGCATCCAGTCGGCCAACCAACTGCAGAAGCCGGGTGGTGTCGAAGTTCGTTCGCAGCCTTTCCAGTGCTACAGAATCCACATCGCCGTAAGGAGTAATCTGAAAAGACGCCGGCGGAATCTCGATCATGTTGCCTCCTCGGCATCGGCCTTGCTGGCCGTATTGACTCGCAGCGAGCCGGCAGCCTGCTGGAATACCGAATCCTTGATCCAGGGCTCCGGTGGCCGATTGAGCTTAAGATTGAACTCGCCGAAGCGCTTGACGTTGCTGGTCAGGTAGGGACTGAGGAAGGACACATCTTCATCGGTGAACTGCCAGCCCTCGCGGGCCAGTTTCTGCAGGATGCGCATCATGTCCACGGTGTTCTGCAGGATCACCGACGAGGCCACCATGTCGTTGTAGCGCAGGCGTTTCTGCTGCTCGTCCGGATCGTTTTCGGCGATCACATCGCCGCCGAAGGATAGCCACTTTGAGAAACCGTTGTAGGACTCGATCTTGTTGGTGTTCGCGGTGACCTCCTGGCGCAACTCGCGACTGCCGATCCAGTTGAGCAGGAAGATCGTACGGATCACGCTGCCCAGTGCCTGTGCCGCATGGTAGAGCTTGTTACGCCTGCTGTAGGAACCGAGTTTTCGCAGCAGCATAGGCGAGGAGATTTTGCCGGCCTGGATAGACAGCGCGACCTGCATCAAATCCTGCCAGTGGGTTTCGATCAGGTGCCAGTCGGCAGTGTCGGTGAACAGGCGGTTGATATGCTTGTACGAAGCGCCGCGATCCGGCCGGCACATCACCAAGTCCCGCCAGTTGCGAATACGTGGCATCAGGTTAATGCCCAGCAGATGGGTGAAGGCAAAGACCGTCGCCGATTGCCCCTGAGTATCGGAATACACAGTGTCTGCCTCGACACTGAGATCAGCCTTGAGCAGCCCCTCAATCACGTAGATCGCCTCCCAGATGCCCGGCGGGATGAAGTGTTGGAACACAGCGATGTAGTTGTTGGCCACGTGCCGATAGGCCACGGCCCCCATCTTGCGGTAGCGGAAGTGGTAGCCGGCCAGCAGGTTGTCATCGTAGAAATCGAACTGAGTACCGTCCGCGGCCACCGCCTTGCCATCGCCCCAAAGCTTGGGCAGATCGAGCTGCAGATAGAGCTCCACCAGCTCACGGTTGGCCTTGTCCAGCTTCTCCAGAGAGAGGTGTCGGCGATTCGTATAAGACAGCATGTGTGGCGTGACATTACCGGCCAGATGCCGTGCGGCCTGGTTAGGGCCCAGGTTGCAGCCCATGGCGAAAATCGTCATCAGGTAGCGTTCGGCCGGTTCTTTAAGCTTCGGCTCGTTCCCAGACATGGGGCCGAAATGCCGAGTGAACTGAATCCAATGCTCGATGTTAGCCATGATGTCGAGCACGTGCCTGGCCGGGATGCGCTGCATAAGCGCCGTCTGGAGCGAGATGGCCGAAGGTGGGATGTCCCGCGCCGTTACTCGGCGCAACACCGGTTCTCCAGCTTCGTTAATCGATACGTCCCCTCGGCAAGATGGGAATTTGTCGTCCAGTTGCTGCGCGGTTTCCTCCAGTTGGGTCTTAAGGGAGGCAACAAATTCCTTCGCCGTGCCAGGCAGCCCCATCTTTTCGCAGTAGGCCGGTAGTCGCTGGAGACAGTCGTCCCAGGGTAGCAACTGCTTGCGATAGTCGGCGAAGGATTCCGACCCTTGTACGCACATGTCACCGGATCGCAGTTCGTTGGCCAAGTAGGAGAATACGCAAACTTCCAAATAGCGGCGGTTGGTCGATGGCCCTTCACTGGCAGGCCGACGCACGACCTTAACCCAGCGCTCCGACGCGAACGACAAGTCGACGTGCTCATCGATCCATTCGCGGTGTAGATTCTCGCTGTCCTGGATCAGTTGAAGCGCCTGAAGCAGAGATCGATCCTGAGTGGTGGGCTCCAACTGGAGAAGGTGACTGAGACGGAATAACAGCGAGCGATGGGACCTGAAGTGCTTCCAGATCAACGGCAGGTAGTTATTGCCGCCGGTAGCCTGGACTTCGGCGCAAGTCTCGCGCAACCGATCCAGATTGCCATCGGGGGAGAGGTATTCCCGAATCAGGCTGCCAGCCTCCTGGTCATCCGGTTCTTGAACCAGAATCTGCACCACGCCGTCCAGGGTCGCCGCTAACTGCTCCAGCTTCTGACGTTGACGCGCCTGGATTTGCTCCAACTCTTCCTTGGCGCGCTTATGAATCGTCGAAATCCGTCGGATGAACATCTCGGCCAAGTGGTCCCGGGTCCGCACGCGCATACGGTAGATCAAAGCCAGCATCAGCGTGTAGCGCTTCGGTAGCGAGCAGTCCTTCAGCTCGGCGACGTCTGACGCCGCGGCTTGGGCAGCGAAGTGACGGATCTTGGTATCCACTATTCCATCAAAAATGGCCCCCAGATCCCCGAAGCTTTCGAGCCAGGCCAGATGATCAATCAGCACCTCCAGGTGTTTGCGAGAGGGTTTCTTGGGTGCCTGTTTCAGCGCATTGAAGTCGCTCTGGCGTCGGCCGAAGTCAGTGTCGAGCAGCTCCTTTAGCTTGTGGATCACCTCGATTGGCGTTCTGGTTACTACGAGGTTGAATATTGCCCCTTGGGATTCGGCTTGAATCCTCTCAGCGAGATCATTCAGGGTCGAGTACGCAGGGAGCTCATAATCCTGGCGGATCAGTTCTTCAATCACGGAGTTAATGATGTCGGCACGCTGGTCAAGCACGAACGACATTGCTTTGGCATGCCTCTCGGCGAGCTCGATAGCATCAGAGCCGTAGAATGCAGTCACACCGAGGCGAGCTCGGATCGCGTTCATGTGGCGATATTGCTGAAACCACTTGTATTCCGCGAATTTCACCTTGCTACGCTGACCCAACTCCTCGCGAATGAACGCCACCAGTTGATCAGGTACGTCGGTGATATCAGGGAAATATCGGAGTACCTGAAAGGTCTTCAGGAGAACGGCGAGATTGAGGTGAAAGGGGGCCTTGGACTTGCTTCGTACCCACTTAATCTCATCATCTGAGAAGGAGAAATCCCGCTGCAGCTCAGCTTTTGAATACGCCTTTGACAGAGTGGGGTACGCCGTGCGCTCTAATGAAGCCATAGGACCTCCTTTTCTGAGGAATCAGAAAAGATAGTCCACAATCAAGGGCGGTGCGGACGACTTAGAAAAGCCACCAATATCAATATCTTACGCGCGAAGTGAGTGAATTTTCCCTTTATCTCGGCATGACCCCCTCAACGCCGTCGAGCGGGCGAGCGCCGAAGCAATCACCCGCGCCAACCGGCGCATCTACGATGCCTTGGCCGAACCGCTGTCGGACGCGCATCGCCGCCGCCTCGACGATCTGCTCA
>Ga0163200_1000296_pt1 | contig 22558 bp, 24 predicted proteins | sample PL_2010_200m_FD_113535 | JGI IMG/M metagenome (GOLD analysis project Ga0163200, IMG submission 113535) | Freshwater microbial communities from Powell Lake, British Columbia, Canada to study Microbial Dark Matter (Phase II) - PL_2010_200m | ecosystem: Environmental > Aquatic > Freshwater > Lake ... | reverse complement strand
GCTTGGTGATCTCAAAGACATTCTTTACTTTTTCGCTCATGCTGCTTAAACGCAGGTGCCCCCCGGTTTTTTTAAGGCGCTGGAACATCTCGATAATGGTGGCCAGGCCCGAGCTATCTATGTAGGTGGCGCCCGATAAGTCGATCAGCACTTTTTTTTCGTTATTCTTAATCAGGAGATCGCAAGCCTTGCGTAATTCAGGGGAAGTATTGATATCGATTTCGCCGTCAAGGGCGCAGACCGTGACATCATTGATCTTTTCCTCTTGTATTTTCATTTTTTATCTCCTTTCCCGATAAATTTTATCATTTTTATGGTGCGGCCACAATCGGAAAAATCAACTTCATCCATAAGCTTTTTAATCAGGAATATCCCTCTGCCGGAAGTCTTAGCCAATTTATCCTGCGCCGTGGGGTCGGAAATGCTCTTAAAATCAAAACCGGTACCTTTATCTGACACCTGCAGGGTCAACCTGCTGTCTTGGATATCGGCCCGGAATTCCACCAAAGTCTCAGGGTCCATTTTGTTACCGTGCTTTATGGCATTCACCAGGGCCTCTTCTAAAGCCAGTTTGATGCTGAATATATCATCGCGGCCCAGAGACAAATGTTTAATTTTCTTTAAGAAACCGTGGATAAAATCCGGTATCAAGCCTAATCTGGAGGGTATCTTTTCGTTGATAATCATCTTCTTAAAAAAGCCGGTAATTATAACGGGGAATGGTTCTTATATTACCATAAGAACTAAAACCCGGCAATGTTTTTTGCGATCGTATCCAGGATAAGGATCTGTTCCCTCTCCTTTAAAAAAGTGCTGGTGGATAAAGTAAGCGCTCTTTCCGCAAGGGCGCGGCCGCCCCGGGGGTCCTGGCCAAAAACTAAACCCTTTAAATAACCGTAGTCCGTAATTGCTGCGCTATAAACAAACGAAACGCCTAACCCCTTACTTTCCAGCGCCAAGAGGGCCTTCTGCCGCATTTGCGGCCTATCAAAAATCAAAGTCAGGTAAGGGTAGACAGCGCGCTCCTGCGGCCCTTCCCGCAACACTCTTACCCCCCTCATTCCTTTCAGGCGCTCTATATAAAAAGCTGCCTTTTCCCTCTGTTTACCTATCTCTTCCTCTAAGCGATGGAAACTTAAATGCCCGATCGCCTTTCTCAAAGGCCAGACCCGGTGCAGAGGAAAATTCTGGCTGAATTCTTCCAGGGCCGCCCTGGCTTTTCTGCCCCGCCAATTCCAGAAGGCCTGCGGTAATTTAAAAACGAACCAGAAAAGTTCCGGCCTGTAAAAAACCCAATATCCGAAAAACTCCAGTATTTTTAGGCCTTCTTCAAAGAAATCATTTCTTACCAGCTCTTTAATCTTATTCTCCAGCGGCCTGATGTATTCCTTATTATTGGTGACTGCCACACCCCCTTCGTAAATAGTCAGGCCCTTGCCGCGGCATAAACTGAAAAAAGAAAAATCGCCGTATGTTCCGGTGAGCCTATTTTCATAGACCGCGCCCAGGGACTGAGCGCAATCTTCGATCATTAATATGCCGAATTTTGCGGCTATCCGCCCTAGTGCCCGCAGGTTTAAAGGAAGCCCCCCTAAATGCGCAACTATAATAGCCGATATATCTTTATCCTTGAGGCAAATCTGCTCTAACTGAGCCAAATCGAAATTAAAATCCTCTGCGTTGATATCAGAGACCACTACCTCTAAACCGGCCCTCTTTGCCGCCAAAGGCACCAGAGGGCAGATATAGGAGGGAATAATGACGCTTCTTTTAGGCGATAATCCCTTTAAGGTTTCCAGAATCAAATATAGAGCCGCGGTGCCGGAATTAGTTACCCGCGCATAAGGGACCTTAAGATAACCTTTAAAATCTTCCTCTAATGAGCCGCGGGCCTTTATTTTAAATAGGCCGGCTATGTCTTTAGCATATACCGGCCAGCCTGCGGTGGGAGGAATTTCCCTGAATACGCCCATTTTTAATTTACCTCTTGCGCTATTTTATGATAGAATAGGATACCAATCAAGCCATTTATAAGAATGTTCAAAAATAAACTCACCCTAAAAATATTTTTATTCCTTATCTTTACCGATATCCTGGAGACGGTGACGCAGTTTTGCTTTAAAAAAAGTGCCGCCGGAGAAAGCGGCATGGATATAAGGACCGTTTACGACGTTTTTCTTTTCGTAAAGGCCAATGCCTTTTCTCCTTTTCTCTGGGCCGGCCTCCTCTCTGCCCTGCTAATCTTTGTAATCTGGTCTACTATCCTTTCTAAAATAGACTTAAGCGTTGCTGTGCCGATTGCCAGCTTCAGTTACCTGCTTATCCCTATAGTTTCGATTATCTTCCTCCACGAAAAAGTTACATCTTTAAGGTGGGTAGGGATATTTTTTATCATCCTGGGCGTAGTCTCTGTCTCTGTCAGTACCCAGGAAAAGGCAAACATTGCCCGATGAAAGAAGGACTATTCTTTATAATCTTCCTGATCGTTATCACCAGCATCTGCGATACGATAAGCCAGCTGCTTTTAAAATCCGCCGTTAATTCCTTCGGGTTTAGTACTCGCGGTTTCCTGAAGATAGTCAAATCTATGCTTAAGCTAATCAGCATCCCCTGGGTGTGGTTTGGATTTCTGGCCAGCACCTTCTCTTTATTAATCTGGCTCTTTGTCCTCTCTAGGGTAGAATTAAACTTTGCCTTTTCCGTAGATAGCATACACTATATATTTATAGCTATAGCTTCGCGGATGATCTTAAAGGAAAAGGTGGGTATCTTGCGTTGGCTGGGGACAGCCCTAATTGCGGTGGGAATAATCCTGGTTACTTTAAGCTAGGGACTTCAAAGCCGGTTCACGAATTTTATCGTCTCCTCCGCTACCTTCTCTTTCTCTTTATCTATGATAATCATATGATAGCTGTCTTCGAGTATAACTAACTGCTTATCTTGAGAGCCGATATGGTCGAAAATATACTGGGCATTTTTCAGGCTGGTCATATCATCCTGGCGGGCGTGAAATATAATGATCGGGTGTTTAAAGCTGGGCAACTCTTTCTTTACTATTTTGACAAATAGGCTATGCTGGTAAAGAGATGCCAGGGGGAAAAAGGGGCTGCCGAACATTACAGTCTTTCCGCTGGCATCATTTACCCTTGCCCTGCTGTAGAATTTACGGATATTCTCCCTTAAAAATTCGTCTTTAAGCCCGTAAGGAGAACCTTCCCGGATATTAATTGCCTTTCTTAAAAAAGGGATATGCCAAACCAGGGGCATGAGGACCTGCCCCTTATGTATCGCCCATCCGTCATAATACAATGTAGGGGAAAAGGCTACGATGCCCGAGACTTCCCGGGGAAGTTTATGGGCAAGGTGTATACCCATTAAGGCGCCCATGGAAATCCCTCCCACAAATACTTTAGAATATTCTTTTTTAAGGCGCTCCAGGCCTTCCTGGCAGAACTGGAAAATCTCCTGCCAGGTAACCTTTTTTAACTCAGCCAGGCTGCTGCAGTGATGCGGAAGGGTATTACAGATGACCGTATAACCTGCCTTGTGGATAGCCCGAGCGATATAGTTCATTTCCGCCGGGGTGCCGGTGATGCCGTGGATCAGCAGGACTGCTTTATCGTTACCTTTTAAAAAAATACCGTTTTCTTTAATGTTGTTTTCCATGTGGGCAGCTATTATAACATAAAAATACCGAAGATAAAGTTTTATTGGATTTTAAACCGCTGTTTGGTATACTGACTGCATGTTTGAAGAAACCGCGCCATTATCATTCTCTATCACCGCGACGATTAAGAGTATCCCTGAGCAAGATTGGAAGAGGCTTTTCGGCGAAGAGCTCATTGAAGGCTACGGTTATCATAAGACGCTGGAAGAATCCGGGATGGCGAGGTTTTCCTTCCGCTATCTGTTGGCAAAACGCTCCGGAGTTATAGTTGCGGTCATCCCTTTTTTCCTCATGGGTTTTTCCTTTACCACGCTTATCCGCGGGCCTCTGCAGGAATTAATCTTTTTCATCCGTAAGATATTCAGCAATTTCCTGCTGGTAAAGGTAGCCTTTGCAGGCTGCCCTACTACGGAGAAATTTTACCTGGGGGTATCCAGCCAAGAAAACCTGGCGGCGGTAATGGATGGAGCGTTAAAGACGCTTTATGAATTCTGCCGAAAAGAAAAAATGCAGGCGCTTTTATTCTATAATCTTACTGCCAGAGAAATGCCTCTGGCTGATTATCTAAAAAGAAAGGGATTTGCGCTGATGGAAAACCTTCCTTCAACGGTAGTCGAAATCAAGGAAGGATCCCTGGAAGGCTATATTAAAAATTTAGGGAAAAGTACGCGTAAAAATATCAGGCGCGCCTTACGCTCGCAGAGCTCATCGGGCCTGGAAACCGAAGTTCAGGATGATACAAAAGAAATAACCGAAGAGATATATAAATTATACTTAAACACCCTTTCTGCTTCCGATATAAATTTTGAAGTTTTAACTAAAAGTTTCTTCCGCAATATTTGCCTGAATATGCCCGGCGTAGCCAAATACTTGATTACGCGCGACCCGCAAGGAAAAATTATCGCCTTCAATCTGTGCCTGGTAAAAGAAGACGTCTGTATCGACAAATTTGTGGGGTTTGACCCAGAGGCGCAGAAAAAATACCGGCTGTATTATACGACCTTCTGCCACAATATAGCCTGGTGCATAAAAAACAAGATAAGGTTTTACTGTCCGGGCCAAGCTGATTACGACCCCAAGATAAGGCTGGGGGCAAAACTCCTGCCTCTTCACATTTACTTCAAACCGCTTAATCCCGCAATCGGCCTCTTAAAAGGACTGATCGCGACATTGGCTGCCCCTGGAAACTTTGACCCCGCCTTAAGAAATCTGAAGAAATATAAAAGGAGGGATTTAAATACTTCAAGGTTAGCGGATAAACAAATCCAGGATTTTTAGATTTGTCGATTCGTTGATGGCGTTTATCGCTGCGGTGTCTTCCGGAAGAAAATTTTCTTTGGGATGGTCTGCCCAAGAAAAGAAACCCTTGAGCAAACCCTTAAGTATAACCGGTGAATATTCTCCCGTAATATCCAAACCGACGATGTTCTTCTTATTTTTAATAATATTCAACGCGCCTAATAACCAATCTAATCCCAACAGACCCTCTTCCCAGTTAGTAAAGGCTGCCTGGCGCGAAAGGCAATCTTTATCGATAGTTATATAAACATCGTCTGTAGGCAGCCTTTCCAGGAGCCCGCTTAAAAAAATATTCATATCTTTCTCTTTAAGATTAGACCACTGTATCTCGGCACCCAGCAATCTAGGCTCAACCTTCAGGCAAACATTATCTTTCAGGGGTTTCAAGAATACCCGCGAAGGCTCGTGAAGATACGGATAAATCTCCAGTTTATTATTATTCAGCCCGCTTAACGAAGCGGTAATCAGGCCCCTAGAAGAAAGGTCATCCGAGGAAGGCCCCAGGAGCAAAACCTTCCTGATATTTACTCTCTTCGTAATATGATTGACCCATGAGCCGCAATTCAGCTGAAAAGACAAACCATCCCAATCAGGATGATGGTCAAAACTTATTACGCTTAACGGCTCTGGGAAACCTTCCAGCAAAATACCGGTTACATGGTGAAAATCTCCCGAACCATATAAGGTAATCGTATTTTTTAAACCGCTGTCTATCCGCTTCTTAAGTTCTGCGATATATTTTTTCTTTGTCCAGTAGCGCACATAAGGGGCTATGTCGCCAAGGGCTGTGATCCGGGCCTGATAGGGAGGATGGGAAAATTTATGCAGGAGCTTCTTTTGGCTTAAGAGGCTGGAGTCAAAATCAAGGATGCGTATTTCTTTATCGCTTAAAGCACCCTGCGCCATGGCTTAAATTTTAAGCGCAAGCTGCAGAGCCTTTTCGGAGAGTTCAACGGCAAGGTCCATCTCTTCCCTGGTAATATAGAAGGACGGGGCAATGGTAAAGACGTTTTTATAGTAGCCGCCGACATCCAGCACCAAGCCCAGTAATTCATTCTCTGCGGCTTTAAAAGGTTTCTTAATCAATTTCTGCCGGCGTGCCATATCAGCTTTCCGTTATTGAAATAATCATACACATCTTTTAAGTTCCTTATGGGGATGCATTTTCTTCTCTCCATCAGGAAATACTTAAGCAGTTTTCCCTTGGCAAAGACCAAATCCGCATGCCTTGCAGCGCAGATATCGGACATTCCGTCCCCTATATAAATAATAATTTTACCGCCGTTGGATAATTTCAACAAGTTTTTTTTCTTGCAGTGCGCGCAAAGAAGGCAGACTCTGTCTTTATGCGGAAAAGAAAAGATAATCCCGCTCTTGGTAAACCTTAAGCGATTGGAATAAACCCTCACCCCCCTGACTGCGTTATTGCGCAGGATATTCTCTATGACGAAAGAAAAGCTGTCGCTTAATACAAAAGGCCTGATGCGGTGCTTTTTAAATTTAACCAGCAGCCTTTTAAAATAAGGGTCTATCCTGATACGGGAAAGATACTTGAGGAGCTCCTGCCTGCCTATTTTTACCAGCTCCATCTGTTTCTTCAGGCATTGCCGCGAACCGATCTCGCCCCTCTTCCAGGCCCTCTCCCACTCCCTCCAGTCTTTATTTACGGCAAAACGCTTGATGATATCATCCAATACGTCAAAGGAAGTAATGGTGTTATCGAAATCGAAAAATACCTGGCAATTTGCCAGCCTAAAATGGGTTGTTTCTTTTTTCATCGGGATTATTTTTCTCTTTGTTTATCTTTAATATCCTGGGACAAAATTATCGCTTCGGCGATATCGCGCATGGATTTACGGCTATCCATGCTTTGCTTTTGAATCAACCGATAAGCCTGCGAAGGCAGGATATTGGCCTCGCGCGAAAGAATATCTTTTGCGCGGTCCATAAGTTTGCGCGTAGTCAGAGCCTCTTCGGCAGTGCGCGCCCGCAAATCCAGCTCTGCATTCTCTATAGCCAGTGCCGCCTGATTGGCCAAAGCGCTTAAGATATCCAACTCATTTTTGGTAAATTTGTGCTTCGTGGAAGTATAACAATTGAGTACTCCGATCACCCGTCCTTTTACCGCCAAGGGAACGCTTGCCAGAGAACATAGCTTTTCTTTTTTGGCTACATCCCTATTTAAGTAGCGATTGTCTTCTTTGACATCCAAAACGCAGATCGATTTATTTTCTTTGGCGACTATGCCGGATATGCCTTGGCCTAATTTAAGGTTAGGCTTTTTGTTATAGGCCTCGGAAACTGACTGTGTTGCCTTGATCACCAGTTCATTCTTTGCTGGGTCGACCAGCATCAAAGAAGAAATCTTGGAGTTCATAATCTCGGAGGTGACCTGCACGATAAGACGCAACAGCTCTTCTAAGTACAATCCGGAAGTGATGAGATTGGCTATCTTGGAAAGGGCCTCTATCTGTTTTACGTAGACCTGGTAACCTTTTTTTCTTACCGCCACCTTAACCTTATCCTTAACCTAAAGCTAAAAGCTTTTAAAGTATCGGCAGATACTTGTCTATTTCATACTGGGTGACCTGCGCTTTATACTCATCCCACTCCGCCTTCTTATTGCGGATGAAATACTCAAAAACCTTATCTCCTAAACATTCGCGCACTAATTTACTTTTTTCGGTGATTTTAATCGCCTCCAACAAATCCTCGGGAAGCGATTTTATGCCGATTTTATCCCGCTGCTCTTCGCTCATATGGTAGATATTATCGTTTGCCGGGGCACATAATTTATAATTATTCTTAATCCCCTCCAGGCCCGCAGCCAACATGATCGAGAATGCCAGATACGGGTTACAGGCAGGATCAGGAGACCTGTATTCGATGCGGGTCGCCTTTTCTTTTCCCGGCTTATACATCGGCACGCGGATGAGCGCCGAACGGTTCATCTGCGCCCAACAGATATAAACCGGGGCTTCATATCCGGGCACCAAGCGCTTATAGGAATTGACCCATTGGTTAGTCACCGAAGTTATCTCCATGGCGTGTTCGAGCAGGCCGGCAATAAAATATTGTGCAGTTTTGGAAAGGTGATATTGCCCGGCTTTCTCAAAAAAGGCATTGGTCGAACCCTTAAACAGCGATTGGTGGGTATGCATCCCCGAGCCGTTGATGCCAAAGACAGGCTTAGGCATAAAACTAGCGTGCAGGCCTTTAGCCTGCGCAATCTCCTTTGCCACCAGCCTGTAAGTCATCACGTTATCCGCCATAGATAGGGCATCGCTATACCTTAAATCAATCTCATGCTGGCTGGAAGCCACTTCATGATGGCTATACTCTACGATAATGCCTAAATCCTCAAGGGCCGATACGGTCTCGTTTCTGACGCTCTGCGCCACATCTAAAGGAGTAAGATCAAAATAACCCCCTTTATCCAAAATAATAGTGTTTTTGGGATTATTAAAATAAAAGTATTCCAGCTCCGGACCTACGTAATAAGTAAAACCCATCTTCTTGGCTTTTTCAAGATTCTTCTTCAAGACGTACCGGGGGTCGGCCTGAGAAGGTTTTCCATCTGGCGTATAGATATCGCAGAACATCCTCGCCACAGGCGCATCTTTTGATTCCCAGGGCAGTATGGCAAAGGTTGAGATATCTGGCCTGGCGATCATATCCGATTCCTCGATACGCGCAAAACCCTCGATGGATGAACCGTCAAAACCCATGCCGTCTTCTAAGGCGCGGGGGAGCTCATTGATGGTGATGGTGAACCCTTTTAAAAAACCCAGCACATCGGTAAAGCAGAGCCTGATATATCTAACCTTTTTTTCTTTTACTAATTTCATCAGTTCGGATGCCGTTTTTGGCTTAGCCTTGCTCATTTTTTCCTCCGGATGGATTTTAAGAAATTTTCTATCCTCTGCAAAGATTCTTTCAAGTTATCGGTGCTAGAAGCATAGGATATGCGTAGATAATCATCGTAATCCTTACCAAAAGCAGTCCCCGGGACAACCGCTACTTTCTGTTCTTTAAGCAATTTTTCGGCAAAGGCAAGCGAGCTAAGCCCGGTTTTTCTGATATTCACGAAAGCATAGAATGCGCCTTCGGGAACTTTGCATTCTAAGCCTAATTCGTTTAGGCCGGTTATTATCAGCTCCCGGCGCCTTCGGTATTCGCGCTTCATCTCCTCTACTGATTTACGCCCTGCCTGCAATGCCTCGCAAGCTGCCATCTGCGAAGTGATAGGAACACACATGATAGTATACTGGTGGATTTTGGTCATCGCGGCGATGATATCCTTATTGCCGCAGGCAAAACCCACCCGCCAACCGGTCATCGCATAGCTTTTGGAAAAGCCGTTAAGATAGACCGTATTCTCCTTTGCGCCCTTAAGCACGGGAAACGGCGTATGCTCGAAATCGTAAGTCAAGTCTCCGTATATCTCGTCGGATATTACGATTAATTTATGTTTCAAAACGGTTTTATTTATCGCCTCCAGTTCTTTTCTGGTATAAGAGACTCCCGTGGGGTTAGTGGGATAATTTAGGATAATCCCTTTGGTTTTCTTATCGATGAACTTTTCTATTTTGCGAGGGGTGATCTTAAAATCCTCATCGCGCGTATCTATATAGACCGCTATCCCTCCTGCTAAATCTACCAGCGGCCCGTAAGAGACATAGCAAGGCTCAGGGATCAGTATTTTATCCTGCGGGTTTATCAGCGCGCGCAGGGCAAGATCAAATCCTTCGCTCACCCCCACGGTGATCAGGATTTCTTCATCGGGGCAATATTCTAAGCCGTATCTATTCTTTAGGTAATGGGAAATACTCAGGCGTAATTTATATAGGCCTTTATTAGAGGTATAAGAAGTAAAGCCCTCCTCCAGAGAATAAATCCCGGCCTCGCGTATCTGCCAGGGAGTGACAAAATCCGGCTCTCCGACGCCGAGTGAGATTACATCCTTCATTCCAAGCACCAGGTCAAAGAATGCCCTGATTCCGGAAGGTCGCATTTCCATTACTTTTTTAGAAATAATCTCTTTCATTTTAATACGATATTGCTATCCTCTTATTCTCTTCTTTGTGCTTCAAGATCACTCCGTCCTCTTTATATTTTTTCAGCAAAAAGTGCGTGGCAGTGCCTTTGACGTTCTCCAGAGGTGCTAATTTTTCCGCTACAAAACGGGCGACGGTATGCAGATCCCTTCCTTCTACAATCAAAAGCAAATCATAAGTCCCGGATATCAGATAACAGCTGGAGACCTCCGCAAAGGAATAAATGCGCTCGGCGATCTTGTCGAAACCGACGTCCTTTTGCGGGGCGATATTGACTTCGATCAGGGCGCGCACCGCCGAGTCAGCGTCCTTTACCAGCTCCTGGTTGATCACTGCCTTATATTTTAAGATCACCCCTTCTTTTTCGTATTTCTTTATTGCCTGCCTGACCGCATCCGGTTTTTTCTTAAGCATTCTGGCGATATCCTCTGCGGTGCTGCGCGCATCTTTTGCCAATATCTCTAATATCTCATCCATCTTTCTACCTCCTCACTCAACAGGGACGGTTCTCAAGACAATCTTAAACTGTCCCTTTAAGGGACAGTTCTGCTTTGCGTTGAGAACCGTCCCTAAATTAAACATAGCAAATCTTCGGCCCTTGCCTCTTATGCTCAGACCTCTTAATCATCGCTTTTACTTTCATTGCTTTACTTTTAGAAATTACCTGCCCTCTCTTGCCCTGAAGGCTTTTTAATATATCGTCCAACTCATCATAAGTTATCCCCATCTCCCCTTCATCGGTCTGGCCGGCCCAAAGCCCGGCAGCAGGAGCCTTAGCAATAATACGCCGCGGAATCTTTAAGCTTTCGGCCAGGCGTCTGACGTCTCTCTTAAGTAAGTCGCCTATCGGCAATATATCCGTTGCCCCGTCTCCGTGCTTAGTAAAATAGCCCACCATTAATTCTGATTTATTGCCGGTCCCGCAAACCAGATAATTAAGTTTATTAGCAAAATAATAAAGCACCAGCATCCGCAGGCGCGGCTTAAGATTCGCCCTTGCCAAAGCGCCCCCCTGCGGAAGGATCCTCAACAGGCTGTCAAATATCCCTGAGAGATCAATGAGTTTTGTCTTGATGCCTAATTTTTTAGCCACCAAGGTTGCATCCTGAAGATCCTGCGCCTGGCTGCGAATAGGCATAAACAGCCCTAAGACCCTGCTTTTTCCGGCTGCCTCTTTGGCCAGAGCCGCCACTACGGAAGAGTCTATCCCTCCGGAAAGGCCAAGGACTATACCTCTTACCCCTGCCTCTTTTAGCTGCTTTCTAATCCATTTGACAATTTTTGTCTTCATAACTTAATTCAGAGATTATACCATCTTAGAATAATAAGGTCAACCCCGCTCTTCATATAAAGCTATATTATAGCTGAATGAAGGGCGGGGTCAAGGATTGCCTTATTTAAGCAGGCTGGGTCTTCTTATTGTAGCTGCCGCAACGGGGGCAGACCGAGATAGCCTCTTCTTTGGTATTGACATAAGTATAGGTACATACCGAGCAGAACCAGATAAAGCGGGGGTCTAAGGAAAAATCTTTGTCTTTCTGCTTTTTGCCAAACAGCCAAAAGGCCAATACCGCGCCTATAAAAACAAGTAGGTATAAAGAAACCGCCAGGTAAAAATCTAAATTAATCATTTTTGAGGCGAGAGGTCTATTTTTACCGTATGCCAGTTATTCGGGGTAAACCTGTTCTGCTGTATAAAAAGATAGGGGCTTAAATAACGCATGCTTAAGAGATCGACCTCCAGGTTCCCGGAAGATATCCTTCTTTTGATCTCCAGAGAATTCCTGCTTCCGTAAGAATCCACCTTGAACATAATCTCGATATGCACCGCCTGCCTGTCCTTAAAATAAAGCATGAAATGATATGGTAGTGACGGATAGAACATAATTACCGACTCTTTCTTTGCGGGCACATAAGTGGTTGATTCCTCTCTGCCTTTAAAAAATCCGGTTTTCTTTTCGCTTAAGGCGTAAGTAAACTGCGGCTTAAAATAATAATTAGCCAGCGAAGGATAATCCATCTTTTTCCCGACTAACCCCCGGGTATCCGGTTTCTTGAAAAATAGGCGGCTGAACTTGCCTGTGCTAAATGCGGGCCTGCTGATTAAATCATAGCTGTTTAAAATCGCGCCCTGAAAAGATACTGCGGCGTAATTTACCATGGGGATTTTAGGCCCGAAAGAAAAACTAAAAAAACCGAATACCGCCAGATGCCCGGCCAGAGAAATAAATACTGTTTTTCTAAAAGTATGGCCCATTTATTCCTGATTGGTAGCGATGTTAATCTGAGTAATGCCTAAATCCCGGCACATATCCCATATTTCAACCACCCTGCCCAGCGATGCGCGCCTGTCTGCCTTGATTAAAACGGGCTGGCTCCTTTTGGCCACCTGTTTAAGCAGTTTGTTCAATTCCTGGGTGGTAGTGACTTTGCCGTTAAAATAAGTCACGTTCTCTCCGGAAACGATTATTTCTATATTTTCATACTTGACTATCTCGCTGGTTACGGCCTTGGGCAGGTTCACCTTAATACCCGGCTGCATAATAAAGCTTGAAGTAAGCATAAAGAATATTAAGAGCTGAAAGACCACGTCTATTAACGGCGCTATATCTATCTGTTTAAGCCCGTGCTCCAGTTCCATATGTTTCTTGAAGTGCATCTTGCCTCCTACTCCGTCAAAAAGTTAACTAACTCCGTCGCTGCTTTCTCCATTTCTAAGATGAAGCTATTGATGCGGCTGACCAGATAATTATAAGCTACGAAAGTCGGTATGGCTACGACTAGGCCGGCTACGGTGGTAATCAATGCCTCCCAGATACCCCCTGCCAAGTCGCCGGGTGAAACCGGATGAAAACTGGTGGACTTGGCCTGAATCATCTGAAAGGCCCTGACCATGCCGGTCACCGTACCCAGAAGCCCTAAAAGAGGCGAGACATGCGCGATAGTAGCCAAGGCAGTGAGATTTTTCTCTAAGCGCGGTATCTCATACAAGGAGGCGTCTTCGATGGCCTCTTTGATCTGGTCGCGCGTGCGGTCATATTTTAGAATCCCCGCTTTTAAAATACGGGCGATGGGGCTGTTAGTACTATCACAGGTCTGCAGCGCCTCTTTGGTCTGGTGCTTCTTCATATTATCCAGGATATTACGCAGGAATTCCTGCGTATCTATTTTTATCCTGTAGAGATGCCAGAACTTTTCAACCGCTATCGCCAGCGCGAAAATAGAACAGAGCAGTATCGGCCACATTACCGGCCCCCCTGCCAGAAACACCTGCCACAAACTCATACTGTAAAGATCCATGTAATCCTCCTTTTAATGAGCGGACAACTTACAGAGCGAAGCGAATGTAAGTTGTAGCCCGCCAATCTTTGCGGCGGGCGTCCGCGAATTAACTCCGTTGCCTTGCGTTATAATTCCGGGCAACGGAGCAAATTTTGTCCTCACTTAATATTCGCCCTGATCCAATCCATGCGCTCGCGCGCATATTTTGCCTCTTCCGCGTCCATTGCTGCAATGCGCTTATAGATATTCAGCGCTTCTTTGAAATTCTCCTTATTCTCGTAAATAGAAGCTACTCTCAACAGCGATTTGACCGTAAGATCGCTGTTATCGGAATAAAGATAGGTGACCTTAAGATACTCCTCAATAGCCTCGTCGAGTTCGCCTTTAGCCTGACGGGTCTGGGCGATCTTAAACTGGATCTCGCTTGTCTCCCTCAAGGGGACTATATCCAGGCTTTTATTGTAGAAACGTAACGCCTCTGCGTAATCGCCTAACTTTACATAAATATCCGCGATTTTAGGATAGATCAGGCCGGCAAGGTTTTGATGTTCTTCCACAGCATCGTTATAGGCCTCCAAGGCTAAGTCTGGTTTTTCCTGTTTTATATACAGGTCTCCTATGGCAACGGCTGCCTGGCCCCCCAGATCCTTTTTATCCAACTCTATTACCTTCTGGAAATTATTTATTGCCGCTTCATAATTTGACTCCTCCGCATAGGTAGAACCCACCGCATAATAAGCAGAGATAGTCAGGCTACTTTTGGGGAAATCCTGTATCAATGAAGAAAAATAACGGCGCGCTAAATCCAGCTCGTTGCGCCGGTAATAATATTCGCCCAGCCACCAGACCACTTCCGGCGTAAGCCGGGAATCCGGGTACTTTGCGCGCAGCGCCTTGAATCTGTTCAGGGCCTCCTGCTCATTGCCCAGCTGATAGTAACAATCCGCTATCTCATACTCCGCCTTCTGCGTCAGCTCTGCATCCTGGCCGTAGATCCTTACGATATTCTTAAAAACCTCTATTGCCTCGGAGAATTTACCCAGGTTATAGAGGCTCGTCCCTAAAAGATAGGCCGCCTGTTGGACAAGAATACTATCCTTATGTTCCTGGCTAAATTTCTCGAAAATTTCTTTACTGGCATTATAATCCTCCCTCTGGAAATATGATAACCCCAGGGCATAAGAGGCGTCATCCAGCAATTTTGAATCGGGGAATTTGCTTTTAAGGCTCTGGAAGGCCAGAATTGCTCCGTCGTATTTGGCCTGTCTAAGCAGGGTAATTCCCAGCTGATATTGTACATAATCGCTGTATAAACTGTCAGGGTAATCTTTCAGTATAGTATCATAAGCCTCGGCTGCCTTTATATAATCGCCGGAGTCCTGATAGGTATCGCCTATCTGGCAAAGGACGCTCACCTTAATAATCTTATCTTCAGTGTACTTGGCGATCTTCTGGAATTCGTCAATGGCCTCCTTGAATTCCCCCTCCTTTAGGAGGGCCCAGGCAAAGCCGTAGTGTAATTTATCAATGACCTCCTGCGGGGCAGACTGCGAGGTTTTATCGAGCGCTTCCCTGTATATGGTTATGGCCTCCTTATATTCCGCCAGATTATAGAAGGCATCGGCCTTGCCGATATAGGCCTGAAGTAAAACCAGCTGGTCGTCGCTGGTGGTTAATAATTCGCTATAGATATCTTTTGCCTCACCAAACCTCTGCGTCTGGGCCATTAATATGGCCTTGCCCAGCAATAAAACATCCTTGCTGGTCTTTTCCAGGCTTTCGGATTTGATGGCCGAAAACGCTCCTTGCGCTTCGGGGTATTTCTTTAATTTTAAATAAGCCCAGGCCGTACCCAGCCTGGATAATGACTGTATTTTATCGTCGGGTGCCTGGGCGATGACTTTTGAATATTCATCAATCGCCTCCGGGAAATTATTCAGATAATAGTCTGCCTCTGCCAGGTAAAAATAAAGATAAGAGACCCTGGCGGCGTCTTTGAGAGAAGCCTTAAGATAGGATGCGATCCTGTTCTTTATTCCCTGGTAATCCTTCAAATTGTAAAGGCACTCGATAATCTTGAAGGCAGCGTCCTGAGCCAGGGGCTCTTTGGGGAATTTCTCTTCCACGGTTCTAAAATAACCGAGGGCTTCTTCGAACTTACGTTCCTGGAACCTGCACCACCCTAAAGAATAATAGGCAGAGACAGCGTACGGCGAAGCGGGAAAGAGATCTACGATCGTTTTATAATAGGAAGCTGCCTTGTCAAAATTATTCCCCTTAAAATGCACCTCGGCCATCCAGTAGATTACCGCATCTTTTATGTTTTTGGCGGAGGGCGAGTTTTGCAGTTCTTCGAATTTATTGAGGGCGGCCAGGAATCTGTTCAGCTGAAAATAACATCTTCCGATGAGTAAATTTACTTCCGGCGTCTTCGGGGAATCGGGATTATTCTTCAGGAAGCGCTCCAGGAGCCCGAGGCTGACATCGTAAAAACCGTCTTCAAAGGCCTTCTTGGCGATAAAAAGTGCCTCTTCCTCCTTGGCGTCCTGGGCGTAGGCGCATGAAGACAAATTCCAAACACCAAGCATCAAACTACAAACAATTACCAGTGACCCAATGACCAAAAACCAAAATTTTTTATTTTTTGGAAATTGGAAATTGGAAATTGTTCGGGATTTTGAATTTGGGATTTGGGATTTAAACATGGCTATTTAGCTCTATTACTATATCACTACTCTAATCAGCCTTCAACACCTTTCTCAAGAATTGCCCGGTGTAAGAATCTTTTTTATTCAGCAGTTCTTCCGGGCTGCAAGCAGCCACTACTTCTCCGCCTTTATCGCCGCCATCCGGGCCCAAATCCAGGATATAATCCGCGCATTTGATCACTTCCAGATTATGCTCGATCACGATAACGGTGTTGCCCATATCGACCAGCCTCTGCAACACCGAGATAAGTTTTTCCACATCTGCAAAGTGCAGGCCGGTAGTAGGCTCATCCAGAATGTAGAGCGTTTTGCCGGTTGCCCGCTTAGCCAGCTCCGCAGAAAGTTTGACTCTTTGCGCCTCGCCTCCTGATAAAGTGGTGGCGGACTGACCTAATTGAATATAGCTCAATCCTACCTCGTAAAGCGTAAACAAGATATTCTTTATTTTCGGTATGTTCCCGAATAACTCCAGCGCCTCTTCTACCGCCATCTCCAGGCAATCGGCAATGGATTTACCCTTATATTTTACTTCCAGGGTAGCCTCGTTAAAACGTTGCCCCTTGCAGATATCGCATTTGACATATACATCAGGCAGAAAGTGCATCTCTATTTTTTTAATCCCCTCCCCCTGGCAAGCTTCGCAGCGACCGCCTTTTAAGTTGAAAGAAAACCTTCCCGGCTTATAGCCGCGCTGGCGCGCCTCGGGAAGCTGAGCAAAAATATCCCGGATATGGCTAAAGGCCCCGGCGTAAGTCGCCGGATTAGAGCGGGGGGTTCTTCCGATGGGAGACTGGTCCACCACTATCACCTTATCGATGTTCTCTACGCCCGTAATTTTACTGTGCCTGCCCGGCCTCTCCCTGGACTTATATAATTTCCGGGCTAATCCCCGGTATAATATTTCATCGATCAACGTGGATTTACCCGAACCGGATACGCCGGTCACGCAAATAAATGTCCCCAGGGGGAATTTTACGTCTATACCCTTTAGGTTATGTTCCCTGGCACCCTTAACCTCCAATAGTTTTTTAGACTTATAAGGCCTCCTCTGGCGAGGGACAGCTATTTTGAGTTCGCCGCGTAAGTATTTAGCAGTCAGGGAAGAAGGATGTCTCAATAAATCCTTCTGCCATCCCGCAAAGACTATTTCGCCGCCGCCCCTTCCGGCTGCCGGACCCAAATCCACGATATAATCCGCGGCGCGGATGGTATATTCATCATGCTCCACCACAATCAGGGTATTGCCCAGGTCCCTTAAAGTCTTTAAAGTAGCTAATAACTTGGCATTATCTTTCTGGTGCAAACCGATGCTGGGTTCATCCAGAATATACAAGACGCCGACGAGGCCTGAGCCGACCTGTGTCGCCAGGCGGATCCTCTGTGCCTCTCCGCCAGCAAGGGTGGAACTTTTCCGGTCTAAGGTCAGGTAATCTAAGCCCACGTCGATACAGAATTTAAGTTTTCGCATTAATTCTTTTAATGCCTGGTGGGCGATAATCTTCTCCCTCTCGCCGATCCGTAGGTCGGAAAAAAATTCATCAGCCTGCTTTATGGACATCTGAGTTACCTGCCAGATATTTTTACCGCCAATGGTAACCGCCAGGCTTTCTTTTTTTAAGCGCGCGCCTTTGCAGGCAGGACAGGGGAGGCTGGACATAAAGCGGGATATTTCTTCTTTTAAATAATCGCTCTCGGTCTGGCGGAATAACCTCTCCAGGTGCGGGATCACTCCCTCAAAGGGCTTGCCGCCGACCTCCTCAGGCGTACCGTAAAGTATTGCCTGTTGCACCTCTTTACTTAATGTCTTAAACGGTACATCCAGGTCAATATCCAGCAGGGAAGCTAATTCTCTGAGCAGCCAACGATAATAAAGGATGTAGCCTCTGCCCCCGCGTTTCCAGACTTCTATTGCCCCTTCATTAATAGATTTATTTCTATCCGGGACTACTAAATCCGCGTCAAATTCAAACTTTGTGCCCAGGCCGTTACACTCCGGGCAGGCCCCGTAGGGAGAATTAAAAGAGAAAATACGCGGCTCTACTTCCGAATAACTGATGCCGCATTTTACACAGGCGTATTGTTCGCTAAACACCAAATCCGTTCTTGAGTTCTTGAATTCTTGAATTCTTGAGTTTTCGCCCGAGAACCCGAGAACCCGAGAACCCGAGAACGAGATAACGACAATGCCTTTGCCGACTTTAAGCGCGGTCTCTATTGAATCGGTAAGCCGCTTTTTAATCTCCGGCTTGATGATCAGCCTGTCTACCACCACTTCAATATTGTGGATCTTATATTTATCTAATTTAATCTTTGCGGGGAGTTCATAAATCTTACCGTCTACGCGCGCCCTGACAAATCCCGACTTCTGTATCGCGCCGAAGATATCGCGGTATTCTCCCTTCCTGCCCCTGACTAACGGTGCTAAGACCTGAATTTCCGTCCCCTGCGCCAAGTCAACTATCTTTTGCACTATCTCCTGGGCACTCTGTCTGTCTATGGGCTGTCCGCACTTATAACAGGATACCCTGCCGATGCGCGCAAAAAGCAATCTTAAATAGTCATAAATTTCAGTCTGGGTGGCGACCGTAGAACGAGGGTTTGCCCCGGCTCTCCTCTGCTCAATGGCTATTGCAGGAGATAGGCCTTCTATGGATTCCACGTCGGGTTTTTGCAGCTGTTCCAGGAACTGGCGGGCATAGCTGGAAAGGCTCTCTACATAGCGCCTCTGCCCTTCGGCATAAATCGTATCAAAGGCAAGGCTGGACTTTCCGGAACCGGAAAGTCCGGTGACCACAATAAGTTTATTGCGGGGCAGAGTAAGATTTATGTTTTTCAGGTTATGCTCTTTGGCACCCCTGATAATAATGTTGTCTTCCATAGGGTAAAAATTATAGCAAAAAAGCCCCGCCCTTTCCATACCTTAAAATTCTATATAGGTAAAGAAAGGGCGGGGTAAATTCAACCAACGAACTTATGTTCGCTTTGCCGCACAAGCGGCACACCGGCTCTTCCAATAAAGCCGGGTGTTAGCTCCATGAGTTCGGGCTTCATTTATCTCTTCTTTTTCTTTCCGCCTCTTTTCATCTTGGCGCAGGAGACGTCGCCTTTCTTGTCGATGAAATAAAGGTAACCTTTCTCTCTCTTGATGCCACACTTAGCTACCTTTTTCGGGCTACCTCCTTTTTTCTTGCCTCTGGCCATCTTGGCGCAGGAGACATCACCTTTTTTGTCGACGTAATAAAGGTAACCCTTCGCTCTCTTGATACCCAACTTTACCAATTTTTTTATCATATTCTGATTCACCCCCTTTCTCTTTTAATGAACGCATAACTTACGGAGTGCGAAGCACGACGTAAGTTATATGCGCGAATTAACACCGTTACCTCGCTTCATAAGCGCCGGGTAACGGTGTAAGTTCGGACTTATAAGTTATGTCGGTTACATTTAAATTTATATTCTCCATAACTTATGTCCTCACTTAAGTTCCGATCTTTATCGGACTTAAAATCCCTTTTAAAGCGGCTATCGCCGATAAAACCGCCAGGTAACTGGTCTTAGGATTATCCGGATGGATCACGTTTTCCGTACGGGCAATGATTTTACCGGCATCGGAATCTATTTCCACCTCATGGATATTCCGCTTAGCTCCGGGTGAAGCTACGATACGCACGGTTGTCTCTTTGGCGCCGATACCGGCCATACTTAAGGTAGCGGCGACATTGATATTCTGCGGAAAGGCCGAGACCGCATTTTCTGCGCTACCCTCAAAAATAACCGTATCGTCAATAATACCGTCTAATTTTATCTTCCTATCCTTAATATAAGCGACGCCGGCGAATGCTTCAGGCGGCTTCTTGGTGGTTAAGGTAACTTTTCTGATCTTTGCGCAAGAGAGGCCTTTCAGGCCGTCCAACCCGCAGATAGCCCCCGATGGGATAAAAATCCGGGCACCCTTTTTCTCCGCTAAAGCCGCCAGCTCTTTATAACGACTGATTACGCCGCCGGCGCTCATGATCATGATATCTTTGGCTGCCGATAAAGCCTGCTTGGCAATCTCAAAGGCAGCAGCTGCTCCTGTCGCCTCGATGATTAAATCCGACTTTTTTACTAGCGTCCTTAAATCCGGCATCACCAGTTTAGGATTTCCCACTTTGACCGCTAACTTAAAAACGCTCTCTCGATTTACATCGCATAATCCGCTTAATTCGGCTTGCTTGGATAAATCCAAAGAGATAAACTTAGCTAAAGAAGAACCTATTGCCCCGCAACCGATTATACCGATCCTTAGCTTAGCCATTTATAATGATATTATCTATCAACCTTGTCTTGCCGATATGCGCTGCCAGGGCAATTAAGACTTTGCCCTTTACCCTTTTTACCGGCAGTAAATCTTCTAAATTAACGATAGAAATATATTGTACGCCGATATCTTTCTTTTTGCTGATAGCTGCGCGCATCTTCTGAATAATCGACTGATAATTACAGTTGCCTTGCTTAATCAGGCGGCCTGCCAGATTAAGGGCCTGATATAGAACCGCGGCATCGTTTTTCTGTTGAGCAGATAAATATTTATTGCGCGAGCTCAAAGCCAAACCGCTCTCTTCGCGCACCGTCGGCAGTACTTTTATCTTTAAGGGCATATTCAAGTCCTGCACCATCTTATTAATAATGGCCGCTTGCTGGGTATCTTTTTGGCCAAAATAAGCTGTATTGGGCTGCACTATATTAAAGAGCTTTGTCACTACTGTTGCCACACCCCGGAAATGCCTGGGCCTGAATTTACCGCATAAACGGCCGCTTAAATGTTCGACGTAAACATGGGTCTTGTGATCCTGCGTATACATTGCTTCTGTAGAGGGTGAGAAAATTAAATCTACCCCTTCTTTTTTACACAACGCTGCATCCTGCTTAAAAACCCGGGGGTATTTTTCAAAATCTTCTTTAGGCCCGAACTGAGTAGGATTAACAAAGATACTGACTACTACAATATTATTATCTTTACGCGCGCGGCGGATTAAACTTAAATGCCCTTGATGAAGCGCCCCCATGGTCGGGACAAAACCGATGCTTTTGCCCTTTTGCCTAATCTTGCGGGAAACTTTCTGCATTTGTTTGATGCTACGGATTATCTTCATATTATCTCTAATAACGGCCCGATTACAAAATCCCGCTTAAACATGCGTGGATGGGGAATTTCTAATTTCTTATTTTTAATAACCTGATCGCCATATAATAAAATGTCTAAATCGATCGTGCGCGGGCCGAAACGCTCCGACTTAATACGGCCGAGTCCTTTTTCAATATTTTTTAATTTTTCTAGAAGGCTAAACGCCGAAAGTGCGGTTCTCATCTTTAAAACAGCGTTAAGGAATTTACCTTGCTCAAGCGGGCCGCCTACAGGCTGGCTTTCGATAATCCGGGAACTTTTTAGGATTTGCGTATCTTTCAAGCGGTTAATTTTTTCTAGTGCCAATTTTATATTTTTATAGCGGTTGCCTAAGTTAGAACCGATACCTAAAAAACAAACGGTCATAATTTCTGAATCCGCTGGACTGCCTCTTTAATCCGCTCTTTTGGCACAGTCATGGCCATGCGGATGTAGCCCTCGCCAAATTTGCCGAAACCTACTCCGGGGGTAGCCACAATATTGGCTTTATCCAGTAAGGTTTGCGCAAAATGCATAGAATGCGCATTTTTTGGTGTTTTGATCCAAACGTAGAATGTGGCTTTTGGCTTTTGGGTATGCCAGCCTAAAGATTTCAAACCCTCTACGAGAATATCGCGCCTCTCCTGATAAATATCGCACATTTTCCGTAAGTGTTCCTGCGGCCCGTCTAAAGCTGCGATAGCTGCTAATTGCAGCGCGGAGAATATTCCGGAATCTATATTAGATTTGACTTTTGCTAAAGCTGCTACTAAGTCTGCATTACCGCAAGCCCAGCCAATGCGCCAGCCGGTCATATTATAGGTTTTAGAAAGCGAATGAAACTCGATACCCACTTCCCTTGCGCCCTCGACCTCCAGGAAACTCGATGGCCGGTAGCCGTCATAGCTCATCTCCGAATAAGCAAGGTCAGAAATCACAATCAGCTTATTTTTGACAGCAAATTCTACCACCCGGCGGTAAAAATCAATTTCGGCAGTCGCTGAAGTGGGGTTATTAGGATAATTAATGTAAATTATTTTTGCTCTTTTACGTATGATCAAAGGAATTTTTCTTAAGTCCGGCAGGAATTCATTTTCTGCTAAAAGGGGCATAGAATACGGCCTGCCTCCGGCCAGAATTGTCCCGCCTTTATAAGGAGGATAACACGGATCCGGCGCTAAAGAATAATCACCCTGATTTAAAAATGCTAGCGGAAAATGCGCGATCCCCTCTTTGGAGCCGATTAAAGGAAGAATTTCCGTATCGGGATTGAGATTTACGCCAAATCTTCTCTGATACCAGCCTTCAATAGTGCGGCGCAATGCCGGCATCCCCTGGTCTAGGGCATAGCGGTGCGTGGCTGGATCCTGCGCTGCCTGATAAAGCGCGTCAATAATAT
>Ga0163200_1000294_pt1 | contig 22624 bp, 22 predicted proteins | sample PL_2010_200m_FD_113535 | JGI IMG/M metagenome (GOLD analysis project Ga0163200, IMG submission 113535) | Freshwater microbial communities from Powell Lake, British Columbia, Canada to study Microbial Dark Matter (Phase II) - PL_2010_200m | ecosystem: Environmental > Aquatic > Freshwater > Lake ... | reverse complement strand
ATCTCAACCATTGTGGTTGAGATATCAACCAGCATAAGTATGCGGTGGGAGTGTCTGGCGGGTTCACGAGACAGGCAGGACAACACAACACAGGACAACCCCGGCATTGCACATTGGACGACTCGGTGGTTTAATGACCGCCACCATGATTGCGATCCTTGTTGCGGTCAACCAGGAGTTGAATCCGATACTGCGCCGGGCCAGCGCGAACCATCTCGTGCGTCAGGCGCACTTGGACTTTTACGAGGGCACGCTGGCGGGCCAGCCCGTCGCCATGCTCGCGCTCGGTGTCGGCAAGGAGTGCGCGCGCATCGCCGCCGAGGTCACCATCCGCTGTTACCGTCCCGACCTCGTCATCAGCGCGGGGTTCGGTGGCGGGTTGCAGCCGTCGGTCAACGACGGCGACATCGTCATCGGCACCGAGGCGCTCGACCTCGCACAGGACTCCGGCACCCAGGTCCGTTGGCGTTCGGCGCTCACGCTCGCGCCGCGCGACGAACTGGTGTTGGAAAACAACAACTGCAAGGTCCATCGCGGCAAGATCCTCACCACCGACGACATCATCATCCGCGCCGCCACCAAGCAACACCTCGGACGCGCCACCGGCGCATTGGCGGCGGACATGGAGACCAGCGCCGTCGCCACCGTCTGCGCCGCGCACGGCACCAACATGCTGGCGTTGCGCTGCATCACCGACAACGACCACGAAGATTTGCCGGAGGACTTCAATGATTTCTTCGTTGTCGGCCAGCTTCAACTGGGACGGCTGTTGTCCGCCTGCAACCGTCATCCGCGTCTGATTCTCGATCTCGCCCGGCTCGGCCTCCGCGCCAGCATCGCCGGCGCAAACCTCGCCCGGTTCCTCGAAGTCTCCATCCCCCGCCTTCATCTACGCAACGGCTGAGTCAGACTTTCCAGCCGCGGCGACGGGCGATTTCCAGGAGCGCGGGCAGCAGCGTGAGCGAGGCGATCAGGCAGGTGATGACGCCGAGGGTCATGACGAGGCCGAGGCTGCGGATGCCGCGATGGGAGCCGATGAGCATGCTGGAGAACGCGATGATGGCGGTGAGCGCGGAGAGCATGACGGCGCGGCCGGTGCTCTTGCCCCAGAAGATTGCGTTGCCGTCTTCGCGGTAGCGATGGACGAAATAGACGCCGTAGGCGACACCGATGCCGACCATCAACGGCAGGGTGAGGATGTTGGCGGGGTTGAACGGCAGGCCGAGCGCGGTCATGGCGCCCATCATCCAGACGATGCCGAACATCAACGGGACCAGCGTCAACAGCGTCGCAAGCCAGCCACGCAGATCCATGAAGACCATGATGGCGATGACGACGAACGCCCAGAGCGCCGCCTTGATGTAGCCGTGTTGGAGGATGCCGACGAACTCGTACAACCCCAGCGGCGTGCCGGTCGCCTTGGGCGCGACGGAGCGAACGTCATTTACAAACCGTTCCAGATCGTCGCGCTCCCAGACGTTGTCCTTCGGGAAGACGCGCAGGAGGAATTTGCCGGTTTTGCCGACGAGCATGCGCCGCAGGTCTTCGGGCACGTCGGCCAACTGCATCGGGCGCTCGGCCTGGCCCGCGAGAAGGTTTAGCTGCGCCTGAAGGTCGCCGTAGAAACCTTTCTCGTACTGGCCGAGCCATCGTTCGAGGTCCGCCGCGTTCAGCGTCTGGAGTTTCTCGCGCGTGGTCTTGGACGCTTCAGCAAGCGACGCGAACACTTTCTCGGCTGCAGCGTCGCCGCGTTCCTTTGCTTCGCGGGCCATGCGGGCGGTACGCAGGCGCACCGAGCCGAGGGCGCGCTGGACTTCGGCGGTGTCGGCGGCGGTGAAGCCGAGATTGTTGAAGTGAATATTGCCGACGCGTTTGCGGATCTCGCGGATCAACGGGACTTTCTCGGTTTGCTGCTCGGGGATCAACTCAGCGATGCTGTGGACAGCGGCGACGGTGGGGAGTTTGCCGAGGCTGGCCTGCAACGCGCGCGTCTGTTCCATGTCGTCGGCCACGACGGCGGCGTAGATGGTGGACTCGGCGTCGGCCTTCAACAGGCGCAGCTCGGTCTCGACGGAGTCGAGGCCGCGCGACTGGAGGTTCAGGACGTTCGAGTCGAACTGGACATGCGAGGCGAGCACCAACGCCATGACGGTCACCGCGCCGCACACCGTCAACGTCATGTGCGGTCGCGCCAGCAGGGCGCGCTCGGCGGCGGGGCTTTGGACGTTGACGAGGATGGGGATACGTTCCTTCTGGCGGCGAATGGCCAGGATCAACGACGGCAACAGAACCACCATGCCGACGGTCGCCAACAACATGCCGCCGCCGGCAATGACGCCGAGTTCGATGACGCCTTTGAAGCCGCTGAGCGCCATGGCAAAGAAGGCGGCGGCATTGGTCACGCCGGCGGTGACGATGCTGGGGCCGGTCCAGCGGATGGCGCCGCGGACGGCGTCGAAGCGGGTGGCGCCTTTGCTGAGTTCCTCCTCGTAGCGGGAGATGAACTGGACGCCGAGGTCCTCGCCGAGGCCAAGGATCATGACGGTGAAGGTGATGGTGATGATGTTGAGGTGGCCGATGCTGAGCGTGGCGTAGCCCATCGTGATGATGATGACCTGAATCAGGCAGGTGATCGAAAGCAGCATCCGCAGCCAATCGCGGAACCCGGCGACGATGACGATGCCGATGAGAATCAGCGTGAGGATGGAAGACTTGATGGCGTCGTGCTCGGAGACGACCATCTCGTCGTTGTCCAGCACCGGCTCGCCCGTCAGGCTGATGCGGACGTCGGCAAATTGCGGGCGGATCTCCTTGATGATGCGGTTGAGTTTCGGGACGGTGGCGGCGTGGTGTTCGGGGCTGGCGACTTTGCCGGAGAGGCGCGGGTGGATGAGGACGATGTACATGCGTCCTTTGCGGAAGACGTGGTAGCCGCCCCATTTCATCGCGTCCTCGGCCTGGCCGAGCATCTCCTCGCTGAAGAAGGCGTTGGCCCACGGCGAGAGCAACTGCCATTTCTCGCGGGCCGGGCTGTAGTCGGCCATCTGTTTAACGGTGGCGGTGATGGTCGGCACGAACGCCAGCATCCGTTTGCGCTCGGCGTCGGAGGCGCTGTCCATCTGCTGGAGCATCTGGTTCATCGAGTCCAAGAACGTGGCCAGCTTCGGCTGTTGCTGGAGGACGGTGACGAGCTGGTTGAACTCGGCGAGCGAATCGCGGATCTCGACGAGGTCGTTGGTCGAGAGGTAGTACAGGAACCACTGCTGCATCGGCTCAAAGTTGACCCGGTGAAACACGTCGGCGGTGGCGAACTGCTGCGCGTCCTTCGCGTCGGCCTTGTGCGGGTTGTTGGCTGGAGCGAGAAGCCCCGTCACCAAGGCGTCCACGGCGGCGCGGTTGCGGTCCGGGTTCTCGCCTTCGACGACGACGATGTAGTCTTCCTCGTCGCGGAACTCGCGGGCGTACTCGCTGTACAAACGCCAGTACTCGCTGTCACGCCCGATCAAATCGTTGCGGCCGGTCTTGAACTTCAGGCAGCGCACGGCGTAGAAGCCCGCGCACGTCGCCAGGAACAATCCGAGCACGACAAACAACCACGGCCGACGGCAAATCAGGTCGCCCAACATCCGGTAGCTTGTCTTCGGAAGTCTCATTCTCCTGTGGCGCGGAGATTACCATACGCACTTTGCCCTTGCACACCAGAAATACCTGCGTTACCCAGACACCATGCCGACGGCTGACAACCAGACTTCCGCCCCGCGCTGGGCGCGCCTTCTCGTGCTCGCGCTGGTTTGTTTCGCCATCTTCTTCCAACTCGGCCGCCGCGCGTTGAACGAACCCGACGAGGGCCGTTACTCCGAGGGGGGCCGCGAGATGATGGCCACCGGCGACTGGCTGATGCCGCGCATCAACGGCATCCCGCACCTCTCCAAACCACCCCTCACCTACTGGTGCGTCGGCGCCAGCCTCCGCTTGTTCGGCGTCAACGAATTCGCCGCGCGCCTGCCTGCGGCGCTCGCCGCGCTCGGCACGTTGCTGGCGCTTTACCTCCTCGTGCGCGGCTCAACGAACGAACCGACCGCACTCTGGGCGGTGCTGATGCTCACCGCAAGCGCACTGTTCTTCCTGATCGCCCGGCTCATCACCGCCGACATGCTTCTCACCTGCTGGGTCACATGGAGCGTCTGGGCGTTGTGGCGACGCAGCCAATGGTTCTTCGTCTTCCTCGCGCTCGGCGTGTTGACCAAAGGCCCCGTGGCCGTCGTCCTGCCATTGTTCGCGCTCATCGGACTGCGCCCGCGCCTCGCCGACTTCCGCTGGGCAACCGGCCTGCTCGTCTTCTTCGCGCTCAGCCTGACGTGGTTTGTCGCGCTCGCCCTCCAGAATCCCGAACTCTGGCACTACTTCTTCGTCCGCGAAATCTTCCAACGTGTCGCCACCGGCGAACACGGACGTTCCCAGCCGTGGTGGTTCCTCATCGTCGTCATGCTCGGCGGATTCCTACCGTGGACGCCGCTCGTTTTCAGCCGGAACAAAACCGGACCTGTCCGCCGAAGCCTTGGCGAAGGCGGAACATGGCGCATGTTCATCATGTGGGCCGGGCTGGGCCTGCTGCTGTTCAGCCTCAGCCAATCGAAACTGCCGACCTACGTACTGCCGTTGATGCCGCCGCTGGCCGCGCTCGCCGCGATGTCGCAGCCACGCCGCTGGCTCAATGCGCTCAGCGCGGTGGCGCTGGCCATTGCATTGACGTTGCTCGTGTACTACCTGCGCACGCGTTGCGGCTTGCCCGAATCGCAGGCACTCGCTCTCAACATCGCCGCCGTTGTCGGCGCGCTGGCCGCGCTGTTCAGCCGCGGCGCAGTGGTCGCCGTTTTCCTCACCGTCGTGTTGGCGGTGGTGGCGTTGTTGCCCGGCATCGAGGGGCACTTCCGCCACAACACCTCGATGAAACCTCTCGCAGAACGGATTCGACGCGAAGACCCGCAAGGCAAAGCCCTCGTCATCTGTCACCGTTGCCTGCCGCCGACACTTCTGTTCTACCTTCAGACGAAAGTCTGGTCCTACAACCCCAACGCGGCCACCAAGAGCAGCGTGTTCGAATTCCACCATCCCGCCCCCGGCACGCCGTTCATCGTCACCGACGCGGCAACGTACCGCGCCATGCTGGCGGAAGGCCGGCGCGTTTTTTGTGTTGCAAGTGCGAGCGAGGCGGAGAAAATGCGCGAAGAAACCGGCGTGGTGTGGCACGAATTGGAGCGCGCCGGACAAGGAGTGTTGTACTCGAATCAGCCATGAAAAACATACCGCTTTCAAAAGTTTATCTGACCGACGAAGTGCGCGCGGCGGCAATGCGCGCGCTGGAGTCGGGCTGGTACATCCTCGCCAAGGAATGCGAAGCCTTCGAGGTCGAGCTGGCCCAATACACCGGCACCAAACACGCCGTCCTCTGCTCCAACTGGACCTCCGGCGTCCAGATGCTCCACCACGCGATGGGGTTGAAGAAGGGCGACGAAATCCTCGTGCCGTCCCACACCGCGTTTCCCTCCATCGAACCGATGTGTCTCTGGGGCGCCAAGCCGGTCTTCATTGATATTGACGACACCTATTGCCTCGACACCGGGCAACTCGAAGCCGCCATCACGCCGCGCACCGTCGGTATCCTGCCCGTCCACCTCTACGGCCATCCCGCCAACCTCGATCGCTGCTTCGCTGTCGCCAAGAAACACGGCCTCTGGGTCATCGAAGACTGTGCCCAGGCGCAAGGCGCGAAGTACAAAGGCAAGACCGTCGGCTCGATGGGTTTCTGCGGCGCGTTCTCGTTTTTCCCGTCCAAGAACCTCACCGTCATGGGCGACGGCGGCTGCATCACCACCAACGACGACGCCATCGCCGAGCGCCTGCGCAAACTCCGCAACCACGGCCGGCTCGACAAGTATCATCATGACGAAATCGGCTACAACCACCGTTTCAACGAGATCAACGCCGCCATCGGCCGCATTGGATTGAAGCATCTCGACGACCTCAATGCCGGCCGACGCCGCGCCGTCGCACGTTACAACGAGCGCCTCAAAGGCATCGTGCCGACCCCACCCGAACGCGAGTGGGCCTACGCCGTCTATCACATGTACGTCATCCGCTGCGGCGACAAACGCGACGCACTCGCGAAGTTCCTGAAAGAACGCGGCATCGCCACCGGCATCCACTATCCCGTCGCCAACCACCAGCAGCCCGCGATGATCAATCTCTTCAAGGACATCCCGAAGCTCCCTCGCACCGAACAAGCTGTGAAAGAAATCCTCTCGCTGCCGATCTACGGCGAGCTATCGCTGGAAGACGTTGACTGCGTCTGTGACGCCATCGCCGAGTTTTATGGGAAGCGATAGTTTTGTGGATTGATGCGCTGCGCCGGTCGTGGTAGTTTTCCCTTGTGACAGCCACGCAGATTATCGAGGAGATCAAGCATCTGACGCCGAAAGAACAGGCGCAAGTCATCCAGTTTGCCAATCGGCTGGACGCCGAGCGCGAATTGACCGGTCGCGACCTAGCTGCGTTCGCTCGACGCATGACAGAGACGACCGACCCAGCGGAGGCGGCGATGGTGCGCGAGACAATTGTCCACGGTTTCTACGGCGGGAAGCCCCATGCCCACCAAACGACCAAAGCAGGCGTTACGGTTTAGTGAGTTTGTTTGGGAACGGTCAAATCAGATTGGCACTTTGGACACTTCACTTGAAGCCCCGCTCCTGCCACTTCGATCACAATGTGTTGACCGCACCTGAAGCAATAGAATGAAATATCCCCAGTACGCTTGCTTGCCGAAATAATCGGCGGGATGTTGGACGGCAGCGGAGGCGGTGAAGGGATCGACTGGTGGCCACTCTCACTGACAACGGGCGGAACGCAAGATGTCGTTGCGCAACCCGTGGCGCTCTTTCGGTGCCGAGTCTGCAAATGCAAACTGAGTGCCGCAAGAAACTGGTTGCAATGTGCGCGTGCCGCTGAAAACCCTCCGATGTTGAATGATAGCTTCAAATTAGACTCAATGCGGACAAGTGTGTTGTTATCCTCAACACGCTCTACAAAGATTGAAAAGTGCTCCCCCCACGAGAAGCTGGAAACACGTGTACTTGCTGAGATCCTACCTAAAACCCGATCTTGGCCATTTAGCACGAATAGGGGGATAGTCGGCAGAACGGTTACTGCCGCATCGAAGACCTCGTCGTATGGAAACGGAAACGCTTGTTGCGTCCTTTGACTCATCTCGTTTTATTGTACAACCAAGCCTTGTCCGCTGGCAATACTACAGAAGCGCACGGCATCTTTCCTAGTTCGGCCCACCGTTAAGTCTACTGGTGCGATCACCTCCCCACGGATCAAGCTATACAAATTGGCTGTGACCCACCTCTGAATCTACCGACACACATGCCTCCAACTGCGTTGCATACGGCTCGACATCTGACACTTACCGATAGTTTCGAGACTAATCACCGGACACGAGGGTGAAATGGAGATCGTTCAAAAGGCTACATCATTCCATAGATGTCATGACTAGCACCTTAGAACATCAAATCGCCCTGCGCCACATCCGACGTCAGAACCTTCCACCCACCCTGCTGCATCATCTACTCGACCGTATTCAAAGCCGCCGCATCAGCACCGAGCAGCTTGGATTGTTGGCCGATTGGCTGGATACGCAACCAAAAGTTCCCACGAGCAAGTGGTTCAAGCGATTCCCCGGCATGACCGTGTGTGGCGAAGGCGAGCTGGTCAAAACTTTTTTGTTGCCGGGACAGGCAGTTGAAGGGCATGAGATAGCCTGACATGGAACACAGCCCCGAACTCAGCCTCGTCATTCCTTGCTACAACGAGGAAGGCAACCTTCACGTGCTCGTGAAGGCGATCCACGACGCCGTTGACCCGCTCGGTGTCGAGTACGAGATCGTCATCACCGACGATTGCAGCAAGGATAACTCGTGGACGATTCTGAAAGACATCGCCGCGAAAGACACGCGGCTGCGCATCCAGCGATTCGAGTACAACTGCGGCGAGAGCGCCGCCAGTTGGGCCGGGATGCAGTTCGCGCGGGGGCGTTACCTCTGCACGATTGACGCCGATCTCCAGAACGATCCGCGCGATCTGCCGAAGTTCCTAGAGGCGCTGAAACGCGCCGACTGCGTTTGCGGCACTCGCATCGAGGCGCGGGGCAAAGGCGACAACTTCATCCGCATCGCTTCCTCGCGCATCGCCAACGCTGTCCGCCGCAAGCTCAGCGGCGACGAGAAGATCACCGACGCCGGTTGCACCTACCGGGCGTTCAAGCGCGAGTGCATCGCGAACGTCAAGTTCTGGCGAGGCGCTCACCGGTTCCTGCCGCAGTTGATCGAGATGGACGGGTTCACCATCGCCGAGGTGCCGGTGACGAACAACCCGCGGTTTGCCGGGCAGAGCCACTACGGCGTCTGGAACCGGCTGTTCAAAACATTTCGCGACCTGCTCGGCGTGCGCTGGCTGAAATCCCGCCAGCTCCGCTACCGCGTCGCCGAAACCAAAAACTAGGAGGCTCTCATGGACGTCCTACTGGCCGTCACCATCTTTGGCAAGGAACACCGTTTCCTCGGCCTCGACTGGAACTACATCACCATCGTCGGCTTGATCGGCAACATCATCTTCTCGACGCGATTCCTCGTCCAGTGGTGGGCGTCGGAGAAGAAAGGCGAGAGCGTGATCCCGGTGTCCTTCTGGTATTGGAGCATCGGCGGCAGCATCATCATGTGCGGTTACTTCATCTTTCAGCGCGATCCCGTCGGCATCCTCGCCTACCTGCCGAATACCGTCATCTACATGCGCAACCTCCACCTCATCCGCAAACGCAAACTCGCCCTCACCGCCGCCGCACCGTCGCAGACGCCGAAGGAAGAATCCTAAACCAGCAGCGCTTTCGCCTGCGCAAACACCGCATCGAACATCCGCTCGGTCAGCTTGCCGGTGTTCGTGTTCTGGCGGCTCGGATGATAGGAGGCGATCAACGCCGGCGTCAGGTCGTAGCGGCGGTTGTGACCGAACTCCGGCAACGGCGCGACGCTGCGCGTCTTCAAGTACGTCTCGAACGCAATCCGTCCCAGCGCAATCACGACCCGGAGATTCCGCAGAGAGTCGAGTTCCTCGCGCAGGTAGGAGTTGCAGTTGGCAATCTCCGACGGCAACGGCTTGTTGCCCGGCGGCGCGCAGTGAATCGCCGCCGTGATGTAGCAATCAATCAACCGCAGCCCGTCGTCGCGGTGCTCACATGTCGGTTGGCTGGCGAAACCGGCTTTGTGCAGCGCGCGGAACAACCACCGGCCGGATGAATCGCCGGTGAACAACCGGCCCGTCCGGTTCGCGCCGTGCGCGCCGGGGGCGAGGCCGACGATGAGGACGCGGGCGCTGAAGTCGCCGAGGCTCGGCACGGGGCGGCCCCAGTAATCCCAGCCGCGGAACTCGCGTTTCTTTTCACGGGCGACTTGCTCGCGCCACGCGACGAGGCGGGGACAACGCCGGCAGGCGACGATGCGGTCGTTTATCACGTTGCGGTCTTCGGGCTGACCTTGCCGATGATGGTGAGCATGAGGATGCCTCCGATCAAGCCGAACGGCGCCATGAAGTAGAAGTAGTGACCCCAACTCTTGTCGAGGAGCGTGCCCAGATAGGCACCGGCGAGGGCGCCACCGAAATACTGGAACGAATCAATCAGCCCCGACGCGAATCCGGCCATCTTGCGTCCGCCGATGTCCATCGCCGCAGCGGTGCCGATGATCGAGTGCGTCGAGTTGGCGGTGAACGCGATCAGGATGAAGAACAGAATCGTGGCGTTGACGGTGTGGAACTGGGCGGCGAGGAAGATGATGGCGGCTTCGAGGAAGTACAGGCCCGCGGCAACCGGGGCGCGGCGGCCCTTGAAGAGTTTGTCGGACAGGTAGCCGGACAGCAGTGAGCCGAGCGATGCCACCAACGGGATGAGAAACGCCAGCCATTGGAACTTCGTAGCCTTCATGTCCACCATGTACACCTCCTGCATGTAGCGCGGGAACCACTGATCCACGCCCTGCCGCACCACACCGGTACAGGCATAGGCAAACGCACACACCCAGACCGCCGGCGTGCTGGCGATGGCCTTGAAGACCTCCACAACCGACGCGCGCACATCGCTGTCGGCGTGATCCGCCTCGCCCGCATGGACGCCGGTAAAGCCGGCTTCCTCGGGCGTGTCCTTCACGAAAAACGCTAGACACACCGCCACCACCGTGGCAATCCCTGCCGGCACCCAAAACAGCCAGCGCCAGTGCAACGGCGGCACGACGAACAACCCGAACACCGTGAACCCCGCGAGCAGCGCGGGGCCGAGGTTGAAGATGCCGAACCGGCCGAGGTTGATCATGAACCCGAAGATGCCGGCAAACCGGCCGCGCTCGGTCTGGCTGAACCACGCCGCGTTGATCTTGATCATGCCGGGCGCGCCGAACGCCTGGATGTACTGGTCAAGCCCCCGCAGCAGCATAAACAACGGCAGCAGCCCCCAGAACGACGCCACGCCGAACAGGATGTTCATCGTCACCGTGCCCGCCGCGCCGATGAGCATGGCGCGTTTCCCGCCGATGCGATCGGTGAGCAAGCCGTTGATGATCTGGCCGCAGCCGTAGGCCAACATCGCGGTCGTGATGATGTTGCCCATCTGCGCCTTGTTGAAGCCGAACTCGTCGGCGATGGCCTTGTTGGCGATGGGGAAATTGTACCGGCACATGTAGTACGACGTGTACATCAAGCCGATGACACCCCAGTTCAACCCGCGCCGCCTACGGAAACCGGTTGGATACGCTGTGCCGTTTGTCATGGCTCCGTGGGACTCCAGAGTCGTCGCTCCGCGCGCTTCACATAACCGAGTTGCTCCAGCACGTTCTGCCCGCGCCGCGTCAGGATGAAATGAATCAACTGCCGAGTTGCCTCCGAATCCCGGCGGCTGTCCGTGTACAACCGCAACGCCCGCGCATACGGATACCGGTCATCCTCCACCGCGAGCGGCGACAACAACACGCCGTTGATCGCCACCCCGCGCACACCGTGTCCAGAGGCGAGGTTCATTCCGACGTAACCGATACCGCCGGCGTCAGCCTTCACTGCCGCGACAATCTTGCCGTGGCTTCTCAACAACCTCGCCGACTTCACATACGGCTGCCGGTTCATCGCCAGTTCCTGAAACCCGAGATACGTGCCCGACACCGGGTCGCGAATGTACGTCTGAATCGGCACGTCAAGCCCGCCGAGCTGCTTCCAGTTGGTGACTGCCCCGGTGAAGATGCGCTGCACCTGCACGTCGGTAATCTGCTTGACCGGGTTGACCTCGTTTACCACAACGGCCACGCCGTAGTAACCGATGACTTGCATATTCAGCCTGATGCCGCGCGACCGGGCGAGCCGCGACTCGTCTTCGTTGATCGTCCGCGACGACGACGCGATGTCGCACTCCCCCGCCAGCAACGCCGCAAACCCGGTCGCCGAACCTTTCGACTCCAGTGCGCACTCGACATCGGGATTACTCTTGCGGAACTCCGCGATGATGACCGGCCCCAATTGCTCGCCGAACGTATTGGAGCCTTTGATGACCAGCTTCTGCACCGCCGCTGCCGGCAAGGATGCGAGCGCCCAGAGCATGAGAACTGGAAGAAACCGTCGCATGGGCTGCATCGTAGCCGCTTGCCCTACCCACGTCAACCCACGCCCGTCCCTAAAACCCGCGTCAGTCCGCGCAGTACCATCCCCATTCGCAAGACAAGCTTGGCAAACACCAGCAACTGCGCTAGATTCACGCACCATGACAGTGAAAGCCATAGTGGACGGAAAAGTGGTCAGCCTGAAACTGTCGCCCGGTCTGGCGCAAGCGTGGCGTCAGAACCAAGGACAATCCATGACAGAGAGGCAGGCGGTCGAGTTTGTGGAACGTAAACGTCGCAAACACGCCTTGCGCGCGGCGCAGCCTTATCTTGAGAATCGTCCTTGATACCTGCGTGCTGAAGCTCGCCACGCTGCCGAATCCGACCAACAAGTCCGCGGTGATCGTCGAGTTGTGCCTGAGCCACCTGCTCCACGCGTACGTCACCCCCGAGATGCTGGCGGAGTACCAACGTGTCCTGGGCGATACGCCGCTGTTGCTCGAAGAAATCCAGCGGCACTTCGCGCTCTGCCTGCCGCTGTTCTCGGCGACCGCCATCGCTCACGAGCCGGACAACCGAATCCTCGAATGCGCGCTGGCCTGCCAAGCCGACTACCTTCTCACCGTCAACACCGCCCCCGGCCACTTCGACCAGCCGCGCTATGGCGACGTGCGAGTCCTGACACCCGGCGCGTTCCTCACACTTCCGGCCACCCAAACTCTCCTGCGCCGTAGCACCGGTTCTTCCTGACCGCTGATTACTGACTGCGCGCCTTCCCATCACCTTCCCTGTCAGACCGATTTGCGATCAACGGATCATCCTTGCCTGTGAGTGAAGAGGCGACCACCGGGAACCTGATGCCTTCCACTGGAAGGTATCAAGCCTTGTTGAAGCAGAACTCGTCGGCGATGGCCTTGTTGGCGATGGGGAAATTGTACCGGCACATGTAGTACGAGGTGTACATCAGGCCGATTACGCCCCAGTTCAACCCGCGCCGCGCGCGGAAACCTTGCGGATACCTCTGCATCGCCGCGCATCCTAGCCGCTCCACGCACCAACGTCAACCGACTCAGGGAGCAAGTAGCATCATGACAAAGCCAAGCAATACCAGTGTAGCACTCAGGCACAAACCGACGATTCCAAGTGCAGTCTTACTCTTTGATACCGCGACAATACCAAAAATGCAGGCAGCAAGTGCAATCGCCAAGCTACAGAGAACTCCTAATGCTCCCAGCACAACGACGCCTTGGAACTCTTCAACACGATTGGTAAACCAATAATCGAATGTGAATAGGTGCGTCTTCCGAATCCCTTCTTTGGCCAGCCCGATCAAAAATACTGACACAATAAAAAGTGCCCAAGATGTGATGCCACCGATCAGCGAAAGCACAGCAGCATTTCCATGTTGAGATGGCTTGGACTGCACAATGGCTGCAGAAGATGTTGGCAGAGGGGGCTGGGTCGGTGGGGGTACTGGCCATGAGGTGGAAAGCGCTTCCTGCAGGGTAATCCAATCGCTCAGACCCTCCTGCAAGACTTTGTCCGAGGAGGTCAACACTCGTGCTGCAACAAGCTGTTTCAAGACCGTCTCAGTGACAGGACCAATCTTCTGGTTTCCTTGAACGTAATACCAAAGCAGCTTCTCCATTTGGCACCTTCCTTTGTTTGTCCAACTTCTATTCTTGCATGTGAGGTGAGTCAAGACGGATTTAAGGGTCGGGAGACCCGGAACAAAACCGGAACATCACGTTGGACTTAACCGGCGCGGAAGAGTTGGCCCATTCGCTTGCCGAGGGCTTTGCTCGCGGCGAACAGGCTTGCGGCTAGCAACAGCATTCCCAGCACACCGAGCGCGCTCGCCACGCTCGGCGCGTTCGGCTCGATCCGGCCCACGAGCGAGTAGATCGCCTTGGTGATCGGGAAGAACTTCTCGCGCATCGCCAGAATCAGGCTGTCGCTGACCTCCAGCATCGCGTAGCTGAACGTCAACACCGTCCCCGCCACCAGGTTCGCCATCACCAGCGGGATCGTGATCTTGCGCAATGTCCGCCACGCCGACGCGCCGAGGTTCAGCGACGCTTCCTCCAGCGTGACGCTGGTCTGTTGGAACCCGGCGTAGGCGGAGCGGACGATGTACGGCAATCGTCGGACCGAGTACGCCACGACCAGCAACAGCGTCGGGTTGTCGCGCGGGTTGAGCCAGTCCAGTCGCCAGTTGAACCCGCCGACGTAGCCGAACGCGAGCACGAGGCCGGGCAACGCCAGCGGCAACATCGCCACAGCGTCGAGCACCGCGCCGCCGGGAATCTTCCGGCGGGTCAACAGGTATGCGATCATGACGCCGAGGACGAGGTCCACGCCCGCGCTCAGCGACGAGTAGAACAGGCTGTTGCGCACGCTGGAGACAGTCAGCGGATACGCGAACACCTCGCCGTAGTGCGCCCACGACATCTCGCCGGGCAGCACGGTGAAGAACCAGCGGTCGGCTAGCGATTGCAGCACCACGCTGGCGTGCGGCACCAACGCCATCGCCACGACCGCGCTGACGCCCGCGACCGCCGCCGCGGCGCGCCAGCCGCGCAGCCGCCGTTCGCCGCCCGCGGTGTGGCCGTGCGCGAGCATCTCGTAGCGTTTCGAGCCGACGAGGCGTTTCGACACGGCGAACAGCACCACCGTCAACAGCAACACGACGCACACGAGCACGTAGCCCATCGGGTTGGTGCCGACATCCGTCACGCGGTCGAAGATTTGCACCGACACCACGCGGGTCAGCCCGAAGATCAACGGCGTGCCGAGATCGGTGAACGCCCAGATGAACACCAGAATCGCCCCCGCAAAGCATCCCGGCAGAATCAGCGGCAGCGTCACGGTACGGAACACGCGCCACGGCGACGCGCCCATGTTCTCCGCCGCCTCGCGCAACGTCGGGTCTACGTTCGCCATCGAGGCGGAGACATTCAGGAACATGATCGGGTAAAGGTTCAACGTCTGGAGGATGACGACGCCCCAGAACCCGCCGCGGCCGAGCCAGTCCACGTTCGTGCCGAACAGCAGATTCACCGAACCGAACAAGCCGAAGAACTGACGCATCCCGATGGCGCCGACAAACGGCGGCAGGATCATCGGCACCAGCAGCAACGCGCTCAACAGCGTCTTCCCGCGGAAATCGTACCGGGTGAACAGATGCGCCAGCGGCAACGACAGCAGCGTCGTCAACACCGTCACCAGCGTGCCGAGCATGAAACTGTTGGTCAACGCGCCCACGACCAGCGGACTCCGGAACGCCATCGCGAAAAACTCCAGCGTGAATCGTCCGTCCACCACAAACGCCCCGCGCAACATCCAGACCACCGGATAGACGAGGAACAACCCAAAGAACGCCGCCAGCCCCGCCAACATCGCCACGGTCCCCGGTGTAAATGCGCGCGTCTTCATATTCCGCGTCGTTGGTAGGGACGGCCCGCCGGGCCGTCCGCTCCCTTAGAGCGAGTTTGGAAATTTCCTGACGGCCTTCCATTGTAGCCGCGAGCCTGCTCGCGGCCTTCGGGAAATAGGCAACTCCAGCAATCCCCGCGAGCAGGCTCGCGGCTACAAACCCACGTTCCAAACACGCCCTCAGAGCCAAAGCCCGGCGGAAGAGCCGGCGCCTCGTCCCTACCACATATGATTGCGCGCCGGTTCATCCCCTATCCTCGCAACGCGATCACGTCGTTGGGACGGACCGCGCAGGTCACGCGCTGGCCGAGTTGCGCTGTCGCGGCGCATTCCAGTTCGCCGATGGGCGTCGTGATGCGGACGCGCTGGCTGTCGAGCACGGCGACGACCGTGCCCTCGATGAAGTGCGCCGCGCCGAGAAACTCGCTCACGAACGCGCTGCGCGGACTCCGGTACAACTCCAGCGGCGTGCCGACCTGTTCGATGCCGCCGTCGCGCATCAACGCGATCCGGTCGGCCAGCGCGAGCGCCTCCTGCTGGTCGTGCGTGACGTAGATCGTCGTCAGCCGCGTCTGATGATGGATCCGTCGGATCTCCTCGCGCATCTCCAGGCGGAGCTTGGCGTCGAGGTTCGAGAGCGGTTCATCGAGCAACAGCACGTCGGGACGGATCACCAGCGCGCGCGCGAGCGCGACGCGTTGCTGCTGGCCGCCGGAAAGCTGGGCGGGACTGCGTTTGGCGTAGTCGGTCATCTGCACGATGCCGAGCGCCTCCCCGACCTGACGCGCGCGTTCTGTTCCGGTAATGTTCCGGACGTCGAGGCCGTAGGCGACGTTCTCGAAAACGCTGAGGTGCGGCCAGAGCGCGTAGTTCTGGAAGACCATGCCGGTGTTGCGCCGGTTCGGCGGCACGTCGTTCATCGCGCGCTCGCCGAAGAGGATGTCGCCCTCGTCGGGCCGATAGAAGCCGGCCAGCAGGCGCAGCAGCGTCGTCTTGCCGCAACCGCTCGGACCGAGCAGGAAAAACAGTTCGCCGTCGGCCACGTCGAGCGACACGCCTTTTACCACCGGCGTCGTGTCGAATCGTTTAGTGAGGTTTCGCAGTGTAACGTTCATAAGCCCATCGTTGCCATTCGAGTTGTTTGCGCTGGCGGAAGGAGGTGTCGCGCCAGTCGCCCGTCGCCAGCCGCATCGCCTCCTCCTCGCCAATCGGCGGACGGCCATCCAATGTCCCGCGCCGCGCCGCCGCGACCAGTTCGGGATGCACGTCAATGATCGTCGTACCGATCAGCGCGTTGACGACGCTGCTGCGGGCGGCGTCCTTGCGGGCATCGTAGCGGAACGAGATCGGCTCGGCAAACGGGTTGATCGGCACCAGCGTCACGCCGCGCCACGCTTCGTACAGCGCGGGCCGCACGCTCATCCGTTCGATGGAGAACCGACGCGCGCCGCCCGGTTGGCCGCGCGGTACCATCAAGAGGTCCTGGCCCGGCTTCGAGAGACAGAAATCCACGAACCGTTGCGCCAGCGCCCGGTGCGGCGCGCCCCGGAGAATGCCGATGCAGTCCGGGTTGATGACCTCGCAGTCGCGCGGCAGGACGAGGCCCATGTTCTCCTTGCCCGCGGCGGCGATCTGGGTGAACGCGTAGAAATCAATCGCGAGCGCATAGGCAACGTTGCCGATGGCGCATTGCTTCGAGGTCGTGCTGGAGAGCCGGTCGAACTGCCGAACCTTCGAGCAGAGTTGGTAAATGACCCGCCAGCCGTCGTCCCAACCGTACCGCTGGAGCAGCATCTCGTAAATCACGTGCATCGTGCTGCTGTTGCGCGGGTCGCTCGAACCGACCGACCCGATGGGCGCCCGCTCCGCCAGTTCGCGCCACGTGGACGGCAACGGCCAGTGACGCGCCTCCAGCACCCGTTTGTTGTAGAGGATGCCGAAGCCCGACAGCGCCATCCCGAACCAACGCCCCTCTGCATCGTACATCGGCACGCCCGCCAGTTCCGGCGGAATGCCGTCGAGCGCCGGCTTGTACGGCTCCAGCAAATCCCGGCGACACAACTCGAAGTACGGCTCGATGCCGCCGCCAAAGAACAGGTCAATGCCGATGCCGCGCGGTCGTTGCTGGAATTCGCTGATGACGAACTTCAAGTCGTCGTTGCCGCCGCCGAGATCGCGCCAGTCCACCTCGACCGGCGCGCCGTGCTGCGCCCGGTGCCAGTCGGAGAACGCCCGGCCAAACTCGAACCGGATCCCCTCCCAATGCGGCGAGATGATGACCAGCTTGTCCGACGCCTCCAGCGTCCCCGCCAAGAACAACGCGGCAACGAGACAGGCGTGAAACGTTTGCGAATGCAACCGCATGGCCCCGCATCCTAACGACGCATCCCCGCGCCGTCAACCTACCCGACGGATTCTGTAACGTCTGAGGTCAGCCACTGCTGACCGCGAAGCGTTCAGCCGTTGGCTGCACGAAGTGATTGCCTCCTAATCATCCTTACGAACTCGCGCGAGCCAGCGAACATAATCCTGCATGAAGAGGGCAAGGATGATCAGACCAGCTCCAGTAAAGACGCCTGTGGCATAAAGAGTGAGCACAACTACGCCAATGACCCAAACAACGATGACGATAACCGGGCCGGGACCACGTAGATTAAGCACGAAATTCTTGAGGGAACTACGGTCACTGGCAGATACCTGAAGATGTGATTTGTCATCGCTCATAATTTGTCAGCCTATCATTGTTAATGGGACGAAGTTTCCGGCATAAGACAAAGTCGAAAACATGTCCAACTCCGGTGGAGACTAGCGATGAGTTATCGGCGTGTCAATCGCGGCTGTTGCGGATGGCGAGCAGGTGCAGCAGGTGCGTCAACGCCGACAGGAACGCGGCGACGTAAGTCCACGCAGCGGCGTTGAGGACGGTGCTGACGCCGTCGGCTTCGTCGGCCATCACCACACCGCTCTCGCGGAGAATCAGTTTGGCGCGGCGGCTGGCGTCGAACTCGACAGGCAACGTGATGAGTTGGAACGCCGTCAGGATCGCGTACACGAAGATGCCGAGCGTGATGAACCCCATCATGTGAAACCAGAACCCGCCGATGACAACCAGTGGCAACAGGTTCGACGCGATCATCGTGACGGGCACGACGGTCATCCGCACCTGCAACGGCCAGTAGGCGTGTTTGTGTTGGATGGCATGGCCGCACTCGTGCGCCGCGATACCGACCGCCGAGACCGAGTCGCTGTCGAACACACCGGGCGAGAGGCAGAGCACCTTCTTGGTCGGGTCGTAATGGTCGCCGAGCCACGAGTTGGTGCGTTGCACCTCGACATCGGTGATGCCGGACTCGCGAAGAATCTGTTTGGCTACTTCGGCGCCCGTCAGGCCGCGCATTGTGCGCACCTGTGAAAAGCGTTTGAACGCGCCCATCACGCGGAACTGCGCGATGATCGCGATGATCGAAGCTCCAATGACCAATATCCAAGTTACTGAAACGGGTAACATGCGATGTTAGATACCACACCGCCCGAAAGTGTTCAAGCAGCGCGTAACCTGTAGCCGCAGGCTTTACGCCTGCGCTTTCCGCACCCATAAAGGGTGCGACTACGAGAAAAGAAATTCTGGGCAGGCATTTGTAGGGGCGCACTGCGTGCGCCCAATTCCCCAACACAACGCAGCCACAGGGCGCACGCAGTGCGCCCCTACATGGAATTCGTACCAAGCCCGATGGACGGCGCGACGTCGAGACTCCAGTCGCTGTGGGCGCCGCGCTGGAGTTTGTGGAACGCGAGCGCGGCGATCATGGCGGCGTTGTCGGTGCAAAGCTGGGCGCTGGCGAGGAACAGGCGGAGGTTGCGCCGCGGGCACTCGGCGGCGAGCCGTTCGCGGAACCGGCTGTTGATGGAGACGCCGCCGGAGGCGCTGATGGCGCGGACGCCGGTGTGGCGGGCGGCGCGCAGCGTCTTGCCGACGAGGACGTCCACGACGGCTTCCTGGAAACTGGCGCAGACGTCGGCGACGACGGCGTTGGGGTTCTTCTTGAGGTAGTAGAGGACGGAGGTCTTGAGGCCGCTGAAGCTGAAGTTGAAACTGGGATCGTCGAGCATCGAGCGCGGGAACGCGATGGCGGCGCGGTTGCCCTGCTTGGCGAGCCGGTCCACTTCGGGGCCGCCGGGATAACAGAGGCCGAGGAGCTTGGCGACTTTGTCGAACGCCTCCCCGGCGGCGTAGTCAACAGTCTGGCCGAGAATCTCGTGCCAGCCGATGTCGGTGACGTGGGCGAGGATGGTGTGGCCGCCGGAGACGATGAGCGAGATCATCGGGAACAGATCGTGAAGCGTGAAGCGTGAAGCGTGAAGCGTGGAGGATTCGGAGAGCAGCGGCGAATAAAGGTGCGCTTCGAGGTGGTTGATGCCGAGGAAGGGTTTGTTCAACGTGAACGCAACGCCCTTGGCGGCGTTGAGTCCGATGAGAAGCGACGACGCCAAGCCGGGACCGTAGGTGGCGGCGACGCCGTCTATGTCGGAGAGCGTGCAGCGTGAAGCGTGGAGCGCCTCTTGGATGACGGGTTGGATGAATTCGAGGTGGTGGCGCGAGGCGAGTTCGGGGACGACGCCGCCGTAGGGACGGTGGAGGTCAACCTGGCTGCTGACGATGTTGGAGAGAATCTCCGTGCCGTCGCGGACGACGGCGGCGGAGGTCTCGTCGCACGAGGTTTCGACGCCGAGGATGTTCACAGGCGTCAGTGCTTGGCTTGTTTGACTTGCTGGGCGAAGAGCTTGACGCCTTTGAGGACATCAATGGCGCGGTCGAGCTGGACGTCGGCGGTCTTCTCGATTTTCTCGGCGTTTTCGTCCGGCGGCAGCCCGGCGCGAGCGCGCTGTCCCATCAGATTGACTTCGTCCTCGGCGCTGATGGGAACGACGATGTCGGGCGTGACGCCGCGTTCGTGGATGACTTTGTGGCTCGGCGTGTAGTACTTCGCGGTGGTCAGGCGCATGGCGGAGCCGTCGGGCAACGGCAGCACGCTCTGGACGGAGCCTTTGCCGAAGGTGGTCTCGCCGACCAGCACGGCGCGCTTGAGGTCTTGCAATGCGCCGGCGACGATTTCGCTGCCGCTGGCGCTGCCGTTGTTGGTGAGGAGGACGACGGGGTAGTTGCGTTTTTTGCCGCGGTCGGCACGATAGACAATCTTGTTGGCAAGGTCGCGGCCCTCGGTGGAGACGATGAGTTCGCCGCCGGCGATGAATTTGCTGGCGACTTTGCGGGCGGATTCGAGGAGACCGCCGGGATTGTTGCGGAGGTCGAGGATGAGCGCGTCCATGCCCAGCCCTTCGAGTTTGACGAGGGCTTTCTCGAATTCCTCGGCGGTCGGTTCGTTGAACTGGGTGATGCGGACGTAGCCGATGCCGTCCTGGAGGATCTTGGCGTCCCTGACGCTGTCAACGGGGATGATGGCGCGCTCGACGGTGTAGTCTTTGATGCGGTCGCCGGGGTTCTTGGCTTTGGCGCGGAAGACGGTGAAGGTGACCTTGGTGCCGGGATCGCCGCGGAGTTGGCGGACGACATCGGGCAGGCCCATCTTGTCGGTCGGTTTGCCTTCGATCTTGATGATCCGGTCGCCCGGCAGGATGCCGGCGCGGGCGGATGGGGTGTTTTCAATCGGCGTGACAACGGTGACGAAGCCTTCCTTGGACATGGCGATCTGGATGCCGATGCCGCCGAACTTGCCCTCGGTGTCTTCCTTCATGTCCTTGTAGCCTTCCGGCTCCATGAACTGGCTGTGCGGGTCGAGCGCGCTGAGCATGCCGCGCAGGGCGCCGTAGGTAAGCTCCTTGTAGCCGACCTTGTCCTTGTCCACGTAATCCTTGCGAATGGTCTCGAGGACCTTCGTGAACAACTCCAGTTGCGGGTACGGGTTCTCCTTGTCGGCCTTGGTCGCCGTTTGCGAGTAGATGCGGGCGGCAATCGCGAGATTGATCCCCAGCAGTCCGACTACCACCAATACTGTGATTCTCTTGAACATGTCAGTCTCCTACTTCACCAGTTCCAACGCCGCTTCGCGGTACGCTGCCAACTGTTTCTTCGTTTTGCCTTCCAAGTAACAACGGAACACAGGTTCCGTCCCGGACGCGCGGAACATGACCCAACTTCCGTCTTCAAGCAAGAACTTGTAGCCATCCACCGTCACGGTGTCTTTGACCTTGCGGTCGCCGAAATCGTTCAGGCCCGCGGCGAACTTCTGGAGCAACTCGTCCTTGCGCTGCGGCGTGACGCGCAGGTTGATCCGGTCGCTGAGGATCGGCCCCGTCTGCGCCATGATTTCCTTCAGGATACGTTTCAGCGGTTTGCCTTCGTAGGCGACCAGCTCGCACATCAACAGGCACGCCAGGATGCCGTCCTTCTCCGGCACGTGACCCTTGACGCTGAGGCCGCCACTCTCCTCGCCGCCAACAATGACCGGCTCACTCTCCATCACCGCGCCGATGTACTTGAACCCGACCGGCGTCTCGCGCAGCGGCACGTTGTACAACTTCGCCACGGCATCCACCAAATGGCTCGTCGCCACCGTCCGCACCACCGCGCCGGTCCATTTCCGGTTCTTCACGAGGTGATACAGCGCCAACACGAGAATATCGTTCGCGCTGATGAACGTGCCGTCGCTGTCAACGACCGCAAACCGGTCGGCGTCGGGATCGAGGCCGAGGCCGAGCGCGGCCTTCGATTTCTTCAGGCGCGCCAGCAACTCGCCCATGTTCTCCTTGATCGGCTCCGGATGGCCGTTGCCGAACAGCGGATTCAACTCCCCGTGCAACGTGTCCACCTTCCAGCCGCTCTTCAACAGCAGCGCGTCGAGGTAGCCGCGTCCCGTCCCGAACATCAAATCGACGACCGCCTTCCTGGGCCGGCGTTTCAGCGCCTTGAAATCAATCAACGTCCGTAACTGCGCGACGTACTCCGGCATCGGATTGAAAATCTTGTACTGCCCCTTCTTGAACTGAGAACCTCGCCCCGCTCCGAGCGGGGTAAAAACTGAGAACTGAGAACTTAACTCCTCCGCTTTCGTCTCGATGCCTTTCGCCACTTCGGGCGAGCAAGGCGCGCCGTTGGCGCCGTTGAATTTCAGGCCGTTGTACTCCGGCGGGTTGTGGCTGGCGGTGATGTTGATGCCGCCCGACGCCTTGTGCAGGCGCAGGCAATGCGAAATCACCGGCGTCGGCGCGTCGCGGTCGGTCAACCACGCCTCGAACCCGTAGCCCGCGACGATCTGCGCGCAACGCGTGGCGAACTCGCGCGACAGGAACCGCGTGTCGTGTCCGACGATGAGCCGCCGCTCGGCGCCGGCGGGCGGATTCTCGTTCAGGTACTGGGCGATGGCGTGCGCCGCCAACTCGACGTTGGCGAAGGTGACAGTGTCGCTGATGATGCCGCGCCAGCCGGAGGTGCCGAACTTGATGACCGAGTTCATAGCCGCGTACCATACATGGAACAGTTGGAT
>Ga0163200_1000293_pt1 | contig 22636 bp, 19 predicted proteins | sample PL_2010_200m_FD_113535 | JGI IMG/M metagenome (GOLD analysis project Ga0163200, IMG submission 113535) | Freshwater microbial communities from Powell Lake, British Columbia, Canada to study Microbial Dark Matter (Phase II) - PL_2010_200m | ecosystem: Environmental > Aquatic > Freshwater > Lake ... | reverse complement strand
GCATACCTTTACATTAATATAAAGAAAAAAACTGGTAATGATGAACATACCTGGCAAACGACTGATTCCCTTCTGGCTTGGAAAAAAGCTCCGGGGAGCATGGCAGAAATACCTGTCCGTCAAGTATTCAGGATCCGAGTATTTCTGTCCTTATTGCGGAAATACATTTCGCAAACTCCTGCCAGGCGGACAGGATTATCCCATTCTGAAAGAAAAAAAGGTGGTAGGGGGAGGCTATCGGGATAATCTCGTTTGCCCGCGTTGTTTTTCCGTCGACCGGGACCGGCTGATCTACCTCTATCTGAAAGAGCGTACCAAGGTATTCTCCGCAGCGCTAAAGATCCTGCATATCGCTCCTGAAGGCTGCATACGGGCTCTGCTGATGTCGCTTCCCAACATTGAATACCGGTCGGGCGTGAAATACTACGAGGGCTATTATTACGACCGGAAAGTGAACCTGATGGATCTGACCTCTCTTCCGTTCGAAATCAATTCCTTCGACGTGGTTCTCTGTAATCATGTGCTGGAACATGTGGAGGATGACCTGAAGGCAATGGGAGAGATTTACCGTGTTCTGAAACCGGGAGGCTGGGCCATCCTGCAGGTCCCCATAGCGGAGAAGCTGGAGGAGACCTTTTACGATCCCTCCGTGAAGACGCCTGACGAGCGTGAAAAAATGTATGGTCAGTTTGACCATGTCAGGCTGTACGGAAAGGACTATCCCAGGATTCTGGAACGACATGGATTCACTGTCAGAAGGTACTCTCCATTTGATGGAGTTCACCAGGAAGATCTTAAAAAATATGCTCTTAACCCGGACGAAGTCCTGTTTGTCGCCACTAAGTAATCATGATGGATTCGTTGCTTCTGATTAGTTTGCTCATCCTGCTGGCAGGTTTCCTGCTCATTGCTTGTATCTTTGCTCTGAAGTACCTGAAAACGAGGAAACACCTGGCCGGCCAGCTTTTAACGAAGGAGGATGAGTTAACACAATTGAACCGGGAACTTCATTCACTCACGGAGCAGATCAACCAGCTGACACTCGCAGAAGATGGAGTAAACGAGTCGGAACGTTTGAAAGCCAGCATCGAACTCACTCTCAAAAAAGCCCTGAAACGATCGGAGGAGGAACATTTTCAAAAGAACGCTTTCCTCTCAAATCTCAGTTCTGAGATCAGAACTCCCCTGAACAATATCATTGGTTTTGCCAGTTTGCTGGAGACTGAAATCTCACTGCTCGAAAATAAAGAGTTATTTGAATACGCCAGGGGTATCTCCGAAAGTGGAGACCGTTTGATCAATCTCCTGAACAACATCATTGACATTAGCCGTATTGAATCCCATGATGTGGATGTGGTGCTGAAACCCTGTCAGGTCTCCATAATCATATCCAGTGTAGCCCAGCTCTATGTCTTCAAGGCCAACGACCAGAAAATCAAGTTCAATGTCATTAACAAGGATATTCCCGATGCGCTGGTGGATGACAAAGTGCTCAACAAGGTTCTGGGTGGAATTGTGGATAACGCAATTAAATACACGGAAAAGGGATTTGTAAATATTTCTACCGGATATGCAGCGAAGGCCAACGAGGTCACGATACGGGTCAAAGACTCTGGTACAGGAATCGATCCAACTTACCTCAAGGAGATATTCGATCCATTCAGGCGTGAAAGCGCAGGATACAGCCAGGAAGTCCAGGGCAGCAGGCTCGGCTTGCCGATAGCCAAACGGTTTGTGGAGATGATGAACGGGAAAATAGAGATCGATTCAAAAAAGGGTGAAGGTACAACCGTCACGATCTTCCTGCAGGCAGTTGAATCCCCCGAACCGGAGGCACTCACAGAGGTGGAAGAGGTGACTGTTGAAGAAGAGGTTGTTGTGACCAGGCGAAAAGTCCTTCAGGATCTGGATATCTTCATTGTGGAAGACGATCTGATGAACTCGATGGTGCTGGTGCAGATGACCAAGGGATTGGGGAAAGTCACTACGGCCGTGAACGGGGAGGCAACCCTGAAAATCATTGCTGATAAAAACACAAAGGGGGAAGTATTTGACATCATGCTGTTTGACATCAACCTACCCCCTCCTTACGATGGCGTGAAACTGATGCAGAAGATCCGTCTGCAATTTCCGGCTTATAAGCGAATCCCATTTATTGCTCAGACTGCTTATGCTATGACAGGTGACCGTGAAAAACTGCTGGAAGCCGGTTTTGACGATTACATCCCCAAGCCGATCAACAAGAATGAGCTCTACACGATCATGAAAAACCAATTGAAGATCCGGTAACTATGTCGATTGGAGACAGCCAGATGGAATTGACCAGCCGGATCAGGGAATTGGAGCGGCAGGTCAGTTTGCTGGAAGAGGAGCTCCTTGATGCCAGGCAGGAATCACTGGATGCCAACCGGAAGAAGACCATGTTCCTGGCCAACATGAGCCATGAGATCCGGACCCCAATGAACAGCATCCTGGGAATTTACGGACTTCTGCAACAGACCAGCCTGTCGGATGAACAGCGGGAGTTTCTGGAGATCATTCATATTGCCAGCCAGAATCTGCTGATCATCATCAACGATATCCTGGATCTTTCCAAGATCGAGGCGGGTCAGCTCAAACTCGAATCCCAACCCTATTCCCTCCGGGAGGAAATCCAGCAGGTGATCAAACTACTCTCCCTGAAAGCAAAGGGGAAGGGAATCGAGCTCTGTTCCAGGATCGATGCAACTGTTCCATCCTGTGTGATCGGGGATCCCGTGAGGCTGAAACAGATCCTGATCAACCTGGCTAACAATGCCATCAAATATACCAATGAGGGGGAGGTTCAGATTGCCATCGATGTGATTGATCCGAAATTCCCGGATTTTGGTCAGCTGAAAGAGTTCATTCCGGAATGGATCAACCTGGACGAGTTGAAGTCTGAGGAACGCATTCTGAAGTTCGATGTGATCGATACCGGCGTTGGAATTTCGGAAGAGGATCAGGAAACTCTCTTCTATGAATTTGCCCAGCTTGAGAATCCCCTGGTCAGACAGTTCGAAGGAACCGGCCTGGGGCTCTCCATCTCCCGCAACCTCACGCGGTTGATGAAGGGAAAGATGGGGGTAATCAGTAAACAAGGGGAAGGGTCTACTTTCTGGTTTACGCTGCTGGTGGAGGCCGGGAATGAAGCCCAGCTGCAGAAAGTGCGGGAAACCCTTACTCCCAGAAGCAGCGAATCAAAGAAGCTGAAAGTACTGCTGGTAGAGGATAATCTGTTGAACCAGAAGTTCGCCATGACAACCATGAGACGGGAAGGGCATCAGGTGGATCTTGCTGAGAACGGAAAGATAGCCCTGGAGAAGTTCCGGGAAACTCACTATGATCTTATCCTCATGGATATTGCCATGCCAGTAATGGATGGCATGGAGGCCTCCCGTATGATCCGACGGATCGAACTGGAGAAACTAAAAAAAATGACCAGGCAGGAAGCCGAGGCCTTTTCTCCCGTTAAAATTATCGCTATCACAGCGCATATCATGATGGCAGATAAAGAAAAATGCATCCTGGCTGGCATGGACGATTTCCTGGCTAAACCATACCGTCCGAACGATCTTCTTCAACTGGTCGACGGCTTTGCAATCAGCTAATTTGGATTATTTCCGGATCAGCCGGAAACGGTAAACCGTTGTTTTCCCGGTAATCTGGACCAGATAGAGACCAGAGGGTATTCCGGTGAGATTCACCTCCGTCCTGGAGTCGGTGGCAAAGCTTCTGATTAGCTTCTCCCCTCTCAGATCCAGCAGTTCGATGGCATATCGGGTTTCTGCCGGATCCAGACTCTCAATGGTCACGGCCTCACCCGCCGGATTCGGGTAGATGCGGAAAGGCTGACCGCCAGTCAGTTCCTCCCAGCCGATCGGACACTGGATAAAGGTGATGAAGGCAGTATCCATATCCACACAACCATCTTTGGTCGCATAGACCCAGATCATATAGAGCCCCAACCCCACACCGGTTGTATCCACTACGACCACGGAATCAGCCACGCCATTAGACCACAGGTAGGAAGTGTTACCCTGTCCGGCATGCAGGGTGATGGATTTACCGGCACATACCAGTGTATCTTTTGGCTGAGGCAGGACAGATGGTCTGGGATAGATATAAACCTGCACCGTATCTGAATTGGAACAACCGATTGAATCGGTAAAGAAGTAGGTAATCACATTCAGCCCCAGATTGGCGCTGTCGGGGTAAAAGATGTCACCAACCAGTCCGGGTCCTGATAAGATCCCCCCTTTGGGTTCCACAAACACGGTAGATGCATAATCGTACACGCAATACGCCGGCCACAAACCCCAGATCCTCACAAAAGGCGCCGGGTTTACTGAGACCTCAGTAGAAGCTGTATCCGAACATCCATATTCATTGGTGACCAATACGGTATACCGGGTAGTAATCGGAGGCGATTCAACAATTGAGGCAGTAGTATCTCCAGTGTTCCATAGGTAATATGACCCACCGGATGCGGTCAGGGTCACCGAATCACCGCCGCAGATCGTAGTGTCGGGAGGGAGGGTGGCGTGCGGGACCGGAAACCTCACCACCCGGAGGCTATCGTGTTGGATGGGTCCCAGTGGATCAATCGCTGTCACCTTATATAATGTGGTGATGGAAGGATTGGCTGTGGGGTTATATACAGTTGAGTCTGATAAGGTAGAGTCGTAGGGAATGGAGGTCCACTGGATAAAATCATTCTCCAGTGTATCGAGCAACGTGATGGTGATGGGCATACCCGGACACGCTCCTTCCATCGGAATGGAGGTAAAGCTCAGGCGACAGCTGTCTGTTAATCCATCGGGAGCCAGGGCCATCAGCCAAGCAGTATCGGAGCCAATCCAGAACGACCTGGGCTTCAAAGGCAGCATCATCTGGGAGGTGAGATCCCTGAAGATCATGGTATCGGCTCCTTTTACCCACCAGGTGATAGTGGTGGGGTCATATATGGTGTCAATCACCAGGTTGTACAGGTCGATGCGATCAAATTGTTCATTTCGTCTGACTGTCTGGAGCGGGTAGGCTGAACGCGTCAGAAATCCGGCTGAATGGAAATTCATTCCACTGATCTTCAACGTATCAGGCATTGTGTCAGTCCGTGTGATCACGACATTCATGACCGATGCCGAGGAGGGAACAGTAATTTTCCCTGTATGCGAGGTCCAGATCCCGGTATCTACCGAAAAGACCAGCTCCTGTATATTGCTTGCCTCAGGGAAACTGAATGTGGCTTTCACCAGCGAAGAGTCGGGGCCGATGTTTTTAGTCCATATGGTAAAGAAATTATCCCCTTTCTCGAGTCCTGCAAGCTGGGTGATCTGGCAGAAGGTACCGGTCCCGCTGAGGACAAAGCAACAGCCTCCGCTGGCCGGAACGCCGTCGGTGGTATCGTACTGGCTGGTGACCGGGCCTCCCTGGTCGTATCCATCCGGGTAGTTATTTTCGTCCAGATCGACATGCAATCCCGGAAAAATATCGATCACCCGTATTGGAACGCTGTCGTATAACCAGGTTTTCCACTGTGAATACGTTCCCACCGGGACATTGTTCTTCCCGCACCAAAACAGTAAACTGTCGAGTCGCAGCAGGAAACTGTTCCATCCGCCAAAAGTCCCTTCGAGGGTTGAGATGTCGATGCTCACGTAATGTTTGGCTACAGCATTGGCTATTCGTTCCTTATTCCAGGCAAAGGTATGGTTGGTCAGGGAGATGGAGTTATTTTGCATACTGAATTGAAGAATCCCATAAGGGTTGCATTCGTTGTAACAGAGGTACGATTCATTGACAAAGTTGGATCCGGCTGTATACTGCAGGGAGTCCCCCAGGTTAGCCTTTATCTGGTATCCATCGAGCATGGGCATCTGACCGGCAGGGTGAATCCAGGTGACCGGACGGGGGATATGGAACTGATCGAAGAGGTCGAGGGAGCGTTGTCCTAGCAGGCGGATGGCTTCAGGCTGCATCAGGATATTCACCTGTGTGAGCTTGTGGTAGTGGATGTTTGGCTTGTTACCAAAGTTCACCGGTTCTTCCCAGAACGACTTCACATAGACGGTATCCGGGTCGTTCGGATTGATAGCTGAGCAGTCGTACCACAGGCAAACCGTATTTACCGTGTTGAGGTAGAAAGCGAAAAAGTATGGATTCCCGGTCAGATTACCAAATTCTCCGGGATTATGGCTGATGATTCTGTTCCCGGATACATTCACCAGCCCCTCGTTGTGGGATATGGATGTGTCAACGGCGCTGAAAGCCAGGCATACACGGTTGGCTGTCACATGATCGACACCTGGTTTCCCGATAAAAAGCCCCGTGTCGGCAGGATTTAGCAGGTTGATGAATTGCGTTTGATGTGAAGGGGAATGATCCATTACCTCATACCCTTTTTCAGTGTAACTGATCAGGGAGTCGACATAATCGGGAGCCAGCGGGAAAATCCAGGAGGTTGTAGCCATACTGATTTTCCGATTATATTTGGAGAAAACTGTATCCACCCCGTGCAGTTTGGAGAGCACCGGATTATTCTGGATACGGAAGATGATCCCTCCTCTCTTCGTCAGGTAAGGCTGCGCCGTTCCTGGAACAGAGATCTGCAACATTACAAGGAAAACCAGCAACCGGGTCAATCTATTCAGGAATGGGTGATATGGCAAGAGAGTTCGCTTCATTTGATATAATCGATCATGGATGGTTTGAGGCTCTTTGGTGGTATCCGGTACCCCAGGGTAATCTCATGGGTTCCTCCCGATTTACCCATCATTGCGGTTGGCGAATACTCATACGTGTAGTTGAATTTCAGCCCCCGGGCGATCGTAATCCCACCGGTGACGCCGATGATATTATTCTTTCTGTAGATTAGTCCAAAGGTCACAATATCCTTGTAGCTGGCTCTGACGGCAACTTCAAACGACCAGGGGGAGTATTGTGTCTGACGGTAGAGGAATGTAAAATAGGCACCCCAGTCCCCCTTGGTTTTCAGCAGGTATCCCAGGTAGACCAGAAAATTTCGGTCGAGGGTCAGGATATGGCTATAAACCTTGTCGCTGCTGTAAAAGGTTCTATTATTAAACAGCAGGGGAAAAGCTACGCAGGCGTCGAGGGTTCGCCATGAATAGAGCAGGCTGGCTCCCATGTTGAGATAGGACTCCGAGATGGAACTCCTTCCCGCGAGGACCGGATCGTTGGGATCAGCCAGCACCGCACCGGTCAGATCCAGTACATTCTGGTAATAGGTTCCGTTGATTCCGAAACTGAGGGTGTGTTCTGCGGCCAGTTTCAGGTGGTAGGCATAACTGAGGTTGATCGTAAGGTTTTCGAGCGGACCGGCCTGGTTGTACTGGACGCCGCAACCCAAACCCATATTCTTTGGAAGGGATGCGGCCAGGTTGAGAGATCCGACAAATGGATGGGAAGGTATGGATGTCCATTCGATGCGGCTGGTAAGAAAGACCTCAAAAGGGGCCTCCTTTCCCACAAAGGAGGGGGCCAGACTGGAAGGGGCCACCAGGTATTGGTCCAGGATGGGGAACTGTTGGGCATATGACTGCAGGTCAGGTGCTACCATTAGCAGTAGTACCGGAATCCCGGATTGCAGTATTTTGACCACTAGTTTTCTCATCCTTATGGCATGAATCACCGTTTACTTAACAATATTGATCGTCCCTTTTCTGAGTGTCGCATCATTGCAGCGCAAGAAATAGTAATAGGTATCGTTTGACAGTTGCCTGCCCTGATCGGTCCCGTCCCAGTCGTTGTTATATGGGGAGGCTGAAAAAACCTTCTGCCCCCACCGGTTGAATATATCTACTGCACATGGTTCTATTTCAACAAGGTTAAAAATCTCCCACCGGTCGTTAAACCCGTCTCCGTTGGGTGTGATCACGGTCATGATCCTGACAGTATGATCTTCCACAGCTGTCACCGAAAAAAACTGTTCGCCATAACACCCGTTCAGAAAAGCCTGGACAAAGTAATAGCCCGACTCCCGGATGATGATTGACGTAGTTCGCTCTCCCGTGCTCCAGAAAATGCTGTCGAAATTCCCTACCACCGTAGCTATTACACTATCGCCCGCCGGGAATATTGTATCACCGGAAAATGAAATATCCACAATGGGTGGATTCTGGATAGCCACCGTTCTTTTAGCTGAATCGATGCATCCGAAGGAGCTGACGACAGTCAGCCGGACGATAAAATCGCCGGCGTGACTGTAATTGTGAGTAGGATTGGGTACAAAACTGCCGGTGGTTCCATCTCCGAAATCCCAGATAAACTGAAAAGCGATGTCTTCGATGACGCGCGATTGATTGTAAAAATGTACCGGGAGGTTCCTGCACGTATAATCCATTGAAAAAGCAGCCTCTACTGAGGCTACCGGTACTGATTTATAAATGGCATCCTGTTCCCCGTTGATGGCAATAACCCTCAACCCGACGTTGTAACCCCCGGCGAGAGGAAAATAACTAATGACAGTATCTCCAAAGGCATCGTTGAACTTCCCGTTTCCGTCAAGATCCCAGGACAGCTGGTAGATGCTGTCGAGAGGGGTTGTGGTGCTGACCAACATGGTTTCCGATCCTACGCACACCCCGGTAAACTTGAAGTCGGCTTTAATAGCCAGTAAGGAGATTGGCAGAAAGGCAAGAAGTATGACAAAGACGGGTTTCTTCACCGGCAGCCCTATTAGCTATTCTACTTCGATTAATTCGACATCAAATACAAGCGTGCTGTATGGTTTTATTACCCCCATATCACGATCTTTGTAAGCCATGGAGGACGGGATGATCAGGGTGGCTTTTCCCCCCACATTCATCAGGCCTATGCCTTCATCCCAACCCTGGATCACCTGTCCCTGACCCAGTGTGAAGCTGAACGGTTCACCGCGGTCCACTGAGGAGTCAAACTTGGTTCCATCCAGTAATTTTCCGGTATAATGTACTTTCACCTTTTTCCCCGGTTCGGCTTTGGGACCGGTTCCCTTTATTGTTTCGATGTAATACAATCCACTCGCAGTAGGTTGTGTAGTAATGTTGTGCTCTTTCAGGTAGGCATTCCGTTTAGAAGCTTCCTGGGTCTTGGCTAACTCTTTTTCCATCTCCTTATGTTTTTTCTCTTCCGCCTGCATCTTTTCAGATTCAGTTTTTGTCAGGACATCAATCACCTCCACGTCGTAGACAAGGGTAGAAAACGGAGGGACGATAGCTCCCCGGCCCGCTGCTCCGAATGCAAGATCACTGGGCACAATCAGTTTAGCTTTTCCTCCTTTTTTCATCATTCCGATCCCCAGATCAAATCCGGGTGTATCAAAGGGTTTCCCATAGGTCATCTGCAACGGTTGTCCCCGTTCATACGATGAAAACACCTTGGAGCCGTCGGCCAGTGAAAGGTTGAAATGAAATGTCACCAAATATCCTGAATCTACCTTCCGACCACTACCGGGATCAGTTTCAATAAAATACAGACCGGAAGCGAGCGGTTCAGTAGTGATCCCATTGGTTTCGAGGTACTGATTCCGCACTTCAACCTCACGTGATTGCATGGATTCCAAAGATTCAGCGGAATGCAGGTTGACAAAAAATCTTATATACGAATTACTGTCGATGAACTCGGGCCGTTTCGGCAATTTAAAGGTTATGGTGAAAAGCGAGTCGGCATGGATCAGAAATTCGGCGCTGTCGCCCGGGGACATCATTCGAATCCCTTCGTACACATCGCCTTGAAAATCAGAGGGGGGAAGCTTGAACCTGATTGGCTGTCCACCCGTCATGGTTTTGCTGTCATACAACACTGAGTCCTGGTCTGTCTTGTATCTCATATCGACGGCGATGAAATCACCGGTCTTTGCCTTAACCGTATCATTCGAAACATGGTATATCTTAAAATATAATCCCGATTTTGTTTTATCAAAACCTGAAAATTTTGAAGAACAGGCAAACGAAGTCAATGCCACCAGCAGCAAAATGGGAAACGGGTTAATCATCATTTTTTTCATAATATATTCACTTACAATTATTGTTTATATTTATTTTACTTCTAAAACTTCAACATCATATACTAATGGGGCATAAGACGGAATATACCCCTCCACGCCTTTTGGCCCGTAAGCAAGGGCAGACGGCACAAGTAAAAGTGCCCTTCCCCCTTGGTTCATATAGGAGAGACCTTCTTCCCAGCCCCGGATTGTCAGAGTATCTCCTTGCACATATTCGAAAGGCTGGTACCTCATTAAAGAGTCAAATATATCATATTTCATGGCGATATCCCGTTTCGTCGTCTCAAAGATTTCACCATTTATGAACATGGCGGAATAATCGACTCTAACTGTATTTCCGGGTTTTACGGCAGGTCCGCTTCCATGTTGCAGCTCGATAAAATACAGACCTGATTTCGTTGGTTTTGTCCCGATGTTATGCTGCTCCAGGTAGGATTGGATATCCGCCTTCTCCCGCTCCATCAGATTGGTCTTCATCTGATCCACCCGCTCCTCGTATGCCACCTTTTCCCTGTTGAACGCTTCACGGGGCATCACGTCAACCAGTTTCACATCCATGTAGACTTTCGTTTGATTCCCAATGAATTCGGGCGGTTCCTGAATCTCAAAATCCAGCATAAAGAGGGAGTCTCCGTCCAGAATGAATGTGGCGCTGTCACCTACAGCCATCAGCAGGAATGCATCGTAAATGTCGCCGGGAAACCGGGGTTCCAGTATCTCGAATTGATAGGGCACGGTCAAATCCCGTGAACTTACAAAGAAGACCGTATCGTCAGTACGGAATACTACATTAGCGGTAACCATGTCGCCCTGCAACACGCCGATTCCCTCTTTGTGCTGTTCGTGAAATTTATAGGTCAGACCTTCGGGTGTGTTACTGAAGCCATTCTGATCTGACCGGCACCCCCATGCCATCATTAGAGAGAGAATCATCAGCCTGGACAAGAGGATGGAGCAAATTCGATGTGCTTTCATGGGTATCTATTTAGTAGTTGTTAAAGCAAGCAGTTCTATATCATATACCAGGGTGGCACCGGGTGGAATCTTCTGCTGGTCGCCCAATAAGCCGTATCCGAGGTATGAAGGAATGATAAACTTGGCCCGGTCCCCCTTCCGAAGCAGGAGCATCCCCTCTTCCAATCCTGTCTCAACCCCTCCATGCCCCAGGATAATGGTCTTTTCACCCAGAGAATCCGAGGAGTAGACCTCTTTTCCATTAAGCAGGCTGACGGTATAGCTATACCGGGCTGTCATTCCCATTGCGGCCAGTTTTCCATTCCCTTTTTTGTAAATCAGGTAACGTAGTCCGGTAGGGGTTTGTTTCATCTCCCACTGATACCGGGCCAGAAAATCCTCTATTTCCTGCTCCTCGGTTTTGACGACTCCCCGATTGTAATTAATCAGCTTTTCATCGGTAAGACGGAGGTGTGAAGTGGCCTTGACAGGTCGCGGGGGTTCCCCGCAGGAGCCGAACAGCAAGAGAACACATACCAGACACGGAATTAGCTGTTTAGTGGCCGATGCAACAGATACCATCATGAATAGACCTCCGACAGGGCTTCCCGGTACGCCGGAAGGAGCTCCCGGAATTTTTCCACCGTTTCTTCCAGTGATACGTAACTGGTTGCTCCTGATGCATTTACATGACCTCCCCCATCAAAATGGTCCCGGGCCAGCTGCTCAACTGAAAAATTTCCTTTCGATCGGAACGAAATCCTAATGGAATTATCCCGTTCGGTAAAAAGGGCAGCCAGGTTGATCCCCTCAATGGAGAGCGCATAGTTGACTACCCCTTCAGTATCCCCGATCTGGTATTGGAACCGGTCAAGATCTGTGGCAGAGAGGAAAATGTAGGCGGTATGGTAGTGGGGCAGCACGACCAGCTTCTGGCTCAGGGAATATCCCAGCAGGCGCAGGCGGTGCTCAGAGTAAGTATCATACACCAGCCGGTGGATATGCTCTCCGTCAATGCCGAACCGGAATAGGGCAGCAATTACTTCGTAGGTTTTAACATGGTTGCAGGAGTAACTGAAGGACCCTGTATCGGTTACCATCCCGGTGTACAGCGCCTCGGCAATGGCTTGATCCATCAGAATTCCATCCCCCATGGCCTGGATAAAGTCGAAGACCAGTTCTGAGGTGGAAGAGATCTCTACCACCGAAATCTTCAGGTCATAGTGATCGGCCGGATAGAGGTGGTGATCCATAACGATCTTTGTGGCGGTCGACCGCAATACCGGAACAGCTGCATCCGCAAGCCGGTTCAGGTCATTGTAATCGAGCGAAAAAACGAGGGAAGCTGTTGCAATAGCCTCCAGGCATTGTTCCCGCTGACGAGAAAAGATCAGGATCTTTTCCGAACCGGGCAACCAGGCCAGGAAGGCGGGGAAAGGATCGGGAACCAGCATGGAGACCTGATGGCCTTTCCTGACGAGGTACCGGTAAAAAGCCAGGGATGCGCCAATGGCATCTCCATCGGGATTGGTGTGCGTTGTCAGCAGAATATTCTGAGGCATTGTCAGCAAATCCCTGACCTTATAAAAATCTGTCTGTTCCAAATGTGAAGAATTGGTAACCGGTGCAAAATTAAGATAAATTAAAATATCCGTAATTTTGCGGCAAATCCATAGATCAATGACAGGCAATAAAACATTCACCATGATAAAACCCCTCACTGTAGAACAGGGCCATTCAGGCGAGATCGTGGCCAGGATCGAGCAGGAGGGGTACCGGATTGCCGCCCTGAAGATGGTTTGCCTGAGCAGACGGGAAGCCGAAGCCTTTTACCAGGTGCACAGGGATCGTCCATTTTTCGCTCCCCTTACCTATTATATGTCATCCGGACCCATTGTAGCTGCCATCTTACTGAAAGAAAATGCCGTAGAGGATTACCGCATGCTGATCGGAGCTACCAACCCTGCTGAGGCTGCCGATGGAACCATCCGGAAACAGTTTGGGACCGACCTTACAAAGAATGCCGTGCACGGATCGGATTGTGATGAAAATGCGGAGATCGAATGCCGCTTTTTCTTTTCCGGGCTGGAGGAGATGTGGCAGTAAGGCAGTGGGCAGTAATGTCATTGCGAGCGAAGCGAAGCAAAGGCAGTAAGCAGTTCGGGGTCAGGGGGTATCGCTAAAGTTTCTGGATTATTGCTGTTTCGAGAAATGCCGGGCCATCCAGGCTCTGTATCTTCAGGATATAGATCCCTTGATTCAAAGATGACAGATCACTGATGCTGATCAGGTTATCACCAGCCCTACACCGGATATCATTCCGGGTAAAAATTTGTTTGCCGGTGATATCCACTACCTGAAGCTGCAGGGTTTGGGTTGCAGAAGTCGTAATATTCACATTTAGAGGTTCGTTACCGAAAGAGGGATTTGGATATACCACCATGGATCTTTCACGGGATACCTGATCAATTCCGGTAAGTCGTTCATACGCTTCAAAGAGATTGGGAATTCCATAGCCCACGAAGATGTTGGGATTGGTAAACAACGAGGCCGACTCTTCGATCGCCAGTTTAACCGTGGCGTTGGAGTAATAAGGAAATGCCTGCCACAGACAGGCAGCCGAACCGGCCATGACAGGCGACGAAAAGGAGGTCCCGCTTCCGCGGGTAATGGTTCCATCGGGGGCAGAGATGACCGTCAGCCGCCCCATAGCGGAGACATTGGGTTTGACATAGGAACCGTCAACCACCCCTTTGGAGCTGAACGAAGCATACTGGCCCAACGAATCCACTGCACCTATCCCGAGGACATCGGTCCCGTCGGCAGGGGCGCTGACACACTGCCAGTTCGGGTTGTTCCCTTCGTTCCCTGCGCTGTTCACCACCAGGATCCCTTTGCTGAAAGCGATGTTCGCACCCCGCGTGACCGGAGTGGTATTGCCGGTCATATCGGCACAGGTATGGTTCTGCGTGGAGTCGTTAAAAACCGTATACCCCAGGGAAGAGTTGATGATGTCGGCGCCTGCGCTGTCGGCAAATTCTGCTGCACACACCCAGTTATACTCTTCGATCAGATATTCCGAACCGCCATCTTCCGACCGTAACAGCCAGTAATCGGCTTTGGGTGCCGTTCCGATTAACTGACCCGGGACATATCCCCCCATGATGGAGAGCACCGCCATTCCATGCGTATGTCCAACGAAGACGTTACCTCCGGGGGTGACAAAGTCGCGTGTGCCAAGAATCTGGTTGTTGGCCCAGAGACTATCAAAAGGGGCCAGTTCGTCAACAAGATTAAATCCTGCATCCAGTATGGCAATTACAATTCCTTCACCCCGGAAGCCAAGGCTGTGCAAGAGATCGGTTCGCAGCATATGGGACTGGGTATAGGATAGTCCGTAACTGGCCGAATCGAAGATCTTCAGGGGAACTCCCGAAACGGTGTTCAACGGGATCACCGGAGCCTGTTCTATGGCAAACTTATCCGGAACTGGCTCTGCAGGAGTAGGTTTAACCACGTTTTTCACCACAAGGTTCACAAAGGGTAACAATTCAATCTCCGTGATCTTGGTGGGATCGGTAGTATAGATTGTAATCCCGTTGAACCATTTGGAACGGGTGATCACCTCGACTCCGATGAGGTTTACAGCCAGCACATAATCCGGAGTGACCGGCAGGTCGTTGAATTCGATCGGGATTCCGGAAACAGCCCGGCGATCCAGAGCCCGCAGGGAAAGGAACTCCCACGGCCTGTCAATGGAATAAGGGGAATTGTCCTTATCCGTGAATTCAACGAAATATTTATCGGGAGCAACTTGTGCTGTTATTGTCAGGACAAGTAAAAAGAATACGAGGGCAACGGTGACTCTTCTCATTTTTTCAGATATATTTGCGACTGTAAAAGTACTAAAATTCCGGAAATGTTCACAGATCAGGATCTGAAACAGATTGAAAGCAAAGGCATCACACAGTCCGATCTCGAGCGACAGATCGGAAATTTCAAACGTGGGTTCCCATTCGTCAATCTGATCAGGCCGGCCACAGTCGGTGATGGCATTTTCTCTTTCCGGGATGATGAGCATTTCTATTTTACCGACTATTTTACCAAGCAGCCTAAGAATCTCCGGGTGATGAAATTTGTGCCTGCATCTGGAGCCGCAACCCGGATGTTCAAACACCTCTTCGAGTTTCCGGAAGTATTTCAGGATACACCTGCTGCACGGGAGTCTTTTCTGCAGGAGAACGACTTCAACTCGGTCGCCTACCTGGTATCCCACCTACCGCAGATTGCCTTTTATCCTGCGTTGCAGCAGATCCTGGCCGGGGATAACCTGGATGCCCGTGAACTGATCGAATCATGGCTGCTGGATCCACTTTTCCGGTATATCCTGGAGGAGAAAGGGCTCAATTATGCCTTGCTTCCAAAAGGATTGATCCTCTTTCACAACTACCCGGAAGGGGCCCGTACCGCTGCTGAGGAGCACCTGGTAGAAGCGGCGACCTATGCCTGCAACAATGACCGAACCGCACGGATCCATTTCACCATTTCCCCGGAACACCGAAGCAAGTTCCAGGATCTGTTTGACCGGGTGAAGGAAAGGTATGAATCGCAATTCGGTATTTCCTTTCTCATTGGATTTTCAGAGCAACTCCCTTCCACTGACACCCTTGCGGTAGACGAAGAAAATAATCCCTTCCGGAATGCAGAAGGATCACTCCTCTTCAGACCGGCCGGACACGGTGCACTGCTGAAAAACCTGAACCGGCTGGATGCGGACATCATTTTCGTGAAAAATATCGACAACATTGTCCCTGACCGTCTCAAACCCACCACCTTTGAATACAAGAGACTACTGGGCGGCTATCTCCTCTATCTCCGGGATCACATCAACTGCTTTCTTGCCGAAGCAAACGAACATGATTTTTCCGGGGAGGAGATCTCCAACATAGTGAAATTCATAGAACACCAACTCCAGTTCTCCCTCCCCGGCAACTTCTCCCGGCTCTCCCTGCCGGAGAAACAAAAGCTCCTCATGAACCTCCTGGACCGCCCCATCCGGGTCTGCGGTATGGTTCAAAACGAGGGAGAGCCGGGAGGCGGCCCTTTCTGGGTCAGAAACAGTGACGGAACAGAATCATTGCAGATCGTTGAATCTTCCCAGATTGACCTGGACAACCCCGAACAGCGAGCGATGGTAGAAAAAGCCACCCATTTCAATCCGGTCGACCTGGTCTGCTCCATCCGGAACCACCATGGCGAACCTTTTGACTTACAGAAATATGTGGATGAGGAGGCCGGTCTTATCTCACTGAAGTCGAGTGGCGGACGGAAACTGAAAGCACAGGAGCTGCCGGGTTTATGGAACGGAGCAATGGCCCGCTGGATCACCGTCTTCGTTGAGATCCCGATCATCACGTTTAACCCGGTGAAGACCGTCAATGATTTGTTGAGGAAAGAGCACCTGGAAAAATAATTACAATTGATTCGATCTTCGAATTACGAATTCTTCCTGACCAAATGACCAGTAAACCAAACAGAAATTACATCGTCATCAGCAAGCGAATCCGCTGGGGACTCACCATCTGGGGCTGGCTGCTGATCCTGGGGATCGTCGTGCTGGCGGTGTTCCTGCTCCTGACGCAGGTCTATTACCTGCTGGCCCCGACCCGTCCGGTAAAGGCAAATATCCTGGTACTGGAGGGAGCTGTGCCCGATTATGTCCTTGATTCAGCAGTCGCTGAATTCAACCGGAATCATTACAAACTGCTGGTTACCACCGGTACTCCGTTAGAATGGGGCCATCTGTTGGTAACTTACGGAAATACCGCTTCCATTGCCTCTGCCTCATTAAAGAAGATGGGGTTTGATACGACACGGCTTGTAGCCGTGTGGACGGATGAGATCAGGAATGACCGGACCTATAATTCAGCCCTTGAGTTTGGCAGTTTTCTCAGGCACTATGATCCCGGTGTGAAGGCGATCAACCTGATGAGCTATGGACCGCATAGCCGCCGCAGCCAGATGATGTTTCAGGCCGCCCTGGGCGACAGCATCCAGGTGGGGATCATTTCCATTAAAAGCTACTATTACGGTGCGGACAACTGGTGGAAATCCAGCAAAGGCTTCCGGGAAGTACTAAATGAGTTCCTGGGATATATCTTTGTGAAGTTTTTTTTCGTTCCGTATCAAATACCCCCCGGCCCCCTAAAGGGGAGTAAAGCGATCTCCGAATGATTATTCACAAATCTTGCATTTTCAATGGTGTTCATGAATGCTCCGCATTTCGATTTTCGATTTACGAATTGTTCTGACTTAATGACTTAATGACTTAATGACCTAATGACCTAATGACTAAACCCAAATCATCTCTATTACTCACACTTCTCGCGCTTCCACTGACCCTGTTCGCCAGTCCTGACAGATACCAGGTAAAATTCAGGATCCACGGACTTAAAGACACTGTCTGTCTGGTGGCGAATTACTATGGTTCGGGCACCTATGTGACCGATACACTCCAGGTGGACGGCCAGGGACGGTGTACCTTTCTGGCTCCGGCCGATCAGCCGAAAGGGGTTTATATCCTGGTAATATCGGATAAAACCTATTTTGATTTCGTTCTGAATAACGATAAGAAGTTCTCCATGGAAACCGATATCAGTGATCCGGTTGGACTGATGAAGGTCACGGGTTCGCTCGACAACGAAGAGTTCTACGCCTACATGCATTATGACCAGAAGAAATTCAAAGAGATCCAGGGGCTTCAGGAACAACTGAAATCACAGGGATTACCAGGGGATTCGGTGCAGGAGATCAACCGGAGAATCGGTGCACTCAACGATGAGATCATCGACTACAAACTGAACATAGCAAAGGAGCGCCCCTTCTCTTTCCTGGCCATGCTGATTAATGCCATGAAGGAACCCGTGATCAAAGAGATCCCCACGCTTCCCGGCGGACGTAAGGATTCCACCTTTGCCTATCACTTTTACAAGGAACACTACTGGGATGATATGGACCTGGCCGACAGCCGGCTGATACGCACACCCGTCTTCTATCCCAAACTCAAAAAGTACACTGACCAGGTGGTGGTTCAGCATCCCGACTCGATCTTTAAGGAGGCCGTGAATCTGATTGAGCAAGCGCGTCCCGATACCGAAATGTTCAAATACCTTGTCTGGTTCTTTACCTCCCATTATGAAAATTCGGAGATCATGGGCTTCGACAAACTATTTGTCGACATGGTGGATACCTATTATGTAACCGGGGAGGCTGCCTGGGTATCCGGAGCGGTACTGGAAAATATCCTGAAAAAAGCGGCTAGGATCCGCCCGTTGCTGATCGGGAATCTCGGCCCCAACTTGGTGATGATGGATACCAGCAACCAGCTTGTCGCCCTGTACGATGTGGAAGCGTCTATCACGATCCTGCTTTTCTGGGATCCGGATTGCGGCCACTGTGAAAAAGAGATCCCGCACCTGAAAGAGGTCTATGACAAGTACCGGGAGAAATATAAGATGAAACTTTTCGCTGTTTGTTCCGACACCTCCATGGCCAAAATGAAGGAGCATATCCTTAAAAAACAGATGGACTGGATCAATGTCAATGGTCCACGGACCCTGACCAGGAACTATCATGAGTTATACGACATCCAGACCACGCCTGTCATCTATATCCTGGACCACGACAAACGGATACTGGCCAAGCGGCTTCAGGCCGATCAGGTAGAAAAGTTCCTGAATAATTACGTGAAGCAGGAACTGGGGGATATCCTTAAATAAGGGTCGAGGGCGGTATTACTCACAAACTCACCAGCTCACTATTGCCGCGTCGCTTCGCTCCTCGCAAAGACATTGTTCACCAGTTATTTTGCGGCCTCTTCCAGCACAGCCTTAAAGGCATCCGGATGGTTCATGGCCAGATCGGCCAGGGTTTTCCGGTTGATGGCAATATTTTTCTCGGCCAGTTTCCCCATCAGAACGGAATAGGACATGCCGTATTCGCGGGCACCGGCGTTGATCCGGATGATCCACAGGCTGCGGAAGTTCCGCTTTTTGGTCCGGCGATCCCGGTAGGCATAGGTAAGGCCCTTCTCAACGGAGTTCTTCGCAACGGTGAAGACATTCTTCCTTCGGCCGAATTGTCCTTTGGCCAGTTTCAGGACCTTTTTTCTTTTCGCTTTTGAAGCGACAGTATTAACTGATCTTGGCATTGTTACATTGATTTTTGTCTCAGCGCCCCCGTTTCGGGGACCTTTCAGCTGAAGACAGTTACTAGTTAGCTCTGGAGCATCTCGCGTACGTTGGCTGCATCAGCCTTGTCGACCATCGTGGAATAGGTCAGATTCCGCTTCCGCTTGGTTGACTTCTTCGTCAGGATGTGGCTTTTGTACGCATGCTTCCGCTTGATCTTCCCGGTACCCGTCAGAGAAAACCGCTTCTTTGCACCGGATTTTGATTTCATTTTGGGCATTTGCGAACGTTATTGTGGTGGTTAAAATGAGCCGCGATATATCGCGGCTTTACTGTGTAGAGCCTTGCTTAGGTTTGGCTTTACTTCTTCGGGGCGATGATCATGATCATCCGTTTGCCTTCGAGGCGGGGCATCTGTTCGATCTTGCCGAAATCGACCACCCCCTGTGCAAACTTTAGCAGCATCAGTTCTCCCTGGTCTTTATAGATGATGGACCGTCCTTTGAAAAAGACATCCACTTTTACTTTTGCCCCATCTTTCAGGAACTTGATCGCGTGATTCAGCTTGAAGTTGAAGTCGTGATCATCGGTATTGGGGCCCAGCCGGATCTCCTTCACGATCACCTTAGCTGTTTTCGCTTTCATCTCCTTCTGCTTCTTTTTCAGCTCATAAAGAAACTTCTTATAGTCGATGATCTTGCAGACAGGCGGATTGGCTGTGGGTGAGATCTCAACCAGATCCAGTCCCTGGTTTTCCGCCATAACCAGCGCCTCCCTTAAATTGTAGATGCCGGCCTGAACATTATCGCCGACAACGCGAACGACCGGCGATTTGATCCGTTCATTGATGAAGTGAGGATCTTCTTTTTTTTGTGGTCTGCTGAAGCGCCTCCTGGGTCCTTGATTCGGGTATGCTATTGCTGAAACCTCCTATTGTTTAATTACGAATTATTAATTACGAATTACGAATTAATTTTCAATTATCAATTATAAACCACCGAGCTCTTCGGTTATCTCGTTTTTTGCGTGGCTGATAAAGTCCTCCACCTTCTTGGGTCCGAGGTCGCCATGACCGTGTTTCCTTACAGAAACGGTGCCTTCGTTCGCCTCTCTCTCTCCAACTACCAGCATGTAAGGGATTTTCATCAACTCGGCATCACGTATCTTCTTCCCTGCTTTTTCGTTGCGCTCATCAACGAGGGCGCGAATTTCGGAATTATTCAGCAAATTTAAAACTTTTTTTGCATAGTCGTGGTATTTTTCACTGATTGGCAGCACGATAGCCTGATCCGGAGCCAGCCATAACGGGAAATTTCCACCGGTATGTTCCAGCAGCACAGCGACAAACCGTTCCATCGATCCGAAGGGAGCCCTGTGGATCATCACCGGCCGGTGCTTCTGGTTATCTGCCCCGATGTACTCCATCTCAAACCGGTCAGGAAGGTTATAATCAACCTGGATAGTGCCCAACTGCCACTTACGACCGATGGCATCCTTCACCATGAAATCCATCTTTGGACCGTAGAAAGCGGCTTCGCCGGGCACCACAATGGTATCCAGACCACTCTCTTCCGCCACCTCCAGGATCGCCTGTTCGGCTTTATCCCAGTTTTCGTCAGATCCAATGTACTTCTCCTTGTTGTTCTTATCACGGAGGGAAATCTGGATCACAAAATCTTTAAAGCTCAATGCCTTGAAGATCAGCATCACGATCTCCATCACTCCCTTGAATTCATCTTTTACCTGATTGGGAGTACAGAAGATATGCGCATCATCCTGGGTAAATCCACGTACGCGGGTCAACCCATGCAACTCCCCGCTTTGCTCGTACCTGTATACGGTCCCGAACTCGGCCATCCGGATGGGCAGATCCTTGTAGGAGCGTGGTTTGGAACTGTAGATCTCGCAGTGGTGCGGACAGTTCATCGGTTTCAGGAAGAATTCTTCGCCAGGGATGGGGGTCGTGATAGGGCGGAACGAGCTTTCGCCGTACTTCTGGTAGTGTCCGGAGGTTTTGTATAGTTCCACATTCCCGATGTGCGGACAGATTACCTGCACATAGCCCATTCTCTTCTGGGTCCGTTTGAGGAAGGCCTCCAGGAGCTCCCGGAGCTGTGCTCCCCTTGGCAGCCAGAGGGGCAGCCCCTGCCCTACCCGCTGGGAAAAAGTAAAGAGTTCCAGCTCTTTCCCCAGCTTTCTGTGATCGCGTTTTTTGGCCTCCTCCAGCATTACCAGGTATTCGTCCAGTTCCTTCTGCTTGGGAAAAGTGATTCCGTAAATACGGGTCAGTTGTTTACGGGTCTCATCGCCACGCCAGTAGGCTCCGGCAATAGCCAGCAGCTTAACCGCTTTAATCGGACCGGTATCCGGAAGGTGAGGTCCCCTGCAGAGATCGGTGAAATAACCTGATTCATAGAAGGTAATCTCGCCATCCTCCAGGTCATTGATCAATTCCACCTTGTATTCATCTCCCTTCCCGGAAAAATAGCCGAGAGCCTCTTTTTTGGTTTTCTCAATCCGGTGGAATGTCTGTTTCTCCCGTGCCAGTTCCAGCATCTTCTGTTCGATCTTCGGGAAGTCGTCGGAGGAGATGGATTGATCTCTAAAATCAATATCGTAATAGAATCCCTGCTCAATGTCAGGCCCAATACCAAATTTCACACCCGGATAGAGCAATTCAATGGCTTCGGCCATCAGGTGAGCGGAGGAGTGCCATAAGGTGGCTTTTCCTTCGGGGTCGTTCCAGGTGAGGAGGCGGACGGAGGCATCTTTGGTGATGGGAAGTGAGGCATCCTGAACCTCTCCGTCTACCATCACAGATAAGACGTTGCGCGCCAGCCCTTCGCTGATGCTTCTGGCAAGCTCAAGTCCGGTAATACCTTTGGGGTACTGCCTGACAGAATTATCTGGTAGGATTATGTTGATCATATTTCAGAACTCCTCGATTTCGGGCGGCGAAGGTACGAATTTTATCAGAAATGAAATCCGATCTGGATTATGTACCGGAAACCCAGGCTGAACAGGTCCAGCTTTCCTTTCTGGACAAAGGTATGACTGGTGAAGAGGCTTCTTACAAAAGGGTATTTTCCCTTGATCTCATCCAGAATTTCCTGATCAACTTTTGGAATCTTATCCGGATTCAACCCTACGCCGTATTCGAGATCCCCGCCATAATAGCTAGCCGAAGGACCGAACAGCACCAGGTCGAGGGTAAAGCGTTTCCAGAAGACGAACTGGTAGCCCAGTTCAAATCCGAGGTTAAAACAGTAAAATCTACCTTTGATAAAGCTAGCACTGTCTATGGAAGTTTGAAGGATGTCGATCCCATTTTTAAATGAATAACCGTAAAAGCTTGCATAAGGAGCTATGTAAAGCCCATCGGGAATGGGGCGCCGGTTCCGCTTCATCAGGTAAAAACGATACTCACATCCTACATTCATTCCCTGTTTCTGCCCGTTTTTAATGT
>Ga0163200_1000291_pt1 | contig 22922 bp, 14 predicted proteins | sample PL_2010_200m_FD_113535 | JGI IMG/M metagenome (GOLD analysis project Ga0163200, IMG submission 113535) | Freshwater microbial communities from Powell Lake, British Columbia, Canada to study Microbial Dark Matter (Phase II) - PL_2010_200m | ecosystem: Environmental > Aquatic > Freshwater > Lake ... | reverse complement strand
TCATCAACGTCAGCCGCCTCGTGTTGCGCAACCTGACCGTGCGCAACCCTGACGCGTATGCGATCCGCGCCTGTCATATCGAGGATTTCGTGATCGAGAACATCGGCTTCGATTTCAGCGTCACGCGACCGAATCAGGACGGCGTGCATCTCAACGGCTTTTGCCAGCGTGGCATCATTCGGAAACTTCGCGCCCTCTCGCGATATGCGACCAATGACGACATGGTGGCGCTCAATGCCGACGACGGGACCGCGAAGGACTACGTGATCCAACAGGGAATGGTGCCCGGTCCCATTCGCGACATCACGGTCGAGCACCTCCGCGCTGACAGCGCATTCACGTTTGTGCGGCTCCTGAGTCATCGGGAGTTGATCGAGAACGTCACCATCAGCGATGTGGCGGGCGGATGCCGCTACTACGCGATCAACATGGACCGCTGGCGCTTCCCGGAGGGCGGCGGGAATATCCACAACGTCACCCTGCGTGACTTCACCGTCCGGAAAATGCCCGATGACTTCAGCCGCCAGGTCGCCGCGAGCCAGCGTCCGTTGATTCACATCCAGACTGCCGTTCACGGCTTGCGAATCGAAAACTTTCGCCGCGCTTCGGACGACGTTCCTGCGGCGACGCTGGTGTTGGATAACGGCCGGCAGAATCGCATGCATCTGGAAGGCGCGACTGGCGAATCCGCCGGCAACAAGTTCATTTTGCCGCGTGGCGGCTTCTCGCTGCTGATGCTGGATTCTCCGACCAACGGCAATGCATCCACAGTAGAACCCGGAATCCCCCGTGCTCGCTAAGGCATGAACAAACTCACACTTCTCATCCTCACCGCCCTGCTGCTGGCGCCGCTGGCCACCTTCTCCGCATCGCTGCCGCGCCGTCTGGATAAAGGCGGGGTGGTCCTCACTTTCGACGACCGCAATTTCGACGACTGGCTCAGGGCCATGCCGCTGTTCACCAATTACGGCGTGAGAGCCACGTTCTTTTTCAGCGGCCCCATTGACCGCCAAGCCCTTGACGCTGCCCGCCGCCTCCAAAGTTTCGGCCATGCCATTGGCGCCCATGGCGTCAAACATCTCGGCGCCGTGGAGTATTGCCAGCAGCATTCGCCGGAAGATTACCTTCGAAATGAAATCATGCCGCAGGTGGAACAATTAAAGGCCGCGGGGATTACGCCAACGTCGTTTGCCTACCCGATGAGCCGGAACAATGCCGGCACCGATGCCGCCTTGCTCAAGGTTTTCCGCCATGTCCGGACGGGCGCGTCCATCGCTCCCGGCGAACAAATCAGCGGCAAGGATATCTTCTTCGTTTCGGCAGACAAAATCAGCGGGCGCGGCTGTCTCTACGCCAAGGGCATTGACTACGCCCCAACCAGAGAAGACCGCACCTATGAACAACTCGATGCCGCCCTCGCCCGCGCCGCCCGGAACAATGAAATCATCGTGCTCTATGCCCACAACATCGCCTTGTCTGCAAAAAGCCATCACGTCACTCCCCATGCGCTGGAACATGTTTTCCAGAAAGCCAAAGAACTGAAACTGCCGTTCTATACCTTCGATCAGTTACCTTGAAGAGCCACCTCTCTCACGCCGATGAAACACACCCTCACAATCCTCACCACCCTGCTGCTGGCAACCGTCCTACTCGCGGACGACTGGCCGGCCTGGCGCGGGCCGTCTGCCAATGGGTGCACACCTGCCGGCAACTATCCCACGCGCTGGTCCCCCGAGACCGCCGCTTGGAAAATCGAGCTACCCGGGAAGGGCGCGTCCACCCCCATCGTCTGGCAGAACCGGATTTACCTGACCACCCCCGCCGATGGCCGGGATGCCGTGCTGGCGCTGGACATGGACGGGAAGCAAGTTTGGCTCACCAAGCTGGGGCCAGAGAGTCCGGCAAGACACAAGACCCTCGGAACTAGTTGCAACGCTTCTCCCGTTACGGACGGCAAGGGGCTGTTTGTCCGTTTCCGCAGCGGGGGACTTGCCGCGCTGGAGTTGGACGGCAAGGTGCGCTGGCAGATCAACCTCACCGAACGGTTCGGGCCGGAGGTGTATGTCTGGGACCAAGGCAGTTCGCCAGTGGTAACCGATCAACACGTCATCTACGCCCGGATGCATCACGGAGATTCGTGGGTTACCGGGTTTGACAAGGCCACCGGGGAAATGCGCTGGCAGGTGAAACGCAATTACGAGGTGCCGAACGAGAATGACAACAGTTACACCACCCCGCTGTTTTTCCAACACCAAGGCCGACCGGCGTTCCTGATCTGGGGCGCCGATCACCTGACCGCTCATGAGGCCGCGACCGGCCATCTGCTCTGGTCATGCGGCGGTTTCAACCCGCGCGAGACCGGCAACTGGCCTGCTATCGCCACGCCCGTCATCCACAACGGCATCGCCGTGGTGCCCGTGGGCCGGGATGACCGCCTTCAGGGCCGCATGGAGGGCGTCCGGGTGGATGGCCGCGGCGATGTCTCCGCCACGCATCGTGTCTGGAAGCGGGACGATTTCGGCATCTTCTGCTGCACGCCGGTTCTGTGGCAGGACCGGGTGTACCTGCTGCGGCCCCTCGGCCAGGTGGTCTGCCTCGATCCTGCCGACGGCAAGACCATCTGGGAGGAAGCGCTGCCGCGGGCCGGCAAGTACTATTCGTCGCCCGCGATCGCCAACGGCATCCTGTACGCCGCGCGCGAAGACGGCATGGTGTTTGCCGCGCGGGTGGGAAACCGGCTGGAACTGCTGGGCGAGAATCCCATGGGCGAGCGCATCATCGCCTCTCCGGTCCCGGTCAACAACCGCCTCCTCATCCGGGGCGACAAGCACCTGTTTTGTATCATGGGAAAATAGTCATAGGAATCCGACCACAAGAGGGCACTCAATACAACAGGAGTTAACAAGGTGAAATCCTTCAAACCGCGAAATGTCTGCGTCCTCTTCCTCTGCGCGGTTTTTGTCGCGGGCAGCGCGGTGATTGCGGAGGACCGGGCCGGGCCGGACTGGGTGCTTGAAACCAAAGCCGCGGGCTGGCAAGCACGGGATTCACAGGGCGAGTTCGTTTATCGCGACCAGCTCTGGATCATGGGCGGATGGTTCAACTCCAACGAAGCCCCGCCGCGCGACGTATGGTCATCAGCCGATGGACGCGCGTGGAGCCTCGTCACGAAAAGCGCACCGTGGATTCACAGCGACCTGCCGATGAACATCGTTTTTAAGGACCGCATGTGGATGATGGGCGGCTGGTATAACGGGCGACTGCCGCGCCACTCGGCGAGCCATCAGGTCTGGTGGTCCACCGACGGCGCGAACTGGCAGCAGGCCACGGCCGCCGCCGGTTGGTCGCCACGAATCGCCGCCGCCACAGTGGAGTTTCGCGACCGCATGTGGATACTCGGCGGAACGGAGAACTACTATTTTGGCGACGACAGCAGCCTGAAGAACGACGTGTGGTCCTCCGTTGATGGCAAGGAGTGGAAGCTGGAGACTGCGAAGGCCGGTTGGTCGCCGCGCGCCTATCATCAGGCCATCGTGCTCAACGACAGAATCTATCTCTTCGGCGGCGGCAATTATGTGCCGGCCTACCACGCAAAGAACGATGTGTGGTCCTCCGCCGATGGCGTGAACTGGCGTCGCGAGACCGAGGCCGCGCCGTGGCAACCGCGCCTGTGGTTCTCCGCCGTAATGTATCGCGGTCGCATGTGGGTCCTCGGTGGTTGGTCGAAGGAACACGACAACTGGGGTGACGTATGGCACTCCAAAGACGGCAAAGCGTGGGAACGCCTGCAAACCAAGACCTGCTGGAAAGCGCGCCATGAGCACTCGGCCTTTGTCTTCAAAGACAAACTCTGGATCGCCGGTGGCCACGCCCGACCGCTCTCCAGCGAAGTGTGGTCATTGCATCTGCCCGCCGACTGGAAGCCATGATACAACCTGTGCAACACGTTCGCCTGCGATGAAACACACCATCCTCCTCACCGCCCTGCTGCTGGCGCCGCTCGTGAATGCTCTCGATTTCACAAAGATCATTCCCGCGACGCTCCCGCGCTCGGCAGTATTCCGGCAGGATGGTTGGTGTTTGTGGGATCCATGCGTCATCCGCACGGACGACGGCACGTATCATCTCTTGTACTCGCGCTGGCCAAAATCGCTCGGGTTCGATGCGTGGTGCACGCACGCGGAAATCGCCTGGGCCACGGCGAAACGGTCGGAAGGGCCATACGAGTTTCGCCGCACCGTCCTGCCGGCACGCGGCGGCGAGTTCTGGGATGGCCACTCCGTTTACAACACCTGCATCATTCGCCACATGGGAAAATTCTACCTCTACTACACCGGCAATCACGGAACTGCCGACTGGCGGCCTGACCGACCAATCAAGATCTCCTCGGAAGAATGGTGGACACAACGCAACAACCAGCGGATCGGCATCGCCGTGGCCGATCATCCCGGTGGCCCGTGGCAGCGGTTCGACAAGCCGTTGCTCGATGTCGGGCCGGACTACGGCCAGGGCATCATCGCCGTGCCGAACGTGCTCGTCCGCCCCGACCGCAAGCTGATGCTGTTCTACAAAACGCTCGTGCCCGGCTCCGGCCGGTTCGGCGGCGGGGTGTTCCATTACGCAACGACGGCGACCAGCCCGCTCGGCCCGTTCCAGCGTCATCCGAAACCGATGGTGGACAAACGGGTGCTGTTGAAGACCGACCGCGCCTTCAACTTCCACATTGATGACCACTTCGAGTGGTTCCAAGGCGACCGCTACTACGCGATCGTCAAGGACCACGACGCGCCGTTCCTGACGCCGCATGGCCGCAGCCTCGTGCTGTTCGAGTCGCCCGACGGCCTCGACTGGCGCCCTTCCCGCCACGCGCTCGTCAAGGATTTCTCGATCACTTGGGATGACGGCATCCGGCAAGAGTTCCAACGTCTGGAAATGCCCAAACTGTTGTTGGAAAACGGTCGCCCGAGAATCTTGAGCCTTGCCGCCCAGCCCGTGAAGGGGCAAGATTCGTTCCTCGTCATCATCCCGCTCAACCAACAACCGGAGAACCAACCATGAGCATGTTTGACACCACCGGCAAAGCTGCCGGCACCACTGCACGCAAGGAGAACACCCTGCGCAAACTCGACCGCATGAACAAGGCGCTCCGCCATCAGGAACCGGATCGCGTCCCGATCAGTGATTGGTTCTGGGGCGGGTTCATCCGCCGGTGGCGCGAGGAACTCGGCCTGCCGGCCGACGCCAGCCCGTATTACCACTACGACCTCGACTGGATCGTCACGATCCCGAACATGGACCCGCACATCAAGAACTTCGAGACGATCCGCGAAGACGCCGAGGAAGTTGTGGTCAAGACCGGCTTCGAGACGACGTTACGGAAACGATTCGACTTCCCAATGCCGGAACAGGTCAGTTGGGAGACCGACACCATCGAGAAACTCGAAGCGTTCGAGTTCGACGATCCCGCCGACCCGCGACGGTTCTTCAGCGGCGGCGATAACCAGATCGCGGGCGTCGGCGACGGTTTCTCCCGGAACTCGCCGCCGTGGATCGAGACGGTGAAATCGTTGCGCCCGGATTTCCCCGTGTACGGCAGCATGATGGAAGCGTCGGAGTGCGTGACCCGGTTGCTCGGCCAGATGAACATGCTGATGTGGATGGGCGAATACCCGGAACGCTTCGGCAAACAACTCCTCCGCATCGGCGAGCATTACTACAAATCCGCCGAGGCCACCATCAAGGCCGCCGACGGCCTGCTCGACGGCTTCGTCGTCTGGGGCGACGTCGCCTACCGCAAATCAATGCTGTTCTCGCCCGATTACTGGCGCAAGTATTTCAAGCCGACCGTCAAGGCGATGATCGCGCTCTGTCACAAGCACAACCTACCGGTCATCTACCACGGTTGCGGCAATGTGGAATCAATCATGGAGGACTACATCGAGATCGGCCTCGACGCCTACAATCCAATGGAAGCCAAAGCCGGCATGGATGTTTGCGAGTATCGCAAGAAATACAGTCACCGCATCGGTTTCTGCGGCGGCAGCGACATGCAGGTCTGGGAATCCGGCGACCGCGCCGCGATCAAGCGCGAAGTGCTCCGCAAACTCAACGCCGCCAAAGGCGGCGGCGTCATTTTCCAGAGCGACCATTCCGTCAGCAGCAACGTCTCCGGCCAGACCTACGACTACATCGTGAAACTGGTGCGCGAGTACGGCCAGTATCCACTCAACCTCGGAGAATTCGACGAACGGTGAAATGGTGCCTCACCTTCCTGCTTGTCTTGGTTGCGGCCAACACCGCCCTTGCTGGCATTCCCTTCCCAACCGACTTGGACAACGCAGCCATTTCGGTCCCGCGACTGGACAACATTCTGGAGTATGCACTGCTGCTCGGTAACGGCGACCTCAACGGCCTGCTGTATTCCGACAACGGTCAACTCGTGTTGCGCATCACTAAGAACGATGTCTGGGACGCGCGACTGCTGACGGAAAACGATCCGCCGTTGCCCACGCTCAAGCGCCTCAAGGAACTCGCCAACGGCCCGTGGCCCGACCGCAACTGGATTCTCCCTGAAGGCGTCGCCGTCACCGAGAAAGACAGCTATCACGCCAACGCGTTCCCCTGTCCGCGCGCCTGCGCCGTCGTAAAACTCAACACACCCGGCGCCGCCGCCAAGCTGGACATCGCCCGCGCTGTTGTGCAGACAGGCGAAACCAACACCGTGCGCGCACTCGCACACGCCAATGTTTTCCTGATCGAGTCTCCGGCAAGCGCCACGTTGGAGCCGATTCGCCCCGATGACCTGCCCCCGGTGGTTACCGGCAAGACGGACGGTGTAGATTGGGTGAAACAAACCATTCCCGCCGACCCGGACTGGTCGGGATTGACGTTTGCCGTCGCACTGGCGCAAAACGCGACGCGCAAGACCGTCGCCGTGGTGACATCGCGGGAAGCCAGAAATCCCGTCGCCACCGCAGTCAAGCTGGCGAGCGACACATTGCGTGCCGATCAAACCGCCATCGTCAGTCGGCATGAAAAGATCTGGTCGGACTTTTGGAGCCGTAGCGGCGTGCGCTTGGATGACCCGTTCCTGACGGCCACGTGGTACCGGAACCTGTACTTCCTGCGTTGCGTGACAAAACCCGGCGCCGTCTCGCCCGGCCTGTTTGCCGGGTTGACCACCGACCGCCCGGCCTGGCACGGGGATTATCACACCAACTACAACTTGCAGCAAACCTTCTGGACCGCCTACAACACGAACCACCCCGAACTGGCCGAGCCGTATGACCAACTGATTCGCGATTATCTCCCGCGCGCGCAATGGCTGGCCAAACGCATTTACGATCTGAATGGCGCGTACTACCCACACGTGCTGTACGCCTACGAACCGCCCCACCCCGACCAATGCCGGTCGCGCAACGGACGCCAATATATCCACCACGTCTGGGGCATGACGCTCGGCGTCACCGGCTTCACCGTCCAACCGCTCTGGTGGCATTACAAATACGCGCCCAGCCGCAAACTGCTGGAGAAAACCGTCTATCCCGCCATCCGCGAGGCCGCCTTGTTCTACGCCGATTTCGCAGACCAATGCGACCGGCGGCCCGATGGCAAAATTGTGCTCGGTCCCAGCGTCTCGCCGGAACATCACGGCTGGACGCCGCGATTCGAGTTGAACTCCGACTGCGCGTTTGACATCGCGATGGTGCGTTACACCCTCGAAGCCGCCATCGAAGGCGCCGGTCTGCTCCGCCGCGACGCCAAACTGGTCGCGCGTTGGAAACAGACTCTCGACCGGCTGCCCGATTATCCCACCACCCGTGATGACCCGCCCATTGTGGTGGATGTGGCCGGTGCCACGCCCATGAGTTACAATCTTACTGTGCCCACCGTCCCGGTCTTTCCCGGCGACGTGATCGCTTGGTGGTCGCCAGAATCGCAGAGGAAACTTTTTGCGCGCACCATTGCCGGGTGCAAATGGAATGGCAACAACTCGACCTTCGTCCTCGCTGTCGGGCGCGCGCGTTTGGGCTTGTCGGACACGGTGGACTGGCTGCGCAACGAACTGCAACTCCGCATGCGACCGAACCAGTTGATCGCCCTGAATCGGTTGGGACGATCTCGCTTCAACGATCATGGCCACTACACCGAGCAATTCGCCGCTTCGATGGCCATCGGCGAACTGCTGCTGCAAAGCGTCGGCGACATCATCCGCGTCTTTCCGTCCTGGCCAACGGACAAGGATGCAAGCTTCGACAACCTCCGCGCCCAAGGCGGTTTCCTCGTCACCGCCGAGCAGAAAGCCGGTAAGATTGTGAAACTGGAAATCACCTCGACTGTCGGCGGAAAATTGCGCCTGTTGAATCCGTGGACGAATAGGATTGTCGAGCGCGAAACAAGACCCGGTAACAAACTGATATTCACCAAAGAAAGGTAAGAATGATGAAGCGAGTGATCTTGATCATGTTAGCGGCACTGACGCTCAACAGCTTTGCCGGAGAGTCAAAGTCTCTTGGCCAGTTGCAGGAGGAATTTCTGACGTGGAAGTTTGGGATGTTCCTTCACTTCAACGTCGCCACCTTTACGGAACGCGAATGGGCGAACGGCTACGAGGACCCGGCGACCTTCGTGCCGGACAAGCTGGATTGCCGACAGTGGGCCGACGCCGCCCGCGCCGCGGGAATGAAGTACGCCGTGCTGACCGTGAAACATACCGGCGGCTGGTGTCTGTGGGACAGCCAACACACGACCCACGACATCACCGCGTTTACCAACTACAAGAAGGGCAAAGGCGACATCGTCCGCGAGTTTGTGGACGCATTTCGCGCGCGCGGGATGAAAGTCGGGTTCTACTACTGTTTCCCCGGCGACTACACAGGCAAATACGGCAACGTACTTCCTGCGGGGAAACCCGACCTGCATGGCCTGCCACCGGAAGCGGCGGGCGATTACGCCGGGTTCATCAAGAAACAGTTAACCGAACTGCTGACCAACTACGGTCCCGTTGATCTGTTGTGGATTGACCAGTATCGCAACAAATACACCAGCAAGAATTGGACGGAGATCAAGGCGCACATCAAGTCGCTCCAGCCGGATTGCATCGTCATCGCCAACAACTCGCTCAACTACAGCGACACCGACATTCACAGCTATGAGTACCCGTGGCTGAAGAAAGCGCGACCGGGAAAGGAACTGCCACCGGAAGGCAACACGAGTCCGTCGGAGGTTTGCGATTGCATCACGCCGCCCGATTGGTTTTGGAAGAAGACCCACAACGAGAAGAGACTGCCCAGCGCGACCGAGATCGCGGCCATGCTCAAGCTGTGCAACTCCCGGAAGGCGAATTATCAGCTCAATGTCCCGCCTGACAACACGGGGCGCTTGCCGAAGTTGTTTGTCGCGCGCCTGAAGGAAGTCGGTAAGCTGCTCGCAGTCCCGCAGGCCAAACCGTGACAACCGTCACTCCCACTACCGGAACAAAACCGGAACATAACGCGGGCTTGAAACAACTGGCTCGCGTGGGCATAATGTGCGTGTCAGGTTTGAGAATAATTCAGCGTGTGGAGGAAATTTATCATGGAGCTACTAACCGAGCAGCAACGCAAGCGAGCACTTGAGGCCATGCAGGAGTATCTGTCTGCGCCTGCCGTTGAGAATGGCAAGACGCCTGCGGAAGAGGATGCCGAACTTGACGCAAAACGGATTGCGCTGATTGAGAAGGAACTGAAGCCGCTTCTGTCGGGTTACCTCTCCGGCAAGATTCCGCTCTCAGAGTTCAAGTCGAAGGTTGACGGCATCAACAAGCGCAATGAGTTTTGGGGGTTCAAAGGGATCAAGGGACAGATGTTCTTCAACATGGTGCAGAATGTCGCTGACGATCCGGGCGAATGCGACCAGGAGTTAAAATCCGCTTTGGCTGTGCCGGCGAACGACCAGATTGCATCCAGTCGCATGAAGACCTTCGCCAATTATGTGAAGCGACTCGGTGACCAGTGGGTCGAACGCGGCAACACTCGATATGGAGCACCGAAGCAAGGAAGTGTGCCGTTTTTTCTATCGTACTTTTGGCAGATTCAAGATCGCGATACTTGGCCGGTCTATTACACAAATTCCGTGAACACCATGACCGACCTCAATCTGTGGCGACCTTCGGAAGACTTGGCCGAAGATTATTTGGCATTCAAACGCATTCACGAAGACCTCGCGGTTCTATTTGCCGAAACGAGCAAGCGCAAGTTCACGCACTACGATGTCGAGCACGTCTTTTGGTTTGCGGGGAAGAATCCTTACGAGGCCGTGAAAGACGAAGGAGTACCTCCAAAACGCATGGCTGTGGTGCCGGACGCAATTCAGCCTGTGGGCATCGATACCGGTCGCCTTCCAGAGAGTTATGTTCCGCCAATCGTTTCCATCCTGCCGTTGATGGCAAGGCATGACCACTCGCTGGTTGAAGCAGCGAAACGTTCCGGCACTTCTCTGGAGCGGGCATTTGAGAAATCGGTTGATGCGGCATTTACCATCATGGGATACGAAACGAAACTGTTGGGTCAAGGTCAGGGGCGCGTTCCCGATGGTCGGGCGATTGCACCCGATGACAACTACGCCATTCTGTGGGACGGGAAGGTGCGCGGCGAGGGGTACAGCATGGGCACTGATGACCGAATCATCCGCGAATACGTGACAACACAGAGCCGCGAATTGAGTCGGCGCTTTCGGAACATTTATTACGCGATTGTTTCCAGCAGTTTTGTGGATGATTTTGACGACGCCATCGCCGCTATGAAGATGGAGACGGAAGTGAGCGAGGTCGTTCTTCTCACGGCAGATGCTCTTGTGGCGATTGTTGACGCCAAACTGCGTTCCCCGCTCCAAGTGACGCTCGGACCGGACGGTATCCAGCGGCTCTTTACCTCAAGCGGTGTGCTGACCGCAGAAATGGTAAGGGAGTATTTGATCTGAGTGGTGTCATATGCCGATTGAACTTTAGTAAAAATGCTCACCGCACTATCCGCGATGAAACGTCGAGTCGCCATCCTGTTTGCCGTGGTACTGGGAATCGTGGCGCTGGATTGGGGAGCCGCAAATTGGATCGTGTGGTCAAGCTATGCCCGGCTTGGAGACTTGTTGCGTGAGCCGAACCGTCTGCGCGGACAGCACGTGCGACTGGAGGTGCGGGAGTTGTCGCCGAAGGAACGTGTCTTTGGCGGTGCGGAGTTGTTCTCGCGAGCCAATCCGTCAGCATTCCGCCTCGCGATCAATTACGACAATCATCTTTTCGAACTGACCTCCGGCTCTGAAACGCACATCACTGCGGCCAAGACGAAGGCGCACTTTGCGGGCGCGGCCTGTGATTTTTCAGAAAGTCGCCTCGCGCTGGCCGGCGCTGCGGACGCGTTGCCGAAACTGCCGGCGTGGAAGCGATTCTTGGCCGGGCTGTGGATACATCCGTTGGTTGCCGGTGTGACGAACGTGCAGGGAGAACGCTGCTGGAACATCTTCTTCGCCGGCGGTCGGGTTGCCGTGGCGTGTGGCGATGGATTGCCGCGTGAAGTCCGTTACCAAAAATGGCTGGTGACGTTCCGCCGCGAATCGCTCGCAGATGCCGCGTTGGCCTCCGGCCCGACGGGAACGCCGGTTCGCGTCGAGGCACGTGACTTGGATAAGAGTCTCGCTGCCGTGTTGCGCATCCTGACGTTGCAACTGGTCGAGGTGCCGCGCGAACCGGATGCGCTGCGGCGCGAGGGCAACGGTTCGCTGGAGATCAAGGACGGCCGGCGCGTGCTGCGATTGCGCGGCAAACCGTACGACATCGGCCTGCAACACGGCCGGCTGCTGGCGCCGAACATCAAACGGCTTTGCGAGCGCGTCATCTACGGCGTCGGGTTTTACTACTCCATCGAGAAAGGCCAATGGTTCCTCGACGAGGCGGCGAAACTGGTCGAGCGGCAACGGCCATTCATCGCGCCGGAGTATTTCGAGGAAATGCGCGGCGTGGCCGACGGCGCGGGCTTGCCGGTGGCGACGGTGCAGGCGGCGAACATTTTCCCGGAATTTTTTCATTGCAGCGGCGTGGCTGTGTTCGGCAAGGCGACGCGCGGCGGCACGTTGCTGCACGCGCGTGTGCTCGACTATATGACAGAAGTCGGCCTTCAGGATGAGGCTGTGACGATGGCCGTTGAGCGCGAAGGCGCGAGGCGGTTTGTCAACGTCGGCTACGCGGGTTTCATCGGCAGCGTCACCGGCATGAACGAGAAACAGGTGGCAATCGGCGAGATGGGCGGTCGCGGGGAAGGCAACTGGGACGGCACGCCGATGGCACAGTTGTTGCGCGGCGCGCTGGAGAACTGCGATACACTGGAGGAGGCGCTCGACTACATGCGCCGCCGGCCGCGAACTTGTGAATATTACTATGTGGTCAGCGACGGCAAATCCCGCACCGCGCGCGGTGTGGCGGCCACGCCGGAGAAATTTGAGGTGATAGGACCCGGCGAAGTTGTGCCGCTGCTGCCGGAGCGGGTCGAAGATGCAATCCTGCTGAGCGCCGGCGACCGTTATCAGCAGCTTGTCAAACGTGTGCGCGACCTTCACGGTCGAATCGGGGCGAACGAGATGCAGCGCATCATCGCGCGCGGAGTGGCGTCCAGGTCGAACCTCCACGACGCAATCTTCGAGCCGGCGGCGCTGACACTGTGGATCGCCCACGCCTCGCGTCACCGCCCGGCGTGCGATGAGCCTTATGTGAAATACACATGGGATGAGTTGTTCCCACGCTGAGATGATCGCTCGTCCACTAGCTTATGATTTACTGAACACGGCTGGTGAACCGGAACCGGAGGCGCTGTCGCGACGGTGGAATCTTGTCGAACCGTTCGTCGTGATGACAATTCTGCTGGCGGCGCTCTGGGCGGTGGCTTATCCGCTCGGCGTGCTGGCCGGCGTCGCTTGGGCCAACACAATTGCGCGAGTGGTGGCGGGTCTGCTGCTGGTTCACATTCTCTTCGTCAGCCCGTGGCTTCACCGTGACACGGCGGCGTCGCGCGGTTTGGGCAGTCCTCGCCGCCTGTTCGCCGCGTTGCGCAAAATGCCGTTGGTGTTCAGCGTCTTGTTGTTTGCGTTCATCGTGTTTCTGACAGCCCTGGCCTACCAGGAATGTCCCGGCGTGCTCCGGTTCCTCTTCCGTGTTCCGCGAAACGCAACGCTTCAGTTTCGCGAGACGCTCGGCGGCAGAATTGTCATTCTCTGCGGTTCCGGTGCGCTGGCTTTCCTTTGGACCACGTGCATCGTCCGCTACGACAACTTCGGGCCGGCGCTGCGGACAGGGGGCAGGATTGTGGTGTTGATGCTACCGCCGGTTTTGCTGGTGGCCTTGCTGGCCGATGGTACGGCGGTGTGGGCGAGATTCGACGCGGCGGAACTGGCTGGAAGCGCCTTCGGGTATGTGTTCTGGGGCGCGTTCCAGCAATTGATTTTCTCTTCCTACTTTGGGACACGGCTGCGCAAAGGGATTGGTCCTGCCTCCGATCCGCGCTTGCAACGCCGCCAGCGTCTTGGCGTGGCGGTGTTGAGCGGCTTGTTCTTCGGGCTGATCCACATCAATAGCTGGTGGCTCGTGGCGTTGACGTGGCTGCTGGGCACGATTCTGTCATGGGTATTCATGGAAGACCGCAACCGAAACATCCTCGCGCTTGGCGTGGTGCATGGCGTGTTGGGAGCATGTCGGGGGTGGCTGTTTTGTCGCGACAGCAACTTTTACATTTCCGCGCGCGTCGGCCCGTGGGCCATGCCGACAGCGCCGGATATTGTGACGGTGACGGTGACGACGTTGATTGTCGGCAGTTTTTGCGCGTTCATCCTGTTGGCTTCACGGCGAAAAGGAATCATACTATGAAGACTGCTCTGCTGCTTCTCGTCACGCTGGCGCTCGCCGCCACGACGACATCGGCCCACAACGTGTTGGTCGAGGCCGAGAGCTTTGCGCAGCTCGGCGGCTGGACGATTGACCAACAGGCCATGGATCAGATGGGGTCGCCGTTTCTGCTGGCGCACGGACTGGGCGTGCCGGTGGCCGACGCGACGACGACCGTCACCATTCCGGCAGCGGGGAAGTATCGCGTACTGGTTCGCACGCGCGATTGGGTGGCGACGTGGAACGCGCCGGGCGCGCCGGGGAAGTTTCAGGTAAAGATAAACGGTCGCGCACTCGACACGGTGTTCGGCACCGAGGGAGCGGCATGGCATTGGCAGGAGGGTGGCACAATTGACCTGCCGGCCGGCAAGGCGACGCTCGCGCTGCACGACTTGACCGGCTTTGACGGACGTTGTGATGCGATTCTGCTGACGACCGATATGGAGTTCACGCCGCTGGATGAATTTCGCCGGAAGACTCTGGAACCGGAAGAGGCTGGCGAGTTTGATCTCGTGGTGGTGGGCGGCGGGATGGCCGGCTGCTGCACGGCGGTCAGCGCGGCGCGTTTGGGCTGCAAAGTCGCCTTGGTTCAGGATCGCCCGGTGTTGGGCGGCAACAACAGTTCGGAAGTTCGCGTCGGCCTTTCCGGGCTGATCCACATGCCGCCTTACCCACGGCTCGGTGATCTCGTGGATGAGATCGGGCCGATTGGCCACTGGCCCCTTTATGAAGCCAAGCGCGCTCCGGACCTGCCGCGCAGCAAACGAATCCTTGCGGTCATCGAGAAACATCCAGAAAAGAAACAACACAACGCCGGCCCGGCCAGCAACTACGAGGACGAACAGAAACTCCGCGTCGTGCAGGCCGAACCGAATCTGCGGTTGTTCCTCTCGACGCGCGTGGTCAGGGCCGAGAAAACTGGCAACCGCATCACGGCGGTCGTCGGCCGGAGCATCGTCACGGGGCGCGAGCAGCGTTTCCGCGGGCGATTGTTTGCCGACTGTACCGGCGACGGCAACGTCGGGTTCCAGGCCGGGGCTGATTTTCGCGTCGGACGCGAGCAGCGGAGCGAGACGCGCGAGTCACTCGCGCCCGACAGGGCCGACCAGCTTGTGATGGGCACGTCGGTCCAGTGGTATTCGGTTGCCGAAGACAAGCCGTCGCCGTTTCCCGATTGTCCGTGGGCGTTGCAGTTCAGCGAGAAGACCGCCAAGCCGTTGACGCGCGGCGATTGGGACTGGGAAACGGGCATGAACCTCGACCAAGTCCGCGACATCGAGCAGATTCGCGATCACGCCTTGCGCGCGGCCTTCGGCAACTGGGCGTTCCTCAAGAACCACAGTTCGCGAAAGGATCAGTTTGCCAACCGGCGGCTGTCTTGGGTGGCCTGCATCGGCGGCAAACGCGAGAGCCGGCGGCTGTTGGGCGACGTGATTCTTTGCCAACAGGACATCGAGGAACAACGGCCATATCCCGACGCGTGTGTCACGACCACATGGGGACTGGACCTGCATTATCCGAACCCGGAGGACAGTAAATATTTCCCCGGCCAGGAGTTCCGGTCCATCGCCAAGGTCAAGAAGATCAAACCCTATCCGATCCCGTTCCGGTGCCTCTACAGCCGCAACATCGAGAACCTGATGATGGCCGGCCGCGACATCAGCGTGACGCACGTCGCCTTGGGAACGGTGCGCGTCCAGCGCACCACCGGCATGATGGGCGAGGTGCTCGGCATGGCCGCGTCGCTGTCCACGAAGCACGCGACCACGCCACGCGGTGTTTTCCAAAGCCACCTCGACGAACTCAAACAACTCATGCAGCGCGGTGTGGGCAAGCAAAAAGACTGACACGTTATGAAAACCGCCCAGTGCGAATTCATCCTCACGGCGGCCTGGGGACTCGCTGGGCTTTTGGTGATAGCCAATGTCGCGATGGCGGCTGCCGTCAGTCCGGTCCCAAAGGCGGCGCAGCCGCGCGAAGAGCGTGTTTCGTCGCAAGCAGTCCGCCAGCAGATCGAAGAGGACTGGCTGAAAGCACTCGTGCGGCCGTTGACGACGCAAAGCGATGCCGCAGGTGCAGTGGACGGCATCAAGGACGGCAAGTATGCGTTCCACACCGGCCGTCAGGCGAATCCGTGGTGGCAGGTGGACCTCGGCGGCATCACGCCGATTGGGCGCATCGTCGTGTTCAACCGCCTCGACTATGCGCCCGGCCTGCACAACGCCGACAACCTCCGCATCCTCACCTCGGACGACGGAACGAACTGGACGCTACGCCATGACAACAAAGGCCGGCATTTCGGCGGCGTCTCCGGCGCGAAGCCGCTGGAGGTGACCTTCAACGACGGCGAACTGCGCGCGCGCTTCGTGCGGCTGCAACTGCCGAGCGCGAAACCGATTTTCTTCCATCTCGACGAAGTGGAAATCTACGGGCCGGGGCCGAACCCGCGCAATCTCGCGCTCCATCAACCGGCGGACCAATCGAGTCTCAGCCAGTGGTCAACGGCAAAAACCACCAAGTCTGCCGACTTCCCCACGGCTGCCTGCATCGCGCGCGCGCGGAGGCTGGCCGCTGACCTTGGCAAGTCAGGCGTGGATGTCGCGTCACACTTGCGCGAGTTGGACGCGGCGGAGCGACGGCTTCGCTCGCTGCCGGCTGACGCGCCGGAAAGCGAGCGACGCCAGCTTTATCTCGACACACGCTGGATCATTCGCCGGCTCGTGTTCGCCAATCCGCTGCTGAACTTCGACCAGTTGCTGTTCGTGAAACGATTCACGCAGGAGACGTATCCCGACGTTTGCCTCAATCACATGCCGTGGGTGTCGCGCCCCGGCGGCGACATCTGCATCTTGAAGAATCCGTTCTCGCCGGAGGGTGAAGGCCAGAGCGTTCGTCGCATCCTCAACGGCGCGCTCGGCCCGGGCCATGTCCACGGCATGGACCTCTGGTGGGACGGCAGCCGGATGGTCTTCGGCTACGCGAGGGCCCGGAGCAACGAACCGCCGGCCGGCTGGCTCGACCGTCGGACGAACTACGACCTGCGCCGCAGCGAGGAACCCATTCACCTCTTCGAAGTCGGCGTGGATGGCCGGCGGCTGCGCCAGCTCACGCGCGGCGAGTGGAGCGACCTTGACCCGACCTACGCGCCCAACGGCGACATCGTGTTCGTCTCCGAGCGTTGCGGCACATCGCTCCAGTGCAATGAATACGACAAGGACGAAACAAGCTGCAACCTCTACGTCATGCGCCCCGACGGCACCGGCATCCGACGGCTCAGCGCGAACAAGGATGGCGATTACCTGCCGCACACGCTCGACGACGGCAGCATCGGCTACACGCGCTGGGAGTATCACGAGCGCAGTTTTGCGTTCATCCAGTCGCTCTGGTTCGTGCGGCCCGACGGCACCGGCGCGGACGCGCTCTTCAAACAGCACTTCACCAACCCGTGGGCGCTGGAGGATGTCCGCTCGATTCCCGGCAGCCGCAAGCTCGTCGCCATCGCCACGGGCCATCACACGCTTGCGGCCGGGCCGCTCGTGGTCGTGGACACCGCGCCCGGCATGAACGAACCGCGCGGCATCGGCATCGTCACGCCCGGCGTGAAACCGCCCGAAGGCGGCATGGACGGCGTGCCCGTGCCCGAGGGCGGCGTGGCTGACAACGGAGGCCTCTACTTCACACCTTGGGCGCTCTCGGAGAAACACTTCCTCGTTTCCTACACCCAATCGAACAAGCAGACCGACGCGACAGGCTATGCGCTCTATCTGGTGGACGTGTTCGGCAACAAGGAACTGGTTTATCGCGACCCGGCGATTTCCTGTTTCATTCCCATCCCGTTGCGCGCGCGCCCGTGTCCGCCGGTGCTGCCCGATGTCACCGACGCGAAGAAAGACTACGCGACGTGCGCGGTCAGCGACGCGAGCTTCGGCTGCGCCGGCATCGCGCCGGAACGCATCCGCTACCTCCGCATCGCCGAGCCGATTGGCTGGCCCTACGACAACCAGCGCGGCGGACTGCGTTATGTGGAGGATCACAATTGCCAGAAGCCGAGCGGCGAAAAGCGCATCCTCGACAACTGGACGCCGGTGCGCATCCTTGGCGATGTGCCGGTCGAGCGCGACGGCAGCGCCCATTTTCGCGTGCCGCCGGACACGGCGGTTTATTTCCAGTTGCTCGACGAAAACCGGATGGAACTCCGACGGATGCGCAGCTTCATCAGCTTCCAGCCCGGCGAGCACCGCGCCTGCGCCGGCTGCCACGAATCGCGCGCCGTCGTACCGCGTCCCGCGCCGTCAGCGCTCGCGGCGAAGCGCCCGCCGTCAGCGCTGATCCCGCCGCCGTGGGGCGACCGGCCCGTGAATTTCCTGCGCGACGTCCAGCCGGTGCTCGACGCGCACTGCGTACGTTGCCACAGTGGCCTGAAGCCTGCCGGCGGCCTTGATTTTTGCGGCGGCCTGATCTCGTTCGATCTCGCCGTGCCCGGCTACGGTTACAACCGCGCCTACGCGACCATCATGGCTGCCGGCCTCGTGTCATGCTCGCCGGCGCGAGCGCAGGACGCCACCATCACACCGCCGCTGGCCTACGGCTCGCACAAGAGCAAGCTGATCGAGGCGCTGGGCAAGGAGCCGCACGCCAAGCGCGTGAGTCTGAGCGCCGAGGACAAACTGCGGCTGGTGATGTGGATTGACGCCAACGCGCCTTACCACGACCAGTTCATCAACAAGCGCCCGCCCCAGCCCGCTTACGATCTTGCCGCCGACCGCGAGTTGCAGGCGAACCTCAAGGCGATTCACGAACGCCGTTGCGCCGGTTGTCATCGTGCCGACGAAGTCACGCGGCTTGACTGGATCAACATCCACGACGCGAAACAGAGCCTGTTCCTGACCGCGCCGTTGAACAAGGATGGCGGTGGCACCGCCAAATGCACCGGCACGATTTACGCCGACACACAGGATGCCGATTATCGCGCCGCGCTGAAACTTGTGAACGACACCGTTGACCGTGCCTGGGCAAACCCACGTCGCGATCTGGCCACAATGAAACGTCTCAAAGGCACGCACCACGCAACGCGGTGACGCTCGCCAGTGCCACCGTGAAAGGATCAACAATATGAAAACCACCCGACGAAACTTTCTTCTCAGCGCTGTCAGCGGCGCTCTCGCTGCTGGGGCAAACGACAAGCTTATCGCAGCCGAACGCAAACTGCCGGTGCTCGCCGAAGCCGATGTTGTCGTCTGCGGCGGCGGCACGGCGGGCATCTCAGCGGCTTATTGTGCAGCACGACATGGGGCGAAGGTGATCCTACTCGAACGCTGGCCCAGCCTCGGCGGCATGGCCACCAACGCGCTGGTCAACATCTGGCATACCAGCGACCGCAAGAAACAGGTTATCCTTGGGTTCGTCCAAGAGGCCATCGAGCGAGCCGGCAGCTTCATGCAACGGTACCCGGATTATCCGAAGCGGTTTGAAACGCATCGGTTCGATCCCGAAGGAATGCGCGTCGTGTTCTGGCGGATGCTCAGGGATGCCGGCGTGCGAGTGATCTGCAACCTTACCGCGGTCGAGTCGTTGATCGAGAATGGCCGGATGCGAGGCGTCTTCGTGGATACCAAGACCGGCCGCAAACTCGTGCGCGGGAAAATCTTCGTTGACGCCACCGGCGACGGCGACGTGGCCGCCAACGCAGGCGTGCCATTCGACTTCGGGCGCGCCGGAGACAAACTGGTGCAAGGCATGACGATGATGTTTGAGTTGCGCGACGTGGACGACAAGATGGTCAAGGCCGCGAAGCCGGAAGCGCGCGAGAAGATTTTCGCCCGTATGAAGGAATTGCGCGATGCCGGCAAGCTCCCGCAGTTCAACGAGCGTCACGCCATGCACTTCCTTCGTCACGGCTCGAACAACGCACTGATCAACATGGTACCTGCCACCGGCAACCCGCTCGATGAGGAAGAACTGACGCACCTCTCGATGGAGGCACGCGAACACGTCTATCAGATACTGGACCTCTGGCGGCGTGAGATGCCGGGCTTTGAGCAGGCGCAGATGACGCGCATGGGCCACAGCATCGGCGTGCGCGAATCGCGCCGGATCCGTGGCCTCAAGACGCTGGATGCACAGATGGTCGTGAAAGCCGTCAAACAACCCGACGCCATCGGGCACGGGTTCTGGATGATTGACATCCACGACCCGAAAGGCACCGGCTACACGACCCACAGCGACCAGAAGCCGGACATGATGCCGCCGGTGGGCGACAGCTATCACATCCCGCTCGGCATGTGTCTCAACTCGACGTTGCCGAACCTCGCCGTCGTGGGCCGTTGTGCATCGTCCACACACGAGGGCCATTCGTCCGTCCGCCTGCAAAGCCATTGCATGGTGATGGGGCAGGGCGTCGGTACCTGCGCCGCGCTTGCGCTCGCTGCCGGTGTGAACATGGCGCAGTTTGACATCCGTAAACTGCAAGCGCAGTTGCGCAAAGACGGCGTTTATCTGGAAAACGTGCCGCCTACGTGAGTGCGTGTTTGGGAAGACGCGACTACCGGTCGCCCGGAACAAAACCGGAACATTTCTTCGGCACCGGTCTCCAAACCGTGCTGACCCAGCGTTTGACCGGCTCTGGATGCGGCACACGCCATTGCGCAGCCACAGCATCATCGCCCCCCTCCTGCAAGATGATGGTTAACATATCAACCATACTGGTTAATATGTTAACCACTATTTCGGGGTGCGCTCAGGTTCAACTTCGGGAGGCGCGGTAGCGGGCGGCGGCGATTTTGTTCAAAGTGGGAGCCGCCTCAGTGCGGCGACCGTCTTGTGGCGGTCGGGGCACTCAGGCACAGTGAAAGTCACAACAAGTGTAAAGAGTTATTTGTAACCTTTCCGTGCCGGGCAACGTATTTACTTGTAGAACAACACGTCAATGTGCAGGAGGCCAATATGATTCGGTCAGGTTCGCGTATCGTCGTCATTCTTTTGGCGGTGGCGGTGGTGGAGTTGTGTCTGTTCGGTGTCATCAAACTGGCGAAAAGCCGCCGGCTGCACGCACGGGCGCGCACGGCCAGCAGCGACGCATCCGCACCCGGTAAGACGGTTTCATTCGATGATTGGATTCCGGAACAGGCGGTGGCGGTGTTGGAAGTCAGCCGGGCGGACCGGATCGTGGAACTCGCGTTCGATCCGGCATTCACGGGCGAACAGTCGTTCTGGTCGCAGTGGAAGCCGTCGGCACTCGGATGGACGTTGTTCCGCCGAAACCTCGAAAAGGAAATGGGCTGCGATTACCCGACGCTCTGGCATCGGTTGGTGCAGGACGGCGTGACGATTGCCACGGGACCGAACCAGTCGTTTGTCGCCGTCGCGCAGGCGAGCGACGCTGAATTCTTGCAGAAGCTCAACAACGTGCTCGTCACTGCCGTGCGCAATGACGCCGCAAAACACCAAGCGACCAACCGCGTCGTTGAAGCGAAGTATCGCGACGTGACATACTGGACGGTGTCTGCTGGCAGCGCTTATCACGCCATCATCGGCAACCGGGTCGTGCTGGCCAACCAGCTTCCCGCCTTGAAAGCGGCGCTCGACTGCCAAGCCGACGCCGGCGCCGGCAGCCTGGCGAAACGAGCGGACTATCAAACCGCCAAACACACGGCGGGCCGCGTGGCGACGTTGCGAGTGTCGCCGGAGTTGCGCCAGTTTCTCGCGAAACCAAAGGCTGACGCCAAGGAACAAAGTCCGTTGGCCGTGCTGTTGTTTGCCGGGTACACCGAGGCGCTGAAAGCGGACACCGGCTGGCTTGCGCTCGACGCGGACCTGCGCGGTCAGTCGTTGACGTTGCGTGTCGCAGCGGACTGCGCGAAACCGAAAGGACCGACCGCGTTTTCGTGGCCACCGGAATCCGACGAGGGTGCGTGGCCGAACCTGAACGTTCCACGCAAGATCGCGGCGCTGAGTTTGTACCGCAATCTGCACGACTTCTACGCGGCGAAGGACGCGTTGTTCCCCGAACGCACGTCGCAGCTCATCTTCTTCGAGAACATGATGGGCATCTTCTTCACCGGCCGCGACCTGACCGAGGAAGTGATGGGCGCGGTGGATCCGCACATCCGCGTCGTTGTCGCCGCGCAAGCATACGACCCTGCCATTGGCACGCCCACAGTCAAGATGCCGGCGTTTGCCATCGTGTTCCGCATGAAAAATCCGAAACGATTCTCTCGCATTAGCGAGGAAGCGTGGCAGAAGAGTTTCGGCCTTGTCAACTTCACCCGCGGCCAGAAAGCCGAGGCGGGCATGATCCTCGACCGCAAAGACCACGCCGGCATCCGCTACACTTTTGCCGCGTTTTCGCCCGAAGACGAGCCGGACCGCTCGAAACTCGACATCCGTTTCAACTACAGCCCCGCCATCGCCCACGTCGGCGAGTACCTTATCTTCAGTTCCACCACGCAACTGACCGAGGACCTGATCGCCGCGTTGCACAAACCGGCGCCGGCGCCACTCGACGGCGTCAATGCCCTCCTCGAAATTGACGGCACGCGGCTTGCCGAGATTCTGGACATCAATCGTGAACCGATGATCCGTGGCAACATGTTGAAAAAAGGCCAGGACCATGCCGCCGCCGAAACGGAACACAACAACTACATCGCCATCGCCCGGTTCCTGGGCCGCGCGTCCCTCAATCTCGGCGCGCCTGACGGCAAAGTTGCCGGCGAACTGACCTTCAACCTGCACGGCCCGGCTCGGAAGCAAACCGCAATGCTCACACCATGATGTGGACGCCGTACCAACCGACTCACGACCAACCGTGGGACCGCACACGAGCCGGTCATCTGTATCGGCGCGCCGGGTTCGACGCGAACTGGAGCGAGTTGGAACGCGCACTCGCCGACGGTCCGGCCAAGACGATTGACCGACTGTTGCGTCCTGCCGCCGACGTGACCGCGTTCAACCGCGACCAAGACGCCTTCGAAACCTCCGGCACCACCGCCCTGCCGACGACCGAACTGCGCGGTTGGTG
>Ga0163200_1000287_pt1 | contig 23091 bp, 25 predicted proteins | sample PL_2010_200m_FD_113535 | JGI IMG/M metagenome (GOLD analysis project Ga0163200, IMG submission 113535) | Freshwater microbial communities from Powell Lake, British Columbia, Canada to study Microbial Dark Matter (Phase II) - PL_2010_200m | ecosystem: Environmental > Aquatic > Freshwater > Lake ... | reverse complement strand
GACCTCACCGGGGAATTTTCCCGGATGATGCAAGAGCAGCACCTTACCGATAATGAGTATGTCGAACTGATGATGGCCTATGTCCAGTCGCTCACGTACGTGACAAAGCCGGACAACCCGGCAAAGTTTCCAGTAGAGACTGCTGTAGACCAATCCGGGGACTGCGACGACAAGAGCCTGCTCCTTGCCGGGCTCCTCGCACACGAAGGGTATAAGGTCGCCCTGCTCGTTTTCGATCCTGAATCTCACATGGCGGTGGGTATCGGGTCTCCGGATTCACTCTACAAGAACACCGGTTATGCCTATATCGAGACCACAAACTTTTCGTTTGCCGGCGTTTCTCCCGAATCGCTGCAAGGCGGTGTGGTGCTCCGGTCAGATCCATTGGTAATCCCGAGCGTCAGCGGGACACGGGTCTATTCGAGTGGAAAAGAGACGGCGTACATTAATGACGCGGTCACACGGGCAGACGATAAACCTGCGGAACTTGTGACACAGATCGAGTCACTCAATACAGAACTGACTGCAAAGAAGGAGCAGATCGCCGAGCTTGAGGCGCAGATGCAGCAGCTGAAGAGTGCGGGAAACATCGCGGAATACAATGCGCAGGTCTTGACGCATAACGCGCTCGTCTCCGAGTACAATGCCCGTCTTTCTACGTACCGTGAACTGGTTGCCCGGTACGAAACGTACTCCAGTCTCCACAACTATGTCCTCGACCATGCGTATGACCGGAAAGGGGTGTACGATTACGTGAAGGGGTATATGCCTGCCGGACCTTACAGTTCCGTTTTAATGTAATTGTTGTTTGGGCAAAGGGTGCAACCCAAAACTTCGGTTTCCATGGCGGCCCTTCACGAAGAGAGAAGATGACAAAAAGAGAGGGGGATCTACAGGATGCACCGGATGAAAACTATCATACATCTTTTCTGCACGATTGCTACAATTTTGCTGTAAGTGCAGCATACAACGAAAAACCCGCTGCAAGCCCGGATTCGCCTATGTATTCTTATAAAATATGTTTAGATCTAAGTAATAGAGTATATTGCGGCAAAATAAAAAACACACAACAGCCTGTGTGCGTGTGTTTCCTTGTTTCCATATACTAGTGATCCTGAACGTGCAGCAATCAATGATCCGAAAACTGCACAAAACCCGTACAGCCGGGATCCGGAGACAGAATCATCCCAGATTAGCATGCTGCATGTGCAAAATACGAGTAATATCGTACAGCATAAAACAGAGCAATCATTTACTTGGAGAATTGATTGCGGTTTGGATGAAGATCCAAGCGGTTAATTGCAAACCTCTTGATGTCCCGGAGCCCCGGACTGCCTTCTATTGATGAGGAAGGAAAGGTTTACGATATTTAGAGAGCCTGCTCGCAGAGCGAAAAGCCCCCCTTCGTTCACAACGGCATCCCGTGCATAGAGAAAAGCGTTTAATGCAGTCATCGCCATACATTCAGTGATTATTTCTATGCTGCATATCGAAGACCTTCATGTGAATGTCGGCGACAAAGAGGTGCTGCACGACATCAACCTCCATATTGGGGAGGGAGAAACCCATGTGCTCATGGGTCCCAACGGGTCAGGCAAGACAACCCTTCTCATGACCCTCATGGGCTTTTCAAATTACCACATAACACGGGGGAAGATCCTTTTCAAAGGGGAAGACGTCACCCACATGCACGCCGATGAACGGTCAAAAAGAGGCATCGGGATGCTCTTCCAGCGCCCGCCCACGATCTCTGGTTTGAAACTGGGAAAACTCCTCACCGCTATCTCGCGGAACAATGATGACGACATCCCTGCACTCGCCAAATCTGTTAACCTCGATGCCTTTTTAGGACGCGACATCAACAAGGGATTCTCCGGTGGCGAAATCAAACGCAGCGAAGTGCTGCAACTGATGATCCAGAACCCGGACTTTCTCATGCTGGACGAACCGGAGAGCGGCGTTGACCTCGAAAACATCTCGCTCATCGGATCGGCGATTGGCTCATTGCTCGAAAAGGAAAAACGGATCGTAAAACGACTGAAGAGCGGGCTTGTGATCACTCACACTGGGTATATCCTCGACTACCTTGAAGCGGATAAGGGGCATGTGATGTGCGATGGTGAAATAAAGTGTCACGGCAACCCCCGCGAGATCTTAAAGGATATCAAAAAACGCGGATACAAGGAGTGTCTTGAATGTCGCCACTCGTAAACACACCGGAACTTTCAAAAGTCGACCAGGAACGACTCTTCCAGTCAGGGATCGACCTCGCGATGGAGAACCGCTGCGGCAGTTATCTCCAGGTAAACCAGGATGTTATCCATTCGGAATGCACGCAGGACGGGATCGAAGTCCTTTCCTACAAGCAGGCGATGGAGAAATACGACTGGCTGAAGGATTACGAATGGAAGGTCGTCTCTCCGGAAAAAGATGAGGTCACGCGGTATGTTGCAGCACAGAGGGAGCCGAAAGGCTACGTGATCATCGCAAAGGCAGGTACGAGCAACATCCTCCCCATACAAGCCTGCCTGTATCTCGGTAATGAACAGATCCAGCACGTTCACAATATTATCATCGCCGAAGAGGGGGCAGAGCTCCACATCATCTCCGGGTGCGCGAGCGGGGTGCACGTCGGCAAGGGTGGGGTGCACTATGGGGTCTCGGAGTTCTACGTGAAAAAGAACGCGAAGATCAGCTTCACGATGATCCATACCTGGACCGAGAACATCGAAGTCTTCCCGCGAAGTGCGTCCTATGTTGAAGAAAACGGGGTGTTTTTATCAAACTATGTCTGTATGCAACCCGTAAAGAAGATGCAGATGTACCCGACGGCAACGCTTGCCGGTGAAAATTCGGTTGCACGGTTCTCAAGTATTGTCATTGCAACAGAGGACTCGTTTATCGATATCGGATCCCGTGCTATTCTTGAAGGCAAAGGTGCCAGTGCTGAACTGATTACCCGTGCGATAACAAAAGGCGGTACGATCATCTCCCGTGGGCATATCCAGGGCAAGACCGCCGGCACCCGTGGGCATCTCGAGTGTAAGGGATTAATCTTAAAGGATGGGATCATCTACGCAATTCCCGAGATCGAGGGATCTGTTGTCGGCACCGAGCTCTCCCACGAAGCGGCGGTAGGGAAGCTGGCACAGGAAGAGATCGAGTACCTGATGTCCCGCGGGCTTGACGAAGACGAAGCTACTGCAACAATTATCCGGGGTTTTCTTGATGTAAAGATCAGCGGGCTCCCTGATGCACTCCAGAAACAGATTGATTCGTCAATCGATGTGGCAGAGAAATCCGGGTTCTGATACTCAACTGACGATGCTCCCACAAAACCGGGCGGATGAGCGCAAACGGATGGTAGAACAGCAGATTGCGGCACGGGGCGTGCAGGATCCCCGTGTTCTTTCCGCGATGCGGGTGGTGCCGCGCCATCTCTTCATTCCCCCGCCTTATGACCGTTCTGCGTATGATGACTGCCCGCTCCCCATTGGAAACGGTCAGACGATCTCCCAGCCATACATTGTCGCGCTGATGACGGCACTTCTCGCTCCACACATTGGCGACCATGTACTTGAGATTGGCGCCGGGTGCGGGTACCAGGCAGCAGTCCTCTCCATGCTTGTGCACCGGGTCACTACCATTGAGCGAATACCGGCAGTCGCAGATCTTGCCCGGCGTAACCTTTCCGCATATCATTATGATAATGTCGAAGTGATCGGGGGAGACGGGACCCTGGGGTATCCGCTCCATGCCCCGTATAATGGCATTATCATCACCGCATCGGCACCGGAGATACCCTCGCCGCTTATCGACCAGCTGGCAGATGGCGGGCGACTCGTAGTCCCGGTGGGCAGCCGGGATATTCAGGAACTGGTTGTGATAAAAAAACAGGGGGGTACTGTGACGCGGGAACGACATGGTGGTGTCCGGTTCGTCCCACTGATTGGAGAATACGGTTGGAGAGTGTGAATTGTGCAGATCCTTGATGTAACCCGCCCTTTGTCGGCAGATGCAGTAGTGTATCCTGGTGACCAGACACCCCGGTTCCGACAGTCTGATCAAGGTATGTACCTGATCAGCGATCTCTCTATGAGCTCCCACTCCGGTACCCATATCGATGCCCCGGTGCATTATCTCAAATGCGGGGATACGATTGACACCGTCCCGCTTGCACACCTTATCGGCAGGTGCCGGGTGCTTGACGTCAGCGACGCGGGGAGTACGATTACCGCAGGATCTCTTGAGGGCAGGATCAGCAACACGGAGCGGGTGTTGCTCAAAACGGCATTCTCCGGTTTGAACTATTTTGTAAAAGACTACCCCTCACTTACGATCGATGCTGCGAGGTTGATCACTAAGAGCGGGATCCGGTGCGTAGGGATCGATTCGCCATCCATTGAAATGTTTGCATGTGACGGAACCGTGCACCGGGAACTCCTCGGTCATGGCTGCATCGTCATCGAACTCCTCGATCTCTCGTGTGCAGCAGAGGGAAACTATGAGATGGTAGCATTACCCTTGCGCCTGCAAGGACTGGATGGTTCCCCTGCACGAGTAATTCTTACGAAAAATACGGGAGATGAATAATGGACATAATTATCGATTCGGTCAATAAGCTGGAGGATATTATGCAGCACAGTGGTTGCGAGGAGGGGGATGTCCGGCTTGCGGTTGATCCGGATGTAAAACCCTGCCAGTACGAACGAGGTGCCTGCATGGTCGCATCCTTTGGGGGCAGGAGTGCAGAGTTTGTCACCGCAGATCCGATACGGGCGATGACGAAGATCTCGTTTTTAACCGGTGCACCGCTGGACACCCCCAAGACGCGAAGCGCTGCATGTGCTATCATAAACGTCGCGTTACGGTTCTTCTGCCTCTCGCGGGTGACTCACTCCTGTCCTGTATCCGCCCACCACACGTGTTTTACCCAGCTGAATGAGGAACTTGCCGGACACACCATACACTGTATCGGTGCACTGCCGGCAATCGTTGCTGACAATAAGGGGTTTATCACAAATGACCCGGAAAAAGCCGATATAATCCTCTTCACGGGTGATGGGCTCATTGCGGAGGGAACGGGTGACGTCATCGTATCCCTCAAAAATTCAAAACGGATTCTCTGTATCGGTCCCTCAACCGCAGGCGTGGCACGTCTTTGGCAGCTGGAACACTGGTGTCCGTACGGGACGTAAGGTGCAGCGTACTGTGCCGTCATTTTCTCCCGCAGATTTAGTATATCCCGCCGTAAATTGAGGGAGAAAACTCTTTTTAACAAAGAGCCAATGATCGTGTATGCTGTTCGGGTCATCGGGGATCAGGATGCGTTTTGACCAGACGCTCCTTAATACCGCGTTACGTGTCGGTGCTGTGCTGGGATCGCAAAAAAAAGATATTATTCTCGGTATGGATACCCGGACAACGAGCCCGCTTCTTTTGCAGATTACTATCGCCGGCATCATCGCTGCCGGGGGGCATGCACAGTGTGCCGGGATTGCCCCTACCCCGTCTATCGCGTTTTGTACCCGTAATGTAAAGGCGGGATGCATGATCACTGCCTCCCATAACCCGGAAGAGTATAACGGTCTGAAACTGTTCAACCCTGATGGATCTTCGTTCACCCAACCCCAGCAAAAAGAGACTGAGAAGTTGCTTGCCACCTCACACTGGGCAGACTGGCAACACCAGGGCACCACTGAAAACATCGATGCGATTACCCCGCATAAAAACGCTATCCTCGATGCCATTGAGATAGAGACGGGTTTGCCGGTCGTTATCGACTGCGGGAATGGTGCCGGGTCTGTAATCACCCCCCTATTATTCGCAGATGCCGGGGCAAAACCGGTCTGTCTCACCTGCGATCCTGCCGGGCAGTTCTCCCGGAAGTCCGAACCGTTACCGGAGTATCTCGGGTATGTAGGAAAGATGGTGAAAAAAACCGGGGCACGGTGTGCGGTCGTTCACGATGGTGATGCCGACAGGATGATGGCATTTGACAACCGGGGGCGATTCATCGATGGCGATCACCTGCTCATGCTCTTTGCCTCGCATCTTGGTGCAAAACGGGTGGTGACGACCAGCGACGCCTCTATGATCATCGAGGAAATAGCAGAAGTCCACCGCACCCCGGTTGGGGATGTCTATGTGTCCGAAGAACTCCGCAACTGGGGAGACTTTGGGGGTGAGCCCAGCGGGGCATGGATCTTCCCGAAGATTTCATACTGTCCGGATGGTCCGTTTGCCGCTGCTCTTTTCTGCGAGATTGCATCCGGGTGCGATGTGGCAGGAGAACTGGACGCGATGCCCTCGTACCCCATCCTCCGGGAATCAGTACCCTCTGAGACTGCACGGGAGACCGTCACCCGGCTTGGAGCCGAAAATCCGACTGACGGTATCCGGGTCGCATGCGAAGACGGGTGGTTCCTTGTCCGTGCAAGCGGGACAGAACATAAGATCCGTATCACCGCTGAAGGCACCACACGACAAAAAGCCCGGGAGATGCTGGAACGGGGGCGTATTCTCGTAAAGCAGGGGAAAACTGCTTAAATGTTGTGACACGAGCTGTACGTATGGAATGTGTCGTACTTGCTGCAGGTGAGGGCAAACGGATGCGTCCGCTCACCGCCAAGCGACCGAAAGTGATGCTCCCGCTCGCCAATCGCCCGATGATGGAGCATCTTGTTCTTGCCGCACGGGATGCCGGCATCACGGATTTCGTTTTTGTCGTGGGATACGGGGAACGGGAAGTCCGGAAGCACTTCGGAGATGGTTCACGCTGGGGGATCCATATCTCCTATGCCCCGCAACGGCATCAGATGGGTACCGCTGATGCACTGCATGCGGCAGCTGATCTGGTGTCAGGTAATTTCCTCGCGATGAACGGGGATATGATCGTAAATAATTCAGATATCACACGACTCATCGAAATGCCGCCTCACTACATGTGCACGAGTACAACCGATCATCCGGAAGATTTCGGGGTTGTAGTGGTAAAAGACGGGCGGGTCACCTCTCTTGAGGAAAAGTCGCAGCACCCGAAGTCAGCCACGATAAATGCCGGGGCGTACTTGTTTAGTCCCGACATCTTTGATCTCGTGAATGAAGTGCAGCCCTCGTCACGGGGTGAGATGGAGCTCACCGACGCACTGGGTATTCTTATCAGCCAAAAAAAACTGAATGCGTACCAGCTCTCTTCATGGATGGATGTCGGGTATCCCTGGGATTTGCTGGATGCAAATGCCATACTGATGGCTGAACTCAAACCTGAAAACCAGGGAAACGTTGAAGCGGGAGTAACCCTCTCGGGTGCGGTATCCGTTGGGAGTGACACGGTGATCAAAGCCGGAACATATATTGAAGGTCCGTGCATCATCGGCAACAACTGCCGGATCGGACCCCATGCATATATCCGGGGGGCGACGAGTATTGGGGATGACTGCCATATCGGGCACTGCACCGAACTGAAAAATTCAATTATCATGGCAGGGACAAAGATCCCCCATTTCAACTACTTCGGTGACTCCGTCATCGGCAGCGGGTGCAACTTTGGTGCAGGTACAAAAGTGGCAAACCTCAGGCACGACCATGCGAACGTCCGGGTATGCGGCACGGACACACGCCACAAGAAGTTCGGTGCCGTCATTGGAGATGACGTTCGGTTTGGGATCAACTGCTCCATCAATGTCGGGGCAATGGTTGGGAGCAACGCGATGTTTGCACCCCATTCATATGTCGAAGGGTGTATTGGGGAGAACTCATTTATCCGGTAGGTGAAACGATGCAGGCAGTCATTCTTGCGGCTGGTGAGGGGAAACGGGTGCGTCCTCTCACGTGGAGTCGCCCAAAAGCGATGATCCCGGTGGCAAACCGCCCGATCATCGGGTACGTAATCGACGCACTGGTAAAGAACGGTATCCGCGATATCATAGTGGTGGTCGGTTACCGGAAGGAACAGGTAACCCGGTTCTTAAACCAGCTCGATATCCCGGTACAGGTAGTGGTGCAGAAGAAGCAGCTCGGGACCGCCCATGCGCTCCGGCAGGCAGAATCAAAGATCACCGGGGATTTTCTCGTCCTGCCCGGTGACAATTACATTGATGCGCAATCGATTGCCCGGATCAAAGAGCACCATAATGCGATGCTCGTGCACGAGCACCCGAGCCCCTCTAACTTTGGTGTAGTGATTGTCAAAGAGGGCGATATTGAAAGCATCGTAGAGAAGCCGGACCATGCCCCCAGTTTCATTGTGAGCACCGGTATATACTCATTAAATGCGAATTTTTTCTCCTTCATTAACGATAATAATAACATGACGGACACGATTGCCGGTATGCTCAATGCCGGAAAACACATCCAGGCAGTGACTGCCCAAGACTGGCAGGACGCGATCTACCCGTGGGACCTTCTCAGGCTGAACGGGCGCCTGCTTCGGGATATTCCGGAGGTAAGGGAAGGCACCACGAGCCGGCATACTACGATAACCGGTGCCGTCCGGATCGGTAAGGGAACCACGATCGGACCTAATACGGTGATCACCGGACCGGTGTTGATTGGTGATAACTGCACGATCAGCCCGAATTGTTGCATCATGCCAAACACCAGCATCGGTTCCCGGGTGGCAATCGAGCCATTCACATCTATCGGCAACACCCTTGTCATGGATGACACAGCGATCGGCTCGCATTCACGGATCGTGGACACGGTGATCGGTGAACGGTGTGTGCTTGGCGATCATACCTCGACTTCCACGGTAGAGGGCATCCTTGACATAGAGGGGAACGCCACACGGTCAACATTCGGGGCTATCATCGGGGACAACGTGAAGAGTGGCGCATTCACAATCTTCCGGAACTGTATCATCGGTAACAATGTAACCATCGAAGGAGATTGCAGGATCGTATCCCGCATCATCGCTGACGATGCGCTGGTGATATAACGTGTGCGGCATTGTCGGGTATGTCGGGAGGAGAGAAGCTGCATCCCTAATTATCGAGGGTCTGAAAAAACTCGAGTACAGGGGCTATGATTCGTTCGGGGTCGCAACCCTCGGGAGCGGCATCGAACTCGCAAAATACCAGGGACGAATCTCTGAATATGCAGGCACAGCGATCCGGCTGCACGGGAAGATGGGCATCGGGCATACCCGGTGGGCAACCCATGGCATTCCCAATGATGTAAACGCCCATCCGCACCTGGACTGCGCCAATCGCATTGCTGTCGTGCACAACGGGATCATCGAGAATTTTTCAGAATTAAAACGAAACCTTATCTCCCGCGGGCACCGGTTCCGTTCTGACACGGATACAGAGGTGGTGGTTCACCTCATTGAAGAGGCATATGCACAGCAAAAAGACCTCCGTCGTGCAGTAGAAGAGACAGTCCCGCTCCTGAAAGGTTCCTATGCGCTTCTCATAATCGCCGTGGATGACAAACACCTTATCGCTGCACGGAACGGGAGTCCTCTCGTTATCGGTATCGGGGATAAGGAAAACTTTGCTGCCTCGGATATGACCCCGGTGCTTGAATATACTGAGCGGGCGGTCTTTCTTGAGGATGGCGACATCGCGAGCCTGACACCGGGCGCTGTTGCGATCTTCCATGACAAAAAACCCGTCACCCGCCTGGTGGAACTCATCGACTGGTCACCGGAAGCGGCAAAGAAAGGCGGGTTCGCCCACTTCATGATAAAGGAGATCTATGAGCAGCCACAGGCATTTTTCAACACCATCCGTGCAATAGGCACTGTCGCACTTCCCAATATTCCGAAAAAACCTGGTTCGCTGACCATCGTTGCCTGTGGGTCATCCTACCATGCGGGGCTCATCGCCCGGTATTTGATCGAGGAGTTTTGCGGGATCCCGACAAGGCTTGAATTTGGTTCTGAGTTCAGGTATTTTCCGCCCCCGTTAGAAGGGCTTGTAATCGGTATATCGCAATCAGGAGAGACCGCCGACACGCTTACCGCGCTCAAACAGGCTCAGGCACATAACTGCCAGACCCTTGCAGTCACGAATGTGCTCGGCAGTTCCATCAGTCGTATTGCCGATGCCACCTTGTTCATGCGTGCCGGACCAGAGATCAGCGTCGCCGCCACCAAATCCTTCGTTGCCCAGCTTGCGGTGATGATGCAGATCGCAAACACTTGGACTGGCGGGAAGTGTGAAGACGTGCTCCAGCATGCTCACCAGTCAATCGAAGACGTTCTCCTTATGGATATCTCAGGCCCGGTTTCCCTATGCACAGCGGCAAGAAGCATCTTTTATGTCGGAAGGGGTCCCTTCTATGCGGTAGCGCTCGAAGGTGCGCTGAAGATGAAGGAAATCTCCTATATCCATGCGGAGGGGTATGCAGCAGGGGAGTTGAAACATGGCCCGTTTGCTCTGCTCTCGCCCGAAACTCCGGTGATTGCTATTTGCATGCCTGGGGAAACCTATGGTGTGATGATCGCCAACATCAAAGAGATAAAAGCACGGGGGGCACCGGTCATTGCCCTCGGGAGTGAGGATGACAGCGAACTTTCAGATGTTGTGGACCTATTCATCCCGCTACCTGGAACGCACCAGTTTGTTCAGGTGCTGACAAGCCTTATCGTGCTCCAGCTTCTCGCATACTATACCGCGGTGGCACTCGGACGCGACGTGGACAAACCAAGAAACCTTGCAAAGAGTGTGACGGTTGAATGATCGAGTACGGCATCAATACTCTGGGAAAAGGAGTTCAGATATTTGAGCCGGTGACCTTGGGGTTCCCCTCGCGGGACAAGATCGGGAAGACCGGATTTACCGGCACCATTCTCGGAAAGAACGCGGTGCTCCGTTCCGGCACCATCATCTACTGCGATGTAACCATCGGGAACCAGTTCCAGAGCGGGCATAACGTCCTTATCAGGGAAAAAACCCGTATCGGCGATAGGGTTGCCATTGGTACCGCGACAGTCGTCGAAGGTTCGACCACAATCGGCAGTGATGTGAACCTGCAGAGTATGGTCTATATCCCCACTAACACAACGATCGGTGATCATGTCTTCATCGGTCCGAATGCGGTTCTGACAAACGACCGTTACCCCCCAACGGGTATTGGCGGGCTCGATGGCCCGGTGATAAAAAATGGTGCGGCGATCGGTGCGAATGCAACCATCCTGCCCGGTGTCTGCATCGGGGAGGGGGCGCTCATCGCAGCGGGCGCGATCGTAACCCGGGATGTACCTGCACACATGCTTGCAATTGGTGCACCCGCAACGATTAAGGAGTTGCCGGATGCCATATCCCGCGCAAGAGCCCCCTTTGACTCTTAAAACATCTCATCCCGCTATTCCTGACAGAAAACAACCAGCGTGACCCATGAAGATCCTCCTCGTTTCAAGCCAGGATTATATCCACCACCCTATACCTTCACGACATCACAATATCTTCGAGGAACTTGCCACACGCCACGAGGTGCATGTTGCCCATTTTCATGTGAGCCGGGGGGCGCAACGGAAGACGCGACTTATCGTTGATGAAGCCACCCAGTTTCCGGTAACAAACCCGCTCTTCCACTATACGCTCAATACACCGTACCATTTCCATATATTCAAAAAAATCATCCGTGATAATAGCATTGATATTGTCGTTGCCGCCCATGTCCTTGCTGGCACTGCCGTTATCCATGCGGCAAAAAAATACCATGTCCCGGTCATCTTCGACCTCAAGGACTGGTTCCCGGACTCTGCGGCTGTGTATTTTAAAAACCCGCTGTTCCAGAGCATCATCCGCAACAGCGTCTGGGCGATCACCCGACGAAACCTTGCACAGAGCAATGCCATAACAACAGTATCGCCATCTCTTGTGGACAAGCTACGGTCATTCGGTTTCTCTGCGGAACTCATCACAAACGGAGTCGATACCAGTATCTTCACGCCGCAGGACGGGACGGGCACGCGAAAGGAACTCGGGATCGCCCCTGATGATTTTGTAATTGGTTTTTCGGGGGCAGTTGAGCGATGGTATGCAATTGACGAGATGATACGGGCACTGCCTGAACTTATACATCTCCGGGAGAATACCCGCCTCCTCATAGTTGGGGGATCGCTTTTTACCGGATACGATGCAGAACTCCGCTGTCTTGTTTCGGAACTCGGACTTTCTGACCATGTGATCTTCACGGGTACAAAACCATACCCCGAACTCCCGCGGTATATTGCGTGCATGGACGTTTGTACAATTCCCTTGTCCCCTCCGCAATGGGTGGATATTGCACTCCCAAACAAGTTCTTTGAGTACTCTGCCTGTGGCAAACCGATCCTCATGCGCCCGATACCGGATGTAACGCGGATTGGCGGTCCGAACCTCTTTGTTTACCGGACACAGAAGGATTTTGTGACCCAAGTAAAAGCCCTGATGGACTCGCCGAAGACCTATCACATCAACCTTGAAAACTACAGCTGGAAAGAGAAAGCGCGGCAGTTTGAGGCGTTGTTCGAGCGGCTTTCCTGATGGATTTATCCAAATTTATTAATGCTCTCAACTAAAATTTAGTACCAGAAAAAAGGTTGATTTCATGGTATCTCTGGATCTCAAAAACCACCGTAATTATCTTATCATCGGGCTTCTTGCCATATTTTTCCTCTTCGCCCTCTGGATCCGCATCCTCCCCATGCTAATGATGGGTAAAACAGATATCCTCTTAATGGTGGGCAGTGATGACCCGCTCTACAACCTGCGCCAGGTCGAGCAACTCCTTGCAAACCATCTTACCTATGCATGGTTTGAGCCGATGACCCAGTTCCCGAATGGCACTTCAATCTACTGGGGCCCGCTCTTCCCCACCATCATCGCCATCTGCTGCATGATCACTGGTGCTACCACGCGCCCGGAGATCATCGGTGTGGGGCTTCTCGTCCCGCCGGTGATGGGGGCACTTCTCGTTCCGATCATGTATTATATCGGGAAGGTTTGCGGGAACTGGAAAACCGGTCTTTTCGCAGCCGGCTTTACCGCGATTGTTGGTGGACAGTTCTTCTACCGTTCCCTCTACGGGTACATGGACCATCATATCGCAGAGGTGCTCTTCTCAGCCCTCTTCTGCCTTCTGTATATGTATGTCCTGTTCATCGGCAACAAAACAAAAATTGACCTGAAAAACATTAGGGGTTACAAACAGATCCTGCTCTTTTCGGGGCTTGCAGGTATTGCATATCTGCTCGGACTCTTTACGATGCCAACAATAATCCTCTTTGCGATGATCGCAGGGATCTTTACGGTAATCCAGTTTATTATCGATGCCTGGCGAGACAGGTCAAGCGAATATCTACTTGTTGCAAATACGGTCATCTTTGGCATCGCCATTGTCGGACTTCTCCTATTCGGGTTAAAGAACCCGGGGCTCGACCTTTCCAACTACTCGATTGGGCACATCTACGCGTATCTCTGCTTGATCAGCGGGACCATCATACTCTATCTCTTCGCTCAGTACCTCAAAGGGAAGAAGAAGTATTACTACCCGGCAGTTATCATCGGGTGTGTAATCCTGTTCGGTGCAATTCTTTTCATCGCGTTGCCGCAGCTATACAATCTCCTTTTCTCATCGTTCTTTGCATTTTTTGGGCAACAGGCAATAACAAACACCGTGCAGGAAGCCCGAGGCTGGACAACAGACAGTGCCTGGTTCACGTTCAATTACGGATTCATCCTCATGATTGGGGGGGCACTGATAATTCTCTACAACAACATAAAAGAAGAACATCCCCACGAGATCTTTGCACTGGTATGGTCAGTGGTCATGCTGTACTCCACGTGGCAGCATGTCAGGTATGAATATTACCTTGCCATAAACGTCGCGCTCCTTTCGGCAATCTGCGTGAGCTTCATACTCGAACGGGGCTGGAAAGACATCCTGTTCCTAGTAACAAATATCTCGTCAGCCCAAGACTCAACCGCGGCAAAGGATACCCCCAGAGAAGAGAAAACCAAAGGGAAAAAGCAAACGAAGACTGGTAAAAAGGGTGCAGGTGCAAAAAAGGGTGCAGGTATCTTGGGACCCGATTACCTGATGCTCTTCCTTATCGCCATCGTTATCGGTCTGAGTATCCTGTTTGTGTATACCTCTCTCACATACAGTTATTCAGCCGCGTCCAGTGACGCCATCCGTATGAATGGCGACTGGCGGGAGTCCCTTGACTGGATGGGCAACAACACCCCGGATACTGGTATGAATTATTTCACCATCTACGATAAGAACACGTTTGCGTATCCTAACCAGTCGTACGGGGTCATGTCGTGGTGGGACTACGGGCATATGATCACGTACATCGCGAAGCGTATCCCCAACGCGAACCCCTTCCAGCAGGGGATTACCGGACCGACGGGATCCGCCACGTTCTTCATGGCTACATCAGAAAAGGATGCAAACCGGGTCATGGATAACGCCAAGACCAGATACATCATCACCGATATCGAAATGGACACCGGCAAGTTCTGGGCGATGGCAACATGGTATAACTCAACTGCGGCGGCAGCACCCTACCAGATGACCCTGCTCATGCCCAGCCAGGCGGATCCCACCAAATACGAATCCGTTCTATTGAACGAGGGGCCCTATTACCACACCACGATCTCACGGCTCCACAACTTTGACGGGTCGATGACGAACCCGACAATGGTATATTATGTAGAATATGCGGACCCATCCGTCACAGGAGTCTCCTACCCGGTCATGACAAACGCAGTCGCGATGAACGCAACCGATGCGGCAAATCAAGTAGTTCAGTACAACCTGAAAGCCCCGGTCGGCTACCATGCCGCTGCGCTCAGCCCGTCGATTGTGTCCCCTATTGACACCATCCCGGCACTCCGCAACTACCGGCTCATCCACGAGTCGCCAACGAATGTGCTCAACTCAAAAACGACAGACGTAAAGTACGTGAAGGTCTTTGAATACGTCAAAGGAGCACATATCAAGGGGACAGGAATCATCGAGATACCGCTTGTCTCCGACACGGGGAGGAATTTCACGTATCGTCAGGAGAGCGTGAACGGTGAGTTTGTCGTGCCCTATGCAACCACTGGAAATCCGTACCCGGTCAAAGCTACCGGCAATTACCAGATCGTCGGAACCAGCATCACATTTGACGTCCCCGAATCTGCAATCATGCAGGGTACGACAATCAATTAATCTTTTTTCAGAAACGCTTATTTTTACTATCTATTCTCGCATTTCGGGTAGGCAAATCTGTCGATTGATTCAACCATACACCCGGGCACTCAAAGAATGGACGGTTTTCACCGCCCGGAACAACAGGCACAAAATTTCTATACTGCCATGCACTCATTCACTGGTATGCGAGCTGAAGAGATCGCGCTCGGCATGCGGGTGCGATACCCGAGGACTGGAACGGCTGGCACCGTCATGCGCCTTGAGCAGGTGAGAGGCGACCTGTTCGCTGAACTGGACAGCACGCACCTCCTCTACCGGGCTGACCAGTTGTTCCCCGCGGACCGGGTGGAGCAGGCGCACCAGGCCATAGTCGAGGATGCGAAAAAAGTAATCGAGCGCGAACGGGAATTTGCTGCAGGAAGCGAGCTGCAGGATGCACTGAAGAATATCGACCAGAGCTGCGAGGGGGGAGGTTAATCCTCCAGCCCGATCGTGGTCAGTTTCACCGACTCGACACCTTTCTGGGACATGAGACGTTCCGCGAGCGCTTTTAAGAGCGTTCCGTCGCCCCTCATCAGGATTACCTCAAGACACCTGTTCTCGGTCACGTGCGAATGAAGAGATGCCTGGATAATCGCTTTATACTCATGCTGGATATCGGTGAGTATCGTTAACAGTCCCCGCTGGTCGTGGTCGTAGATCATCGTGATCACACCTTGCCGTTCCCCTTTCACATCCGACATCCACTTATAATACTGGATATAGCTCCGTATGGCGTCCCTGATCCCCTCGGATCTTGAAGAATAGCCACGGTAGTTGATGATCTCATCGAACCGGTCGAGCAAGTGCTTGGGCAGCGAGATGCCGATGCGCGATAACTCATTATCAAGTGACATGTCCCATCCTCATGTGTGTATAATCCACCGGTCATGTTTAACGTTTCGATAAACTCCAGGATTTGGTGTTACTTCGTAATACTTTGACACAATGCTCAAAAGAACGAAAAAGAGAAGAGATTCGGAAATTTGCGAATATTCCGGGGTGTATTACCCTCACTGGTTATGTATAAGTATGGTTGGCATATATAGAGTAAGGAGGTTCGATTTCATTTGCATGATGTGACAATTCCCAGTGTCAATATCGGGGTGGTGGGTCATGTTGACCACGGAAAGACCACACTCGTTAACGCGCTCACCGGGACATGGACTGACCGGCACAGCGAAGAAGTGAGACGTGGTATCTCCATCCGGTTGGGGTACGCAGACGCGACATTTTATACATGCGAACACTGCGAGGACGCAGATACCTACTCGACCAAGCCGGAGTGCCCGGTCTGCGGGGGAAAAGGCACACCGTTCAGGTCCATCTCTTTTGTGGACGCACCGGGGCACGAAACGCTGATGGCGACGATGCTCTCAGGTTCAGCGCTGATGGATGGCGCGATGCTCGTAATCTCTACGACCGAGAAGTGCCCCCAGCCGCAGACAAAAGAGCACCTGATGGCGCTCGGACTTGTCGGCATAACAAATATCGTTATTGTCCAGAACAAGATCGATGTGGTTTCCCAGAAGGAGGCAATCGATAATTACCAGCAGATCAAGGCATTCGTCAAGGGTACCATCGCCGAGAATGCCCCGATCATCCCGGTCTCTGCACAGAAAGGAATCAACGTGGGAGCGCTCGTCCAGACGCTTGACCGGACCATCCCTGAACCGGTGCGGAACCCTGATGCTGAGCCGATGATGCTCGTTGCCCGTTCATTTGACATCAACAAACCCGGGTGCAACTGGAAGGAAGTTAAAGGTGGTGTCGTCGGAGGGTCTCTTATTCGGGGCATCCTCCGCGAAGGCGAAGAGATAGAAATCCGTCCCGGCAGGCAGATGCAGGTCGAGAACCGGATCCGGTGGGAGCCTATCACCACAGAAATCACTTCAATCAACGCCGGGTCTGTTACGGTAAAGGATGCCACCCCGGGAGGTCTCCTTGGTGTTGGCACAAAGCTTGATCCTGCACTGACGAAGAGTGACGCGCTCGCGGGGCAGGTCGTGGGGCATATCGGCAAATTGCCCCCTGTATGGGATAAGATACGATGTCACGTCACCCTGATGGAGCGTGTGGTAGGAGCAACGAGCGAACTCGTCATCGAACCCCTCAAATTCAACGAGCCGCTGATGCTCTCTGTCGGCACTGCGGTCACCGTGGGTGTGGTCACCAATACAAAAAAGGATGCAGTTGAAGTGCAGCTGAAGCGTCCGGTGTGCGCAGAGCAGGGCGCCCGGATCGCCATCAGCAGGCAGGTGGGAGCACGCTGGCGGTTAATCGGGATGGGTGTGCTCACCGAGTGATGATCCTCCTCGATGCCAATGCACTGATGATGCCGGCGCAGTTCAGGCTGGACCTCTTTGATGAGATCCGGGCACTCGTCGGTGGATTCGAGCCGGTTGTGCTTCCCGGCATTGTGCAGGAGCTCGCCGGGCTCTGCCGCGCAAATGGGAAAGACGGTGCTGCGGCACGATTCGGGCTGTCACTTGCAGAACAATGCACGGTCGCGGATGCCGGGGACGTTCTGCCGGGAACGGTCGATGAGCAAGTGATCGATTATGCTGTGCGGCACAAATGCCTGGTGGTGACGAATGACCGTGGCGTCAGGGACGCGTTGCTCGGTCATGGTATCGGGGTTATATCCATGAGAAATCAGAAGAAACTTGAGATATTGCGAAGGTGAGGTGGGATATGTATTACAAGATGTTGCTTGAGGATAAAGTGCGGGTGCCCCCCCAGCGGCTGGGCGAGAAGATCGACAAAGTGATCCTCGACGTCCTGCAGGAGCAGCTCGAAGGGAGTATCGATAAGGAACTCGGGATCTTTATCTGCGTAACACGAGTGCAGGATGTGGGCGAAGGGGAGATTGTGCCCGGGGATGGCGGCGTTTATTACGACGTGAAGTTTGAGGCGATGGTGCTCCGGCTCTCCCTCCAGGAGGTCATCGAAGGCGTAGTTGTCGAGACGACAAGTTTCGGGGCGTTTATCAGCCTCGGACCTATCGACGCGATGCTGCACGTGAGCCAGATCTCGGACGAGTACATCAATTTTGATGAGAAGAACGCCCGGCTCATCTGCCAGGAATCCAAGCGGTTTATCGGCGTGGGTGACACAGTCCGCGTCCGTGTGGTGACGCTTTCGTTAAACGAGCGCGAACCGCGTGACAGCAAGATCGGGCTCACGATGCGGCAGGCAGGACTCGGCACGGCGCTCTGGCTCGAAGAGGAAATTGTAAAGGAGAAGGAGAAAGCAAACTCTCCGGCTGCATCAAAAGAGACGGCTCCGGAGAAGGCAAAGGGAAAGAGGAAGTCGCATGCCTCCGGTGAATAAGAAGAAGCAGGGCAAGGTCTGTCGTGAATGTCACCGGGTAGTTGACGGTGAGAACTGCGTGATCTGCGGGACGGCAAACTTAAGCGAGGACTGGTCCGGCTACCTCGTCATAATCGATCCGGAAAATTCCGAAGTAGCAAAACGGATGAACATTAAGCTTCCGGGACGCTACGCGCTGAAGGTCCGCTGATGCTCGTACTTCCCGAAGAGCACCGCAAGCTCTTCAAGGATCCGTTCGGGGAACTCCACCGGGATATGGAGACGGTCATTCCCCTGATCGCCGATCGATTGGTATATGCGGTCGGGGACGTGGTTACCCACAACCTGCAGAAAAGAGGGATTACCCCGGCAATTGCCGTTGTTGATGGGCAGACGATGAGGTCCCCGTGCAGCCGGATGCCGGTGGTGACCGGTAACGCCATACGGGTGGAGAACCCCCCGGGAACGATCACCGATGACCTTGTGCGGGCACTCGGGCAAGCAGTCGCAAGCACGCCGGTGACAATTGTTGTTAACGGTGAAGAGGATCTCGCGGTCATCCCGCTCGTGCTCGCAGCCCCGGATGGTGCGATCGTAATCTATGGGCAACCGCACAAAGGGGTGGTGCTCCGTACGGTTGACGCACGCGCAAAGGCTGCCGCACAAGAACTTATGAACCATTTTGTCCGCGTTAAATCATAGCACCCGCATCCCGCAAAAATTGTATCGCTGATTCTCTTTTTACGTCTGTCATAGCCGTCTTTTCAGACTGTGTCATGTTTTAAATAACACGCTTTCCAATAATTACAGGATATCGATGGACGTAAAAATCGAGAGCGATAAAAGAAATGAGCTTTTATCCAGAAGAGAGGTTCAGTTTACTCTCACCTATGATGGTGCGACACCCTCCCGTATGCAGATCATCGGAAAACTCTGTGCACTGCTCAATGTAAAAGAACCCAGCGTCGTGCTTGACACCCTGCACAGCAGTTTCGGTAAGACAGAAATCACCGGCTCGGCTCGTGTCTATGACACAGAAGACGCAAAGAAGAAGACGGAACGCCCGTACCTTTCAGCCCGTGGCATGCCCAAACCTAAAGAAGAAGGGGCTGCGTGATCATGGCGGCAGCAAAGAAGGCAGCACCAAAAGGAACCCCCAGAGGAAAATACTTCAAGGTTGAAGCAGGAAAAGTTACGACCACGAAGAAGTACTGCCCCCGCTGCGGACCCGGAGTCATTCTCGCAGAACACAAGGACCGTGTCGCGTGCGGAAAGTGTGGATATACAGAATTCAAAAAATAAGGTCTGATGCCTGTTTTTGGGCAGATACTCGGTATTGAGGGAACAGCATGGAACCTCAGTGCCGCTCTTTTTGACCGCGATCTGATCGCGCTTTCATCCCGACCATACTCTCCTCCACACGGAGGGATACATCCACGTGAAGCAGCCCAGCACCATGCGTCGGTGATGAAAGAACTTATTTCAACAGTGCTGACCGATCCGGGTGAGGTCACGGGAGTTGCATTTTCACAGGGTCCGGGGCTCGGTCCCTGCCTGCGGACGGTGGCGACAGCTGCACGGTCTCTGGCACTTGCGCTCAACGTGCCGCTCATTGGTGTGAACCATTGCGTTGCGCACGTGGAGATCGGGTGCTGGGCAACCGGGTGCCGGGACCCTGTTGTACTGTACGCGAGCGGGGCAAATACGCAAGTGATTGGGTACCTGAACAACCGGTACCGGATCTTCGGAGAGACGCTGGATATCGGGATTGGAAACGCACTCGATAAGTTCGCCCGGGCAAAAGATCTCCCGCACCCGGGGGGCCCGCTCATCGAGGCGCAGGCAATAAACGGGACATATTTCGAGCTCCCGTACACGGTAAAGGGCATGGACCTTGCGTTCTCGGGACTTGTTTCCGCAGCAAAGGATGCCCAAAAACCACTGCCTGATGTCTGCTGCAGCCTGCAGGAGACTGCGTTTGCGATGTGTGTTGAGGTGACCGAGCGGGCGTTGTCCCTGACCGGAAAAGACGAGGTACTCCTTGTTGGCGGTGTCGGAGCTAACTCGCGGTTGCAGGAGATGCTCTTGCAGATGTGCGAAGACCGTGGTGCGCAGTTCTTTGTACCCGAGAGAAAATATCTCGGGGATAATGGCGCAATGATCGCGTATACCGGGAAACTGATGCTGGAGAGCGGGCAATCACTGTCGATTGCGGCGTCACGGATCAACCCGTCATTCCGTTCCGATGAGGTAGAGGTAACATGGAAACAGGACGTAGCTCTCCTGAAAAAGCAGGATATTGATCTATCTCACGGGACGCAGGGCGCAGAAGCGGTTATCACGTTCCGGGACGGCAACGCGGAAAAGCGCAGGGTACCAAAAAGGTACCGGGTGCAGGCACTCGATCGCCGGTTGATCACTGAACGGACCCGGGCGGAGGCACGGTTGATTCATATGGCACGCAAGGCCGGGGTTCCGACACCGGTCATGAGCGACATCACTGAAGATACCATCGTCATGGAGCAGGTAGTTGGCACACCCCTTACCGAGGCTGTTACGGTCGAGCACATCCGCGATGCCGGGCGGGTTGTGGGCCGGCTGCATTCTGCCGGGATCATGCATGGGGATCTCACAACAAGCAACATGATCCTGCGCGAACGCGACGGGAGGTGCATTCTGATCGATTTCGGGCTGGCACAGGTGACGTCAGAGATCGAGCAGCGGGGCGTTGATGTCCATGTGATGTTCCAGACGCTTGAAAGTACACACCCGTCTGCCGCTGGTACACTCAAAACCGCATTTCTGGAGGGGTATTCTGAGACCTTTACCGGAGCATCTGATGTGATCGCCCGCGAACATGAGATCGAGCTCAGGGGGCGTTACCTGTGAAGATCACGGTCGTGACAGGGAACGCACACAAAGCCGTGGAAGTCGCCGCGTTTTTTAGCGGTACACTTGAGGTTCTGCATGTCGCGCTCGATATTCCGGAACATCGATCCGAAGATGTCTGCGAGATCGCCCGGGAGAAGGCACGGTATGCGTGGGAGCACATGGCAACGCCCCTCATCGTTGACGATACCTCGTTCTCCATCGATGCGCTGAACGGTTTTCCCGGGCCGTATGCCGCGTACGTGCTCAAAGCGATTGGGAACGAAGGCATCCTGAAGCTGATGCATGGTGTCACCAACCGGAACGCACACTTCACTACAGCGATTGCATACGCTGACGAGAACGGGATCCGAGTGTTCCCCGGCACCATTCACGGGCAGATTATCCCTGTTCCCCGGGGCACCGGGGGGTTCGGCTACGATCCGATATTTGAGGTGTCCGGGCGGACACTTGCCGAGCTCCCGCTTGAGGAAAAAAGCAGGATGTCCCACCGGGCGCTCGCGCTTGCCGCCTTCCGGGACTGGTTTGTCCGGAAATGAGCACGAGATCCCTGCAGGCAAACGGTTAAGAGGGTCAAAAGCTTTGTTATAAGGGCAGACAGGAGAGTTCAATTATGGTAAAGTTTCCAGAAGCCGAAGCCCGTTTACTCAACGTGAAAGTATGCATGCATTGCAATGCCCGCAATGCCATCCGCGCAACCACATGCCGCAAATGCGGTTATACAAACCTGCGCCCCAAGAACAAGGAGCGAAAAGCGTAATCATCCGTTTTAATCGTCAATATCTTTTTTACACGATTTTTTTAAACGCGCAAAAGACAGCGGATTACCGGTTATGCGCGAAAAAAAGTCAGACCTTGTATAACGTGCTATGCTGAGTAGTACGTGACGCGTTTGCCCTTTTTCGCGTATTCCCCGGCAAACGTCTCGATGTTCCGTTTGTACCCGATCCGGTCGACAAACCCGAGTTCGCGCAGTTTTTCCCTGACCCGCATCACGCCGGGTTCGTCCGCCCAGTCCTTTGTATAGACATAGATAACTTTCCTGGCGTCACGCGAGTCGGGGTTGGGTTTTGCTGTGGATATCTTCGCCGATATGCCGAGTTCGAGCGCTACCGTCGCATCGCGCACCTTTTTCCATACCGCATCCACCTGGTCGGGTTCCTGGAAGATCAGCCACTTGCCGGCATTTTCATCCTCTATCGCCTCCGGTGCGCTGCCCGGCGCGTCCTGCACAATCCAGTACGTCTGCGTGGTCTTTGAGGGGGTCACTCCTTCCCCTGCGCAGAGCATCCCGTAAATCGTCTCAAGATTTGCGAGGCGTACAAGCATCGCCTCTGCCAGCTGCGGGTATTCTCCGGCAAACTTCCCGAAAATTGCCGTAAGATCTTCTCTGAAATCAATTCCGTCTTCCACGAGCGCAAAAAGAAACCTGCCCTGTTTCTGCAGCTCCCGGTTCAGGAGATGCTCGAAGATGCCGTATGCCACATCAGCCAGCGCTTCGGAATCGACGTCGGTCATATGTAACCGTCTGACGTAGGCTGAAAAAAGGTTTCTGTTTGGTGTTTTTGACAAAACAGGGGTGAAGATGGGAGCCTGCGTGGAGGGAAACTGCGATCCATTTAAAAATCGGCGCGATTTACCTGCTTTTTTTGGAATTTGTCGAATGATTTAAGAGTCTCTGCATCGAAATTATACCAACTATGGAATGGAAACGTG
>Ga0163200_1000286_pt1 | contig 23141 bp, 23 predicted proteins | sample PL_2010_200m_FD_113535 | JGI IMG/M metagenome (GOLD analysis project Ga0163200, IMG submission 113535) | Freshwater microbial communities from Powell Lake, British Columbia, Canada to study Microbial Dark Matter (Phase II) - PL_2010_200m | ecosystem: Environmental > Aquatic > Freshwater > Lake ... | reverse complement strand
GGCGCAAAATGACCGCAAAGGCGCAAAATTTTTGTGGTTTTGCGGTGTTTAGCGGTGGCGTAGAAGTTATGAAAACTATTTTTACGATTTAGCGATTAAAATGCTTAGTGCCCTGGCGAATTCCTTCAAGATACCGGATCTAAAAAGGCGCCTGCTGATTACCGCGGCATTGATTGTGGTATACCGTATCGGCTGTTACGTGCCTACCCCCGGTATCGACGGGGCTGCCTTAGCGGAATTTTTTAACCGCATTGCCAAGACCCAGGGCGGCACGCTCTTTGGCATTATCAATATGTTTTCCGGCGGCGCTATGGAGAGGCTGACTATTTTTGCCTTGGGGATTATGCCCTATATCTCCAGCTCCATTATCCTGCAGCTTCTGACTGCGGTTATCCCGGCGTTGGAGAAGCTCGCCAAAGAGGGCAAGGCAGGACACGAAAAGATAAATCAGTACACCCGTTACGGCACAGTCATACTTTCCGTAATCCAGTCATTTTTCATCGCCCTGTGGCTGGAGAACCCGGCACGTTTTGAAGGCTTAAGGATAGTGATGCATCCGGGATGGGGTTTTAGGATACTGACCGTACTTACCTTAACCACCGGCACCATTTTTATCATGTGGCTGGGTGAGCAGGTGCAGGAGAGGGGTATAGGTAACGGTATCTCTTTGATAATTACCGCCGGTATCATCTCCCGGATTCCCACTGCCCTGCATCAATTGGTGGTTTTGATTTCGCCTTTTTCGCCCAGCCGACGCCAAATCCAGCCGATCACGCTGTTAATTATGATCGCGCTCCTGGGCCTCGTAGTTTTTTCCGTGATCATGGTTACGCAGGCGCAGAGAAAAATTCCCGTGCAGTATGCGCGCAGGGTGGTAGGGAGGAAGATCTTCGGGGGACAGAGCACCTATATACCCTTAAAGGTAGATACCTCGGGGGTGATTGCGATTATTTTTGCCCAGTCGATCATACTCTTCCCGGCGACGTTGGCTTCTTTCATCCCTAACCCTACTTTTCAGCGCTGGGCGCAGGGGCTGGTTAGGGGACATGTGCTGTATACGGTGGTCTATGCGCTCCTGATTATATTTTTCTGTTATTTTTATACCGCGGTAGTTTTTAACCCGCTGGACTTATCCGAAAATATGAAGAAGTACGGCGGTTTTATCCCGGGGATCCGGCCGGGTACTTCCACCGCCGAATTCCTGGATTATACCATGACCCGGATTACTCTGGCAGGAGCGATGTTCATCGCGATCATCGCGATTTCCCCGGATTTTATTATGGCCTGGCTGAAAGTGCCGTATCTGGTGGCTTCATTTTTCGGCGGCACGGGGATCCTGATCATTGTCGGCGTGATGCTGGATACTATTAAACAGATCGAGTCGCACCTTTTAATGCATAATTACGAGGGTTTTATCAAGGCCGGCCGCATAAAGGGGAGAAGATAACGGCAAGATACATAAGAGCATAGATGATAATCGTATTATTAGGGCCGCCGGGAGCGGGAAAAGGCACGCAGGCAAAAACCTTGGCGGTTAAGTTGGGGCTGCCTCATATCTCCACAGGCGATATCTTAAGGCAGAATGTTTCTCTAAACACCGCCTTAGGTATGGAGGCTAAGAATTTTATGCATCAGGGCGCACTTGTCCCTGATCAGCTGGTCACCCGGATGCTCATTGACAGAATCGTTCAGCCGGATACCGGAATTGGCTTTATCCTGGACGGGTATCCCCGGACTATAAAGCAGGCAGAGGATTTAGACGGAATCCTAAAAAGAAGAAATACCGCTATTAATTTTGCGGTTTATCTGGATACCAGCGACGGGGTGATTATCCGGCGCCTGGCAGGCAGGCGTATCTGCAGTAAGTGCGGGGCGATTTTCCATATTAAAAATATGCCGCCTAAGATAGAAGCAGTCTGTGACCACTGCGGTGGCAGCCTTTATCAGAGAAGCGACGATAAAGAAGAAACCATCGTCAGGCGTATTGAGGTATATAAACAGGAATCCGCTCCTTTGATAGGTTATTATGATTCCCGAAAAAATTTAAGGCGCCTGAATGCCGACGGAGATGCCGAAGGGGTATTAAATAAGATAATAGCGATGGCAAAAGATTATCATGATTCCCCTAAAGTCTGAAGCAGACCTTAAGATGCTGTGTAAATCCGGGGAAATCCTCTCCCGGATCATTAAAGAATTAGAGCGTTTCGTAAAAATAGGCGTCCGTACGCAGGAAATTGACAATCTGGCGGAAGAGTTAATGCACCGGGAAAAAGTGCTTTCGGCCTTCAAGGGGTACCGGGAGTTTCCGGCGCACATCTGCACTTCCGTAAACGAAGAAATCGTGCACGGCATACCTTCTTCGAGGCGCTTGGAAGACGGTGATATCTTAAGCTTAGATATCGGCATAAATTACCAAGGTTATTTCAGCGATGCCGCAATTACCTTAGGCCTAGGCAACGCCAGCGCAAAGGCGCGTAAGCTCATCCGGGTCGCCAGGGGTGCTTTATACGAGGGTATTAAGAAGGCGCGCGTAAATAACCATCTCTTTGATATATCCTACGCGATTCAGAATTATGTGGAGAGGCACGGGTTTTCCGTGGTCAGGGAGTTTGTCGGCCACGGCATCGGCCTGAAACTCCACGAGGAACCGGAGATACCTAATTTCGGCCGGCCCCATGAGGGAGTGCTTTTAAAGAGCGGGATGGTCCTGGCTATTGAGCCGATGGTGAATATGGGGAGGTGGCAGTCGCGTTTAAGGGATAACGGCTGGACTGCTATAACCGAGGACGGCTTGCCTTCGGCGCATTTTGAACATACGGTGGCGGTCAGCGAAAGCGGCCCCCGGATACTGACAAATTAAATTATGTCCAAAGAAGAATTGATTGAGACAGAGGGTACGATTACCGAGGCATTGCCCAACGCGATGTTCCGGGTGCAGCTGGAAAACGGCCATATGGTGCTGGCGCACGTTTCGGGGAAAATGCGCATGAATTTTATCCGCATACTTCCCGGAGATAAAGTAAAGGTGGAATTATCCCCCTACGATTTAACCCGCGGGAGGATTACTTTCAGGATAAAAGCATGAACCCAGCCCTTCCTAAATGGAAGGTTGGGTTGAGTATAGAATAGAAAGGAAGAGCTGGGTGAAAGTCAGATCGTCGGTAAGAAAAATTTGCGACAGGTGCAGGATTATTAAGCGGCACGGGATCGTCCGCGTCATTTGCACCAACCCCAAGCATAAACAGAGGCAGGGTTAGTTTTTAAAAGGAAGGAAGATTTCTATGCCCAGGATTTTAGGTGTCGATATTCCCAAAGAAAAAAAGATCGAGATTGCCCTCGCCTATTTATACGGCGTAGGCAGGAGTATGTCAAAAAAAATTCTTAAAGAAGCCGGCGTTAGTCCCGATAAACGCGCTAAGGATTTAAGTGAAGCGGAAGTTTCCCAGATTACCAATACTATTCAGAAGGGCGGATACAGAGTAGAAGGAGATTTGCGCCGCGATATAGCGCAGAATATAAAAAGATTGATGGATATCGGTTGCTGGCGGGGGCTGCGCCATAAAAAGGGCCTGCCGGTCAGGGGCCAGCGCACGCGCACTAATGCCCGCACCAGAAAGGGTCCGCGCAGGGGAGGCATGGCTGTCGTCAAGAAGGCAAGCGATGTAAAGAAAGCCGCCCCGGCACCTGCTAAAGGGGGTAAATAATGGCTACCAAGGATAAGGCAAAAAAGAAAAAGATCGCCAAAGGCGTTAGCTCAGGTATTGCGCATATTCAGGCCAGTTTTAATAATACTATCATTACTATCACCGATAAGCAGGGCAATGTCCTGGTCTGGTCTGCCCCGGGGATAGTAGGATACAGCGGTTCCAAGAAGTCCACGCCCTTTGCCGCGCAGATTGCCGCGACTGACGCCGCCAGAAAGGCCAAAGAAATCGGCGTCAAAGAAGTGGATGTCTATGTCAAAGGCCCCGGATTCGGCCGCGAGTCAGCGATCAGGGCATTACAGGCATCGGGGCTTACCATCACTTCCATCAAGGACGTCACTCCCATTCCGCACAACGGTTGCCGTCCGAAAAAGAAAAGGAGAGTTTAACCGCAAAAACGCAAAAATTTTGCGCTTTTGCGATTGAAAGGAGAGTTTAATAGATGGGTCGTTATACAGACGCAGTCTGCAGGTTATGCCGCCGTCAGGGCGAAAAGTTGTTTTTAAAAGGCCCCAGATGCAGCGGCCCTAAATGTACCCTGGTTAAGAGGGCATTTGCTCCCGGCCAGCACGGTCAGGCGAGGAGGGTAAAACTTTCTAACTACGGTGTCCAGTTAAGAGAGAAACAGAAAGTAAAGAGGATGTACGGGGTCCTGGAAAAGCAGTTCCGTAAATATTTCAAAATTGCCGCTAAAACCAAGGGCGTTACCGGTAAGGTGCTTTTACAGTTACTGGAAAGAAGGCTGGACAATGTGGTTTTCCGCTTAGGGCTGGCAACATCGCACGCTTCTGCGCGGCAGATAGTGCGGCATAATTTTATCTCGGTCAATTCCAAGCGGGTAAATATCCCGTCTTACCTGATAAGCGCCGGCGATACCATTGAGGTCAAGACTAAGGATAAGGCAAAACAGAGCGTCCGTAACAATATGGAGCTTTCCAAGGACCGGACTATCCCTAAGTGGCTGGAGTTCAATGCCCTGGAGCTAAAAGGCAATGTCTTAAGGCTTCCGGAGAAAGAAGATATCTCGGCGACGATCCAAGAACAGTTGATAGTAGAGTTGTATTCCAAGTAATAAGGTTTTATTTAATCATATAGGAGGAATAGATGGGTATTAAATGGAGAGATTTTCAGCTACCGAAGAGGCTGGAATGCGATGAGTCTACCTACACCAATACTTACGGGAAATTTTCCGCAGCTCCTTTTGAAAGAGGCTACGGTGTAACGCTGGGCAATTCTTTAAGGCGCGTGTTGCTTTCTTCCATAGAGGGCAGTGCCGTAACCTCGGTTAAATTCTTAGGGGTTTCGCATGAATTTACCACCATTGCCGGCGTACAGGAGGATATTCCCGAGATAACCCTGAATATAAAAAGCCTGATTTTGAATTCACATTCTAAGATCCCCAAGACCGTATACATCAAAAAGAACGGCAAGGGCCCGGTAAAGGCAGGGGATATCGAGGCAGACGAAACAATAGAGATAATCAATCCGGAGATGCATATCGCCACCCTCACCAAGGATGCCAAGTTTAATCTGGAGATGGAAGTGGCGCGCGGCCGCGGATATGTACCGGCAGAGCAGAATAAGAAAGAAGATACGGCGGTAGGGGCGATCCCGATAGATTCCATATTTACGCCGGTAAAGAGAGTGAATTTTTACGTGGAGAATACCCGCGTCGGCCAGAGGACGGATTACGATAAGCTGATCCTGGAGATCTGGACCAACGGCGCCATCACCCCCAAAGATGCCCTGTTATATGCCTCCAATATCCTGCAGCGCCACCTGGATATCTTTGTCAGTTTCGGCCAGCTGCCGGAAGATATGGTCGAGGAAGAGCCGGAGATGACCAGGGAGGATATCGCGCTTTATGAAAAACTGAGGCTGCCCATATCGGAGCTGGAATTGTCCGTGAGGAGCTCAAACTGCCTGCGTGAAGCGGATATCAAGACCATCGCTGACCTGGTAAGAAAGACCGAAGACGAGATGTTAAGTTTTAAGAATTTCGGCAAGAAATCGCTCACCGAAATAAAAGAGCTGCTGGCAGGGATGGGCCTTACTTTAGGGATGCAGGTGGACCAGAAAAAGCTGAAGAAAGCATAACGCCATGAGACATAGAAAAGCAAGGTATAGATTGAACCGTTTTACCAGCTGGCGCGCCGCCACTCTCACTAGCATGGCTAAAAATCTCCTGCAGCATGAGCGTATCATTACCACCAAAAATAAAGCCATGGCAGTCAAGCCCCTGATAGAGAAGTTGATTACCTTAGGCAAGGAAAATTCCCTTGCTGCCAGGCGCCGGGCTTTTCAATTCCTCCAAGACCATAAGCTAGTGAGGCTGCTTTTTGCCGATATCGCTGTGCGTTTCAATGCGCGTTCATCCGGCTACACCAGAATTTTAGGCTTTGGCTCAAGGCGCGGAGATAATGCCGCGATGGTAATTTTAGAGTTGACCGAGGTCAAGAAAAAAGAGCCCAAGAAACATAAGAAAGAAAAGGAAGAGGCAAAGCCGGACAAAGAAGAAAGACACGAAGTCATCAAAGAAAAAACAAGCGAAGAAAAGCCGCCCATTGTTAAAAAGCCGGATAAGAAATTCTTAGGCGGTCTCAGGAACATATTTAAGAAGAAAAGCGATTCTCTTTAGCATACCTTAGTTTACTGATGCGTATAGACACCAGGCTTGCGGAACGCCTTAAAAAAATCAATCCCTCCTCAACGCTCGCCATTACCAGCAAAGCCAAAAAATTAAAAGCCGAAGGCAGAGACGTAGTCAGCCTGGGTGCAGGCGAGCCTGATTTTGACACTCCGGATTTTATCAAGGAAGCCGCAGTTCTAGCGATAAAAGGCGGCTTTACCAAATATACCCCTACCACAGGAATCCCGGAATTAAAGCAGGCAATCGCCGAGAAATTCAGAAGAGATAACCGCTTGGAATATAGCCCGGACCAGATAATAGTCTCTTGCGGGGCAAAACACAGCATCTTCAATATCTTTATGGCGTTGGTAGAGAAGGCCGATGAGGTTTTACTGCCTTCTCCTTACTGGGTCAGTTACCCCGAGATGGTTAATCTCTGCGGCGGCACCCCCGTCTTTATCAAAACGCTGGCGGAAAACAGCTTTAAGGTTACCCTTAAGGACATGCCCCGGTATATTAATTCTAAAACCAAGGTGCTGGTTTTAAACACCCCTTCCAATCCGGTAGGTTGCGTATATTCTAAAGAAGAGTTGGAGGGGATTGCCGCGTTATGCGTGGAAAAAAAGATTTTTGTCATCAGCGATGAGATATATGAAAAGATCATCTATGACAATTTAAAACATTATTCCATAGCTTCTTTGAACAAGGAAATTTATGACCTGACGATAACCGTAAACGGTTTATCCAAGAGCCATTCCATGACCGGCTGGCGTATCGGTTATTCAGCCGGCCCGCAGGATATAGCGGATGCCATCTCTAAACTACAGGATCACTCTACATCCAACCCTGCTTCTATCTCTCAGAAGGCGGCGCTAGCCGCTTTAAACGGCAGCGATGATTTTGCGCGGAAAATGTGCGCAGAATTCCAGAAACGCAGGGACTATGTCATGCAAAGGCTAAAATCGATAAAGAAAATGAGTTTTGTCAGGCCGCAGGGCGCTTTTTACATCTTTTGCAATATCTCCCAGACAAAACTTAGTTCGCAGGATTTCGCCGGCCGCTTATTAGATGAAATGCTGGTAGCGGTTATTCCGGGAGATTCCTTTGGGCGGGATGACTATGTGCGCTTGAGCTTCGCTACCTCCCTGGAGCAGCTTGAAAAGGGTATGGATAGGATTGAAGAATGGGTCAACAGGCTATGAGCGGCCAGACCGTTGCCGAAAAGATATTAAGCGCTCACGCGGGCAAAGACTTAAAGGCAGGAGATTTTGCGATTTGCAAAATCGATTTTGCCTTTGGCCAAGACGGCACATCCTCCATTATTATTGACCGGATAAAAGAACTTAAAATAAAGAAACTAAAGACGAAATTCTGCATGGTGATAGACCATAGCGCGCCTTCTCCCAGCGAGGGTGTCTCGCGCGTACATAAAAAGATGCGCCGCTTCGCCGCTGACTTTAAGAGCTGGCTTTCCGATGTCGGTTGCGGCGTCTGCCATCAGGTAATTCCGGAATCCGGCAGTATATTGCCGGGGGATCTGATCCTGGGAGCTGATTCGCATACCTGTACTTACGGGGCATTAGGGGCATTTGCCACGGGTGTCGGTTCTACGGATTTAGCCATTACTTTGGCTACAGGGAAAAACTGGCTGAAAGTACCGCAAAGCATCAAGATAGTCATCAAGGGCAATATTCCCAGAGGGATATCCGCCAAAGATATCATCCTGCATATTATTACCGCGATAAAGGCCGACGGCGCCACTTACCGGGCAGTAGAGTTTAGCGGCCCGGTAGTAAGCAAGCTGGAGATGGACGGCCGCTTTACTATTTGCAATATGGTAGTGGAGATGGGCGCTAAGGCCGGGTTTATGCCGGTAGATAAAAAGACTATCGCCTGGCTTAGGGGCCGTCTGGCGCAGAAGGTAAAGATCAGGCTGGTGGAGGCCGATAAAGATGCAGAATATGCGCAGGTTTTAGAGTATAATATCTCCAGGCTTAAGCCTCAGGTATCCAGCCCCCATCAGGTGGATAATGCCGTAGCAGTAGATAAGTTAAAGTATATAAAAATAAACCAGGCTTTTTTGGGAACTTGCACTAACGGCAGGCTTTCGGATTTAAAGATAGCAGCTGCTATCTTAAGAGGAAGGAAGGTTGCCGCAGGTGTCAAATTTATCATTGCTCCGGCGTCACGGGCAATTTTTCTGGAGGCTTTAAAATCCGGGGCCGTAGATACATTGGTCAAGGCTGGGGCGGTAGTAGTTGCTCCCGGATGCGGGCCATGCGTAGGTACGCATAACGGCGTTCCTGCTGACGGCCAGGTAGTTATTTCTACGGCAAACAGGAATTTTAAAGGCAGGATGGGCAACCCCAATGCCTTTATTTACTTGGCTTCTCCGGCGACGGTGGCGGCTTCGGCAATAGAAGGCAAAATTACTGATCCCAGGAAATACTTCAAATGAAGACGAGACTTACGGAACGTGCACCCGGCTTTATTTGAACAGCCGGTGTGCCGCTTGTGCGGCAAGTGAACGTAAGTCTCTGTCTGAATTTGCCCCGTCCTTTCTTAATTTATTAGCTATTTATTTTAGAAAGGGCGGGGTTAATTCGCAGACGCTGAAGGTAAGTTATAGCAACAGCTATAATTTATGGAATCCTAAAGGATTCCATAAATTATCTGCTCATTAAAAGGAGGCATATCATGGAAATGCGCGATTTACTATTGCTCTGTATCGAAAAAAAAGCTTCGGACTTGCACCTGACTGATAACGAACCGCCCATCCTGCGCATCGACGGAAAATTGCACCGCACGAGCCAGGCGACCTTAAGCCGCGAGGAGCTTAAAAAAATGATTTACGGGATCCTGACCAGCCTCCAGAAAGAGATGTTTGAGAAGAACCTGGAGCTGGATTTTTCCCTGGCGCTTCCCAATATGGACAGGTTCAGGGTAAATATCCATCTGGCCAAAGGAGCGGTAGAGGGGGCCTTTAGAAGAATACCCAAAATCATACCCGATATTCAAGAGTTAGGTTTACCTTTGGTAGCCGTGGATTTAGCGCGTAAACCCAACGGCTTGGTTTTAGTTACCGGGCCTACGGGGATGGGTAAAACTACTACCCTGGCAGCGATGATAGACCTGATTAATAACGAAAGAGAAGCGATTGTTGTTTGTATTGAGGACCCGATTGAATTTATCCATGCTAATAAAAAAAGTATTATCAAGCAAAGGGAAATTTATGCCGATACGCATTCTTTTGCCGAGGCATTGAGGCGTGCCCTGCGCCAGGACCCCAACGTTATCGTGGTGGGAGAAATGCGCGACTTAGAGACAATCGCCACTGCTCTGACTGCCGCGGAAACCGGGCATTTGGTTTTGGCTACTCTGCACACCCCGGATGCGCCGCAGACCATCGAAAGAATCATCGATGTTTTTCCTTCGCATCAGCAGCAGCAGGTAAGGTTACAGCTGGCAGACTGCCTTCAGGGGGTAATCTCGCAGTTATTGCTTCCCAGGGCATCCGGAACAGGCAGGATATTGGCTACGGAGATCATGATCGGTACGCCCGCAGTCAGGAATCTTATCCGCGAGCATGAGATAGAGCAGCTCCCGACGGTAATACAGACCGGCAGCCAATACGGGATGAAGACGATGGATAAATGCCTAAAGGAATTCGTAAAGAATAACCTGATTAGCCTGGATGTGGCGATGTCGAAAGTCAAGAACAACGAGGAGTTCAGGCAGCTATGAGCCCCGCCCTTCCTAAGGGGCCGGGATTAATAAGAAAGGAAGAGCGGGGTGAGGATCGAGGGCCGGGCGATAAAATTAGGCGATAATATCAATACGGATTTTATCATTTCCGGCCGTTACAAATTCTCCATCACCGATATCAAGGAATTAGCCCGGCATATTATGGAGGATATCGATCCCGGTTTCCCCACCAAGATTATCCCGGGAAAATCCGTGATTGTCGCCGGAAGAAATTTCGGGATGGGCTCATCCCGCGAGCAGGCGCCGCTGGTAATTAAAGAATCGGGCATCGTGGCTGTTTTAGCCAGGAGTTTTGCGCGCATATTTTACCGTAACAGCTTTAACATCGGCCTGCCGTTGGTGGAGGTAGAGACTAAAAGTATAGACGAGAGCGATAGCTTAGAGATAGATTTAGATAAGGGAGTGCTGAAAAATTTAACTAAAAATAAGGAACTGGCGATTAAGCCCCTGCCGCCTTTTATGCAGAAACTGCTGAAAGAGGGCGGGGTGGTTAATTATTTCAAAAAACACAGGGAGTTAAAGATATGACGCACAAAGTTACTTTAATCCCCGGAGACGGCATCGGGCCGGAAGTGGTTCTGGCTGCTCAGCGCTGTATTGACGCTACCGGCGCAGATATAGCCTGGGAAGAGGCGATTGCCGGACAGCAGGCGCTGGAAAAATCCGGCGAACTGCTGCCGAAGCAGGTTTTAGATTCCATCAGGAAAAATAAGGTCGCGCTTAAAGGCCCGATAGTGACGCCTATCGGGACGGGATTCCGTTCTGTCAATGTCGCCATCAGGCATGCCTTAGGATTGTATGCCTGCGTCCGGCCGGCAAAATCTTACCCCGGGGTCAAGTCTCCTTATAAAGATATTGACCTGGTGGTGATCAGGGAGAACAGCGAAGATTTATATGCCGGGATAGAGTTTGAGGTGGGAAAACCCGAAACCAAAAACTTAATTGCCGAAATAGAAAAATACAGTAAGAAAAAAATCCTTGCGGATTCCGGGATATCCATCAAGCCGATTTCTAGGACCGCGTCAGAGCGCATCGTAAAATTCGCCTTTGAGTACGCCGTCAAATATAACCGCAAGAAAGTTACCGCTATTACCAAGGCCAATATCATGAAATTCACCGACGGGCTGTTTTTGGAAGCTGCCCGCGAGGTCTCTTTAGAATACGCCGGAAAAATTCAATTTGAAGAGGCCCTGGTAGACAATATGTCGATGCAGCTGGTGCAGAAACCGCATAATTATGATCTGTTGGTCCTGCCTAACCTTTACGGCGATATACTTTCCGACCTTTGCGCCGGATTAGTCGGCGGCTTAGGTGTGGCTCCGGGGGCAAATATCGGGGATAATCTCGCGGTCTTTGAGGCAGTGCACGGCTCAGCGCCGAAATATGCCGGGATGAATAAAGTAAATCCTGTGGCGATGATTTTATCGGGCGTCTTGATGCTAGAGTATCTTAAAGAAGAGCAGGCCGCGGATAGGCTGGAAAAAGCTGTAGTCGAAGTCTTAAAAGAAGGTAAGTCCGTTACTTACGATTTAAAGCCCAATCGCGATGATCCGTCTGCCGTCGGAACCAGCCAAATGGCAGACGCGATTATTGAAAAAATAAAAAGTATCTAGACAGCTAATCCATGAAGATCTCCATAATCGGAGCAGGCAATGTCGGCGGGATAGCGACGATGCGCTTAGCTGAGGCAGGAATCGGCGATATATTCCTCGTCGATATTGCCAAAGGATTAGCGCAAGGCAAGGCCTTAGATTTAGAGGATAGCCGCGCTGCCCTTAAGAATCATTATTCTATTTACGGCAGCGAAGATATAAAGGACGTAAAAGATTCGGATGTTATTGTGATTACCGCCGGATTCGCGCGTAAGCCCGGAATGACGCGCGAAGAGTTAGCCACTAAGAATGCGCAGGTTATCAAAGAGGTTTCTCTGGCGGTAAAAGAAACCGCCCCCGCCGCAATATTGATCATCGTGACCAATCCTCTGGACTTAATGACTCGCCTTGCCCTGCAAGTGACCGGATTCAGCCCGAAAAAAGTTTTTGGTATGGGCCCGACCCTGGACGGGGCCCGTTTTGCCAACCTTATCGCGCAGGAATTGCAGGTTCCGGTGACAGATATAGATTCCTTCGTCATCGCAAGCCACGGCGAAGGTATGCTACCGCTACCCAGATTTACCACCATTAAAGGAGCGCCACTGCCTAAATTTCTTGACCCGCAAAAAATCGAAGAATTAGTCAAGCGGACAATTCTTCGCGGCGCTGAGATTGTCTCCTTACTGGGTAGCGGTAGTGCCTATTTTGCCCCGGCAGCGGCGATTGCGGAACTGGTGCGGGTAATCGCCAAGGATGAGAAGAGGATTTTGGGCCTATCCGCTTACCTGAACGGAGAATACGGCCTCAAAGACGTCTGTATCGGAGTTCCCTGCCGCTTGGGCGGCAACGGCATTGAAAACATCATCGAATTAGATTTAAACCAAGAGGAAAAAGAAATACTCCATAAAGCTGCAGCTTCCTTAAAAGACCAGTACAGCCGTATTAACTTATAATCATGGCAGATTATGATCTGGCGGTAATCGGGGCAGGTTGGGCAGGATTTAATGCCGCTATCCGCGCCAGAGAACTGGGCTTAAAAGTTGCCCTCATTGAGCAAGGCTTCGTCGGAGGTACCTGCCTTAACCGCGGCTGCATTCCCACCAAAGCATTGATCCGGTCGGCAAAAATTTATTCCCTGGTCAAAAAAGCAAAGGCCTTTGGCGTGGAAGTCCAGGCGCCGCAAATAAATTTTTTAGAAATACAGGCGCGTAAGGATAAGATCGTCGGGCAGCTGCGTTCGGGGATGCAGTCAATGCTTGGCGGCATAGACTTTATCAATGCGCAAGCGCAATTTTTATCGCCTCAGGAAATAAAGGCAGGGGAGCGGATTCTGCGTCCTAAGTTTATGCTTATTGCCAGCGGCTCCCGGCCAATAGAACTAAAGGACTTTAAATTTGACGGCAAAAAGATAATTTCTAGCGACCAAATTCTCAACCTAAAAGGACTCCCGAAATCGCTTCTGATTATCGGCGGGGGAGTGATCGGCTGCGAATTCGCCAGCCTGTTTTCCATTTTAGGGGCGCAGGTTACGCTGGCAGAAAAGATGCCGCAGCTTCTGCCGCAGGAAGACAAAGAAATTGCCATAAAAATAGAAACGCTTTTTAAAAAAAGGGGGATTAAGGTTAATACCTCAACCGACCCCGCAGGCCTAAATCTTGCCGATTATGAATTAGTGTTACTCTGCATCGGAAGGGCTCCTGATACAGATGGTTTAGGTTTGGAAAACGCCGGGGTAGCTTTAGAAAAAGGCAAAATTACCGTCGATGAATACCTGCGCACCAATATCCCTAATATTTATGCTGCCGGCGACTGCACGGGAAAGGTAATGCTGGCGCATTTTGCCGCCTATCAGGGAGAGGTTGCCGCGCAGAATTTAGCCAAAGCTAATACTAAGAAGGCAGATGATGATAATGTACCCAACTGTATCTTTACCGAGCCGCAGATAGCCAGCATCGGTCTATCGCAAGATCAGGCCTTAAAGAAAGGCTTGGATATAAAAATAAACAGGTTTGATTTCTTAGGCTTAGGTATGGCGCGCATCCTGGACGAAACAGAAGGGTTTATTAAGATAATTTCCGATAAAAAAAGCGAAGAAATTCTGGGTGCATCCATTATCGGGCCGGGCGCAACCGAACTGATTGCCACGATAGCTTTAGCCAGATCAACCGGCCTAAAATTATCCCAGATCCGCCAAACCATCTTTGCGCACCCCACTCTATCCGAGTCCATCCGCGAGGCAGCCAAAGGTTAAGTGATGAAGATTAGTTTATTCGACTTAGGCCTGGTCGGTTACAGCGAGGCTTTAGCAAAGCAGAGGGAAATTTTTTCCAAAGTAGCCAGCGGAGCGCTTGACTCCGCATTGATTACCTGCCGGCATTACCCGGTGATTACTTATGGCAGGCAGGCAGCACCAACGAACCTGAGGGTAAGCGAAAGCGAACTGAAAAACAGGGGCATAGAGCTCTATAAAATAGAACGCGGCGGGGATATTACTTATCACGGGCCCGGACAACTGGTGGTTTATCCCATTCTTAATCTTAACTATTTTAAGCGGGATATACACTGGTATTTAAGAAAATTAGAAGAGCTGGTAGCAAGCGTACTGGGAGAGTTTGGTATTTTCGGGCAGGTTAAACCCGGCTTAACCGGCGTCTGGTGGAGGGGGGAGAAAATCGCTTCCATCGGTATCGCCATAAAAAAATGGATTACCTTTCACGGCCTTGCCTTAAACATAAAAATTGATGACTTGGAGAATTTTTCCCTCATCAGGCCCTGCGGCATGGATATCACTATGACTTCCCTGGAATCCGCCTTAAGAAGGGCGGTTGAGATTGATGCAGTAAAAGAAGCCTTAAAGAGGAGATGGGAAAATGGTCAAAGTAGTTTTGCCGGAATTAAGTGAAGGTATTGCCAAGGCTACGATTTCCTACTGGTATTTTCAGGACGGGGAAAAAGTAGCGGAAAAGGATGATTTAGTGGAGTTGACCACGGATAAAGCCACCTTTAACCTGCCCAGTCCCTGTTCCGGGAGGCTGATAGAGATATTCTTCAGGGAAGGCGATAACGTGAATGTAGGGGAAACGCTGGCATTAATCGACGAGCAGCAATAGGCGTAACTATAGCATCCTAAATGAGTGCCAATTCAAGCGGAGAACTCCTAAATCATAAAAAAATCAAGCCCGCCAACTTGCAATTCCTATATTTATATGTTATACTTTAGCCAAATTCAGGACGGAACAAGACTTTTTAAGGAGAGTTATGTTCCTCAAGTATAAGGGCTAACCCAAATAAGGCAATAGTCTTAAAGGGGTAGCCCTATTTTTTTGTTTTTAAAGACCTTTTGGTTTCAACCAGGAGGGAAAAATGAAAAAGATAATTTTCAAAAGTATTTCTGTACTTTTGATTTTCTTTCATCTCTCCCTGGTATGTTTACGCGATATAAGTTTTGCCCAAGAAGCGCAAGAAGCACCTACTAGCTCCGAATCACCAGATTATGCTGCATTAGGCAAAGTTCCCGATACAGTTGGGCACGGACAAGCATCGGCTTCCGGTTTAACCCCACCTGCAAATGGCGGCTCCGCACTCTTCGATTACCCCAGCTTTTTCCAAAAAGATACCCAGGCACCGAATAATAGGTTTAATTCTGTATTAGAATCTGTTTCTGCTGACCTGTTTACCGGTAAGGCTAACCTTAGCATCCCTATTTTTATGCCTTCGGGTAAAAGAGATATTGCTCCGCCTTTGCGTATTACTCATACTAGCGGCACTATCAACGGGCTAGTGGGCGTATGTTGGTCATTAGGCCTGGAAACGATCAGCCGTTCTACTAAAAAAGGTGTCCCTAAATATGATTCTAATGATACCTTCATCGACCGCGATCAAGAGTTGGTAGGTATCGCAACTAATGAATACAGGCAAAAAATAGAATCTGCCTTTATAAAGTATACTTATAGCGATAATTCCTGGCAGGCAACCGATAAATTGGGAGTAAAATATTTCTTTGGTTCAGCGGACGCCTCCCGCATTATTACATCCCGGGGCACGTTTTCTTGGGCCTTGGATAAAATAATGGATACCAGCGGGAATTATCTATCTATTACCTACACCAAGGAAGATAATCAACTCTATCCGGCAAATATTTATTATACGGCTAATGACGTCGCCGGATTAACGGCGAAATATAAGATTACCTTTACCTATGAAGATAGGACTGACATAGCCATAAGTTACACCATCGGCGAGCGGGTAAAAGTAGCTAAGAGGTTAAAATTAATAGAAGTTTTTCTCGATACCAATACTTTATTGCGCAGATATAATTTTGAATATAGTTTAAGCCCTTCCACTAAGAGAAGCCTCCTGACCAAAGTTACCGAATATGGTTCCGACGGACAAACAACTTCGCCACCCATTACTTTTACCTACCGTTCTAACACCGGCTCCTGGTCAACGGATTATTCCAAATGGCATACGCCAGACGGGGACTTTATTAAATCGGAGAAAGATCAAGGCAGAAGGCTTTATGATCTTAACGGGGACGCGATGTTTGATTTTGTGATATCCCGTTATGATCCTAATGAGCCGCCTGGACGGCAATGGTTAAGAGCTACCCACCTAAATTCTAAGGATGGTTTTAATCCCACGCCTAATTGGTGGCCGGTGCCCTTAGGTTATTTTATTTATGATACCTGGGATGACGGGCGAAGGCTGGTGGATCTGACCGGAGACGGAATACCGGAGCTACTGGCAGCCACACTCTGGGACCCTTATTCAGGGGAGGGGGGCAAATATAAAGACGCTTATGAGTTTCAATATATTGACCAGCAGAATCCTCACTGGGTGCAGAATACTTCTTGGAATTTACCCAATGGCTATTTTGTTTACGGTAATCGAGTAGACGGCGGCAGGCGTTTTGCTGATTTAAATGGTGATGGCTTAAGCGATCTTTCTATCGCGGTAGATGAAATACACTGGAGTTATCGTCCGCTGGATTATGTGCCCCGTACAACAGCGACTTATATTAATACAGGGTCGGGTTGGCAGGAGGATACGCGTTGGGTTTCTCCCAGCGGTTATTATATTACTTCTTCCGGAGACGGCGGAAGGCGTTTAATGGATATAAACGGCGATGGCTTGGCTGATTTTCTGGTCGCAGACGGCTCTTCCAAGGCTACTTATTTAAACACAGGTTCCGGTTGGGTAAGCGACAATAGTTTTAATATTCCTGATGGGAGCTTTGCCAGCAGCGGCAAGGATCAGGGAAGGATGATCGTGGATATTAACGGAGATAACCTTAACGATCTAGTTATTGCTATGGGCGGTTACAAGGCCACTTATTTAAATACGGGCTCTGGCTGGAGGCGCGATGATTCTTATAATATCCCAGACGGGGATTTTGTAGATTCTGGCGGCAAGGACCAGGGCAGATATTTAGCCGATTTAGACGGAGATGGAGTGTGTGATATCTGCGTTGCTAAAGACGGATATAAGAAAGCGTATTTGAATTTATCTGGTTATCCCGATCTCTTAATCGGAATTTCTAATGGCATTGGCGGAGAAACCACCATTGAATATACCCCGTCCACCGCTTATTCTAACTACTATCCTAATAAGACCGGTAAACTTCCTTTTGCCGCGCAGGTTGTCTCTAAAATAACCTCATCCGACAGCCGGGGGAGTTCTTACGTAAGCAGTTATTTCTATGAAGGCGGATATTATGACGCGGCTGATCGGGAGTTCCGCGGCTTTGGCTATGCCAAGATCACTGACCCGGAAGGTAATTACACTGAAAGCTACTTTAAGCAGGACGATCTTTTTAAAGGCCGTCCCTACAAGCAGGAAACAAAAAACTCAAGCGGTGCGCTCTACTCAAGAAGCGAAAACACCTGGGCAAGCACGCAAATTTATCTGGGAGTAAACTTTATTTATCTAGCGCAGACCGATAGCTACACTTATGAAGGCCAAGCTACACCTAAACATACGCGGGTGAACTTTAGCTATGATTCTTACGGTAATCCATCAAGTGTAATCTTGCAAGGGGACGTGGACGTCACCGGCGATGAAAAGACACAAAACACCGAATATGTCTATAGTTTAAATAAATGGATCCTGGCTTGCCCCAAATATACCTATCTTTTAGACGCCCATCAGAACAAAATCTCGGAAAAGTGGCTTTACTACGATAACCATTTAAGTGTTAATGATCCGCCTACTAAGGGACTTTTAACTAAACAAGAAGTTTTAGCCTATAATCCCTTAACCCAACAGAGCTACCGCGTTGCTACAAGTTATACTTATGATGATTGTGGTAATCTCTTGACTTCAACAGACCCCTTGAAACACGTTACTGCCGTTACCTATGAGCTTGAGGCGCGCACTTATCCTAGAGTTATCACTAATGCCCTAAACCAGACTATCATCAATGCCTATGACTTAAAGACCGGTCAAGTTTTAACCTCGACTGACCCGAATAACCAAGTTACTACTAATGTCTATGATACTTTAGGAAGACTCGTAAAAGTCATCGGTCCCTTGGACAGCGAACAATATCCTGGCAGTATTTACGAATACGACTTAAGCTCTCAACCAATTAAAATCACCAAACGCGTAAAAGCTGATTACGCTACGCCTCCAAACTATCTGACTACTTACGAATTCTACGACGGCCTGGGCCGCTTGATCGAAGCGAAAACTCCGGCAGAAGATGACCCTGGCTCAGGCGCCAAGCGCCAGGTCATCTCAGGAATTGCCAAATACGACTCCCGCGGCCTTGTAAAAGAGAAATACTTGCCTTGCTTTGTATCGGAGACGCCACTTTTTGTCGAACCTGACTATAGCACCCCGCACTTTACTTTTGGCTATGATTGCTTGGGTAGATTGGTCCAAACCATTAACCCCGATTCAACTACTTCAAGTACAAGCTACGCTATCTGGTCAAGTACTTCCACTGATGAAAATAATCATAGTAAGAGCCAATTTTTTGATGTCTATGGCCGTATCGTTAAAGTAGAAGAGTATAACGGCACACAAACTTATACCACTACTTATGAATATGATACTTTGGGCAATCTCACTAAAACCACAGATAATCAAGGCAACTCTACATTGATCTGGTATGATTCTTTAGGCCGTAAGCTGAAGATGTCTGACCCGGATATGGGCATCTGGCTCTATGAATACGATGCTAGCGGCAACTTAACTAAGCAAACCGATGCTAAGGGACAGGTGATTGTTTTTACTTACGACTCTTTAAACCGGCTAGTGAAAAAGCATGTTGGAGGATTAAGGTTAGCGTTAATCTTAGCCACCTATCTCTACGATGACCAGCAAAAGCCCAACTCTATCGGCCGGCTCTCTAAAGTTACTGACCGCTCCGGCTCCACTAACTTTTATTACGATATTTTAGGAAGAGAAACTAAATCCATTAAAACTATCGGTATTTCTTCTTATACCGTGCAAAGAGAATACGACGCGCTTGGCCGCCTGACGAAACTCACTTATCCGGATAATTCAATTGTCCAATATACCTACAACCCTCAGGGCATTGAGACGGTGCAGGGTCTGTCCCCGCAGTCACAGGGACTGTCCCCGTCAAAGCTATCTGGAACTCTTCATAAGGGGACTGTCCCTAACACCATTACTTACATTACCAACATCAACTACTCTGCCACTGGTCAACTTACTAAAATCACCTATGGCAATGACAACGAAACTAATTACACTTATGATCCCAACAACTTACGCCTGACCAACATTATCACACAATCACTGCAAGGTAAAATCCAAGATTTGGCCTATCAATTCGACAATGTCGGTAACATTCGCAATATCACTGACTACGTGAATAGCGCCACCCAAAGCTTCCTCTACGATGACTTAAACCGGCTCACCCAGGCGCAGGGTTCCTACGGTAGCTTTAGCTATACTTATGACTCTATCGGCAATATGCTCGAGAAGGAGGGAGTAACCCTCACCTATGGCAGAGCCGGCGGGCTTCCCCATGCAGTGACCCAATACGGCTCAACGTTGATTAACTATGACGCCAACGGCAATATGATCCACAAGGGACTGTCCCCCGCAGGGGGACTGTCCCTAAGCTATGACGTTGAGAACCGCTTAAGTAGAACGAACGATGGACAAGCCACTACCAGCTATACCTATGATGGTGACGGCGGCAGAGTGAAGAAAACTGTCGGTGTAAACTCTACCACCTATGTCGGTTCACTATATGAGATTACAAGCTCAGTAATTCGACCCGGCGATACAATAACTAAACACATCTTTGCCGGAGCAAATATGATTTGTAGCATTGATGAGAATGTTCCGGGACAGTCACCCCCGGTAACAACCGCTACTCCTGCAATCCGCTACTTCCACTCAGACCACCTCGGCTCATCCAATGTCATCACTGACTCTACCGGCGCCCAAGTCGGCTTCACCGAGTTCACCCCCTATGGCTCTACCTTCCGTCAAACCGGCACCTACGACCCCAAGCACAAGTTCACCGGAAAAGAGCTGGATTCCTCCAACGGTCTATATTTCTACGGCGCGCGCTACTATGACCCGCAGTTGGGGAGGTTTATAAGTGCGGATACGATAGTTCAAAGCCCGTATGATCCTCAGTCACTGAACCGCTACGCATATTGTAGGAACAATCCGATAAATTTAGTTGATCCGAGCGGACATAAATGGTCATGGAAACATTTTTGGCATAGTTTTGCGGGTGGATTTTTGGCCGCAGCGATCGGAGTTATTACTTACGGCGCTGGTTTTTCCTTAATGGCTGCGGGATTTTGGGGTGGTATGGCGGGAGGTGCTCTAGCGGGCGGTCTTGAAGGCGGTTGGCAAGGGGCTTTAATTGGTGGGGCTATAGGAGGTGCCCTTGGTGCTTTTGGCGGTTTAGGTGTGGATAAATTCGGGTGGGGTTTCGCAGCCGGCATGTTAGTTGCTGGTGCTGGCTATGCTGCTGGCACTGGTGGTTGGGAGGGTTTAGGTTATTTTGGTGGAGGAATATTAGGAAGTCTTGTTGGTACCGCTGTCGGTGCCGCTTATCTATCAGCAGGCGCACCAGGCTCGCGCCGTAACCAATTAGCATCTTATGCAGACAAAGAAAAACAAGCTCAAAAGGCATTAAGTGTAAACGGAAAAGATAGCGAGAAGGTTGCTATGCGAGTCGGCTCGAGAAAAGCAGGAAATGGTCCCCTTGGGACAGCCGATCATCAGTTTGCAATAGATGTTTCTGATAATGTAACTGAAATGGGTCCGGGTTGGGAAGGCAAAGTAAAAACTTTTAAATATAATCTTAACGACAGAAATTCTATCATGGATGCTGTATTAACTGGTAAAACACCTCAGAGTACGATAGATGCAATTAATAGTCGTCAAGTCCAGTGGTCCGATTGGACAAGCGCAAGCAAGACATCGTTTAACACTTTAGTAAGTGGTTATGAAATGGTTTGGAGCGGAGAACCTTACGTTGGAGGGTCTTTTAATAGCAATTACGCCGTGAATTCTTGGATTTATGGTTCTGGAGGAGAAATAAAAGGCTTATCTACTAATAGACCAAGCTTTTCCGGAAGTCAATACTATCAGTAGTAAAACAAGGGTTAGAAGACTAATATGTTTCACTTCAAGTGAAAAATGGATAAAAAACTACTAATGTTTATTTATTTAATAGGTATTTTTTTCTTAAACGGATGTACTTCTTTATCGGAAAGTTTTTACAGAACTGGAATCGACAGAAGAGTATACGAAAATATCAATTTGAAGGATGGAGTTAATTACAGGGAAGCTGTTATCTTAGCGCAAAGAACATTGTTAAATAGCAAATATAGCAATAATTATTTTGTTTCTAATCCCATTGTTGGTTTCGATAAAGAAAGTAACCTATGGGGTGTTTCTTTTCGGCTAAAAGAAAGCGGATATGATTCTTGTGGTTATACGGTAATGATAGATAGGGACACTGGTAAAATTTCTGATGGTTGTTTTAGCGGATTATAGAAACAACCATACCCAGACGCTTTCTATTTTGTTCGGGAAACTGTTCCCGCCTCAAAATAGACAGTTTACCTTTTGCCAGAATTATTTTTGTTCTGGTTTTTTTGTTTGCCGGTGCTTTGCGGCGTATGCCTGCCTACCGGCAGGCAGGCAGCGGTGGTTTTTGCTGCGCTCCGCGCCTTGGCCGGCGCTCCCGCAATAACCACGCAATATCCAGACGTTTTCCAATCTAATCGGTAAACTGTCCCTTTATTTTGGAATATCGGGAATTGTCAATTCTGAGTGGAAAAGAAAAAAGTTAGAAATTCCTACTTGACATACTTTCCTACTTATGTTATACTTGCTTTGGAGGTGAAAAGATGACTATTACAAAGCTTAAAGCAAAAAATCAGATAACTATTCCCAGCGCAATAGTGAAGAGGTTACATCTAAAGCTGGATGAGTTGTTTGCCGTTGATGTAGAAGGTAATTTTATAAAACTTATCCCCGTGAAGGTTGAGCCGCGCTATACTATAGAAGAGTTGAAAGCCATTGATCGTATCGTTGAAAACGAAAAGGGCAAGGCAAAGGTTCTTAAGCCGGGAAAAGAGTTCTCTCGTTACATTAAAAAAATAACCGAATGAAGAGGATCTTAATTCTGTCTTCTTTTCGGCGTTCAGTCAAGAAACTCACCCGCCAAGACAAAGAGAATCTCGCTGAAAGCTTAGAGGTTTTCAATTCATTTCTCCTCACAGGTGAATTGCCTGTTGGATTCGGTTTCAAGAAGGTTAACCACGATAAATACGAATTTCGCATTGATATAAAGTTACGAGTAGTCGTTAAGGTTGAGGGCGAAAATTATTATTTGGTGTTAGCCGGAAACCATGACGAGATAAAAAGGTATCTGCGCCGATACAGGTCGTAGTAAAGACGTAAGGTTACGCCGAACACGCTCCCAAAGCCAAAAAAACCATAGTTATAACCCTATATAAGTGATTAAGATTTGCGCCTGGCTGTAAAGCCGGGCGTTTTTTTATAGCTTAAACCAAATATCTCTTGACAACATATGGTTTTCCTAGTATATATACGATTATCGTAAATATGCTAAAAGAGGTGGGAAATGGCAAAGAATAAAGAGATTTTAACTGCCAAAGAGGTAGCGGATTACCTTGGGCTGCATCCACTTACAGTCCACCGTTATGCCCGGGAAGGAAAAATCCCGGCGTTTAAAATCGGTACGGACTGGCGCTTTCACAAGAAGTACATTGAGCGCTGGATAAAAGAAAAGGTAGCCTACAACCTAAGCGGCAGGGACCGCAGAAAATCAATACTGGACCAAGTCTAATTTTTTAAAGCATGGAGCCTAAAACCTTTGCTTTTATACTCCACTCAAGGAGTGTGGAGGAACTAAAAAAATCATATCCGTTATTCAGGATGGTGCCGGATTTCATCCTGAAGCGCTCGTTTCGGGCAATAGCG